>Ga0209777_10000281_pt1 | contig 87482 bp, 72 predicted proteins | sample FrelakmetHBP12HB_FD_187147 | JGI IMG/M metagenome (GOLD analysis project Ga0209777, IMG submission 187147) | Freshwater lake sediment microbial communities from the University of Notre Dame, USA, for methane emissions studies -HBP12 HB (SPAdes)... | ecosystem: Environmental > Aquatic >...
GCCGTGCCCGACAGCGCGCCAGCGGCAAATATCACCACATTCTCCGGCCCCAGCGGGTCAGCCCCTTTGGGCACAAGGCCGTACAGTAGCCGCGCACTTATGCCCCTGCCGCCCACATACAGCCGCCGCAACTCCTGCGAAATGCCCTCGCGCCGGACTTGCCCTGTCGTCAGATCAACATGAACAATTGTTCCGTATTTTTCCATGGCTATGCCTTTATATGAATATTTGCTGACTACCAAGTTGAGTGCTCAGCCTGGTAGCGACGGGGCAAAGAATAGTATAATGAAATAGGAGTTGTACATAGCCCTCAAACAGCAAATAAGCGCACCTATGATAATTTTTTATTTACCCCTTCGCGCGGGCCGATTGATTTTAGCATGCTATCCGTGCTATTTGACAGACATGACACGCATACCAGCACATCGAGAGCCGACCCGCTCCGGCGAAATGCTTTTAGAAGAGTTTCTTAAACCGCTGGACGTTTCGCAGCGTAAGCTGGCTGATGCCATTCATGTGCCCTATCAGCGGATTAATGATATTGTCAACGGCCGCAGGGGCATCACCCCAAGCACGGCGCTTCGGCTGGCGCGATATTTTAATATGTCAGCCGACTTCTGGATGAATATTCAGCTGCGGTGGGATCTGTTTTTTGCACAGCAGCGTGAGACTACCATTATTAAAACCATCAAGCCATTATCAACAGCTGCCGCGTAAGCGCCTGCACGATGATGTTGCCGGACACTCCGTCACGGCGGATTAGTTTGGCCTGCCTGCTGAGAGAAAAAAAGACGGCGGGCCCGTTTTTTTGTAAGAACAATGCGGTAATACGACCGGCGCCGACGGTTCCAAAACACACCGCTTCGGAACAGCTTGACCGCTCCCCGGCCACATGCTATTTTATGAAAAATTTAAATAAGGAGGCATCATGCCAAGGGAAATTACTCTCAAATTAAATGAAAAAGATTATGATAAAATTTTCAAGTCTGCCAAAGTTGAAAAACGTTCAATTCCCAATTTTATAATAACCCATGTTCTGCAGAACATTGATGAATCTTTCTACACTGACGCCATAGAAACTTCGCAGATCATGGCCGACAAGAATCTGCTGCAGAAATTACGGGCGGGCCACGCAGACGCACAGCACAGAAAAGGCCGCTCTCTTGGATAAATTTGCGATTTTTGAAACCACGTAGTTCCTGCGCGACCTCACTCAGGATTATTCCGGCCAGCATGAACGCATAGCGCAAAAACTTCAAGACTATGTGTACCCGAAACTTCGGCAAAATCCATATTACGGCACGGCAAAAACATCAAAAAGCTCAAAAGCTACACTCCTGACACTTGGCGTTATCGGATAGGCGACTATCGTTTTTTCAATAAAATTGACGTGCCGCAAAAAACGATTTTTATGCTCGCCGCCGACAAACGCGGTGATGCGTATTAAATGCTATTATGGCCATCCCGATGTTTTATTAAAAGATTTGGATGATTTTCCCCCGCTTCACAATCTTGATCTTAGCTGTAGTCCGGACAAAGCGGAGCGTGTCCGGCATTTTTCTGCAAAATTATGCATCCATCCACCGCACCACCGCCTCAACAGGCAGGCGCTCGCGCGGGATGTTGTTGATGGGCGAATGGGGGTCGGGGTAGCCCACGGCGATGCCGTCAATCAGAATTAGCTCATCCTCTAGCGCAAGCTCCCGCTTGATATGCTCCTGGCAGATAGATATCGCATTCATCCAGCAGGTGCCAAGGCCCTGGCTCCAGGCGGCAAGCATAAAATTCTGCATGGCTGCAACGGTTGACTTTAAATAGTTCTGGTCCTTGCAGGGATAGACGCCGAAAATTATGCCCACCGGCGCGCCGTGAAACATGAAATTGCCCTCGGCGGCGGACTGCATATCGTAATTCTGCGCTTTAAGAAATGCGAGCATTTGGGAAAAATTTTCCTGCTTGCGCTTTGCAAGCATCTCCTGCGTTGCCGCGCTGATGGGCAAGTCCTGCGGGCCGGGCACAGGCTTAAAGTTTTCTTTGATGGTACGGCAGACCGCCTGCAGCGGCCCGCCGGTAAGCACGATGAACTGCCAGGGCTGCTGGCTCGTGGGGTTGGGTGCCCATGATGCTGCTTCAAGGCATTCCAGAATCAGCTCGCGCGGCGGCATCTGGGATGTGAACGCGCGAATGCTGCGCCGCTGTTTTATAAGGTCGAGCATGGTCATGGTTATTCCTTGTGTTGAATTGTTGTTGCCGGACACTCTGCCACGACGGACTTAGTCCGTAGGGTGGGCTGCGCCCACCATTTTAATCGGTGGGCACAGCCCACCCTACAATTCTTGAAATATTAAATAGCTCCTGGCTCGCAGATTATACACCGCGCACCACCTGAATCAATGCATCACAACCGGCTGGGCCGGTTTTCTTTCCCGAATGAAAAACTCATGCACGATCTGGGGATGTTCTTCGTCAAAGAAGAAGAGCTCGAATTTTGCCCGGCCTTCCTGCGGGATTTTTGCAGGTGCTAATGCCACGATGATTGTGTGGTGCGAGCCCTGCGGCGGGCCGGGGGCAGCCTGTATGGGCAGCACCACGGGCTCTGCGCCCGGAAAACTGACGCACGCTTTTGCCGAGGTGAAGGACTGCTCGATATGATCGAGCATCACCACAAAACACAGATGCGGCATCATTGCCGGGAGCTTGCCCACCCACAGCTCGGGACCGTAGATGCCCATGAGGGAGAGCTTGTTGCCGACTTCATTGCGCACATCGTCGCAGAGAATGACATGATGTTTTTTTGCTATGTCCATGAGCCCGCTCCATCTTTTCTATAATTATTTTAAAAAAACTTTTGCTGCGAGGCAGCGCAGCGCTCAAAGATAAAATAAAAAAGCACCTGGCAATGTGCCTAGTGCTTTTTTATTTTTGGTGGAGCTGAACGGGATCGAACCGTCGGCCTCTTGAATGCCATTCAAGCGCTCTCCCAGCTGAGCTACAGCCCCACGGAGGTCTTTTTGAGAGATGCACTATACCAGAATGAGCATTATTGTCAAAAAGAAAATAGGTTTTGTGAGCCGACCGGCGCCGGGTCTGAGCATATATGATTTGATAAAGGCACAAAAAAAAGTTAAGCTATTTTATAAGTTTTATGATTGCTGCCTCTACGCAACAGGAGGGCTCGTTATGCGCCGCGTCGGCATTGTTCGCGATCCACTTTTTCTTGAGCACCGGACCGGTGTGCACCATATAGAGGTACCTCGGCGGCTTGAAACGATTTACAGCATGCTTGATGAAAACGGGCTCAAAGACCGCCTTGTGGAAATCCCGCCGCGGTATGCAAGCCTTGAAGAGGTGGAAATAGTGCATGACGCCGGCTATGTCGAGAAAATTCTCGACACCGCAGGCGAGCCCCTGCACTACCTCGACCCCGACACCGTGACCTCGGAGCAGTCGTGCCGGGCGGCATTCCTTGCCGCGGGCGGCGTGCTCGAAGCGGTGCGAAGCGTTACGGCCCGCGAGACAGATACCGCATTTGCCCTTATCCGGCCCCCCGGGCATCATGCCGAGCGCAACCGCCAGATGGGCTTCTGCCTCTTCAACAACGCAGCCATCGCCGCAGAATATGCACGCCGAACGCTGGGATTTGAGCGCGTGCTGATCGTTGACTGGGACGTGCATCACCCCAACGGCACGCAGCATGTTTTCGAACAATCATCAAAAGTGCTGCTTTTCTCCTCGCACCGCTATCCGTTCTTCCCGGGCACGGGCGATGTGCCCGAAGTGGGCCTGGGCGAAGGCCTCGGTTTCACGGTCAATGTGCCGCTGCCTGCTCAGCGCGATGACAGCGATCTCGTGCTGGTCTACCGGCGGCTGCTTGAACCCCTGGCCCGCGAATTTCAGCCGCAGCTAATTCTGGTATCCGCAGGCTTTGACTCCCACGCCGACGACCCCATCGGCGGCATGCGCCTCACCGAACGCGGATTTGCCGCGCTGGCCCAGATTGTGCTCGGCCTTGCCGATGAGCTCTGCGGCGGAAAAAGCGTTTTCATGCTTGAAGGCGGCTATGACCTTGGCGCCCTGCGCAGATCGACCCGGGCTGTGCTTGAAACAATGCTTGACGGCGCGCCTGAAGACCTTGTGCAGGGCCTTGAGCGGGGCATGCGGCCCGCTTCTCCCGTGCCGGATATAATTGCACGCGTTGTGGAGGTGCAGAGTCAGTACTGGAGATGTTTCAGCGATGTTTGAAAACCAGATAAATCCCCGATCAAAAAACCCCGTTCTGGCGCAGTATGATGCGACCTGCGCGTCGTTTTCCTGGGAGCAGGTCAACCGGGAGTTTACCTGGCATACGACAGGCAAATTCAATATCGCCCATGAAGCAATCGGCCGCTTTGCCGCAAACCCCGCTACGGTCGATAAGCCATGTCTGATCTACTCACTTCGGGAACGGCGGGAGGTTTTTTCATATGCAGAGATGGACAGGCTTTCAAACCGGTTCGGCAATGTGCTGCGGGGGCTGGGTGTCGGGCGCGGCGACCGCATTTTTCTTTTTCTGCCCAATATACCCGAGCTGTATATAGCCCTTGCCGGGTGCGCCAAGATCGGCGCCATTATTGTTCCCCTGTATGCCCAGTTCCGCATGGCCGCCCTGCGCGACCGCATGCTTGACGCGCAGGGTGCAGTGCTCGTGACCACGCCGGGCCACCGCAGCCATATACCTGACCAGGAGCTTCCCGCTCTAGAGCATATTATCATCGTGGGCGGCGGGGCGGCAGCGCCTGAATACGGCGAGACTTTATGGGAAGAGGAAATGGCCCATGCCCCGGACGAGCTCGCTATGGAGTGGCTCGATGCTGATACCCCGCTGTTCCTCATCTATACCTCCGGGCAGGACGGTAGCCCCATAGGGCTTGTGCATGTGCATGATGCCATGCGGGGCTATCTCATGACGAGCCGCTGGGCGCTGGATTTAAAGCCGGGCGACGTGCTTTGGACGCAGGCCCAGCCTGGCTGGTTCATGAATGTCGTCTATAATGCTTTTGCTCCATGGCTGTGCGGCGTGCCGAGTTTTATAACCGGGAGGCTCACAAGCGCCGAGGAGTTTTACCGCCATGTGCAGGAAAGCGGCGTGTCCGTGGTCTACACCACGCCGACGGTCTACCGCATGCTTGTGGAGGCCGGGGCCGATACGGCCCGTCGTTTCGACCTGAAAAGCCTGCGGCATCTGGCGAGCGTGCTCGAGCCGCTGTACCCCGATCTGATTTACGGGCTCATGCGCATTCTTGATATGCCGGTGCATGACACCTGGTGGACAGCTGAAACCGGCATGATCACAATAGCCAATTTCCCCTGCCTGCCCATAAAGCCGGGGTATCTGGGCAAGGCCATGCCGGGGCTCGAGATAAAGGTTTTTGACCCCGACGGCAAAGAGCCGGCGCCCTTCACCATGGGCGATCTTGCCATCAGGCAGGGCTGGCCTGCCATGGCACGCGGGGCATGGCGCAACAAGGAGGCGTTTTCGCTGTTTGTGCGCCGGCCGCCGTGGTTTCTCATCAATGACACCGCCTTTGTTGACTATGACGGGTATTTTTATCACCAGGGCCGCACCGATGATGTCATTATTACCGCAGCGGGCAAAACCGGCTTTGCCGAAATTGAGCGCGCCCTTGCCGAGCACCCTGCGGTAGCAGAGGCGGCGGTCATACGCAGCGCCGATGAGCATGGCAGGAAAAAAATAAAGGCTTTTGTTTCCCTGAAGGCAGCCTATAAACCGTCGACGCTGCTGCAGAAAAAAATCATGGCCTACCTGCTGCAAACGATTGACCCTTATCTTGCCCTTGCCGAAATTGAGTTCCGGGACAGCCTGCCCCGTGACAAAGCCGGCATGATTATGCGCCGGGTTCTCAAGGCATGGGAGCTTGGCCTGCCGGTTGGCAGGGTTCAGTAATCTTTTTGTTTTCCAAAAATGCCCTTTCAGGGGCAGGCTGATCAGCTGATTGATGACGAAAAAATCTATTATAAGCGCCCCGGCTATGCACGGCCGGGGCGCTTTTTTGTCGGCCCCGTGATTAAGGAATGCACGATGAGTAGTGCCGCATGGGCTTTCGTATGCTATGCTTATTTTTGGAAGCAGTCTTGTTTATTGTCAAGGCAGTTGCATGCAGGCGGCGAGCTTAAAAAAAATATGGAGGATGGGGCTTTATATGGGGATATCTCTTTTTGCCATGGCACATGATCTCCCCGCGGGCCCAAAAGCCTCCCCGGAAAGATTTGCTGCAGCCCGGCACCGTATGGTTGAACAGGACCTGAAGGGGCGTGATATAAGCGATCCTGCCGTGCTTGCAGCCATGGCAAAAGTGCCCCGGCATCTTTTTCTCGATGAGCGGCTTGAGGCGGATGCTTATGCAGACCACCCCCTTCCGATCGGTGAGGGGCAGACGATTTCGCAGCCCTATATCGTTGCGCTCATGACACAGTGCCTGAAGCTGCAAAAACATGACCGCGTTCTTGAAATCGGCACCGGATCGGGCTATCAGGCCGCAGTGCTTGCAGAAGTGGCCGGCCAGGTGTTCACTATAGAGCTGCATAAAAGTCTTGCCGAGCAGGCTGAAAAGCTGCTGCGCGCGCTTCTCTACACTACGGTGAACATCAGGTGCGGCGATGGCTTTTTCGGCTGGCCAGAGCAGGCGCCGTTTGACGCCATCATTCTCACCTGTGCGCCCGGTCAGCTGCCCCAGCCGCTCATTGATCAGCTCCGCGAGGGCGGCAGGATCATTGCGCCGGTGGGGGGGGCGCTCCAAGTCCAGGAACTGATGCTCGGCACGAAAAAGCAGGGCAGGCTCAGCCTGCAGACCATAGCCCCCGTGCGCTTTGTCCCCATGCGCGGCCAGGCTGAAAAAAGCATACGATAAGGGGTTTCTTGACCGGTTTGGGGCCATACACAGTCTTGATTCCATCCTATTTTACCAAACACTCTTACCAGGCAGCCTTTTTTCAAGAAAACTGCGGCGTACAGTTCAGAGGCATGCCTTGAAATGAGGTTGTGCCCGGAATTTGAATAACGTAAAAAGTTAGAAAAGGATAATTGACGCATTGTTTGTAACCTGCTATGATGAGACAAAATTGCAAGGAAAATCAACCATTAAAAAACTCTAATCTTATGCAGCACGCACATACCACCACACTTCCCGACATGCTCATTGCCTCGGGAAAAGTAACAGAAGACATTCTCCGGACAGTCATGCATGAGGAAGGCCTGCCGCCCTTCAAGGCATGCCAGCGCCTGATCGATATGGGCTTTATTGCCGAGGAGGATCTGCTGAAAATTTTTAGTGCTTTTTTCCACTATCCGTATGTGTCGCTGAAAAATTTTCAACCCAAGGATATTTTTATTGAGGGCCTGTCGGAAAACTTCATGCGCGAGTCAAAATTCGTACCCATTGAAATGAGCGATGCCCGCATGAAGGTCGCCATCAATAATCCGTTCGAAGCGCACGTGCTTGAAGCCATTACAATGGTTACCGGGCGCGACATCGATCTAACGCTTGCAAAGGACGGTGAGATTTCGGACGCCATAGAGAAACTGTTCAGCACCGGCGCATCGGCCATGGATCGCTTGATTGAAAGCACCGGAGGTGCTGAGAGCGGGGAGTTTTCCGATGAAGGCGATGTCGACCACCTGAAAGATCTTGCCTCCGAGGCCCCGGTCATACGGCTTGTGAACATGCTCATTTCACGGGCCATCGAGCTGAAGGCCAGCGACATCCATTTCGAGCCCTTTGAAAAAAGCTTTCATGTGCGCTACCGCATCGATGGCGTGCTCCACGATGTTGAATCGCCGCCCAAGAATCTTCAGGCCGCGGTTATCTCGCGCATCAAGATCATGTCGAAGCTCAATATCGCTGAGCGCCGGCTGCCTCAGGATGGCCGCATCAAGCTTCGGGTTATGGGCAAAGAGATAGATTTTCGCGTTTCCACACTCCCGACCCTGTACGGCGAAAGCGTGGTTATGCGTATTCTTGACAGTGAGAGCATTGTTTTCGACCTTGATTTATTGGGATTCCCTGTCCATGAGCTTCAGCACTTTGAAGACCTGATCCGCAGGCCCTACGGCATCATACTGGTTACGGGCCCCACGGGTTCGGGCAAGACCACCACGCTCTACAGCGCCCTCAGCAAGATCAACAATAACGAAAACAAGATCATTACGGTCGAGGATCCGGTCGAGTACCAGCTGAGCGGCGTCAACCAGATTCACGTCAAGCCCTCCATAGGCCTTACTTTTGCAAGCTGCCTGCGCTCCATCCTGCGGCAGGACCCCGATATCATCATGATCGGCGAAATCCGTGATGCCGAGACCGCCGAAATCGCCATTCATTCGGCCCTTACCGGCCATCTGGTCTTTTCGACCCTGCACACCAATGATTCCGCCGGTGCCGTGACGCGTTTGCTTGAAATGGGCATGGAGAACTATCTTGTATCCTCAAGTCTGCTCGGTATTATGGCCCAGCGCCTTGTGCGCGTCATCTGCACGAACTGCAAGGAAGAATATCCTGCAACAGAGGAAGCGCTGCGCGAGATGGGCAGGGATCCGGCCGGGGCGGGCAGCGTTATGCTCGCCCGCGGCAAAGGCTGCGAGCAATGCGCCAATACGGGCTACCGCGGCAGGTCGGGCATCTATGAGCTGCTGCTCATGCATGATGATGTGCGCAAGCTCATCCTTGCGCAGTCCGACAGCAAGGCCATCAAGGACCGGGCACGGGAGCTTGGCATGCAGACGCTGCGCGAAGCCGGCTGGGACAAAGTGATTGCGCAGGAGACCACGGTTTCCGAAGTCATACGCGTAACGCAGGTGGAATAGGGCGTTTTTGTTGATTGTATTGTGTTTTATTAGTTTATTAGGTTTTTAACAAATTCAACCAATTAAACCAACTCAACTAATCAAACAGGTTTCCGCGCCTGCATAGAAATGATTGAAAACCCGATAGCCAGTAAACACATAGTCTATGCCTGAATATATCTATAAAGCAACCGACCGCGCCGGCAAGGTGATGGAAGGCAGTTTTGATGCTCCTGATGAAGCCGCGGTGGTGAGTCGGCTGCGCGGTATGGGCTATATACCCATTCGCATCGCGCAGGCGGCAGCCGGCGCCAAGCCCCGACCCAGCAAAATTTCCCTCAATATAGACTTCAAAACAAGATTTTCATCATCCCTCAAACGCGTGTCGGGCACGGAGCTGCTGTCATTTACGCAGGAGCTTTCGACCCTCATCAGGGCGGGCCTGCCGCTTGACCGGGGGCTGTCCGTGGTGATAGAAATTACGGAAAATGAAATGCTTAAGGACATAACCGAAGAAGTGCTCCGTGATGTCCGTGGGGGCAAAGCGTTTTCCGAAGCCCTTGCCAAGCACCCCAAAGTCTTCAGCCGCCTCTATGTCAACATGATTAAAGCGGGCGAAGTGGGGGGCATTCTCGATGTTGTGCTTGACCGGCTTGTCGATTTTCTTGAGCGGTCGCAGGAGCTGAAACGCACTGTCGTGGGCGCTATGATCTATCCGCTGGTTCTGATTTTCGTCATGGGCGTCGTGATGGCCGTGCTGCTCATTTTTGTCGTGCCGCGGTTTGTCGGCATCTTTGAAATGATGCACCAGGATATCCCGCTTCCGACCCAGGTGCTTCTGACAATCAGCATGATCGCGCAGCGGTTCTGGTGGCTGATTATCGGGTCCGGCATAGGCCTGTATGTCTGGTTTAAAAAATACAGGGAGTCGGAAAAGGGCAAGCTTGCCTGGGACGGATTTATGCTCAGGCTGCCGCTGATCAAGGCGCTGATTCTGAAAATAGAAGTGGCGCGTCTCAGCCGCACGCTCGGAACGCTCATCACCAGCGGCGTGCCGCTGCTGCAGGCATTGGGGATCGTGCGGGAAATCATCAGCAACATGATCATTGCAAACTCCATAAACACCATTCAAAAGGCCGTGAAGGAAGGCAAAGGCGTATCGCTGCCCATGCGCAGCCTGGGCATCTTCCCCTCGCTGGCCGTGCATATGATCCGCGTGGGCGAAGAAACGGGCAAAATGGAGGAGATGCTTATTCGCGTGGCCGACACCTACGACCGCGACGTTCAGGTTACGGTTAAACGGCTGCTGGGGCTGCTTGAGCCCCTGCTCATACTGGTCATGGCGCTGCTGGTCGGATTTATAGTCATATCCATTGTTATGGCGCTTTTTAGCATCAACGAAGTTTCGTTTTAAAGGAGGATACAATGCAAAGGAAGAGAGAGAAAAAGGTGCTTTGCCAGCAGGGTTTCACCCTTGTTGAAATCATGATCGTTGTGGTGATCCTGGGCTTGCTCGTGGGGCTGGTGGGCCCTAAAATTTTCAAGCAATTTGAAAAGGCTGAAAAGGGAACTGCAAAGGCTCAGATTGAGATGCTGGGAACGGCCGTCGACACATTCCGACTGGACATGCGCCGCTACCCGAAGGATCTGGAGGAGCTTATCAAAAAGCCTTCTGATGATAAAAACTGGGATGGCCCCTACCTGAAAAAAGAGATGCCGATAGACCCCTGGGAGCACCCTTATATCTACAAATGCCCGGGGGACGAGGGCCGGGACTATGATATCATGTCCTATGGGGCCGATGGTCTGCCTGGAGGCGACGGAGAAAATGCCGATATCAACAACTGGGAAAGCCTCAAAAAAGGCAAGCAATAGCAGAACGTTTGGCCACGCCCGCGGGTTTTCGCTCATCGAGCTCATAATAGTGCTGGCTGTCATGGCCCTTGTGTTCGGGTTGGCAGCGCCCCGCGTGGCAAAAAATATGGGAGCGCTGCATCTGCGCACAACAGCCAAACAGGTTGCCGCATCCATGCGCTGGGCGCGCAGCCAGGCCCTCAGCAGCGGCAAAACCTATAATGCCGTCTTCGACTGCAAAGAGCAGCGCATCATTATTTCCGATTATGCAGGCGCCATGAATACCGACATCATGAAGCTTGTGCAGACCGCAGGCGGCGGGGCCGGGCAGAAAGAGCCGGAAAACAGCGATGCGGCCATGCCGCAGCGCATGCTGAAGATATTTGAGCTGCCGGAGGATATTTTTATCAGCCGTATCGAAATCGCTGATGTGCTTGACGCGAACCCGGGCGAGCAGAGCATTTACCAGCTGACGTTTTTCCCCGACGGCACCACCATGGGCGGCGAAATCACCATCGCCGACGAACAGAAGCGCTCCTTTATAATTTCCGTTGATTTCTTGACAGGAATTGTCTCCCTTGAAGAACCCGACAACACCTGACCAACTGGTGCGGCCACGGCCGCTCCAGCAGGGCTTCACCCTGCTTGAAGTGCTGCTTGCCGTCATGATTCTGGCCATTTCCGTTACCGCCATCCTCTCCCAGTTTTCCGTGGGCATGGAGGCGGGCGGCAAGGCGCGCGACATCACTGAGGCAGTGCTGCATGCCAAAGCAAAGCTGGAGGAGATCAAAGCTCTTGTCGACGACATTGGCCAGGCGCAGCAGGCCGGCACGCTTGACGACGGGTATTCATGGGAAAGTCAAGTCAGCCTTTATGAGCTGCCGGAGAAAGAGGCGGGAGAGAACGAAAACGCGCTCTCCTTCGAGCTGCTTAAACTGACGGTTATTGTCCGCTGGGATGTGGGAGATCATGCCCGGCAGGTGGAACTCTCGACGCTCAGAGCGGTCAAGAAAAAGGATAAGGGCTGATGCGGCAGGGATCAGGGTACGAATGTGCTGGAGACAGCCGGGGTTTTACGCTTCTTGAGCTGATGCTGGCCGTCAGCATTTTCGCTGTGGTTGTTGTCGTGCTGTTTTCATCCTTCTGGGCGGGCATCAATGCCTGGGAGAAAGGCGAGCAGCGCATTGAGTTCCAGCAGCGCATGCGCTCAGTGTGCGAGCTCATGTTCCGGGAGATTTCGGCAACCTATCCATACTTTCTTACGCCGAGCCAGCTCGACAAGCATACCACCTACGCCGCCTTTTTCGGCGAGCCCAATTCCCTGCGGTTTGTTTCCTATGCCAATCTGCACAAGCGAGCCAGCGGACTGTGCATGCTTGAGTTTTGGGTTTCCGAAGAAAGGGGCATGATGCTCGGGGAGGCCGCGGCTCTTGCCGCCAACAAGGAGGATTTTGACGCGGTGCCGCTGCGCAGCGCTGAACATGCACTGGAAATCTGCCGTGATCTGCACGGGCTCCAGTTCCGGTACTTTGACCAGAAAAAAGAGAATAAACAGGGCGAATGGATTGACAGCTGGGACCCTGTCGAGAAACGGGGCTATATGCCAAAGGTTATTGAGGTGACATTGTCATTCTCCGACCCGCGCGGCGAAACGCTCAAGCAGCAACTGTTTATTCCTATCATGAGCGGTCTGCAGGGGAGCAGCCATGGCATGTTCTAGCGTGGAAACAGCCTCCTGCCGGTGTCATGACCAGCGCGGCATTGCGCTCCTGCTGGTGCTATGGATAATCACGCTGCTGGCGGTGATCTGCGCAGAGTTCTCCGCAACCATGCGCATAGAAGCGACCGTGGCTCGTAATTTCAGGGATAGCGAGCAGGCGTATTATTCCGCCGAGGCCGGCATCAACCGGGCTATTTTGGAGATCATGCGCACGTCGCGTTCCGCCTCATCGCGCACGAAAGCCTCTGCCGACAAGACCAATCCCGATAACCTTGATGCCGGCGATCAGTCTGACATTGACTACTGGAGGGCCGGTGGATCCTATGAGTTCGCGCTTGACAATGAGATGCGCTGCCAGGTGGAGATTGAGGATGAGGGCAACAAGGTTGATATAAACGCATTTCTCCAGGAAGCCAAAAAGAATCCGGAGCCCCTCAAGCAGCTGCTGCGCAAAAAAATCGGCCTTGAAGGCGAGGCTGTCGACATCGTTGCCGACAGCCTGATCGACTGGCGCGATGCCGACAATAACATAACCGGCACCAATGGCGCCGAGGATGATTATTATAAGGGCCTCGACCCGCCCTATGTGTGCCGCAACGGTGACATACCGGTCATCGAGGAGCTAAGGCTCGTGCGCGGCATCGATGATCAGATACTGTTCGGCAAACGCGGCAGGCAGGAGCAGAAAATAGAGCTGTCGCAGGAGGACCTTGACGATATTTTGAGCGGCACGGCAGCTCCTGAGCAGAATCTTGATCTTGATATCCCCGATGAAGACGACGACGAGGCAAGCATCCGGTATCTGGGCCTTATTGATATTTTCAGCGTCCCCCCAGCCGATTTCGGCACCGGGGCAAAGGTAAACGCAAAGGGTGATATCACCCTTGATATAAACACGGCAACGGCAGCACAGCTGCTGCTTCTCAACGGCATGACGCCCGTGACCGCAGCCGAGATCATACAGGAGCGCAGAAAACGGGTTTTTGCCGGCAAGGAGGATCGTCTGCCGTCGTTCAAAAATTATTTCAGGTGGAAGGACAGCATAACCGTGAGCTCCAGGGGAATCATGGGCCAACAAGTGCTGCGCATCACCGCACGCGGCTGTGCGCCCGACGGCCTTGTCTGCAGGAGCATCACCTGCATGGTGCTGTTCACCCGCAATGTATATTTTTTCCTCAGCTGGAAGGAAAGAAACTGAATTTAATGTTTGCCAAAGACAGCCTTTACGGGTACAATCAATAAATTTTAAATGAAATAATAATACATTATGCAGAGTATCGGCGTCGTTTTCAAACAGGAAGAGATGGTTTTGGTGGCCCTGAAGCAGGGCATTGCCGACTACCAGCTCGATGGATACCGCATACTGCCGTTTCTTGATTTGAAGGACGAGGAGCGGGAGCAGGCCATTGTGCACAATATCGAGCGGTTTGTGCAGGCTTACGCGGGCGGCAAAGATAATTTGTTCGTTGCCCTGCCGCGCGATTTGGCGCTGGTGCAGTTTCTGCAGATCCCGGCCGCTGCTGAAGAAAATCTGGGCGCAACGCTCGGGTTTGAGATTGATCGCTATACTCCGTTCAGCTTTGATGACGTGTATTTCGACTGGCATGTGCTCAACCGCCTGCCCGCCAGCGGCCTGATTACCGTGATGCTCGTCACCATGAAGCGCACCATCGTCGACTACTATCTTGGCTTGTTTGCCAAACTCAACATACGGCCCCAGGGCATAGAGATAACCACCACGGCCTTGTGCGACACATTTTTCACGTATCAGAGCGGGTTGGAGCGGCTGCAGGATACCTCATGGCTGCGGGAAAGCGGCATCATAAACAACCGTGTGCTGGGTCTGGTTGAAAAAATCTCCCCAAAGGCGGCTCGGTTTTTAAAAGGCGTGCAGGCCCAGGAGACAGAAGTCCAGAAAATTGATGTGCTGGTGGAGTTTCTTGACACAAACCGCTGTGAAATTGCTGTCATTGCCCGCAACATGTTATGTCACTCACAGGTTGTGGCCCTGTCAGCTCCTGCCGAAGCCGCGCAGTTGCAGGAGATTCATTCCGCAGGGGCTAATGCCCTTATCTATTTGCCCGCCCTTGGCGATCCGGAGCGCAATCTCCCCCTTCATTTCCGTCTTTCGGGCAGAGAAATGCAGCGCGATTGTCTGGATACGGCGCCTGAATCTCTGGCCGGCTGTTTTTCCGTACAGCGAACCCTGCCTGTACAGCACGGGAAATTCGTCCATGACACCATAGCCGGTGCGCTGCCGGTGCTGGCGCTGCCCGCAGGAGTCGCTGTAAAGGGACTGCGGCCCACCCCGTTTGACATTAATCTGATTCCTGTCCCCAAGCGCCCGAAACGCAAAAAAAGCAAGCGCAAACTGGTCGCAGCCGCAGCCGTTCTGGCGCTGCTGGCGGTTCTGATCTCCTATACGGCGGCACGCAATATGGCAATGAAGGAACGGCTCAGTGCGCTCAACGAGGAAGTGAGCGGCCTGCGCAAGCAGGTGCAGGGAATCGAGGACCAGCAGCAGGAGTCTCTGCGCCGCGAAAAATTTGCAGCCGCCATGAAGACCATACGCGACATTGACATGAGCAAGCTGCTCATGCTCGAAGAGCTGACGCGTCTTATATCGGACGACAGCTGGCTGAGCGAATTCAACTACAAGGCGGATGAAAAAAAAATCCGGATTTCAGGCTTTGCCGTATCTTCGGCCAAGCTCATCCCCATTCTTGAAGAATCGGAGCTGTTTGACAATGTGAAATTCTCCACCGTCATCACCACGGATCAGCGCAGCGGCAAGGAGCGCTTCAGAATTGAGATGAATCTGAGTGGGAGCACGGTCAAACAATGAAGCTGTCCAAACGCGATAAAAAATTCATCACTGCGGGCGGCGTAGCCGTAGTGATTTTCTGCATCTTCAAATTTGGACTTATCCCCGTGTATGATACCTTCATTGAGCGTCGCAATGAGATTGGGCAGAAGGAGCAAGCGCGGGAGAAATACAGAAAGTTTCTCAGTGAGCAGGCCGATTTTCAGAAAAACATGAAGGGGATGGGCAAGGAAGATGGGCTTGTTCAGCAAAGCCTTCTGAAGGGTGAAACCACCTCCCTTGCCGCCGCCGATATTCAGAAGATTGTTGACGAATTCGTTAAGGAAAGCAAAGTCGACATGCAAAGCGTGAAGGTGCTCGACTCGGACACCAAAGACGAATTTGTGGTAATCCCCGTCCAGATAGTTTTTTCCTCCGATCTGACGCGACTTGTTAAATTTATACGGGGCATAGAAACTGACCGGAAATTGTTGACAATTCCGGAATTGAAAATTAGGGTTAAAAACGAACAGAACCCGCAGGATGTATCGGTGACGCTGACGGTTGCCGGCTACATGAAAAAAGGGGAAACCAAGAAGTAGGAAGGCGAGACTGAGGATTCATGCGTTCATTAAAAATATTTTCTATGGCAGTGTTGCTCGCATGGTCGCTTGCGGCGTGCAGCGTTTTTACCGGTAATGTTGCACAAACCGACGACCTGTCGCCGTCTGTCGCTACAATCGACGATCAGGCAGCAGCTTCAAAGACCCCTGGCGCTGAAGCGCGCGCGCAGGCCGGTAGGGGCTCCGACACAACCCCGCCCAAAACAGAGCCCGCAGTGAAAAACGCGGCTCAACCGGCGGCCAGGGCCAAACTCGTCTCAGGCAGGGATGCGGTCAAGGAGCCGGCGCTGAAGGCCGGCTCCGATAATGCAACCCGGGGCCGTGGCGGCATGATATCGCTTAATTTTGACAATGCCGATATTTTCGAAGTGATCAATGCCCTGTCGGACTTTCTTGATATAAACTATATTATTGACCCTGCGATCAAAGGCAAGGTCAATATCCACACCACCAGTGAAGTAGACAAGCGCCAGCTGCTGGCCATTCTTGAAACGATTTTTGAGATGAACAATATCTCCGTGGTAAAGCAGGGCGAATTTTATAAAATTTTGCCCTCCAAGGATGCTCAGAAACAGGGCGTGCAGGTGGGCGTGGGTCGCGACATTGAAAAGCCCGACTCCCTGGACCGCATGACCATTCAGATTATACCTCTGAAATATGTCCCGACGGCAGAGGTCGTCAAGGTGATCAAGCCGTTTTCAAGCAAAAACGGCGAAATGGTTGAATTCACCAAGGCCAATATCATCATCCTGTTTGATACGTCGGCCAATATCCAGAAAATCGTGAAGCTTGTCAATATCATCGACACAGATCTTTTCGAGCAGAACGAAGTTCGTTTTTTTAAGGTAAAGGACGCCAATGTGACCGATCTGGCCAAGGAGCTCGAGGGTATATTCACGCCGCTCGGCATTGAGAAGGCAACGGGCAAGGGCATCGGCCTTGCGATCGTGCCCGTCGAGCGGGCAGGCGTGGTGGTGGCCGTGAGCCCCATACCGGGTGTGCTGGACCAGGTGCAGCACTGGGTTGAGGTGCTTGACACGATCGACAAGGATGCCGACGAGCAGATATTCATCTATTTTCTGGAAAACGGTAAAGCCGAGGATATCGCAGATATCCTGACGCAACTCTACGGCGGCCAAGGCTCGTCATCGTCACGTTCGGGCTCTGATCGTACGTCCAATAAAAGCAAAAGCAGCGGATCATCTTCGTCTTCCAGTTCCAGAAGCTCCCGGAGCTCACGCTCCGGCAGCGGGAGTGACAGCCGCAGCAGCAGCGCCAGTAAAGCAAAAACCCCTGCCAAAGGCGCATCGGGAGGCAAGGCCAATATATTGGACAACGATATCATAATCGTGACCGATGAAACCACCAATGCCATCATCGTTAAATCAAACTCGCAGGACTATGCCAAGATCAAAGACACCATACAGCGGCTTGATATCATTCCGCGGCAGGTGCTCATCGAGGTGTTCATAGCCGAAGTTACTCTCAAGGGGGATACGCAGTTCGGCGTGGAGTGGTCGCTGCTGCAAAACAAGGACAAGCTGGGCGGGTATAAGGGCGGCTCCAAATCCGGGACGGATTTGTTTCCGTCCGCTACCCCTGGACTTTACAATGCGCTTGCCGCTGGGCTTGATCCGACCAAGTCGGCCGGTAAAGGGCTTACCTACCTGTTTGAATCAGAGCGGTTGAGAGCATTTCTGCTGGCGGAGGCAAGCACTAACAATCTCAATACCCTGTCAGCGCCCAATATTCTTATCGCCGACAATAAGCAAGCGCACATCGAGGTCGGCCAGGAAGTGCCGATCGTCACCAGCGAATATGTGCCCCTTGATACCACCGGAACCGTAAGCGGCTCCAACATAGCAAGCTCAACCTCGCGCTCCGTCGAATACCGCAACACAGGCGTTATTCTTGACGTGACGCCCCGCATCAATGACATGGGCCTGGTAACCATGGAGATCAGCCAGGAGGTGAGCGAGGTGGATCAAAATGCTATCTCCAGCGGCATACAGTCGCCCACATTCAATAACCGCAAGGCTGAAACCACGGTTGTCGTGCAAAACGGCCAAACAGTGGTGATCGGCGGTATCATTAAGAACAAAACAGGAAAGAGTGGAACCGGCCTGCCCTTTCTTTCCAAAGTGCCGCTCATAAGCTATTTGTTCGGTTACACGGCTGATTCATACGACAAGACCGAACTCATCATCATGCTGACGCCCCATGTGGTGAAGAATATGGGTGAGGCTGCCGCCATGACAGAAGAGTACAAGGAAAAGATGGGCGAGATTAAAAAACTCATGAAGCGCGGCGACAACAAATGGGGAAAGCCCTCCTCGTAAGCTGCAACCCTGGAACTTGTCCCCCTCACCCCGCCCGGCGCTCACACGCAAGGCGGGGTTTTTATTGTCGTGCTGATAATCGAGTTCAGGAAAACCATGAAAAATGAAATGCCCTCAAGGCACGATACCTATGAAACAATCAGCAGTAGCTTCAATCGTTTTGCGGGGTGTCGGCTGCCGAAGCTGCCTGGTCGGTTAACTGCTTGAGCCGCACGAGCGCCACGCTCCGCTTGGCCTTTTGCAGAATCGTGCATTCATAGCCCGCAAAATTGATTGTTTCGCTGATTTCGGGGATGCGGCCGAAGGCATCGTTGACAAGGCCGCTCACGGTGTCATACTGCTCGCTTTCGGGCAGGGGGATGGGCAGGTGCTCATTGGCATCGGCGATGGCGGCAGAGGCCCGCACATTGTACTCGCGCGCTCCGACCTTTTCGATGATGGGCTTTTCCTCGTCATATTCATCCTGAATTTCACCCACAAGCTCTTCCATGATGTCCTCAAGGGTCACCATGCCCGACGTGCCGCCGAACTCGTCCACCACAACGGCCATGTGAATGCGTTTGCGCTGGAAGTCGCGCAGCAGCTTGTTTATGGGCTTTGTCTCGGGCACAAAATATGCGGGCCGCACAAGGTCGTGCAGTATTATCAGCCCCGGGTTGTGCATGAGGGCGATGATGTCCTTGGCATGGACAACGCCGATGATATTGTCGATAATGCCCTGGTAGACGGGCACGCGGGAGAACCCTTCCTCGATAAAAAAATCGACCACCCTGTCGCCCGATGTCGTGATGTCAATGGCCACGATGCGCGTCCGGGGCACCATGATCTGGCGCACCGTGCGCTCGGAGAATTCAAACACATTGGTGATGAGCTCATGCTCTGCGGATTTTATTGCGCCGGACTCCTTGCCCTGATCAAGAATAAGGCGCAGTTCTTCGGTTGAATAAAGCTCATGCTGGCTCAGGGGCTTGATGCCGATAGCCTTCAGCAGGCCGTTTGCCGTGCTGTTGAGCGCCCAGATAAGCGGGCTGAAGATAAAATGAAAAGCGCGCAACGGCAAAGCGATGAACATGGCCGTGCGCTCGGTATATTGCACGGCAAGGGATTTGGGCGCAAGTTCGCCAAGCACGATATGAAGCGCCGTAATGGTAAAGAAGGCTGTTGGCAGCGCCAGCTTGTGTATCATTTCGGGCGACAGGGAAATATGCAGCATGCCGAAGACCGTGATGAATATCTGGGCAACCACGCTTTCGCCGATCCACCCGAGGCCAAGGCTCGCAAATGTTATGCCCAGCTGAGTAGCCGAAAGATAGACATCCAGGTGATTGACGATATGCTCGGTCACCCGTGCGACATTGCTGCCCGACTGCCCCCGCAGCTGAATCTGGGAAAGGCGCACCTTGACAATGGCGAATTCCGCGGCAACAAAAAATGCGTTGAGCAGAACAAGCAGGATGGTCAGCAGTATGTTGAATACTATCATCTGGTAAGCTGTTTAATTAACTTGGATTTTTATTACCTGTCAGCATATAATGCCTCCCGGTGTTTGTCAAGGCGGAGTCGGGTAATGCAATGAGCGATACGACAGTGTATGATTTCAACAAAGTGATTGAACGGCGCGGCACCGCTTCGGTGAAATGGGATCTCGCTGACAGGCTTTTTGGCGGGCATGACCTGCTGCCTCTTTGGGTGGCTGACATGGACTTTGCATCCCCGCAGCCCGTAATTGAAGCGCTTGTGCGCCGCGCGCAGCATGGGGTTTTCGGCTACTCCGCGTGCATGGACGGCTATTATGATGCCGCCATATCCTGGATGCACGAGCGCCACGGCTGGCAGCTGCAGAAAGACTGGATGGTGTTCTGCCCCGGCGTGGTGCCGGCGCTCAATATGGCCGTGCATGCTTTCACCGCGCCCGGTGACGGTGTCATCATCCAGCAGCCCGTCTACTATCCCTTCATGCGTTCCATCACGGCAAACGGTCGGCGTATCGTCAATAATTCCCTGCAGCTTACAGGCAGTCGCTACGGGCTGGACTTTGACGATCTTGAGCGCAAGGCCCGTGAACCTGATGTCAAGCTCTTGATACTGTGCAGCCCGCACAACCCCGTGGGCCGTGTCTGGACGCGGCAGGAGCTGGAGCGCCTCGGAACGATCTGTCTGGAAAATGATGTCATCATCGTGGCCGATGAGATTCACGCCGACCTGGTGCTGCCCGGCTATCGCCACACAGTTTTTGCGGATATATCGGATGCCTTTCTGCAGGCAACGATCACCTGCACTTCACCAAGCAAAACCTTCAACCTTGCCGGCCTGCACACGGCCCATGCCATTATCGCCGACCCGGAGAAGCGGAAGGCATTCTTTAACGCCCTTGTGCACAGCGGCCTTCAGTGGCCGAATGCTTTCGGCACGGTTGCCCATGAGGCAGCCTACCGCAGCGGCGGTCCCTGGCTTGCGCAGCTGCTTGAGTACCTGCAGGGCAACCTTGAATTTCTGAAAGCATTCATAGCCGAGCAACTGCCTCAGGTGCGCGTGATCGAACCTGAGGCAACCTACCTTGTGTGGCTTGACGGCAGGGCGCTCGGGCTTGACTGGCGTGGCCTGAAAGCCCTCATGCAGCAGCAGGCGCGGGTGGCGCTTGATGAAGGCTATATCTTTGGCGACGAGGGGCGCGGTTTTGAGCGTATCAATATCGCCTGCCCGAGAAGCATTCTGCGTGAATGCCTTGAGCGCATGGCAGGGGCGGTGAAGCGGCATGTCGATACTGCTCATACACCCGCCGGTCTCTAAGCCCTGCGAGCCGCCGCCGGGCCTGGCGCGGCTTGCAGGCGTCCTTGCTGCCGCTGGCGCCACCTGCCGCGTCTGGGATGCAAACATTGAGGGGCTTCTGCATCTTATGAACCTGCCGCTGCCTGCGCAGGACACCTGGACCCGGCGCGCCGTGAAAAACCACGAGGCAAACCTTGTCGCCCTGCGCAGTCCCGAAATTTTTCACAATCTGGACCGCTACATCCGCAGCGTCAAAGACATAAGCCATCTGCTCACCGCGCAGGCTGCGCTGCACGATGCAGAGCTTACCCTTGCAGACTACAGCGACAGGAAACTCTCGCCGGTGCGCAGCTCAGATCTTATGCGCGCGGCCCAGCATCCCGACAGCAATTCCTTTTACCCTTTTTTCAGCCTGCGGCTGCGGGAAATCCTTGAAGATGATGCGCCGCAGATCATCGGGTTTTCCGTCAACTTCCTGAGCCAGGCGCTTACGGCATGGGCCATGATGGGCTTTCTCAAGCGCGAAAACTGCGGGGCCAAAATTGTGATAGGCGGCGGGCTTATAACATCATGGCTGCGCAGGCCGGGCCTGTCAAATCCTTTTGCGGGACTTGCCGATCATGTTGTCGATGGGCCGGGAGAAGAAATGATGCTGCGCCTGGCCGGCTGCACAGAAGCCGTGGCAGAGGCATGCACGCCCGATTATACAAGCTTTCCGCTTGATGAGTATTTTTCGCCGGGCAGGATTTTGCCGTTCAGCACGGCAGCAGGCTGTTACTGGGGCAAGTGCTCATTCTGCCCTGAGCAGGCTGAAGGCAATCTGTACCGGCCCCTGCCGGTAGCGGCTGCAGGCACCCAGCTCAGGGATCTGGTTCGGCATTACAGGCCGCGGCTCCTGCATCTTGTTGATAATGCCCTGAGCCCGGTATTTTTAAAAAGCATGCTACACAATCCGCCCGGCGCGCACTGGTATGGCTTTGCGCGCATAACGCCTGAACTGCAGGACGAGGGCTTCTGTAGGCAACTTCGCCAGTCGGGTTGCGTGATGCTGCAGCTGGGGCTTGAGTCGGGTGATGACGCCGTACTTGAAAAGCTCTCGAAGGGAATAACCGCGTCCGATGCCTCGACCGCCCTCGCAGCTTTAAAGAAGGCCGGCATCGGCACCTATGTCTATCTGCTGTTCGGCACACCTGCCGAAACGCGGGAGGCGGCGCAGCATACGCTGGAGTTTACCGCCGCCAACAGCGGGCATATCGATTTTCTCAACCTCGCCATCTTCAATATGCCGGTCAATGCCGCCGATGCCGACAGCCTGCACACAAGCTCATTCTATGACGGCGACCTTGCGCTTTACACCGACTTTGTTCACCCGCAGGGCTGGGGCCGCAGCCAGGTGCGCCGGCTTCTGGACCGCGAGTTCAGACGTCACCCTTTCATTGCCCCCATTCTGCGCCGCGACCCGCCATTTTTCACGTCGAATCATGCGCCGTTTTTTCTGATGCAATAGGAACATCAATTCATTCTGTATGAATCAATCTTCAAGAAGTATGCTTAAGGCTTCGCGCGACATTTTATCGTTTTCATGCCCTGCTCCAGATACGATCTTCAGCTCCCAGTTGAACGGCATGGCAGCAGCCGCTGCCCCGTCGCGTGCCGCCCCGAAAAAGCGCCTGCCGCGCTCAAGCCTGTTTTTTCCCTGCGCCATGGCCTCGGGGGTATTGCGCAAGCCCGGATGGCCCGGGTCAGTGTCGCCCTCACCCAGCAGGATCACGAGTTTTTGAGAAAATGATTTCCGGAGCGCTTCCCGATCGACACCTGAATCAGCCAGACCGTACGGGAAGCGTGCCCTGAAGTCCGGCATGGCATACCACCCGGCGTTGGCGGCGATGGCCTTGCGTATGCGGGCGCCGGGCTTGAACAGCACGAGCCGATGCACGAACTGCGCGCCAGCCGAGTGGCCGTAGATGCAGTAGCCGGGGGTTTTCAGTCCAGTGCCGGCTTTTACCCTGTCGAATATGCGCTCTATGGCGGTAAGCGTCCAGCATGCCTCATCGAGCCTGCCGCCCGCCTCAGTCATCATGCCTCCCAGGTTGTAGCGTGCCGTGTCGGAAGCATGAGGCCCGGAAAATTCCGGCGCAAGCAGCAGAAATTTTTCTGCGGCCGCGTACCCGGCCCACCCATCGCGGTACTGCAGCGCGCTGCTTCCTGCGCCATGCATGACAAAAACAACCGGGGAGTCCTCTCGGACATCCGGGTTGTAATACCATACCGTCACAGGCGGATTGTGCGGGGAGGCCGGATCGTTAAAGGTAAAACTCCCTGCTCCGGCATGCAGGGCTTGCGCACTGGGTGGAGCCGTTGCAGGCACGGTGGCATTGTCGATGCTCAGCGATGCCGGCGCTACCGCATGCTTTCCACAGGCAAGCTGCGCCAGCATGAGCAGCAGCATTGCTGCAGGCACTTGCGATTTCATAATGTGCTTTTTTTAATCAAAAAAACTACCGGCGGTGTTTGCGTTGCCTTCTTCAGGAGCCATCACCTACGGCAATGGCTCCTGAAGACAATAAAGTAGTACCGTTGTAGATAAATTACCAGTCGTTTAAACAGGTGGCTGTTGCAGCTGCTCAGTAATCAGGTAACTCGTGGGCTGCTGAATTGAGGCATACGCTGCTTCTAGCGGATATTTTGTTAGTTAATTACAACTCCGATTCCGCGTGTGGTGCACTTGCAACTTGAATTCACCCCTAGAAAAGCTACCCAGCCAGTGTGCACACTGCGGACTCTCGCCGTACAGGCGGGAGAATCATGTTCGCTTAAACCGCCGGTCAAGCTCCTGCCGTGAAACGATAATGAACGTGGGCCGTCCGTGGGGGCAGACATGGGGGTTTTCTGCAGCGCCAAGCCGTTTCACCAGATGCTCCATCTCGGGCAAACTTAAAGCCTTACCAGCCTTGACCGCATAGGTCTTGCAGGCAAGAATGGCTGCGATCTCCTGCAGGCGGCTGTCAAACGACTTTGCGGCATGGCTTTCCAGCAGCTCATGGAGCGTATCACGCACCACGGCAGCCGGGTCAATATCTGTCATGCAGGCGGGCACGGCATCGATTGCATAGCTGTCGCCGCCCAGTGGGTTGATGCCGAAGCCGAGCTTTTGAAAGTAGTCCACAGCGCCTTCCATGACCGGCCCCTCCTGTATGCCCAGATGCAGCGTTGCCGGGAAGATCATTTTCTGCGACGCATCCGTGTGCTGCTCAAGCGAGCCAAGCAGCTCTTCGTACAAAATCCGTTCATGAGCCGCATGCTGGTCGAACACGGCAAGCTCGCCGTCTTTTTCCGCAAGAATATACATGCCAAGCACCTGGCCGATAACCCGTACCGAGTCAAACGCATGCGCGCCGGGGCGCTGGCGGCTGATAGCCTCTTCGAGCCGTACGGCGGCAGGCGGCTTGCTGATGTCAGTATCTGCCCCCGCGGGAACAGTTTTGTGCTCGGGCGTCTGCCAGGCCGCTGCCTCCTCACGCAGCGAGTTGAAGCTTAAAGGCGCCCTGTTTTCGAATACTGGCACGCGGTGCATCCCCTGCCCGAGAGGCAAGGACGGCTCTTCAAGAAAGAAGCCCCTGCCATGCAGCTCTTTTTTTATTGCCTGCACAATGAGGTCCTGAAAATAGCTTTCCGTGCGCAGCCGCACCTCGCGCTTGGCCGGATGCACATTTACATCGACAAAATCGTGCGGGATGTCGAGAAACAGAAAGGCGACAGGAAAACGGCCGCGGGGCAGAAAGTCGGCATAGGCGCGGGTGAGGGCCATGCTGAGCCCCACAGACTGCACGGGCCTGCCATTGATGAAAAATTTTTGCCCTGTGCGGTTGACCCGCGTGTTATCGGGCGTGCCCACAAAACCCGCAAGCTTGAAATCGGTTTTGTCGACGCTGACGGGATAAAGCTTTTCAGAAAAATCGGGTGAATAGAGCTGGCCGATGCGCTCCAGAAGCCCGGTGCATGCAGGATATTCGGCCACAAGCTCATTGTTGCGGCGCAGAGAAAATGATACGGCGCTGCGGGACAGGCAGATGGTTGAGAATACTTCGGCAATGGCATTGTATTCAGCCGGGTCTGATTTTAAAAATTTGCGGCGGGCTGGCGTATTGAAAAAAAGATCTGCAATCTCAAGTGTTGTGCCGGGCTCGGCCACGCACTGGCTTTCGGACTCGACGACACCACCTGCAGTTTTGATAATGGTTGCAGCGTCATCGCAGGGTCTGCGGGTGATGAGCGTGAGGCGCGACACGGAGGCGATGCTGGGGAGGGCTTCGCCGCGGAACCCCAGCGTGGCAATGCGCTCAATGTCCTCGGCATCGGCGATTTTGCTCGTGGCATGCCGCAGCAGGCAGGCCCGGGCATCGTCTGCGTCCATGCCGCAGCCGTCGTCTTTTACCCTGATGAGCCCCTTGCCGCCATAGCCGGCCCACACGGAGATTGTGTGCGCCCCGGCGTCAAGCGAGTTTTCCACCAGTTCTTTCACAATGGATGCGGGCCGCTCAACGACCTCGCCGGCGGCGATTTTGTTGGCAACGATTTCCGAAAGGACTTTTATAGTGCCCATGATCTAGTGGCCTAATAGTTTCCAGAATCTTCTGCGGAGCGCTACCGTTCGGCGCAGCTCCCGCAGGCAGCCTTGCGCAAGCTGTTCGTCACGGCAATAGATGCGCAGGAAAAGTTCCGCGTCTTCTTCATACACAGGCACACCTTTGCCTGCAAGCTTTATCATGGAGCGGCAGAAGCGCACGGCGTTTGACATTCGGCGGGCATCGTTCAGCCGGTCGAAGCGCTGCGACTTGTCCCAGTCGATAATGTAGAGGCTTTCGGGCCTCGCAGTATCGACGAGTATGTTTTTCATGTTCAGATCAGCATGAAAAAATCCTTTGTCATGCATGAGTCTGACTGCCGCGGCTGAGCGCTCAAGAACCGTGCGCTTGTCCTGCTGGAATGTGCCTGAGGCAGCGCGTCCGCTCAGATAGGCCGGCAAATCGATGCAGCCCGGCAGCTGCCGTGAAAAAAGAAAGCAGCGGTGCAGGGGCCCCGCCGCCCTTATGCTGACCGCGGCAAGCACCTCCACCGTGGGCACGCCGCAGCGTGCGGCATCAACGGTTATGGCAAGCTCGCGCAATGAGCGCTGCCCGTCAAGATACAAGTCGCGGTTTATGAAGCGCACAAGCCCGCCGCGAAGATAGCGCCGGACCATCATGCGCTCTGCGGGAAAACCGCTTACGGGAAGCGATGGCACAGCGCCTCTGCCGGAGGGCGACTGCAGAGCTGCGGCTGAACGCAGCAGCGTGTCAGGGTCGCCAATGCCCTGGCCGAGCAGGCAGTCGCGGTAGCGCTCGTGCACGGCAATTGACGTGTTGCCCTTTTTTATCAGCTCATATCCCTGAGGCAGGGTAAACATGGCATGTATCCTTACAGTTCAATCATGTCAGCCACCATGCTCCCGATGGCAAGGCAGGAGGTGAGGCCCGGCGACTCGATGCCGATGAGGTTCACAAATCCCGGCAGCCCCTTATCAGCCTCGTGGCGGATCACAAAGTCCTGTGCGGGCATACCCGGCGCCTGCACCTTGGGGCGTATGCCCGAGGTGTCGGGCTGCAGATCGCCACAGTCAAGAAACGGCAGATAGTCCTTCACGCCTTCGTAAAATTCCCGGGCATGATCCGCATCGACATCATAGTTAAGCCCGTCGACATAGAAGGCATTGGGCCCGAGCTTTGTCATGCCGTCAAGCGATTTGGTCACGTGAATGCCAAGGCCCAGCAGATCCTTGTAGGGCGGTGGGTAGACAAGGTGCTCGACAAGCCGCCCCTTTGATTGCGGCATGCGGAAATATTCGCCTTTGCAGAAATACAGCCGGTATCCTGCCGCATCGATATCAATGCCCGCAAGCGCCGCGACGCGGTCGGCGCCGAGGCCTGCGCAGTTGATTACCCGGGAGCAGCGCAGGCTGCCCTGCGCCGAATCGGGGCTGCGAAAGTGCACGTCATACCCGCCGGCAGCCTTGTCTATCCCTATCACCTCATGGCGGCAGGCAAGCGTTGCGCCCTGCTGCGCAGCGCACCAGGCAAGCCGTGCCGTCAGGGCATGGGAATCGATGATGCCAGTAGAGGGTGACCAGACCGCACTTACAGCCTCCACATGGGGCTCCATGGCTTGTACCCGGCTGCGGGTAAGCAGCTGCAGGTCGTCAACGCCGTTGAGTCTTCCGCAGTCCATCAGGGCTTCAAGGGTTGCCGCCTCATCAGAGTTTTTTGCTACAATAAGCTTGCCGATAGGCAGGTGCGGCACATCCCAGCGCCTGCAGAAATCATACAGCAGCTTTTTGCCCTCCACGCAGAGGCGCGCCTTGAGGGATCCGCAGGCATAGTAAATGCCGGCATGGATTACTTCGCTCGAGCGGCTTGATGTTTCCTGCCCGCAGGCAGGGTTGCGCTCAAGCAACACGGCCTGCGGGCCCGGAAATCGCCGCGCCAGCTCCCCGGCAACAGCAAGCCCCACGACACCTCCGCCTATAATGACACTGTCTGTGGTCTGCATATAATTAATTGATGCCCCGAATAAATCCGCCATGAAGCTATCACATAAGCCTGCCGGTGGGCAACTGGAAGATAGGAAGCGCGCTTCCAACCGGGGAGTGGCTGCCCGTATTTTGCCTTGAATGATTATTTTTTGTTATATATACTAATATGTAAATTACCATAAACCATTTCAGGGAGCCGGGTATGCAAAAAAAATCGCTTATCGCGCTAAGTGCGGTCGCAGCCTTCGTGCTGCTGTACCTGCTCAATATGCTCTACTTTTCGCTGCTGCCCGATTATTTTACTGTTGATGAAAAACCTAATGCGCCCCGGGGCACTGTTTTCGTCGACACGACGATAAGCCTGATGGACAATGAGCTGGGCGGCAGCGGCGGCTGGCTTCCCAATGATACAGCTCTGTCGCCGACCTGGCTGCTTGACAATAAGCAGAATTTCCAGCTCGGCATACTTGAAGTGGTGCGCTACAATACCCGCGTGCTTCGCGACGGCCTGTCGCGCCAGCGAACTACCGACTCCATCGACACCGATTGCGACAAGGCCTTCACCAGCTTCAGCAATGATCCTCTCAAATGGATATTCCCCAGCGCCGAGTCCAAGTACCAGGAGGGCATCGACCGCCTTGAGAGTTACCGGCAGCGCCTTGCATCAGGGAGCGCTTATTTTTATCCCCGCAGCGACAACCTCATCCAGCTGCTGGAGCAGTATGCCTCGCTGCTCGGGGGCGTCAATACGCGCCTGCTGAATGTCTCGCGCACGCATGCTGCTTTCCACGACAATGCATCAAGGCCGTCTGACCTGCCGCAGTATCCGCGGGTGCCGTGGCTGAAAATAGATGACAATTTTTACTTTGCCCGCGGCGTCGGCTACGGTTTATATCACATGTTCAAAGCGATACGGGCTGATTTTGCGCAGGTGCTGAAAGACAAAAACGCCGATATCATAATGGACGAAATTATCGCCTCCCTTGAAGAAACCTCTTTTGAGCCTCTGGTGGTCACCAATGGCGGCAAAAAAGGCATCTTCGCCAGCCACTGCAGCAACCTGCGCGTCTTTCTGGACGATGCGCGGCAGAAGATCAATTCCCTTGTCAACATTCTTGCCCAGGGTTGACCGCCCGCAGGGCATTTCCGTTGACACCCCGGCCGGCCCGGGCCTATACTCTGCCCGTCACCGATAAAAAACACAGCATATCAGCGTGCTGCCATGACTGAAAAAAAAGGACATGAGGATCCACTGCAGTTTGCCGCCCTGGTGGCCCATCAGCTCCGCTCGCCTGTGGGCGCTGCGGCATCGCTGTTAAAGACGATACTGGGCGAGTATGCCGGCCAGCTCAATTCAAAGCAGAAAGACCTTGTGGCGCGGGCCGACAGGCGCATCGAGGAGGCCCTTGACGCCGTAACCCGTATGCTTGCAATCGTGCGGCCCGAGACAAGCGGCGGCGACGGCAATGCCGTGTGCGAATCCGTTGCCGTCGTGCGCCGCGTGCAGCAGCAGGCAACCGAGGACGCCCGGAGCCGCAACATATCCCTGAGCGTTTCCATCCTGGTCGAGCCTGCCTATATACGCATTGCCGAGGCAGGGTTTGCCGAGGCGCTCAACGCCCTGGTTAATAATGCCCTGAAATATACTCCCGACAACGGCAAAATTCACCTGACGGTCGCCGCGTCGAGCGAGCGTGAATCAGTCTACTTTTCAGTGGCGGATTCGGGCATCGGCGTGCCAGATGACCTGCGCGACAAAATATTCGAGCCCTTCTACCGCTCGGCCAATGCTCAGAACACGACCCTGCCGGGCGTGGGCCTCGGGCTTGCCTTTGTCAAGGCGCTGGTTGATGCCGCCGGCGGCCGCATCCGGGTGCAGAAGTCGGATCTCGGCGGCGCTGAGTTTTCCCTGGTGCTGCCCCGCGTGGCCGACGACCAGATTCCCCGCGAGTTGCAGCTGTCCGACCAGGACCGCATGAAGGTCGTTATCATCGGCGGCGTTGCCGCAGGGCCCAAGGTCGCATCAAAGGTCATTCGCCTCCAGCCCGAAACCGCCGTCACCATTATCGAGCGGGGCGAGTTTCTCTCCTATGCCGGCTGCGGCCTTCCCTACTATGTTTCGGGCATTGTGAAGGACCAGAAGGAGCTCATGAGCACACCCCTGGGGTGCGTGCGCGATCCGGTTTTTTTTCAAAACCTCAAAAATGTCAACGTTTTGAACCGCACCGAGGCTCTGGAAATCGACCGGGCGGCAAAGCGCGTGCGCATTAAAAATCTCACATCCGGAAAAGAAAGCTGGATACAGTACGACAAGCTTGTGCTTGCCACCGGCGCCACGCCCATCATACCGCCCCTGCCCGGCGCGCACCTGAACAATATCTACACCCTGCACGGCGTGCGCGATGCCGAAGGCGTGCGCAGCCATCTTGGAAGCCGCAAGGCGCGCGATGTTGTCATTGTCGGCGGCGGTCTCATCGGCGTTGAAATGACTGAAGCGCTGGTGGCCCGGGGTTGCCGCGTGACCATCGTAGAGGCGCTCAATCAGATCATGCGCACGCTTGACTGGGAAATGGCGCAGCTGCTGGAGCTGCACATGGAGGCAAACGGCGTTCGCGTCATGACCGATACGCGTGTCGAGTCGTTTGCGGGCTCCGAGTTTGTGGAGGGCGTGGTGACGGACAAGGGGACGCTGCCGGCCGACATGGTTATTCTCGGCGTCGGCGTGCGGCCCCAGGTTGAGCTTGCCCGAAATACAGGCATTGAAATAGGCCCCACGCAGGCCATCAGGGTCGACAACCGCATGCTGACGTCCGACCCCGATATCTATGCCGCAGGCGACTGCGTGGAGAATATCGATATCATTACGGGGCTTCCCATATACGTGCCCATGGGCTCCACAGCCAATAAGCAGGGCCGCATTGCGGCCACAAATATCTGCGGCGGCAATGACACCTTCCCCGGCGTGCTCGGCACCGTGGTCTGCAAGGTTTTTGATTACTGTGTGGCCCGCACCGGGCTTACCGAAGCCGATGCCCGCGACGCGGGCTTTGATGTGGTGACCGTGCTCACCGGCGCGCCCGACCGCGAGCATTTCATGCCTAAGGCAAAGGCTCTGATGCTGAAGCTTATTGTCGACGCGAAATCGCGGCGTCTTCTGGGCGTGCAGGCGGCAGGGCCGGGCCACGGCGACAAGCGCGTCGATGTGGCCGCGGCGGCAATTACCGCGGGCATGACGGTTGACCAGATAGCAAATCTTGATCTCTGCTATGCCCCGCCGTATTCCCTTGCTATGGACAATCTCATAACCGGCGCCAATATTGCTAAAAACAAGCTTGCCGGCTTTTTTGAGAGCATCAGCCCCATGGAAGTGTACAACAAAATAAAAAACCATGAGGATTTCATGCTTCTGGATGTGAGCTCGCCGCAGGAGTATGAGGAAACGCGGCTGCCGGGCTCAGTGTTGATTCCCTCGGGCACGCTGCGCTCACGCCTGTCGGAAATCCCGAAGGACAGGGAAATCGTCACGTTTTGCCGCCTGTCAATCCGCGGCTATGAGGCGGCCCTCATTCTCCAGGCTGCAGGTTTTCCGCGGGTGCGCGTCATGGACGGCGGCATCATGATGTGGCCCTATGAGAAGGTGCATGGGATGAAGTAATGCTTTTCAGCGCATCGGGCGCGAGACAGCAAGGCCGTCGCCCCGGTCCATGACCGCAAGCGGACATGAGCGGTAGCCCGTAACCCAGGGCTGCCGCAGCGAGATGTCTGCCTTATGCCAGAAAAAGACCCAGGGCGCTTCCTGCACGATTTCCTTTTCAATCTCGCGGTAGGCTGCCTGCCGCTTAGCCGTATCCATGATGCTCAGGGCCTGCGCGATGCGGCTGTCAATTTCGGGATTTTTAAACCGCACCTTGTTGCCGCCGGCGCCCCAGTTTGCCGAGTGAAACATAGGGTAGAGAAAATTTTCCCCGTCCGGGTAATCGGCCCACCATGAAAGCCAGAATGCCTGCGCCTCACCTTTTGCCACCGTTTCAATGAAGGTGCTCCACTCAAGCTGCACAATGCAGGCATTAATGCCCACATCGCGCAGATAGCTTTGCAGCGCCTGGCAGATATCAAGATTTTCAAGATCGGCGGTCTGATAGATGATCATGGAGAAACCCTGCGGGAATCCCGCCTCTGCAAGAAGTTTGCGCGCCAGCGCTGGGTCATAGCTGTAGCCTGCGGGCGCAGGGCCGGAACGCAGTTGCGGCGGCAGCGGGCCTGCGGCAGGCTCGCCGCGGGCTGACATGATCGTCGCGAGCATTTTTTCCCGGTCGATGGCGTAGTTCATTGCCCGGCGCACCCGCACGTCGGTAAACGGCGGCATCTGGCAGTTGAGCCCCAGGTAGTAGGTGTTCAGGCCCGGCGCGGCATTAATATACTGCCGCCATTTCGGATCGCGCAGATAGCGGTCATAGTCCGATGCCATAATTTCCGGAAGCAGGTCAAGATCGCCTTTTTCAAAGGCGACGAGAGCTGTAAAATCCTCGGGGATGATTTTATACCAGATGCCCGCAAGCCGGGGCTTGGGGCCTGCGTAGTTGTGGTTTGCCGCAAGGCGCACATGCTGATTATGCCGCCACTCTGCCAGCACAAAGGGCCCTGAGCCGCTTGCGTAAAACCCGAAGTCGGCGCCCCGGCGCTCGACCTCCTCCCGCGGCACAACGTAGGCCGTCGTAAGTCCCAGCAGGCTTATAAACGGGGCAAACGGTTCATCAAGGGTTATCGAAATTTCATAGGACCCTGCAACCGTAATGCCTGCAAGGTGCGCCGCGTCTCCCCGCATAAACTGCTGCGCCCCTTTGATGCGCGACAGCACCCAGGTGCGCGGGGAGCGGGTCTGGGGATTCAGCACCCGCTCGAAAGAATACGCCACATCGTCGGCCAGCAGCTCTCTGCCGTTAAAAAATCTGCTGCCCTGCCTCAGCCTGAAGGTATAGGTGCGGCTGTCGGGTGACACGGCCCACGACTCTGCAAGGTCGGGTACGGCTGCAAGGCTGTCGTCAAAGCGGACAAGGCCGCTGAACAGCTTTGCCGCGATCCGCGCGCCGTCAAGATCAACGATCAGCGCCGGGTCGAGCGTGGTGGGGTTGCGCTTCAGGCGCACGTAAAGCGTATCGGGCAGAGGACGGCTGTCGCCGCCGCAGCCAAAAAGAAATATGCAGGCCATGCACAGCACCGCGCACCGAAACGCTGTCTGGATGAGAGTGTCCGTCATGGCGCCATAATAGAATAAAACCGGAAAAAGGGAAAGGGCGCTTGTTAGTATTGACATTTGCAGGAAATGCACATATCTCTGCTTTGGATATAGAGGCGGCAGTCGATCAGCGCCGCAGATGCATGTCTTAAATTGCTTTTTTAAGGACGCATGGAACCATGCCGGTAAAAAAATCAACCTCTTGCTTTTGAAAAAAATCGAAAATAACAATACAACCGGACAGTATGCGCACCGCATCAAACTATGCCATGGAGGTGAAGATATGAAATATGTACAAGCCGCCGTGCTGATTTTAATATTGGCTTTTGCCGGATGTGACCCTGGACCTTTTATGCCGGGCAATCAGACGGGCATGGCCGCAGGCCAAAGCCACGTGTGTTTGCTCAAACAGGATACCGGCGCAGTCAGGTGCTGGGGATACAACACGTACGGGCAGGTGGGCTGTTCGGGTGCAGATCAGTTCGACAGCCCCTGCGCCGTTACCGGCATACCCGGTTGGGTTACGGCCATCGGTGCGGGCAGGGCGCACAGCTGTGCCATTGCAGGCGGCCATGTCTGGTGCTGGGGCGACAATCACTACGCCCAGCTTGGATATCCGATCGCTTACGAGACAGACTCCGGCCGGCAGTATCGGTATACATCTGTTCAGCCCCTGCAGGTTCCCGTTCTCAACGATATGATTGCCGTTACTGGTGGCGAAAATCACACATGCGCGATCAAAAGCGACGGCACGGTCTGGTGCTGGGGCCTGAATACAGATGGCCAGCTGGGCACCGAGCAGTTTCACCACACCATTAACAGCGATTATGACGGCTACGGTTCTATCGCTCCGCTCAAGGCGGAACTAAGCTCAGGCGCACAAGCGATATCCGGCGGGTACAACCACACCTGCGCAGTTGTTGCCGGCGGCTCGGTTTGGTGTTGGGGCGACAACCGGGAAGGCCAGCTGGGCACTGTGCTCCCGGATAACCCCCATAAGCATTCTCCAGTCCCCGTCAAGGTCGGCAACCTGCCGGGTCCGGCCAAACAAGTCTCTGCGCGAGAAGATTCGACCTGCGCAACTCTCGAGGATGGCTCCATTTGGTGCTGGGGCAACAATCAGTACAATCAAATCGGCGATACCGGCGGGAAGTACAATAGCTCAACCCCTGTCCGGCTTTGGCACGACTTCTCCGGGCCGGGCGGCAAGGATGCGCCGCTGTCTTCGATGCGGGAAACAGCTTTAGGCGAAGAGCATGGTTGTGCGGCCAGTACCGCGGGCACAATTTTTTGCTGGGGTTCGTACGAAACGGCGTTCGACTTTAGCCTGGCGCATGCGATACCGCTTTCTGGCGGAGCAATGGCCATTGCCAGCCAGGACATTTCCAGCTGTGTGCTCCTGGATGACGAAAGCATCTGGTGCTGGAGCTATGGTCTTGTTGATGTAACCGCGAACTTTATGTACAATTTGACGCGGATTGAGTGATGCTTATCCGTGGGCGACCTGTTACTGTTCGTTTTTATTCACTTTAGGAGTACCGGCGTCAGCAGAAACAGGGAAGTGTGGGGCTGTTGAAAAAGTTCCATTCCGAATCCGCCGCGGTGGACTCAGAATGACGTGGCGGGTTTTTCAACACCCCCATATTCCGTGAAATTTCCAAGCAGGCGCGGCTCCACTATTGTAAGCCAGTGCTTCCAGGTACTGGGCCTGACATCATCGGGGCGCCATTTTTGGGAGGTGCTTTCAAAAATATAGGTTGTGTATAAAAAATTATAGGTAGTCTTAACGAGTTCAGAGTTCATACTTGAATTCACCGTCCGGTGCTTTTACATATTGCTCCAGGATTGTTTCTGCAGCAAAACAATTTTTTATCAGAGCCAGGATAAGGATGATGAAAACAGCGCTGCTTTTTGTTACCCGCTTTTTCCCCGGCATACAAGTCTTCCGTTTTTAAATTACCCGTTATGCAAGCCTGAATCTGACGGCTTTATTTGTGACAGTCGCAAATTATGGCCCTCTGCCCGATCAGTGCGGAACTCAGGGTTAATTTCAATTATCCATTATAGAACTGAGGAAATCAGGACAACGCTTCCCGTATGTCTCGCCGGTGCTTTTTATAATAACCGATCAGCCCGTTGGTGGAAGAGTCGTGGCCGGTGACGGGCCCGTCACCGGCAAGTTCAGAAAAAATTTTCGTGGCAAGCTCTTTCCCCAGCTGCACGCCCCACTGGTCAAATGAGCAAATGCCCCAGATGACACCCTGCACAAAAACCTTGTGCTCGTACATGGCGATAAGCGCCCCCAGCGTGTGGGGATCGAGCTTTTCAAACATGATTGAATTGCTGGGCCGGTTGCCTTCAAAAACGCGGTGGGGGGCAACAAGGTCGATCTGTTCACCAGCCATTCCCTGCGCTGCAAGCTCGGCGCGAACCTGCCCGGTGGGCTTTCCGTTCATGAGGGCCTCGGTCTGGGCGAAAAAATTCGACAGCAGCAGGCCATGGTGCTCGCCAACAGGGTTGTGCGACATGGCAGGTGCAAGAAAATCGCAGGGCACAATCCTAGTGCCCTGATGCAGGAGCTGATAAAATGCGTGCTGGCCATCGGTGCCGGGCTCGCCCCAGATGATCGGACCCGTGGAGCATGAAACAGATTCGCCATCGCGCATCACGCTCTTGCCGTTTGACTCCATGTCGAGCTGCTGAATATAGGCCGGCAGCCGGCGCAGGTACTGGTCATAGGGCAGTATGGCATGCGTGTCGCAGCCGAAAATAGTATTGTTGAGAATGCCCGCAAGGGCAAGAACAACGGGAATATTGCGCCGCAGGTCGGCTTCGCGAAAGTGGCAGTCCATTGCATAGGCGCCGGCCAGAAAGCGTTCGAAATTATCCATCCCGACAGCAAGCGCCACCGGCAGCCCGATAGCCGACCAGACCGAGTACCGGCCGCCCACCCAGTCCCAGAACTCGAACATATTCTCCGTGTCGATGCCGAACCGGGCCACCTCGGCCGTGTTGGTGGAAACAGCCACGAAATGCCGGGCTACCGCGGTCTCATCGCCGGTTTGCGCAATGAACCACTGCCGCGCCGTACGGGCATTTGTCATGGTCTCAAGAGTAGTGAATGTCTTGGAGGCTATGATGAACAGCACGGTCTCGGGTCTCACACGGCGCAGGGTTTCGGCAATATGCGAGCCGTCGATATTGGACACAAAGTGCATGCCCATATCCCGCCTGCCATAAGGCGTAAGGGCCTCGGCAACCATGGCCGGCCCGAGGTTTGAGCCGCCGATGCCGATAGTAACGATATCGGTAATGGCCTTGCCGGTATGGCCCTTCCAGGAGCCGCTGCGCACAGCTTCTGAAAAAGTGCGCATTTTCCCTAGCACCGCATGCACATCGGGCATGATATCGCGGCCATCAACCAGCAGGGCCCCTTTCGAGCGCTTGCGCAGGGCCGTGTGCAGCACGGGCCTGCGCTCGGTGACATTAATTTTTTCGCCTGAAAACATCCGCTCGATCCAGTCAGGCAGGCTGCACGCGTGGGCAAGCTGCACCAGCAGATCAAGGGTCTTCTCGGTCATCAGGTTTTTTGAAAAATCACACAGTATGCCAGCCGCCTCGATGCTCATCGTCTCGAAGCGTTTCACGTCGCCTGCAAAAAGTTCTTTGATGGCCGTATTTTTGAGTTCCTGCCCGTGAAATGTAAGAGCCTGCCATATGGGGGAGATATCTGTTTGCATACTTTTTACCTTTCCTTATAAGGTGAAAAACTGTTATAGTCATTCTGCCAAAGCAGACCGAACAAAGCAATTGTTTTTGCGCACACTCTTCCCCTTTTATGTTATTTGTTATTAATTAAAAGCGTTTAAGCTAAATATTTTACATGACTGAAATTAATAAGACACCGGAAAAACGATGGGCGGTGCGGGAAACCCGGCTTGATCTCAGCCGCGCCCTTGCCAGTTGCCTCAACCTCTCACCGCTTGTGGCGCAGGTGCTGATCAACCGCGGCATTGAAACGCCAGAAGCGGCTCAGTCCTTTCTTTCTTCCCGCCTGGCAGACCTGCACTCCCCCCTGCTTATGAAAGATATGGGCCGGGCAACAGAGCGCATTGCCGCTGCTATCGCCAACAAGGAAAAAATTTGCATATGCGGCGACTATGATGTCGACGGCATCACTGCCACAACAGTTGTGCTGCTTTTCCTTGAAGGCGCCGGCGCACACGTAGCATTTCATATTCCCAGCCGCCTGACCGAAGGCTATGGCATGAGCATAGCAACGGTGAAAAAACTGCACGCAGACGGTGTATCGCTCATCATCACGGTCGACTGCGGCGTTTCAGCCTTTGATGAGGTGGCCTGCGCCCGGGCCCATGGCATTGATGTCATCGTCACCGACCACCATGAACTCCCCGACCGGCTGCCCGAGGCCTATGCCATCATAAACCCGAAGCAGCTTGACTGCCCGTTTCCCTTCAAGGGTCTGGCGGGCGTGGGCGTGGCGTTCAACCTGGTGATGGCCCTGCGCACAAAGCTGCGCGACAGCCGGTTCTGGCAAAAAGGCCAGGAGCCCAATCTTAAACAGTATCTTGATCTTGTGGCCATGGGCACCATTGCCGATATGGTGCCCATGCTTGATGAGAACCGGATTTTCGTCCACAACGGGCTTGAAATAATAGCCCAGGGATGCCGGCCCGGCATCAAGGCGCTTAAAAACCTGTGCGGAATACCCGACGGGCCTGTTGCGGGCAATATGATAGGCTTCCGCCTGGCGCCCCGGCTCAATGCCGCTGGCCGCATGGCTGAGGCCGACCTGTCGGTGCAGCTGCTGCGTACCGGCAGTGACGATGAGGCCACCACCCTGGCCCGCAAAATCGACGAAGAGAATACGCGGCGCCAGCAGCGCGAGCGCAGCACACTAACAGAGGCCCGAAACATGGTCAAAAAAAATGGTGAGCTTCCCGATTCGCTCATCCTGTCGTCTCCGGGCTGGCATCCAGGCGTCATCGGCCTGTGCGCATCTCGTCTGAGCGAAGAATTCAGCCGGCCTGCCATTCTTTTTGCCGTCGACGAAAAAAGCGGCGAATGCAAAGGGTCGGCCCGCACGGTAAAAGGCTTTGATCTCTACGGCGCCATAAAGCAGTGCTCCTCAATGCTTAAGGCATTCGGCGGCCATCGCGATGCAGCGGGACTGACGGTTCACCTGGACAAAATGCCCCTGTTCATGCGGGCATTCAATGCCATTGTGCGCGAGCAGTTCGCCGCAGGCGACTTCAGCCCCATGCTGGCCATAGACGCCGAGATACCTCTGGGGGAGCTTTCCCACACCATGCTCGCACAGATCGAGTCGCTTGCGCCCTTCGGCCCGGGCAATGCCGAGCCCGTTTTTTCCAGCCGCGACATACAATCCTACAGCTCCATGGTGGTGGGCAAGGGCCATCTGAAGATGAAAATCAAGGAAGACGGGCAGTCCTTCGACGCCATCGGTTTCAATATGGGAGACCGCTACAGTCTGAACGACGGGGCAATCCGCCTGGCTTTTGTCCCGCAGTTTAATCTCTACAATGGCCAGAAGCTCGTGCAGCTCAATCTCCTGGACATTAAAAACATGTGATGCTCCCCGCCTACAAGGCGGGGCATTCCGGTAATGCCGTGGGATGCATCATTGACGCCCGGCCGAAAAAACGCCGCAAACCAGTATGGCCATGACTACAGAACCCCTGACTGACGACCTGCAGCTCATAGAGACGTGCATACAGGGAAAAGCCGGTGCATGGCGCACGTTCATTACGCGCTACTCCCCCCTTGTCTATTATGTCATCCGCAAAGTGCTGTATGCCCGCAGCGCCGCTGTAAGCCGAGAGGAGCTTGCAGACCTGCATAATGATATCTTTGTCTCCATCATGGACAGGCAGGGCCGCAAACTGCGGCAGTATGAGGGCAAAAACGGCTGTTCGGTTTCGACCTGGATTCGCGTCATAGCCGTGCGCGCCGCTATCGATCATCTCAAAAAACGCCGCGATGCGGCCTCCCTTTCCGACGAAGAAATCTGCAACGAGGCAGAGCGCATGGCTGTGTCAGCAGGCACTCCCCTGACCATACTTGAAAACCAGGAGCAGCGGCAGCTTCTGCGGGAGCTTATCGACGGGCTGCCGCCCAAAGATCAGCTGTTTATCCGCCTTTTTTATTTTGAAGGCGTGCCGCCGGCCCAAATCGCCAAAATGCTGCGCTCCAACACCAATGCCGTTTACAGCCGCGGTAAGTATCTGCGCGAAAAGCTTAAAGAATCTCTGCAAAAAAAATTATCTAAGAAATAGGCAACGGCCCCGTCTATTCCAGTATATGGTAGAAAAATGCCCGCGGTGTACACGGCAGCACACCCGGGCAGAGCGAAAGGCATACCGGCCATGGATGCAAACGATACAATAGATGATGAAAGCCTCGGACACGTAATTTCCTGGTATTTCAGGGAAAAACAGACCGGCATGTCCCCCTGCCCTGACGAGCAGACGCTCTGCGATTATCTTGCGGGCGCGCTTCCGGAGGCAACCGGGCAGGAGGTTGAGCGGCATATCGCCCGCTGCGCTGCCTGCGCCCTGACACTGGTAGAGGCAGCCGACCTCCAGCATGATCCCTGGCAGCCAGATGCCGCCGATGTGCCCGATAGTGTTCTTCGCGCAGCCCTGGGGCTCATACCCGCACCGGAGCAGGCGTGGCCTGCGGCGCAGCTGTGGCTCAGGCTCAGGCGCCGGGCTGACGCCCTGTGGCAGGACATTGCCGAAATATTCATGTTCCGCCAGCCTGAATGCGTCTATGTGCGGGGCAGCAAAAAAATGATATCAAAAAACCTTGTGGCTGTTGAAAAGGTTTTTAAGGCGGTAAAGCTTAACCTTGAAATTGAAAAAATCCGCGAGGGCTCATCAAACATCAAAGTGCTGGCTTCAGACCCGTCAGGAAGCCCCATGCTGCACGGTGTTCGCATCTGCCTGTATGAAAACGGAAGAGAGCTGGCATCTTTTATGACCGACGGCGGCGAAGCGCTGTTTGAGCATATAGCGTTTGGGCGCTACCGCCTTGCAGCCTGGAGGCAGGCCGACAAGCTGGGCGAAGTGCGGATCACCATACAGGAGTAAACATGGACGACGGCCGAGAGATAAACAAGCAGGATTGTGGCGCCGGGCAGGACGACTGCATCGAACGGCTGCTGCGGGAACGGGAGCGCCTTGACCACGAGCTTAATAAAAAATTCAGCCGGCTGGTAACGGTCATGTTCACCGACATCAAAGGCTCGACCAGTTTTTTCGAGACCTACGGCGACATCGAAGGCAGGCTCATGGTGCAGAAGCATAATGAGATGCTGTTTCCCATCATCGCCGACCATAACGGCCGCGTCATAAAAACCATCGGCGACGCCATCATGGCCGCCTTTGAAGATCCTGCGGAGGCCGTGCGCGCAGCAGTTGAAATGCAGCAGCGCCTCAGCGACTATAACCGTACCGCAAAAGAAAAAAAGCAGCAGATTCACATCCGCATCGGCATCAACACCGGCGAGGGGCTGGTTGAAAAAGCCGATGTATACGGCGATGTGGTCAATGTTGCCGCACGTGTCGAATCGCTGGCCGAACCCGATGAAATACTGGTCTCGGCCGCGGTATACGGCGCGGTCCGCCCGAGCGATGACATACTGTGCCGTTACGCCCGCCAGACCAAGATCAAGGGGAAAGAGGAGCCAGTTGATGCGTACCGTGTGGTCTGGGATGAAGAGGCAGCCCTAGCGGGCGTAACGCGCTCGGCAGCGGGTTCGGGGAAAACGGTCCGCCGGTGGCAGGGCCGGCAGCGCCGGCTTGAAATCGACATAAGCCGCGAAGCCGACATGCTGCGCATAACGGCCGCGGAAAAAAGCGACACCGATTGCACGACCATACGCCCCTATGAAGAGCTGCGGGTGTCCATGCCGCAGGTTCACGAGCAGTGCCAGGAAATCATCAGCCTTTTAAACCGCGCAAACACGCGCGGCAAGGTTTCCAAAGACATACTCAACAAGCTGCGGGACGTGGGGCAGCTGCTGTTCGACAACCTGCTCTCGGCGCGCGCCAAGGAGACGATTAGAGGCGCCAGCGTGACGGATCTGGTTTTTTATATCGAGGACAGCCTGGTGCAGATTCCCTGGGAGCTGCTGCACGACGGCGTCCAGTTCCTGTGCCAGAAGTTCAATATGGGCCGCCTGGTGAAAACCAGGAACCAGGTCTACAGTATCAGGCAGCGCGTTCTTGCCCGGCCCCTGAAAATGCTCATCGTGTCCGACCCCCGGGGCGATCTGGAAAACGCATCACGGGAAGGCCGCCTCATCCGCGAGCAGCTTGATACAGACCCGCACTTCATCAGCGCCAACCAGCGCAGCGGCCGGCTGCCGGCTGCCTATATCACGGAAAAAATTCGCAATTTCGACATGCTTCACTATGCCGGTCATGCAGACTATGACACCGATGACCCGTCCAACAGCGGCTGGCTTTTGGACGGCGGCAAATTTACCGCAAGCGACATCATGAAGCTCGTCGGCGGCAGGCCCATGCCGTCGCTTATATTTTCAAACGCCTGCCAGTCAGGGCAGACCGAGGAGTGGAAGCCGGGAGCGGCCTATAATCAAAAAATATTCGGCCTTGCCAATGCCTTCCTGCTTGCCGGCGTGCAGCACTATATAGGCACATTCTGGGAAATACTTGACGAGCCGGGCGCGGGCTTTGCTGTAGAGTTTTACAAGGCCATAATCGAAGGCGCAACCGTTGGCCAGGCCATGCGGCAGGCCCGGCAGTTCCTGATCAGGCAGTATGGCGAGGACACCATTGTCTGGGCAAGCTATGTGCTCTATGGAGACCCGGGCTTCAGCTATGGTGATTTCGCCGATGCAGCGGCTTCCGAAGCAGCCGCTGAAAGCGGCGGCCACGATATGGGGCAGGCGGCGCAGCTTCGCAGCGCACCCAGCGAAACCGTCAGCTTCGCAGCTCCGCCGGCCGCTGCATCAGGCAAAAAGCCTCTGCTTATCGGTGCCGCTGCCGCCGCTGTCATTGCCTGCCTGCTCATGCTTTTTTTATTCCTGAAAGATACGCGTGACGCGGGCAGCGACCCCTGGCAGCAGGCCTATGCCGAGCTGCATGCCGGCAGAGCAGATGATGCGCAGCGGGCATTCGAGGCGCTTCCCGCCGATGACGTGCGTCATTTTGAGGGCCTGGCTGCGGTCTATTACGAACGTGGAGATTATAAAAACGCCCTTGACATGTGCGCGCGGGCTCAGGAGCTTGCGCCGGGGGCCATGTATGCCGCTGTCATCAGGGGGCATCTGCTCCGTGCGCAGGGAAAACTCGATGATGCCCTGAAGCAGTTCAGCCAGGCCGCAGAGGCCAGGCCGCAGGCTCCGTGGCAGAAGGCCGAGGCATTCAACGGCATGGCGCGCATTTATTCGATACAAGGCAATGCCACAAAAGCGGCGGAGCTGTACGGCAGGGCAGCAGACCTGAGTCCCGGCAGCTCGAAAATACTCGTGAACCGCGCCATGGCGATGAATAAGCTGGGTGACGAAAACGGCGCGCGCGATCAGCTTGAAAAGGCCGTGCAGGCAAATGCCGCAGACTCCTTAGCCGCCTTTATGCTGGCCGATGCCCGGCGCAGGCAGCAGGCCGATGATGACAAGGCGCGGCAGGAGCGCATCGACAGGCTGGTGGATGATCTGGCGGCTTCGTTCAAGGCAGGCGCAACCCGGAAAGAGACTGCCGATGACTGGTCATACCGCCCCCTGACCCTGAGTTTTGTCGGCCTTGCCGCAAAGGGCGCCCCGCCTGAGCGCGAGGGCGAGGAGGATTTTTTCATGCTCAAGCTCGCGCAGCTGCTGCAGGACAGCGGCCGTGTGCAGATTCTCGAGCGCGACACGCTCGACAAGCTTCTTGCCGAGCTAAAGCTCAGTTCGACCGAGCTTGTGAACCCCGACACGGCTCTGAAGCTGGGGCGCGTCATGGCTGCCCGGGTTATTGCAACGGGCACGGTACTGCGCAATAATCAGGACATTCAGCTCAGCCTGCGCCTTACCGATACCGAAACAACGGTTCTCAAAGCAGCCATCACTGAAACGGCAAAAGATATCGACATGCTGGCGCAAAACGTGGTAAAAAAGATTCTTGAAAACCTGAAAGCAGGCTACCCCATCCGCGGCATCGTGCAGGCGGCCGAAGGGACGCAGATCACGCTCAATGTGGGGGCAGCTGCCGGCGTTGAGAGCGGCATGAGATTCAGGATGTTTGAAGAGCTAACCGCCGACAAAAAAACCCGGCCCGCATACAGGCCTGCAGGTACGCTGACAATTGCTTCCGTATCAGAGGGTAGCGCCACGGCAACCGTAGCGCAATCGCCAGACAGCGCCGTCAAACCGGGGTGCAGAGTTGAGCAGATTGTCCGCTGAAAAGCCCGCAAAACAGTAAAGAAACACGGCAAAAGAACCGATGATTCGCATATAGTCTTTTGCCCGCACTGCATGTTATTGCCGCAGCAGATCATAAACCTTTTTTAGGAAGGGGGGCTTCTTGAAACAGACGACGGCTCTCTTGGTTTTTTTATTGAGTGTCCTTTTCCTGGCAGCCGATGTGCAGGCTCAAGAATTTACGGTCGAAAAAACCGCTATCAACTCATCACCGAATCCCATCGGCTCAGGCGCCCGTGCTCTGGGCATGGGCGGTGCGTTCATCGCCATTGCCGATGACGCCACGGCAGCCTCCTGGAACCCGGGCGGCCTCATGCAGCTTGAGCGGCCAGAGTTTTCATTCGTTTTCAATTTCGCCCACAACCGCAAGGAAATAAACAACTCCAGCGTACCCGGCATGAACGGCATGAACAGTGTAAGCCGTGACGACCTCAACTACCTGAGCTTTGCCCTGCCGTTCATGGCTTTCAACAAAAACATGGTCATATCGCTCAACTACCAGCGGCTCTATGATCTCTATGACGATCTTTCATTTGATATGAAAGAAGAATCCGTGCCCAGTCTCACCGGGGGCTTTGCTGCACAGAATACACATACCGATTTCAAGCAGTCAGGCGCGCTCAAGGCATTCGCGCCTGCCTATGCAATCCAGCTCACGCCGCAGCTGTCGGTCGGGGCCACCTTCAATTTCTGGACCGACAATCTCGGGTATGACAATGAGTGGGAAAGCACTAGAGTGGATAAAGTCAGCACACTACAATTCACGCCCCAGCTTCGGGGCAAAGTCGCACGATATAATTCCGTGCAGGTTACCCACGAAAAAAACAGCAATTTTGAAGCCTTCAATATGAACTTGGGCTTCCTGTGGCGCATCAACAGCGTCGTTACCCTTGGCGGTGTTTATAAAACGCCCTATACCGCCAGCATCGACCGCCGCACCCTCACTGATTCTACGTTTCTCGGCGGTTCGGGATTGGCAGCCCAGTTCACTCAGACCACAAAAACAAGGGAAAGCATTGAAATGCATTTCCCGGCATCCTACGGACTGGGCCTTGCCTTTCGCATGAGCGATACCTTCACCACCTCCTTCGACGTGTACCGCACCGAGTGGTCCAGGTACTGGTTGCGCGCGAACGGCCGCAAGACAAGCCCCGTTACGGGCAGCACGCTCAAGCAGTCGCACACCCACGATACCATGCAGGTGCGCGCGGGCTGTGAATATCTGTTTGTGCTTGAAAAAACCATAATCCCCCTGCGCTGCGGCGTCTTCTATGACCCGGAGCCGTCGGCAAAGCATCCTGACGATTTCTACGGCTTCAGCCTCGGCACAGGCATATCCCTCGGGCCCGTGGTGCTTGACTGCGCCTATATATACCGCTGGGGCCACCATGTAAGGGGCGACGAGATCGAAAAGCAGGGCACCAGGCTCGATATCAAGCAGCACAACATATATGTGTCGATGATCTATCACTTTTAAGCAGAGGGCATGACGTGAAACAGAGAGCTTTCATTTCCAGTCTGCTGTGCGCCACAGTGGTGGCGCTGCTTTTTATAAGCTGCAATACGCCGCCGGATCCCAAATACATCAAAGACGGCACAACCTACGGTCAGGTCAAAGGCCTGTTTCGCGAGCGATGGTGGAATTTCTACGAGCGGGGCCTTTCTTTTTCAGAAGGAGGCTTCTGGCAGGAGGCTGTGGTCGATTTTCAGGAAGCCCTCAGGCAGCGCGACCGCGACCAGCGCCGCGCCCGCACCTACGGCATGCATTTCACCGACTACTTTCCGCACCGCGATCTTGGCGTTGCCTATTATAATCTCGGCAATTTCCAAGAGGCTCAGAAGGAGCTTGAGCTGTCGCTGTTGCAGGCAGAGACGGGCAAGGCAAAACACTTTCTCAACGAAGTGCGGCGCGCGCTGCTCAAGCAGGCCGGCGTCGACACAGCCCCGCCGGCGGTGACCGTCGGCTCCATGCAGGACAGCCAGGTGACCAACAGCTTCAGAATAAAGGTCGAGGGCGAGGTTCACAGCGATGCCTATGCCAGCACAATAGCCATTAACGATGAGGCGCAGTTCGTCGAGCTGGCCGACAAGCGGGTCGCCTTCTCACAAGAGATAAAGCTTAAGAAGGGCATCAACGAAATCAAGATCAAGTCAACTGACCTGCTGGGGAAGGTGACCGAAAAGAGGGTGGCTGTGTACGGCGATTTTGAAGGCCCGCTCATGAATGTAAAAAATCTTTCAGACGGGCAGCAGGTCGGGCAGAGCAAAATAGTTCTCAACGGAACGCTTGCCGACTCAACGGGCATTGCCAAGCTCCAGATCAATGAACAGGTGCTTGCCTACAACAAGGAAAAGCAGCTCGACTTCACCTTCACCGTGCAGCTCAAGGAAGGCCCCAATAAGATCATGCTTGCGGCAACCGATACGGTCGGCAACACCACCAGAGGCCAGATGAATATAATTTATGTTCCCAAGCTGGCCCGCGGCAAACAGACCCCGGATACGCCCTACTGGCGCCGCGAGCCCATCCGGGTTGCGCTGAAGGGATCAGGCATTTCCGACGCCGGGTCGCCATACATGGTGGCAATGGCCGGGCCTCAGCAGATGGGAGCACACTTTCGCGTGGACCTGAAAGACCTGACCGAGACGCAGACCGTATTCTATGAAAATATTTATATCGACGGAACGGTGTCGGGCGCAAACGACATCACGTCGGTAAAGATCAACGGCTCGCCCCTGTTCATCCTGCCGGGCCGCAATATTTTTTTCAACCAGCTGGTGGACCTGAAGGAAGGCGAAAACAAAATCGTTCTCGAGGTGCAGGATGCAGCCGGCAATACCGAGTCGAAGACCGTCACCATTAATCGGCAGGTGCCTAAGGTTCATCAGATCGGTTCGCGCATGAGCATCGCCATCATGCCGTTTGAAAAAACGGGTGAGCTATCTTCAAGCGCCGATATCATTTACGACAACCTGTTAAGCTCGTTTGCCGATCAGGGGCGATTTCATATCGTGGCCCGCGGCGCAGACTTTGAAGCCGCCATGCGCGAAATGAAGCTCTCCCAGACCGACCTTGTCGATAAAAGCAGGGCCGTGCAGGTCGGCAAAATGGTTGCAGCCGAAGGCATACTCATGGGCACGATCCGTGAAACCAAAGACGGCATCGAGATATACGCCCGTCTTGTCAACACGGAAACTTCAGCCTTGTTTGAAACAAAAGATGTCTACGGCACCGACAAATCCCTGCCGCAGATTCAGTACCTGACCAACGGGCTTGCCCTCAAGTTCAAGCACAGCTTCCCGCTGCTTGAAGGCATGGTCGTGCAGGTAAAGGGCCGGGATATCTATGCCGACTTCGGCGCAGCCCAGAAAATCAAAAAAGATATGAAGTTCATCGTTTTCCGCGAGGGCGAAAAGATTGTGCACCCGGTGACGGGCAAGGTGCTCGGCAGCGAGTCAGCAGAGCTGGGCATTGCCACAGTCGTCAACGTCACCGACGATATGTCGATCGGCAAGCTTGTGGCCGACTTTGATCCGTCAAAAATACAGATCAAGGATTTCATCATCACGAAATAAAGGTCGTCATATACTACTGAAAAGACCCGCCTGTCTGCCAGGCGGGTCTTTTTTTCTGCATGAGGTTGACTTGGCCGTACAGTTATTCAACAGACGGGTTTGACCTGATTGTGCTGCGTAAGCCCCGCTTTGTAAGCGGCGTCGAGCGGCACGTATCAAAGAATCAATTTTATCTACCGGGATGCCCCGCCTTGTAGGCCGGGAGCATCACCAAATCTGACAGTGCACATTATGACACGTAGTATGGATTTTTAGATCAATAGACCTTACCGCCAGATAGAGAGGGCTCTATTAGGCGCAGCGCTATCAGGCTATATCCCGCGAGCCCGCTTTTTTGACGCGCACCGACCGACCATAAATGTTGCGCCGACATTTAAGTTGACACACAATCGCCCTCGTCCTATATTCGCCCCATCCCAAAGCGAGTTCCCATCAATTATCATTTGCGGCCACAGAAAAATCAACCTTCCCCTCTGTATATAGACTTTCCATGGGGGCTACCGTTTATAGGGTAACCGACTACCATGAAGAAAAAGCTCAAAAAGCCTGGGCAACAGATAAAAGCTGCACCGACAGTCAATGATCCTGGCAAAAACCGCATTACCGATACCGTGATGAAAAGGTGTATCATTGCTGTATTCATCGTGGCGCTCATATTCATCGTATTTAGTCCTGCAGAAAAAAATCAGTTTTTAGAATGGGATGATAACATCTATATCACGGAAAACACACTCATCCGTGATCTCTCTCCCGGCGGACTGCACAAGATATTCACGACATTCTATGGCGGCAACTATCATCCCTTGACAGCTTTAACAAACGCAATTGAATATTATTTTGCCGGAACAGACCCCAAGCTGTACCACCTGGTAAATGTGGCGATGCACGCGCTCAACGCCATCCTGGTTTTCATGCTCGTTCTGCTGCTGTCCGGAAGGATCGAAGCAGGGGCAATCGCTTCGCTTTTCTTTGCGGTCCATCCTATGCATGTCGAATCTGTGGTGTGGGCGTCGGAGCTCAAAGATGTTCTCTACTCATTCTTCTTTCTGCTTTCGTTGATTTTCTATCTCGTGTCTTTGCGTGGTACGCGAAAGCCGCTGTGGCATGCCTTGACCATTGCGGCCTTTCTGTTGTCGCTTTTGTCAAAATCAGCCGCCGTAATTCTCCCGATAGCACTATTACTCATGGACTATTATGAAGATCGGAAGATCCAATGGCGTCTTTTGCTTGAGAAATCGCATTTTTTCATACTATCCCTGCTGTTCGGTTTGCTGGCGCTAAAATCCCAGGAGGCAGCAGGCGCAATTCACAGCCTGAACCCTTACGGGTATGTGGGGCGACTACTCATCCCCTTGCACAATATATATCTCTATCTGTGGAAATGTCTCGTTCCAGTCAATCTCACCGCCTTTTATCCATTCCCCGTGGTAGGATTACCGCTTCCTTTAGGGTACTATGCCGCCCCTCTCATACTTGCCGCGTTGGCCTATGCTGTGGCTCGCAGCCGTGTCTTTCGCCGTGAACTCATATTCGGAACTCTGTTCTTTGTTGTCAATCTTCTCCTTGTGGTGCAGGTCCTTTCGCTTGGACCGACGGTCGCCGCTGAGCGTTATACCTATGTGCCGTATATTGGCCTGTTTTTTATTATAGCTCAAGCATGGTGCTCGCTGTTCGACCGCACCGCTGCAGGGTTTGCCGTTGCACGCGCTGCGCTTCTGGCGCTGCTTATTGGAGCCGTAGCAAGCTGTGCGATCGGGTCGTATAAACGCACCCAGGTCTGGTACAGCACTTTCACGCTCTTTGATGATGCTGTGCGCAAGGGACCTCCCTCGCCCATCCCGCTGAATAAACGGGGAGTTGCTTTTTACGATGCCGGCGACTATCCTGGCGCAATTAACGACCTTACGCGGTCCATCGCCCTTGACAATGGCGACTTTGAGACTTTTCTGAATCGCGGAACATCGAAGTTCGCGCTTAAGGATTACCGTTCTGCCCTCGATGACTTTTATGAAGCTTTGAAGCTCAAACCCGGCAGCGCTACTGTACTGGTCAATTGCGGTAACGCCCTGGCCGTGCTCGGTGATATTGACAAGGCTCTTGAATTTTTCACAAAAGCGTTAGCGATCGAACCGATGAATGGTGCAGCCCATTACAATTACGGACAGCTTATGGCGACCAGAGGAGATACAGCCACAGCGTGTTCTGAATGGCGCATTGCCAGAGACCTTAATTTTCCCGATGCACAACCTGTGCTGGATCGCCTATGCAGGTAGCAGTAGACACCCGTGTCGTGAATCGAGGTCACATTCCGGGCATTACCATGCAGGACTGCTGTCGCTTGTAAGCATGGTTAAACCAGTGCCGTCGGCGTTGACGACATCGATTTTCCCGTTTCGCAAACTCGAGAACACGATTTTACAAAACGGGCCGTTTCTCCGCGAAATGCCACTTGCTCCGTTGCACACCTACCCACTGCAAAAAAATACCAACCGAACTGACACACGGCCAATCCGTACACCCATTTGGGAAAAATGAAGTCAATCACGACTCCTCTGAGGGAAACCAGGAGACATCCTAAATAAATAAATGATGCTCCCCGCCTACAAGGCGGGGCATCCCGGTGCTTAAAATTGATTTAATTGATACCTGCCTTTTCATCCCCGCTTACAAAGCGGGGCTTTCAAGGCAGGATTCCGGTAAATGCCTTGACAACCCCGCAGTCCTGCGCGAGGCACAGATTGATCTCGAAATCATACCCCAATTTAGCCACCTATTCTACTAGGCACCGCGTGTGATGATCGGGGATTAGAGGTACTATAAGCACCGGACAAGACGGGGCGGAGTGTAAAAACGGATTGTCTGCAACTGTCCGAAGGGCAAACAGTATTACAAATATCTTGTGTCCATGCTTGCCCCCACAAAATTCCACATTACGGCTCTTAATGTGCATTAATTACCCCAAACTATACATGGTCACCGGTTCATCTGCCGTGTATGGAATTGATGCAAAATTCACTTGTTCTGTTGCGTGATATCTGCACCCCACTTCGCAGTTGATTTTTCCCCGCTTTTCCTTTATATCTGTGCCCCGGCGAAGTGTTGCAGTCAAGTAAAGACAGGATCCAAACAAAGGAGGAAGTCATGTCAAACGGTGTCGTTCTCAAAACAGATTTTACCGGCCTCACGCTCATCAACCGGGGTAAGGTGCGCGATCTCTATGACCTTGGCGACAGCCTGCTCATCGTCTCCACGGACCGCATCTCGGCCTTCGACGTGATACTTCCTAACGGTGTTCCCCGCAAGGGCGAAGTGCTCAACAAAATGTCCATCTTCTGGTTCTCGCAGGTGCAGGACATAGTTCCTAACCACATCATCACAACCGATGTAAACCTGTTTCCCGAAGCATGCCTGCCCTATGCCGACGTGCTTGCCGGCCGCAGCATGGTGGTGAAAAAGGCAAAGCCCCTGCCCATCGAGTGCATCGTGCGGGGCTATATTTCCGGCTCTGGCTGGAAGGATTACCGGAAAACCGGCGCCGTCTGCGGCATCAAGCTGCCGGCGGGGCTGCGCGAATCAGAGGTGCTGCCCCAGCCCATCTTTGCGCCATCGACCAAGGCCGATGTGGGCGTCCACGATGAAAACATAAGCTTTGACCAGGCCTGCAAAACCGTGGGCGCCGAGCTGGCAGGCTCGGTGCGCGATCTTGCTGTTGCCGTGTACCTGCGGGCCCGGCAGGTTGCGGAAAGGCGCGGCATCATCATCGCCGATACGAAAATGGAATTCGGCATGCTTGACGGCAAGGTCATCCTGATCGATGAGCTGCTCACTCCCGACTCTTCGCGCTTCTGGCCGCAGGACTCATACGCGCCTGGCCGCTCGCAGAACAGCTTCGACAAGCAGTTCGTGCGAGACTACCTGCTCTCCCTTGACTGGGATCAGACACCGCCTGCGCCGACGCTGCCTGCGGATATCATCAAAAAAACCTCGGAGCGTTATATCGAGGCATACCGCAGGCTCACGGGCACAGAGCTGTAGGTTCTTAGGGCAGGCATCCGCCGCGGCGGATGCCTGCAATTCGAACTCCGGGCAGACACGCAGGTCTGCCCCTACGATTACAACCTATTTTGAACCCTGAACGGCCCGGTTTTTTTTATCGACAGACCTGCCGCAACCATGGCATATAAAGGCCATGGGGGAACAAACAACCATACTGTATCTCATTACCGCTACAAATGCGGGCGGCACGGAGAAAGCGCTCTGGGAGCTTGTGCGCAGGCTCGATACCAGCCGCTTCACCGCTCATGTTTGCTCGCTTAAAAAACCCGGCATTTTCGCCCCCCGCCTTGCCTCTGCTGTCGCGGGTTTTCATACCCTGGCGCTTCCCGAGGCCGGCGGCCTCAGGGCAGCCATAAATTTCCTGCCGGCTTGTGTCCGTCTCGCAGGCCTCGTGCGCAGGCTGAGGCCCGCTATAATCCACTCATTTCTTTTCCGCGCAAATATCTGCGGCAGGCTTGCAGGCAGGCTTTTGGGGGTGCCGATTGTCATCTCATCCTTGCGCGTCACCGAGGCAGGAATTCTGCCGCATCTTGTTGACCGCATGACCGCAGGAATGGTAGATAGATATACGGCTGTGTCTGAGGCGGTGCGGCAGGAGGCGATTAGCAGCGCAGGCATTGCCTCTGAAAAAATCATCACGATTCCCAATGGCATTGAGTGCCCCGAGCTATCGTCGACGACCGGGGATCCAGGCGTTTTCAAGATAGCACTGCTCGGGCGGTTTCATCGGCAAAAGGGACATGCCGTGCTGCTGCATGCCCTGAAACTTCTGGCCGGGCAGGAACCCCCGGTACGGGCCTGCCTTTTCGGCGAAGGCCCTGATGAAGCCGCACTTAAACAAATGGCAGCTGATCTGGGCATTGTCGACCGGGTTTGTTTTATGGGCGTCTTCGATAACCCCGTTGAGGCAATGGCAGGTATGGATGCAATCGTGCTGCCGTCGCTGTGGGAAGGTATGCCCAATGCCGTGCTTGAGGCTATGGCCGCAGGCAAGCCTGTTGTGGCATCGCGCATTGCCGGTATGGACGAGCTGGTACAGGCTGGCGTTACCGGCCTGCTCTGCGCGCCCGGCAATGCCGGAGAGCTTGCAGCAGCCCTGCTGGGCCTGGCCCGCGACCGGCAGCGGGCACGGGCCATGGGCGAGGCTGGCAGAAGGCTCGCCAGAGAAAAATTTTCCATTGATGCAACTGTCGCGGCCACCGTCGGGCTGTATGATGAACTGCTGCGCGCAAAAAGTGAGCGGAGTTCGGAGTGAAAAGATTCAAGATTAAAGAAGGTTTGGGATTTTTAATGTAGGGGCAGGTTTCAAACCTGCCCGACTTTCGGTGTATAAAACAATCAACCATTAACAATAAACGAACAGCAACCGGCGATCAACAAACAACAAATTAAAATGTGCCGGTGAACCGGGCCTGCGGTGTCCGGTCACAAAACAGGAGCACTGCCATGCGCATGCTGCAAATCGGATTTTTGGGAGAATGCTTTTTTTCCTTCATTCTTGCCGTTGGCCTGAGCCTGTATATCACGCCCATCGTCATTGAGGCAGCCCTGAAATATGATATCGTCGACCGTCCCGACGGCAAGCTGAAAAACCATGACAAGCCCACGGCCTATTTGGGGGGCCTTGCCGTCTATCTGGCCTTTCTTTTAACCCTTGCGCTCACCTTCGACTTTTCAAGTGACGTGCTGGGAATACTGCTTGCCGGGTCCATGATCGTCATGCTGGGCGTAATTGATGATCTGCGGCCCCTGGGGCCCGGGCTGAAGCTGATCGGGCAGGCCGTGGCAGTGCTTGTGCTCATGCGGGCGGGGCTCTATATTAAAATAGCCGTGCTGCCGCCCGGCATTGACCTTGTGCTCACCTTCTTCTGGCTTATGACCATCATCAATGCTTTCAATATTATTGATATCATGGACGGCCTCTCCTCGGGCGTGGCCTGCATAGCCTCGGCCGTGCTGTTTATTGTGGCGCTTATGAACCAGCAGGCCATGATGGCCATTCTTGCTGTATCGCTCGGTGGCGCGCTCTTAGGCTTTCTGCGCTATAACATACAGCCCGCCCGCATCTATCTGGGGGATGCAGGCAGCATGCTGCTCGGGCTCACGCTGGGCGCCCTTGCCATGATGGGGCACTACTCGGAGCGCAATCACGTGGGCTATTTCGCCCCGCTGCTGATTCTTGGGGTGCCCCTGTTTGACACTGCCTATGTTATGTTTCTTCGCTGGCGCAAGGGCCTATCGGTCATACAGGGCAGCCCGGATCATTTCGCGTTGCGGCTGCGGCGGGCCGGCTGCTCGGTCACGACAACGGTGCTTGTGTCCTGCGCAGCCGGCTTCGTGCTGGGCCTGCTTGCTCTTGCCAGCATGCTTGTGCAAAGCCCAGGCGCTGCCCTTGCAATTTTTGGAGGTGCTGCCCTTGCGCTTATCATTGCAGGCCTCTACCTTATGCGCATTAATATGGCCTCGCAGGAATAGCAGGATGAAAATAACCGATACCATCTGGCAGGTGGGCGGCGACAGCCTGTCTGCGCCCGGGGACGGGGCTGTATACCTTGCCCTTTTCGGCGCCCAGGCAGCACTCATCGACGCAGGCTGCGGCCACGGGCATACAAAAATTGCAGCCAATATCAAACAAATTATCAGCCTGGCAGTGCCGATCAAATATCTTTTTCTCACGCACTGCCACTTTGATCATACCGGCGGCGCCGATGCACTGCGCAGGGAATTTCGATGCAGCATCGTGGCCCATGAGCTGGATGCCGTTTTCCTTGAATCAGGAAACAGCGACGTGACGGCGGCGTCATGGTATGAAGCCAGGCTTATACGATTCAGAATAGATCATAAAATTAAGGGGGGCGCAGAAACCTTTCCCGTGGGAAACGGCGCCATAACAGCCCTGCACACGCCGGGCCATTCGCCGGGGTCAATGGTGCTGCTCACGGAAAGCGGGGGGCAGAAAGTGCTGTTCGGGCAGGATGTGCATGGCCCGCTGCATCCTTCTCTGCTGTCAAACCAGGACGACTATATTAATTCCCTTAAGATGCTCGCAGGGCTTGAGGCCGATATTCTCTGCGAAGGCCATTTCGGCATCTACCGGGGGAGGGACAAAGTGAGGGAGTTTATTCAGTCGTTTATCCAGTAATTCAACAAAGAGACTTGCCATGGTCAACAATGATATTTTAAAAAAATTGAGGATCGCATTAAAGCTCAAGGACACTGACATCCTTGAAATTCTGAAACTCACTGGGCTTGAGCTGAGCGCTACCGAACTCGGCGCTTTATTCAGAACACCCGACCACCGCAACTATAAGGAATGCGGCGACCAGGTGCTGCGTCGTTTCCTTGACGGCCTTATCATTAAGATGCGCGGCCCCCGGGATCATGCCCCGGTGCGAACCTGGAAAAACCCGGATATAAAAAGACAGCCCGACCCTAAGCGCTGAACTGTTATTGAACCTGATTTTTTATGTGCTAACTGAAATCTCCAATCCGGGCATCCGCCGCTGCGGATGCCCCCATGTCAGACTCCGTGCTGTTTGTGCTTATTTACTCCGAACTCCGAACTCTTCACCCCGAACTATACTCTTACAAGCTCTGGCGTATGGTGTTCTGCGTCTGCTCCAACAGCGCCTCATAGTCGCGGCCTTCGGGATAGATGGGCTTTAAAAACCGCAGGGTTATCTTGCCGGGCCGGGGGAAGCGGCTGCCGATGGACAGGGACTCAAAAGCGCCCTTAATGGCAACGGGCACAATGGGCACATTAAGCTCCTTGCTGAGAATGGCAAAGCTCTTTTTAAACGGCATGAGGCTGCCGTCGCGGCTGCGGGCGCCTTCGGGAAATATGACCATGTTCCTGCCGCTTTTGAGCACGGCCGCAGTCTGCTGCAGGGCAAGCTTCAGGCCGCTGTTGATATTGGCGACAATGACATTGCTGTTTTCCGCCATGAGCCGCTTGAAACCCGAATGAAAATGCTTTTCCTTGGCGATAAAAAATGTTTTCTTCAAGATGCTGCCCTTGATTGAGCTTGCCACGATCAGCGCGTCCATAAAGCTCTGATGGTTGGGGGAAAAGATGCAGGCAACATTGGCAGGTATATTTTCAAGGCCCTGTACTTCAAACTTGAAATACAGCCGGGAAAGGGGCTTGAATATCCACCTGCACAGGCTGAGAACTATGATGCGCTTGGGGAGCGTGAGATTTATCTCCTCCCGCAGTATTTCCTTCCAGTTGATGTCCTCGCGGCTGATGCGAACCTTGGCATCGCGCAGGTGCTCGCACAGGGCCAGAATATTGGGGAATTCGGCAATCCGCGCTTCATCGAGCTGCAGGCCGAAAGTTTTTTCAATGAACACAAGCAGCTCAATTTTATCAAGAGAGTCAAGGCCGAGATCCAGATCAAGGTGATGCCAGGGCTGAAAGGCGCTTTTGCCGGTTGACTCCAGATAGGTCTTCATGATGCCGTACTCTTCAAAATCCGGCAGCTTGATGTCGGCCCCGTCGGTTTCGGCTCTGTGCGCCAGCGCCGGCAGCAGGAACCGCTTCAGCTTCCCAAGCTTTGTTCTCGGGAGCAGGTCGCGCTGAATGGTAAGACCGCGTATCCTCCTGTAGGACGGGACACTGTTATTATAGGCGTCGATAACCGTCCAGCGAAGCGTTTCCTGGAAGTTCACTATTTTCTCTTTTATGGCCTGCGCGAAATCAGGCACCACTATGGCGCCGAGCACGTCGCCGTCCTGATACACGCCGATTTCCTTCACCAGCGGGCTGGCCATTATGATGGCCTGCTCGACCTCTTCGGGATTTATGTTTTTGCCGTTGGGCAGGACAATAATTTCTTTGATACGGCCCGACACATACAAATAACCTTTTTCATCAAGATACCCTTTGTCGCCCGTGTGGAACCAGCCGCCCTGCAGCACGGCGGCGGTTGCCTCGGGGTTATTGTAATAGCCCTGCATGACCACGGGGCCTCTGACAACGATCTCGCCGTCGATTATTTTTATCTCGACCCAGGAGTGCGTTTTGCCCACGCTGCCGATTTTTATATCATGAATAGAATTGTTTGAAATCGTAGGGGAAGTTTCCGTCAGGCCATAGCCGTCGAGCATTTTAAAGCCCATGGCCCTGAAGCCGGTCTGAATCTCGACATCCAGCGCCGAGCCACCGCAGACCATGAAACGGATCTCGCCGCCGAAGCCTGCCTGCACTTTTTTAAAAAGTATTTTGCCGAGGCCGTAGCTGCCGACGGCTTTTGAGAGCGCAAACAGCACTGCGCCTGCCGGGCTTTTTTTGATCTTTGCCGTTATGCCGTCATAGAGCATGCGGTACAGCCGCGGAACGCCGATGAACATGGTTATGCGATGCTTTTGCAGAGCCTGCACAATGGCCTCTGAATCGAGGCGATGCACGATGACGGTTGTGCCCCCTGCCCGAAGCGGTATCACTATGGTACCCTGCAGGGGAAAAATATGATGAAACGGCAGAATCGCGATGACCCGGTCGGCGGCAGTATAATAATCAGGATTAAGATAAATGTTATGCACAGCCTGCAGATTTCCATGGGACAGCATGACGCCCTTTGGCGAGCCGGTCGTACCCGAGGTGTAGATAATGACGGCCGTTGCCTGCTGATCTGCCGAGATTACGGCTTCCGCGCATGGCGGGGCGGCGTTCAGGCTTATTTCATCAAGATTAATCCCAAGGGGCTTACAGTCCGATTGCTGCAGTGCCTCCTGTAAAACAGCCGCGGTTTGAGCTGAATAGAAGACTATTTCAGGTCGGCAGTCGTTTATTATATAGGAGACATCGCCGGCCGCGGAAAAGCAGTCGACCGGTACGGCAATGCCCTGATGCAGCCACAGGCTGTACAGAGCATAGATCCATTCGGGCCGGTTTTCGGCAAATATGACGGCACGCTTCCCGGGGGCAAGTGAAAAAACGCTGCTGAACGCTGCGATGTTTTCATGCAGCGCGCGGTAGCTTATTTCGGTATCTTTAAAGGCCAGGGCTATCTTTTCTGACGGTTTGGCGATCATGCAGGACTCCTGTAAAATAATTCAGCGCAGCACAGCAGATGTTACAGCATGCTTCAGAATACCATTTGGGCGGCTGAAACGCAATGCGCAGAGGGAAACTGCTTGTGCCCGGATTTATCGACTGTCTGTTTTTGCGTTGACAAGCAGGGGATACTTACCTATTTTCAAGATTCAAGATTGAAGCTTGCAGGATAGGGCTGCCGCGGCGGATGTCTGCCCGGAGCTCTTCTAAATACAGCTCCATAGAAACAAGGGGGCAATATTAATTTTATTCGAAAAAATAGGCCTTTTTACATCCCCCTTTGAAAAAGGGGGATACAGGGGGATTTTTTGCAGCCTGACAAATCCCCCTAACCCCCTTTGCTAAAGGGGGGATTTTTCGCCCACTCTTTTGCAGGGCGCTATACTAAGATTTGAACAAAAGGAGAAAACACCATGCTTACCGAAAAACAGCTTAACAACTATGCCGATGTGCTCATCTGGGGCTTAAAAACCGCCCGGACGCAGACATACAAAAAAAACGATATCGTTCTGGTGCGCTATAATCTACCGGCCCTTCGGCTTGCCGAAATTCTGCAGCAGCGGCTGCTTGCCTGGGGCATGCAGCCGATCACGCGGCTGCTTGCCACGGTAGCCATGGAGCGCACGTTTTATAAAATGGCCAATGACAAACAGCTTGTATTTGAAGCTCCGGGTGAGCGCGAGCTGTATGCCAATTTAAACGGCAGCATTTTCCTGTATGCGCCGGAGTCGCTCACCCACCTGCAGGACATCGATTCAGCCCGCATTGCAAAGACGATGATAGCCCGCAAGCCCCTCAAGGATATCATGTTCAAGCGCGAGGAAGAGGGAAAGCTGGGCTGGACCCTGTGCACCCTGCCCACGCCCCAGGTGGCAAAGCATGCGGGCATGTCGCTGCGGCAGTACACCGGCCAGGTCGTAAAGGCGTGCTACCTCAATGCGAAAAACCCCGTTGCCGCATGGGAGGAAATTTTTAAAAACGCGCAGGCAATAAAAAAATGGCTCAACAGCATGAAGATCAAAGCCTACCGCATCGAGTCTAAAACCGTAGACCTGACAATCGCCCACGGCGAGCGGCGCCGCTGGATCGGCATCTCCGGGCATAACATACCAAGCTTCGAGCTGTTCATCTCGCCCGACTGGCGCGGCACAGAGGGCGTCTACTATGCCAACCAGTCGTCCTACCGCAGCGGCAATCTTGTGAAGGGAGTGCGGCTTGAGTTCAAAAAAGGCTCTACCGTCAAGGTCGACGCGCGCATGAACGCTGACTTTGTGAAAAAGCAGCTGGCCATGGACAAGGGTGCCTGCAGAGTTGGTGAGTTCTCCCTGACCGATATTCGGTTTTCGAAAATCGACCGCTTCATGGCAGATACGCTCTATGATGAAAATTACGGCGGCGCTTTCGGCAACTGCCATATAGCCGTGGGGTCATCCTATTCCGACACCTATGCGGGCAACCCGGCCGAACTGACGGCGAAGAAAAAAATCGCTCTCGGGTTCAATGACTCTGCGCTGCACTGGGATCTGGTAAATACAGAGGACAAGGTGGTGACGGCAATTCTGGCAAACGGCAAAAAGACCGTCATCTATGAGAAGGGTAAATTTAAGATTTAGAGAATTCCCCTTTTTCTATAGACGGTTTATTTAGGCTGTCCCGAAATGACAGACTGGCTACACTGTTTAGAAAATGCTCTGGCAGTTTCGTGCGGGCAGCTTACACAACCTGCAACCCCTCAGGCAGCGACCAGGCACCGGTGCGCGTTTCAGCCCGAAGGGCTTGCGACAGGCGATCAAGGAATTCCGCTCGCGGAACCTCGCGGGCGCCCATGCTGAGCAGATGTTCAGTGGTTATCTGGCAGTCAATAAGGCCCATGCCCCACTGCCTGAGCGCTGCGGCAAGATAGGCAAGCGCCGCCTTTGATGCATCGCTTACCTGGCTGAACATAGACTCACCGAAAAAAGCGCTGCCGATGCTGATACCGTAGAGCCCTCCAACGAGCTTACCTTCATGCCATGTTTCAACCGAGTGCGCAAAGCCTGCGGCGTGCAGCCGCGTGTAGGCCGTAATCATGTCATCGACAATCCAAGTGCCGGGCTCACCTCTGCGGGCGGCTGCGGCACAGCCCTGTATGACCGCGGCGAAATCCCTGTCCATGGTTATCTGAAATATGCTTTTTTTGAGCACGCGGCGAAGGCTGCGGGAAATTATAATTTGGCCGGGTTCAAGAATAAGGCGCGGGTCGGGAGACCACCACAGTATCGGCTCTCCCTCGGAGTACCACGGGAAAATGCCCATGCAGTAGGCAAGCAGCAGCCGCCGCAGGCTCAGGTCGCCCCCCACGGCCAAAAGGCCGCTGGGCTCGGCATCATCAGGGGCCGGAAATACAAGGTCTTTGGGAAGTTGATAGACGGGCATGTCTGAATTTTTGATTTCAGATTGCGGATTTTGGATTGCAGATAAGGCTAAGGTTTAGAAATCCAAAATCTAAAACCCAAAATCCAAAATTTCATCAGGCATAGGCAAAAACAAGATGGCGCTTCTCTGCGCCCGCCGTGGCGGGTTCATCAGCATCGGGCGCAAGGTCTATGGTCACCGTTCCGCCAGCGGCCAAAGCACCGAACAGTATCTCATTTGACAGCGCGTCCTTGATCTCAACCTGCATGAGCCGCGCCAGGGGCCGGGCCCCATATTCCGGACTGAAGCCGTTGCGGGCAAGCCAGTTGCGGGCCGCGGGGCTGAGCTGCGCGCTCACTTTTTTTGCCGTCACCTGGGCCTGCACTTCGCTGAAAAATTTATCCACTATCTGCTCCATGATCTCGATGGAGAGCGGATTGAATGTTATCATCTCATCGAGGCGGTTTCTAAACTCGGGGCTGAAAAGCTTTTCAATGGCCTTCTTCCCCTTGTCGGCGCTCACATCACGCATACTGCCCCCAAAGCCAATATTGGCCGTTGCCATTTCCCTGGCGCCGGCATTGGTGGTCATTAAAAGAATCACATGCCGGAAGTCGGCCTTTTTTCCGTTGTTGTCGGTGAGCGTTGCATAGTCCATAATCTGCAAAAGGATATTGAAAATATCGGGGTGCGCTTTCTCGATCTCGTCCAGCAGCAGAACGCTGTGCGGGTGCTTGCGGATATCGTCGGTGAGCATGCCTGCCTGCTCAAATCCCACATAGCCCGGAGGCGCGCCGATCAGCCGCGCCACGGTATGCTTTTCCATGTACTCGCTCATGTCGAAGCGCACGAAGTGAATCCCGAGCACCTGCGCCAGCTGCTTTGCCGCCTCCGTTTTCCCCACGCCCGTGGGGCCCATAAGCAGAAATGACCCGATAGGCTTATCGGGAAGCCCCAAACCCGCACGCGAGCGCTTGATTGCCTTGGCAAGGCTTTTGATGGCAGGCTCCTGCCCGAACACCCGGGTGCAGAGCTCCTGCTCGATATTCTGTATCGCAACCTTGTCCGACGAGGTGACGCTGCGGGGCGGAATTTTTGCCATGCGCGCCACGACCTTTTCAATATCTTTGGGCCCGATCACCTTGTGCCCTTTGCCCTCATGGCGCAGGTTGAAAATAGCGCCGGTCTCGTCAATCACGTCGATGGCCTTGTCGGGCAGAAAGCAGTCATTTATATGCTTGGCCGACAGCTCGGCGGCTGCCTTCAGAGCGCCGGGGCTGTAGCTTACGCCGTGATGCTTTTCATAATAGGGCTTAAGCCCTTTCAGAATCTCCACGGTCTCGTCTACGGACGGCTCCATGACCTCGATCTTCTGGAAGCGGCGCGCCAGGGCACGGTCTTTTTCAAAATGGTTTTTGTATTCCTCGTAGGTTGTCGACCCAATGCAGCGCAGGTCGCCTGTGGCTATGACGGGTTTCAAAATGTTTGACGCATCCATGGAGCCGCCGCTGGTGGCGCCGGCGCCAACAACCGTGTGAATTTCATCGATGAACAGGATGACGCCCTTTTTGGCTTCAAGCTCCTTGATCACCGCTTTGAGGCGCGCTTCGAAATCGCCGCGGAACTTGGTGCCCGCAAGCAGGGTGCCCATGTCCAGTGAGTAGATTTCGGTATCGGTGAATGCTGTGGGCACATCGCCCTGAACAACCTTGAGGGCAAGGCCCTCGGCAAGGGCTGTTTTGCCGACGCCTGCGTCCCCGACAAACAGGGGATTGTTCTTCACGCGGCGGTGCAACACCTGCAGCGTGCGCTCTAGCTCAGGGGCCCGGCCGATGAGCGGGTCTATCTTGCCGGCCCGAGCCTTTGCAATGAGGTCCACAGTGTAGCGCTCCAGGGCGCTCTGGCCCGGCTTGGCCTTTTTCTTGTCGTCGGCAGTCTCGTCCTGGGCATCCCGGCGCTCAACACCGCTCTGCGAATCATCCTCGCACGGGCAGTCCTGCGACAGGCCGTGTGAGATATAGTTGAGAATATCAAGCCGCGTGATGCCGTATGATTTCAGGAAATAAACGGCATAGGAGCCCTCCTCCTCGAAAATCGAGGCAAGCACATCGCCTGCGTCCATTTCGCCTTTCTCGGCGGCCTGCACATGCATCATGGCGCGCTGCAGCACGCGCTGCACGCCGATCGACTGAATAATCTCTTTGGTGGCGCCTTCGGCAAGCTTTTCGATCTTGTCGGCGAAAAACTCCTCGAGCTGGGTCTTCAGCTCGTCGATATCGGCGCCGCAGGTGCGCAGTATGCGGCTGCCCATATCGTCGTAGAGCAGGGCATACAGCAGGTGCTCGACGGTGAGCATTTCATGCCGGCGTTTCTGCGCTTCACGCACAGCCGCGGCAAAAGCCATTTCCAGTTCCTTCTTAATCATATCAGACTTCTTCCATACTGCATTTCAGCGGGAATTTGTGCTCACGGGCCAGATGGTGCACCATTGCCACTTTGGTTTCCGCAACTTCGGCGGTATACACGCCGCACAACCCGATGCCGTTGCGGTGCACACTCAGCATTATCTGCATGGCCTCGGCGGGCGCTTTGCTGAAAACCAGCTCGAGAATCTGCACGACGAAATCCATGGTCGTGTAATCATCATTGTGCAGCAGCACACGAAACTGCGGCGGCTCGTTAAGCTCGGTTGTATCCTCGGCTTTCTCTTGAAGTTCCGGGTTCTTTCCGGTGCCCATGGCTCAGTCTTTAGTTGCGGTTTCAAAATATCTGTCGTGCTACTTATATAAATAGTTATATTTTGGCAGCATGTCAATAGAGCAAAACTCCGATTGCCGCAATAAGAAAAACTACAGTATAATGGCCCGACTGTACAGTAAAAAAAAGTGGCTACCCAGGTAGCCAGGGTTCAGGAGCCAGAACCTTGAACCCTAAACACTGAACCCTGAGACCTGAACAGTTATAAAAAGAGCTGCCATGAAACTGAATGATTTTGACTATACTCTGCCCAAAGAGCTCATAGCCCAGCAGCCCCTTGACCGGCGCGACACCTCACGCCTGATGGTGCTCGGAAGAGAGAAGCAGACGGTCGAGCACCGGTTTTTCTCCGATCTGCCTGCATACCTGCGGCCCGGCGATGTGCTGGTGGCAAACGACACGCGCGTGATCCCGGCGCGGCTGTACGGCCGGAAGGAAACGGGCGGCTGGGTTGAGCTGTTTTTGCTCAAAGCCCTGCCGCAGGAGCAGAGGGGCGAACATATCTGGGAATGCCTCATAAAAAGCAAGCGGCGTATCGAGCAGGGCATGTGCGTCGAGTGCGGCCACAGCTTAAGCGCCCGTGTGCTTGACCGCACAGGCGACAAGGCATGGCGCGTGAGCCTCACCTGCACAGGTGATCTGTACGAGGTGCTGCAGCGCATCGGCATAACGCCCCTGCCGCCTTATATCCGGCGGCAGCGGGGCGTCGATGCCCGGGGCGACCGGCAGCGCTACCAGACCGTCTATGCCGCCCGTGAAGGCGCGGTTGCCGCCCCCACCGCAGGCTTTCACTTCACACCGCAGCTGATCGATCAGCTGCGGCAGGCAGGCATTGAAACCGTATTTGTTACCCTGCATGTGGGCTATGGCACATTTCAGCCCATACGGGAGGATGTTGTGGAGCGCCACACCATGCATACCGAGGCTCTTGCGGTATCGCCGGAAACAGCCGAGGCTGTAAACTGGGCTAGAGCCGAAAAGCGGCGGGTTATCGCTGTCGGAACCACGAGCACGCGCGTACTTGAGAGCATGACCGATGAAAAGGGCGTACTCCGAAGCGGTGAAGGCGAAACCGGTATTTTTATCTATCCCGGATACCGATTCAAGGCGCTTGACGGGCTTATCACCAATTTCCACGTGCCAAAATCAAGCCTGCTGCTGCTTGTATCGGCATTTGCCGGCCGCGACTTCATTCTGCGCGCCTACGCAGAGGCCGTTCAGATGCGCTATCGCTTCTTCAGCTACGGCGATGCCATGCTTATACTTTAGGCAATAACGTCATACAGCAGGGGGGTAATTTTAAATTTGAATACAGTTACAAGAGGCTATCACCCCGGGCAACCGGGCAAGCGTTTATTTAATGGAGGAAAAGGCTATGCAAAAATGGACATGCGTCATTTGCGGCTACGAGTACGACCCGTTAACGGGCGATCCGGATAATGGCATTGCGCCGGGTACGGCCTTTGAAGACCTTCCCGACTCTTGGGTCTGCCCCCTCTGCGGCGCAGGCAAAGACCAGTTCGAGAAGGTTGGGTAGGAAGAAAAAACCCGGTATAGATTGCAAGCCCTTACTTGAATTCGCTCAGCGTTTCATGCACGCCCTTGTGCATGTCATACCAGAAATCAAGGGCTGCCTGCTGACGGTCGCGCTCGAAGTAATCTTTCCAGTGCTGCAGGTCCGGGTCATTGCAGCCCTGCTCCTGCTTGCGCCGCAAAAAGGTGAGAACCAGATCATGGCACCGCGCAGACTCCCAGAAGATGGAGCTGTTGCGGCTGTTGATGCGGCTTGCCGTGGCGGCTATCTGCTCCAGAAACCTTTCCTTCATGCCCCAGAGCGACTCCACGATTTCGGGCGCCATCTCTTCTGCCCAGCTGCGGTGAAAACGACAGAGGCCGAAGTTGTCAAGCATGAGCTCCTGCAGCATGCGGGATGCATTTTTCCGGCCTAGTTCCCGGGGAGAGAGAAACTCATCCGAGTAGAACATATAATATTTTCCCATCATGGGCATGGGCGAAAGCACGCCGGGCGTCCAGTACTGGTTGGGCACCATCCAGCCGCGGCGCGCAAATGCCGTGTAGACAAACAGATCCACAACCTTGCGGCCCCGGCTGCGCGCCTGCTGCCGGGCAAAATGGCGCGCGCCATTAGATAAATCAAGAACACCTTTTTTTTCAATGATGCTGTCAAGAAGCGCGCAGCCAATGCCGGCATTGCGCATGGAGTCGGCCTCCACTGCAAATCCATCGGGAGTAAACTTGGGCGCTTGCTCGACGCCGAGCTCCTGCGGGGTGAAGACGCCTTCGTGCAGGCATTCAAGCAGCCAGGCAAGCACGCCGCCTGCCGATATGGCGTCAAAGCCGTATGTGTCGGCGCGGTGATTGAGCATCTCCGCCGCGCGCTGGTCGAAAATGCCGCACAGCGGGCCCATGGCCTGATAGGGCTCGAAATCCTTTTTAAATTCAGCGTTCATCTTTTTGCACACGGCAGCGCAGGGCTCGCCGCAGGTTGACTGCTGGCGGCCTTTGATAGTTTCGTCGTTGAACTGCCGGAGGTAGTGGTTGAGAATGAACTGCTCGTGGATGGCGCGCCGGTCTTTTTCAGACATGTAGATGGTGCGGTAGTTGAACGCCAGCACCCGGTCTGCCAGGGACGCAAAGTTCACGCCGAAGGTTCCGCCCGTGTCGAACTTGGGGTCGAAGCGGTACTTGGTGGTGCCCTCAAGATCTTTTGCCGCCAGCTTTTGGCTGTACTTCTGCTCGAACCAGGCATCGGCAACAGTGCGGTCACGGAAGTCATCGTCGATGAAGGTGCCGCCATAGATAATGGCTGCTATGCCGTGCTGCTGCAGCATCTTTGAGCCGAAGCCGCCCCTGCCCGCCCAGGTATCAACCATCGTCAGCTCCTTTTTTCTGACCGGTACTGAAACAATGCCGCCAAAGTCCGTGGCCAGAGCTGCCGGGCCTGTGGCAAGAATGCGGGGCTCGGTTTCATAGGCCGGGGCAAAGTGCTCGAACACGAAGTCCATGAGACTGTAAACCCCCTTTCTCCCGGATTGCCAGAGAGGCCCGAGCTCAAGGGGATGCAGCTCGACTTGAATCTCTTCGCCGTGGCAGCGGTTGAGCACAAGCACGCAGGGCGCGGGGGCTTTGTTGACAAGGGCGAGCATATTGATGCCGAGATTGTCAAACACCAGGCCTGCCCCGCCCATGGAGGAAACATAGAACCCACCCCAGCAGGGAGAAAAGCCGCTGAAGAAGAGGCGGTTTGAACCGGGAATGATGGAGCCGGCAAGAAGGCCTGTGCCGATGTTGAGGCTGTTGTGGTGGGCTGTAAGGTGCAGGCCGAGATCGACTGGGCCGAAGAAGTCGGCCACAGGGTAGCGCTTCGTGCGGTAGAACCCGCTCTGCGCATCGACAAAGAGCACTTTCTGTTCCGGCGTCATGAAAAAAAGCCTGTTTGTTTTTGCCCGTACACTGGCATTAAGCCGCAGGCCTGTCAATGAAAAGTTGTTCCGGTGTTTTTTGAGCACCGAAAAAGGTACGAGCCGCCTGCGCCGGGAAAAATTTTTTATTTCACAACCGCCCCGCCATAATACTTTGACAAGCCCCCCATATTTTTTTATATTTCGTTATCAGCTTATGCACAATACCGGTCAATTTTGGTAAATCCTCTGAAAGACAGGGCTCATGGCAAAGAAAGCACAGGCAATAGAGCAACAGAAAAATACAACAGTAGCGGAAGCACGCAAGCCGCGGCAGCGCAAGCATATGCATGAAACAGCCGAGACCATGGCAGCGCAGCAGCGCGAAATTTCCGTCTCCGAGTTTTTCGCCAAAAACCGGCACCTGCTCGGGTTTGACAGCCCCCGCAAAGCCCTGCTCACAGCCATCAAAGAAGCGGTCGACAATTCCCTCGACGCCTGCGAGGAAGCGGGCATACTGCCGGCCATCATCGTTGAGGTGAAGAACCTCGGCCGCGACCGTTATATCATAAGCGTGCAGGACAATGGCCCCGGCATCATGAAGAAGCAGATACCCAATATTTTCGGCAAGCTGCTCTACGGATCAAAGTTTCATCGTCTCAAGATGAGCCGCGGCCAGCAGGGCATCGGCATAAGCGCTGCGGGCATGTACGGCATGCTGACCACGGGCAAGCCCGTTGAGATTGTGAGCCGCACGGGCAAAGGGAAACCTGCCCATCACTTCAGGCTGCAGATCGACACCAAGAAGAACAAGCCCGAGATCGTGAGCGACACCGAGATCGAGTGGGATGCCGATCACGGCACAAGGGTTGCTATCGAGCTTGAGGGCAAGCACATGCAGGGCCGCCAGTCGGTTGATGAATACCTGCGGCAGACAGCCATCGCAAATCCCCATGTGCAGATCACCTATCTTGAGCCGGGCGGGCAGACCATTGCCTATGACCGCTCAACCGATGAGCCGCCTGCGCACACGCAGGAGATAAAACCCCATCCGCTGGGTGTTGAGCTGGGGGTCATGCAGGCCATGCTGAAGGATACCCGGGCGCGCAACCTTGCAGGGTTTCTGCAGCATGAATTTTCCCGCGTATCAAAAAAGGTGGCCGAGGATATCTGCGCTGCTGCGGGGCTTAAATCCGGCGCTTCGGTTTCGCGCCTCGGCCACGCAGATCTTGAAAAGCTCATGGAGGGCATTTCCAAAACAAAGATCATGAATCCGCCAACCAACTGCGTTGCCCCCATCGGCGAGGAGCAGCTGGTGCGCGGCCTCGGGTCAGTGGTTCCTGCTGATTTTTATGCTTCAACCACGCGGCCCCCGGCGGTGTACCGCGGCAATCCCTTTATTATTGAAGCAGCCCTTGCCTGGGGAGGCCAGGGCCAGGAGGCTGATGGCCCGGCCCGGGTGCTGCGGATCGCAAACCGCGTGCCCCTTCTCTATCAGCAGGGCGCCTGCTGCGCCTATCAGGCGGTCGTGCAGACCAACTGGCGCAACTACAGCCTCACGCAGCCCCGCGGAACCGTGCCGCAGGGGCCGATTACCATCGTCGTACACATGGCCTCGGTGTGGGTGCCCTTTACCAGTGAGTCAAAAGAGGCCATCGCCGCCTACCCGGAAATCGAGGATGAAATAGTGAAGGCCCTGCAGGACTGCGGCCGCAAGCTGAAAATATTTCTCTCCAGCCGCAAGCGCGATATGGATGCCCAGCGCAAGCAGGATTATATTTCGACCTATCTGCCCCATATCGGCATCGGGCTGCGGGAGATTCTGGGACTTTCAGAAAAAGAAGAGCAGAAGGTGGTGGAGACGCTTACGGGTTTACTTGAGCGGCATAGGGAGTAGCTTCACCACAGAGGCGTTAGCGCGGGTAAGCAGTTCGGAGTTCGGAGAAAAAATCAAACACTAGGGAAGCTCTCCCGCTTCTTCCCCACGTGCCGGGGCGAGCAAGTTTTGGGCTTAGATTCCAGTAAAATTTTCAAGGAGCAGTAATGGCAAAAAAGACAACAGACAAAGCTGCTGCAAAAAAAGAAATGCCGAAAAAGGGTGCCAAAAAGCGCTCGACCTCGCTTGACCTGTCCCGTTCGCCGGCCATGAAGCAAATTGTGGGGCAGGCCGGCGATATTTACGGTGATATCAAAAACGGCCGCAGGCCGTCGCTGCGCGTGCCGATCCGCGGCCTGTCAAATGTGACCTTCTCGCCGCGCAAGGGATTTTTCACCATCGGCGACAAGGTGAGCAAGCGCACGCTGTCCTATCAGACCGTGAAGCCATTTGCCCAAAGCGTGCGCATGATGGCATTTTCCAAGAACCTGATCGAGACCGACGACTTTGCCTCAAAAAGAGAGGTCTACTACACGGCCAAGGGCTCGGCAAAGCGCGGCAGCGAGCCGGGCAATGCGGGCTGGGGCCCTGCGGCATTTAAAGAGCAGGATGAGTCGGACACCATCATGGACGATATGGAGGCCATGGTGGGCGTGAACCGCGAGCAGCTGGGGTTTATCCCGGCTGAGCAGAATGGGTCTGTGGCGGGCGAGCTGATCGTCATCGATGTCGATCCCTCTACCGGCAAAAAGATCGAGATAGACTGCACAGCTTTCGGTCGCGGCAGCTATTCAATCCCCTCGCGCGTGGAAGGGTTGGAGTTTCGCACCAAAGCAAAGTTTGTGCTGGCGGTTGAAACAGCAGCGCTTTTCGAGCGCCTGAACGGTCATGCCTACTGGCGCGACGGCAAGTGCATTATCACTGCCATGGGAGGGGTGCCCACGCGGGCAAACCGGCGCTTTGTGCGCCTTCTTGCCGATGCCTGCAAACTGCCCGTGTATATCTTCACCGACGGCGACCCCTACGGCTACTGCAATATCTACCGCACCATGAAAGTTGGCTCGGGCAATGCCGCCCATATCAGCGAATTTTTCTGCGTGCCCCATGCAAAGCTCATCGGCGTAACGCCGCAGGACATACGCGACTACAGCCTCCCGACGCACCCCCTTGAAGACAAGGACAAAAAGCGCGCCCAGGACGCCATTAAAAACGACCCCTTCTTCAAGAACAACAAGCCATGGATTCATGCGCTGGAGGATATGGTGAAGATGGGCGTGCGCGTGGAGCAGCAGGCCTTTGCCGCCCGCGGCCTCAACTATGTGCTTGAAACCTATCTGCCGGAAAAGCTCAAGCGGCCCGACAAAATGCTGCCGTAAAAGCAGGGCTTGGTTTGATTGGCTGAAATGCAGGGGCAGGCTTTATTCACCCCGCTCTACAGGCTACAGTGCTGTATTCAGACAGCATTTTTTGTACTTTTTACCGCTGCCGCACGGGCAGGGATCATTGCGGCCGGCTTTTGGTGCAGGGCGGACATAGGTGCCACTGCCATCATACTCACGGTCTTCAAAGTCGTCCAAGCAGTCGCTCTCATAGTCCTGCGGACTGCGATCAGGGCGAAAACAGGACATCCATGCAATCTCCTTTTCCACCGGTCCCGGAGGAAAAGATCTGCTGTGTTTTTTAGTTCTGCTTATGCACGCATCTACGGTTTTGAGCGCTTCCTCTTCGATTTCATCCAGCCCTACGGTGCCGGGGTATATTAAATTATCAGCATAGGCCTGTCTGATTTCTTCCATAAGCTCGCCGGTGAGCAGAAACCTGAAATACTCCACCAGTTCGGCCCGCGGCATCTGCCCGGCCAGCATGAGCTGCGCCAGTGCCGTTACTGCCGCCGACCGTGCATACTCTTCAACAGATGCGTCCTGTACGAGCTGTTTAAAAATACTGCCCAAGGCCGACCTTAAAGATTCGGGCCTGTAATGACGATATAAAAGAAGATAAAGGTGCCCCTTCGGGAAATTCCCCGGCTTTTTGCCGGGGCACGAGCCGGAGGCCAAGTGCATCGGTCTAATGAAAGTTGTTGAGTAAAACGATTTTTTATATAAAGATTATAGAACAACCCGTGCGGTTATATTACAGAGGTCGGCAGCAGAGGCGCAGTGCATGAAAACGGTCATCATCATACCCTCATATAATGAAGAACATGAAATCGGGAAAGTCATTTCTGCGTGCCGCGCAGAAGGCTTTAATACTATAATTGTGGTTGATGACGGCAGCACGGACGCCACCGCAGACAACGCCCGCAAGGCCGGCGCCCTTGTGGTGTCTCACTCCATCAACAGAGGAACGGGGGCGGCAACGCAGACAGGGTTTGTGGCTGCGCGGATGATGGGGGCGGATGCAATGGTCACCATCGATGCCGATGGCCAGCATGAGCCTAAAGATATTATAAAAATGTTGGAGCATCTGCGCAACCATAACGCCGACATTGTCATCGGCTCACGGTTCATGCACAGCGGCAACCGCATTCCATATATGCGGCGGATATTTAATATGGCGGCAAACTTCGTAACGTTTCTGCTGAGCGGCCGCTACCTCAGCGATTCCCAATCGGGGCTGAAGGTTTTTTCAAAAAAAGCTCTTGCAAAGATAAACATCACTTCAAGCGGATTCGAGTTCAGCAGCGAAATTATTCGCGAGGCGGGTTACTTTCAGCTTCGCATCCATGAAATTCCCGTGCGCGTGATCTACAGCCCGTATTCTCTGTCAAAGGGCCAGAACCTGGCAACCGGTCTTTCCACGATTTTCAAACTGGTTATTCGAACCTTAGTGAGGTGATGTCATGGAACTGACGCTGTATAAAATTCTGGTGCCGCTTGCGGCCCTGTGCATGATAGCAAAAGTCGTTTCCCGCTTCAGGCGCAATGAGCGAACGATACGGGAGCTGGTTGCCTGGATCATGATCTGGTCGGGGATCTCCTTTACCGCCCTTTTCCCTGACTTTACCCTGTACTGGTTTTCCGTCGTAACGGGTATTAAGAGCGGATTCTATGCCCTTATTTTTCTGCTGCTCGTGGTCCTGCTCTACGGGTATCTTTTCCTGTTTGTGAAACTGGAAGACACCGAGCACATGCTTACCGAACTGGTGCGAACCCTTGCCTTGCGGGGTCTGGAGCCGTCCCTGCGCGAACAGGCCGGACTAAAGCCTCAAGCCCCGCCCTCTTCAACCGAACCGGTTCAAGAGGCATGAATATTCTCCTGCTGTTTGATTACTATCACCCCTATGTCGGCGGCGCCGAGATCGTCAACCGCGCTGTGGCTGAGCATCTTGCCCGGCATCACAGCGTGACAGTTGTCTCTAATGGATTTGCAGGCTCGGGGCCTGCCCGTCAAATCATTAACGGCGTTGACGTCTATCGCCCTCTGCGCTCACCGCGGCTTTTGCACAGCCTGTCGGCGTTTTGCGCGGCGGGCATGCATGCGCAGAAGGCTGACGTAATTTTGTGTGCAACCTACGCCTCGGGCCTTGCGGGCCGATGGCTGTCCTTTTTCTATAAAAAGCCCGCCGTGCTGCTGGTGCATGAGGTGCTCGATGAGCACTGGTCCATGTTCAGCCCGGTCCCGCGGCTTCACCGGTTTTATGAAAGGCTGGTCGTTAGCCGGCCCTTTGACCGGTATATCGCCGTGAGCGACTTTACCCGCAGGAAACTGACCGGCTGCGGCATCCCGGCAGAGCGCATTGCCGTCATCTACAACGGCGTGGATAATGAGCTTTTTTCGCCCCGGCCGGTTAACACCGAACTTCGCCGCAGGCTTGCCGGTGATGCCGATTTTGTTTATCTTTTTTATGGCAGGCCTGGTGGCTCGAAAGGCCTGCCGTTTTTGCTGCAGGCCCTGCCTGCCGTTGTTCAGGCTCTGCCCCGCAGCAGGGCCGTGCTGCTGCTGAGCCCTGAGCCGGCCGGAGAATATAGTGCCGCTCAGGAGATGATTAAGCGCCTGAGCCTTGAGGCCCATGTTACGGTTCATCCGCCGGTGCCGCGCCAGGAGCTGCCTGATTATATCAACTGCGCCGATGTCGTGGTGGTGCCGTCGCTTTCCGAAGGCTTCGGCTTCACGGTTGCAGAAACCTGTGCCCTGGGCAAAGCGATTGTCGCAACCGACACGGGATCGATTCCGGAGGTTGTTTCAGGGCGGGCGATTCTTGTGCACAAGGCCGACAGCGGCGCGCTGGCCCGCGGTATTATGGACGCGTTTCATGGCCGGTGGCGGCAGCTTCCCGAAAAGCGTTTCAGCTGGAGCGACAGCCTGCCCCGGTATGAATCCGTTCTTGAGCAGGCCGCTGCAGGCCGCTTATCATGAAGCATACTGCAAACCCGAAACACGGAAGGACAGCATATGGAACATGAGGTGCAGGATTTTTTTAAAGAGTTCATGCAGGCTAACCAGAAGGCGGCCAAGCATATCCCCGACACGTTCAAGGCTTTCATGGGTCTGCATGCAAGCATCATCACGGACGGCGCGCTCAGCAAGAAGCAGAAGGAGCTGGTGGCCGTTGGCATCGCCGTAGCCACACACTGCAAGCCCTGCATCTATTTGCATACGCAGGCAGCCGTTCAGGCCGGAGCCACGGCCCAAGAAATTCTTGAGGCAGCCTCAGTTGCCGTGCTTATGGGCGGCGGCCCGGCATTTGCCCATGTGCAGGAAATCATCAAAGTGTTTGACGCCCTCGGTGTAAAGTATTAAGAGCCTGCGGCAGCTGCTCACGCGGCGGTAAGGCCGCTGAAAAACTCATCACAAAACCGCTGGTACACGTCCTGCAGTATGGCTTGCCGCAGCCTGCGGCACAACTCAAGATAGTACGTGATGTTATGTATGGTCATGAGAATGAGGGCCGTTATCTCGCCGGCCATGTAGAGGTGGCGGATATAGCTGCGGGTGAAGGTGCGGCAGGCATAGCAGGAGCAGGCCGCGTCAAGCGGCGTGAAGTCGTCTTTATAGCGGGCATTTTTGATTCGTAGTTTGCCGTGGGAGCAGAAGCACAGCCCGTTGCGGGCGCAGCGTGTGGGCAGCACGCAGTCAAACATATCGATACCGTAGCCCACGGCCCGTACAATGTCCTCTGGCGTCCCGACGCCCATGAGGTAGCGCGGCTTTCCCGGCGGCAGGGCCTGCGCGCTCTTTTCGATAACCGGGTAAGCATCCGCCATCTCCTCGCCCACCGAGAACCCCCCCAGCGCATAGCCCGGCAAATCAAGCTCAATAAGGCCCTCGGCGCTCTGGAGCCGCAGATCGGCATGCAGGCCGCCCTGAACAATGCCAAACAGCGACGACTGCGGTGATGACCAGGCATCCCGAGACCTTTCAGCCCAGAGAAGGCTGCGGCTTACGGCGCGGCCGATATGCTCCTTGTCGGCGGTAGCCGGCGGGCACTCGTCAAGCTGCATCATGATGTCAACGCCGAAGCCTTCCTGCAGCTTAACCACGCTCTCGGGCGTGAACGTGAAGAGCGAGCCGTCGATATGGGATTTGAAGGTCACGGCCTCATCGGTGAGCTTGCGCAGATCGGCAAGCGAGTATACCTGGAATCCGCCAGAATCCGTCAGTATGGGCCGCTGCCAGCCGGTAAAGCGGTGCAGGCCGCCTGCTTTTTGCAGAAGTTCGAGGCCGGGCCGAAGAAAGAGATGATAGGTGTTATTCAGGATGATACGCGCGTCCGTGTCCTCGATATCGCGCATGGTCATGGCCTTGACCGTTCCCTGTGTGCCCACGGGCATGAAAACCGGCGTGGGCACATCGCCGTGCGGCAGGTGCAGCATGCCTGCCCGGGCTTCAGTGTGCGCATCAGAATGTTCAACCGTAAAACGCATAATCCTCCCATGAAAAAGCTGCCCCATTGTAATGAAACCGCAAAAAAAGACAAGGGCAAACAGCCGGCAGCACGGGAGCACAAAAAAAGCGCCCCTTTGGCGGGAGCGCTTTTCAGCAGGGTATTCCTGCCGGTGATCAGGCAATCTGACGTTTCATGTCCGCAATGGTCTTTGCATAATCCGGGGTCTTGAATATGCCTGATCCCGAAACGAACATATCGGCGCCTGCAGCGCACACTTCCTGTATGTTATCGACGACAATGCCGCCGTCAACTTCAATTGCAATATCGTAGTCGAGGCTGTCAAGCATTTCGCGCAGCCGCCTGATCTTATGCAGCATGGCAGGTATGAACTGCTGGCCGCCGAAGCCGGGGTTGACGGTCATGATGAGAATCATGTCCACATCGTCAAGCACACATTCAAGTGCGCTCAGGGGCGTTGCCGGGTTGAGCGACACGCCAGGCTTCATGCCCTTGTCGCGTATGGCCCGCAGCGTGCGCTGCAGGTGATAGCCGGTTTCGGCATGCACGGTGAGTATGGTGCTGCCGGCCCGGGCGAACGCATCGATATAGTCGTCGGCGTTTTCGATCATCAGGTGCACGTCCAGGGGCAGTTCCGTCACGCGCCGTGCGGCCTCCACGACCAGGGGCCCGATGGTGATGTTCGGGACGAAGTGGCCGTCCATCACATCGATGTGGATATAGTCGGCGCCGGCCGCGGCTACGGCCCTTATTTCATCGCCCAGCCGTGAAAAATCAGCAGAGAGAATCGATGGGGAAATCACTTTTTTCATTTTCAGACTCCTTGCGTGGTGCGTTTTTTCGCAAATCGACACAGGCATGCGTATAGGGTTTGCGCTTGAGCGGCAGGACCCCTTCGCTCACCATGATCGTGAAGCTTAAAAGCTCTGAGGCGCCTTCAACAGCCTGCAGGTCAAGCTTCAGCACATACTGCCCGGGCCAGGGCGGCAGAAATTCCACCAGCACGGCATCGCAGATACAGCGCGTATCGTTGCGGCGCTTCAATTTCGGGCTCTGGTACCAGCAGGATCCGTAAAACTCGCTCATGGATCGCTCCTCGGCGTACAGCTCCTGTCCGCTGCCGGTTTCAAGGCTGAGCCGGTAGCGGTGCAGCTTGTCGTCGCAATGCCCGATGGGTTCCTTCCATTTGAAAACGGTGCGCACGCGGCACCATTTTTTGTTGGTCGTCAATGAGAATGGCCTGTTCACGAGTATGCGGGCGCCATGCCGGGAAACGGCAGCCTCAAGCACCTGCTTGCCGGCCTCTTTTTGCTTTTTTGCCCGGAAATAGCTGTAGAGCGCTCCTGCGGGAAACAGCATGCAGAGAAAAATGATGACAGCAAGTTCCATGAGACAGACCCTCGAGAGTGTTGTGCATGAGCAGGATTTTTTCCGTTGTCGCGCTAAGCCACGGCTAGAATCCTGTCGCAGGCCGAACCTGATCAGCACCTCAGCAGTGCGTCTTTATCTAAAAGGGCAACAGTTGCCAATTCTGGAGCCGGGCATGTGCCCTGATCGGCATATGCTGTAGACAGTGAGAATTTTGATGCTCGGGCGACCTCTTTAGAGGTCATTATTTCCTGCATTGCGGCTCCTCTGGATAAAAAATGAAGCGGTTTCTAGAAGATGCCGGCGAGTTTTTTAGTTGGCCGGCGCATAAAACGCATTATGCGATCAGGCTATTTTGTTTGCTCCGGCACAGAATCGCCGCCGTACCGTTTCTGAAAAATTCAATAAAATTTTACAGAATAATATGCAGTTTGTCAATCCGGAACACCACATCCGTGGAGTGCTGGAACAGATTACCAAAATGTAATCTGATCGTCAGCCTCATGTCAGAATCCGGAGGCTATAGTAGAGGTGTAAGCTCGAGAAAGAACCGGGCGCAACACTTTATACAAAGGAGAATGATATGGAAAAGACATTAGACATTCTGGTTGCTTCTATGGTAGCACTCGCTGGGCTGCAGATTGCTGTCGCGCATTATCTGACCAGGGGTTTCAGCTATATCGAACTGCTGCAGTCCGTTGATTTTTCGGCGCTGCAGACTGCGTTCAGCCTGATCCCGTTTCTGTTCTAAGGCATGGAGCATGGGCGTTGACCTGTGCGGCTTTAAAGGGTAGAATTAAAACCCTTATAACAATGCAACGGACAGGAAAGGGATCAGGATGAAACACCGTATCTGCAGTGCAACATTCATGGCTCTTTGTATGTGCATGTGCTGCCTTGCCGTGCTGCCCTGCGCAGCCCAGCAGCAGGCGCCCGGGCCCGACAATGCAACCGCCGCGATTTCTGCGGCAAAGCCGCTGATCGTCTGGTATTCGCGCGCTGGCCACTCGCAGCTCGTGGCCGAGACCCTGCAGAAACAGCTGGGGTGCGACATGGAAAAGATCGCCTCCAAAAAAGACCGCGGGTTTTTCACCATCGTGGACGAGCAGGTCTTCGGCGCCTCGGATGATCAGGAAAAGTCCTCCCGCGACTTTAAACCCTACAGCGCCGTCATTATCGCAGCGCCCATTTATTTTATGAAGCTCTCCGCCCCTGCCCGGGCATTCATGGAGCTGAACAGGGAAGCGCTGAAGGGGAAAGACCTGTACGTATTTGTGACGCTGGGCGGCAAACTGCCCGAAGGAAAAGTTAAGGCGATCAAGGATTACGGGGCCGGGCTGGGTTTGACGGTTAGAGAAGTTTTTTATATGCAGATCGGCAAGAAGGAAGAGTTTCCGCAGCGCATAAGCGAGCTTTTAAAAACAACGCCGCCGCTGCTGCCGGCGGCAGCCGCACAATAGTCCGGATTATGCACCATGCAAAGCAGTCAATGAGCCCGGGGTGACCCAGGCTCATTTTTTTCGCCCGTGAATAATCCGGCCAGTGGGGTTTCACATTTGATATTAGCTGTTGCAGACGCCCTTCCCTTAATACCAATACAGGTAAATTAGACGTATATAAATAATTGAAAAATAAACTATCAGCGTCATTCCGGCTTGTCCGGAATCTTTTCCACCGAAGCGTAAGGATTCCGGACAAGCCGGAATGACTGCAATGGTGTTGCTCTCGAGAACTGTATCTCATTCTACAAAATCAAATGTGAAGGCTTCACTAGTTTGATAGCGTAATAATACCGCAGGCCGTCTTTTGCGGGCTGCCGTAGCCCACGGTCACGGTATAATCGCCTTCCACAAACTTCGACTTCTGCACAAGTATCACCCCAAAGACCCATTTTCCGCCCAAACTGAAACTGATAAGGTCGTCTATGGCTTCAGTTTCCCAGTCGATAGCAATGGGCTGTTCAAACGATGTGCCGTTGTCGGCGCTGACGACAAAAATCTGCAGCGGGAAAAACACGGCAAACAGCTTGCCGAAATTTTCCGGGAAAACGCTCAGGCCGCAGGTGCCGTTATCAGGTAACCGCATGCACGGTTTGATGAGGGAGGGCTGAAGCAACCGTAGCTTGTATTTCATAGTAGTCGCGTGCGACAAACTGATTTCAAGGATACCGGGTGGGCTGTCAGCTCTCTACTCTACCCTAGTCGATCCCTTCTGAGTACAACGGTTGGAAAGAATAGATCGCAGGAAATAGGCAATAGCCAATGAGGGATTTCTTTAAACATGCGGAGACTTTCCCGGCTGCTACCCCTCGCTAGCCGTCAATTGCCTTGACACGCAATCGCCCCCATTTTATAGCCCGCCCCCATCCCGCAGCGAGTTCCTATGCGTTAATATATTGATTTTATTTGTAGAGTTACGTATGATTTAATGTATGAGGGATGAATCAAAAACCAAAAAGCAGCTTATCGAAGAAATTCAAGCTCTCCGGCAGGAAAACAAAAAGCTTCAGAAATCCCCTGCTGCAAAAAATCCCAAAAATAAAAACATTGATTTTGTCACAAGCGGGCCGGTCATGTTTTTCAGATGGGCAAATGAAGAAAACTGGCCCGTCATGTTTGCATCCCCCAACATAGACCAGCTTGGCTACACCCCTGAAGACTTTACCAGCCGAAGAATATCCTATGTGTCCATAATCCATCCGGATGATGTAGAGGGGGTTATCAAAGAGGTTCACCAGCACAATCGGGCCGGACACACCTTCTATGAGCAGGAATACCGCATAATAGCTGCTTCCGGCGATATCCTGTGGGTTAGTGACTACACCATTGTACGAAGAGATGAACACGACAATATTACTTTTTATGACGGCATCCTTTTAAACATCACCGGGCGAAAAAAAGCGGAGCAGGCATTGATGCACAGCGAAGAGCACTACCGCACGCTCACCGAAATATCACCCAGCATGATCTATGTTATCGACAGCGACGGGTATGTCAGGTTTATCAACACTGCTGCCGCCGCCCAGTTTCATGCAAGCCCCGCTGCTTTAACAGGAAAGCACCTTAAAGATATTTTTCTGCCGGCGCAGGCAGAGCAGCACCTGGCAGCCATAACCCGGGTAATCACCACAGGCTCAAGTCTCCATACCGAAACCCTCGAGTTTTTTCCAGCCGGCGAGTGCTGGCTTGATGTAAATCTTTCTCCTCTTCGTGACGCTGACAATACCGTGCATGCCGTTATGGGCGTATCCTATGATATTACACTTCGCAGGCAGGCAGAAGAAGCGATCAGGAAATCTGAAATGCCCTATAGAAACATCTTTGAAAATGCCGCTGAGGGCATACTCATGGCGGAGGTTGATTCAAAGCGCTTCAAATACGCAAATACCGCCATATGCGCTTTGCTGGGGTACACAAAAGATGAATTGCTGCACATGGGCGTTCAGGACATTCATCCGAAGGAATCCATTGGCGAAGTCATGGATGAATTCAATGCGCAGGCAAAACAAGAAAAAATTCTGGCAAGCGAAATGCCCTGCCTTCGCAAAGACGGCGCCGTTATCTATGCAAATATCAACACATCTCTGATTACCTTTGATAACTCCCAGTGCAACCTCGGCTTTTTTACTGATATCACCGAGCGAAGGCAGATGGAAGAAGCCCTGCGGGAAAGCGAAAAGCGGTATCGCAGCCTGTACGAGGGAAGCCGGGATGGTTTTTGTCACACCGACATGGAAGGACGATTGCTGGAGTTTAATACAAGCTATCAGGAGATGCTCGGATACACGGCGGAAGAGCTGCTCGGAAAGTCCTACAAGGAGATAACCCCGGCGTGCTGGGAAACAGAGGAAGACAGAATTGTGAAGGAACAGATACTAGGCCGGGGATATTCCGACGTGTATGAAAAAGAGTATATACGCAAAGACGGCGCCGTGTTTCCTATTGAGCACAGATCATATCTGATTACAAAAGACGGCAAAAATGTCGGCATGTGGGGTGTGACCCGTGATATCACCGAGCGCAAACAGACCGAGGAGGAGCGCGCAAAACTCAGCTCTGCCATAGAGCATGCCCAGGAATTAATCATGATTTCAGGCAGGGACGGCTGCATTCAGTATGTAAACCCCGCCTTTGAACGCATGCTTGGATTTGGAAGCAATGAGGTGCTGGGAAAGCAACAGGTCTCCTTTGCGCGGGATTCAGATGAGCTGAACATGCACCGTCAGGTATGGGATACCCTTGCTCAGGGCAACCCCTGGTCGGGCAACATTAAAACCAAAAAAAGGGATGGGTCTGAGATTCACCTGGAAGTGGCGGTGTCGCCAATGCGTGATGACCGGGGAGCAATCACGTCGTTTGTCTCAATCGGCAGAGACATTACAAAAGAGCTTCGAATGGAGGAGCATCTCCGGCAGTCCCAGAAGATGGAGGCCATCGGCACGCTTGCAGGCGGCATTGCCCATGACTTCAATAATATCCTTGCCGCCGTGATGGGCTACACCGAGCTTGCCGGGCTTGACGCGCCTGATGGAACAACCATGAAATACAACCTTCAGCAGGCGCTCAAGGCAGCAGACCGGGCGCGGTCCCTTGTGAAGCAGATACTTGCCTTCAGCCGCAAGGGCGAACAGGAGCGCAATCCCCTTGAGCTGCATGTCATCATCAAGGAGGCATTAAAGCTGCTCAGGGCAACCCTGCCCTCAACAGTGGACATCGTGCAGATTATTAATGAGGAATCCGGCTGTGTTATTGCCGACCCCACGCAGGTTCACCAGGTGCTCATGAACCTGTGCACCAATGCCGCCCATGCAATGGAAGAAAAAGGGGGCACGCTTGAAGTCCGCCTTGCCCCGGTGGAGCTTGGCGATGCTGATACAAGCATGTTTTCAGATCTCCACCCCGGCCCGTATTTGAAGCTCACGGTACAAGACACCGGCGCCGGCATTGCCCCGGCAATTGTTGACCGCATTTTCGACCCGTTTTTTACAACAAAAGAGGTCGGCAAGGGAACAGGCATGGGCCTTTCCGTGGTGCATGGAATTATAAAAAGCCATGGAGGCTCAATCACTGTGGACAGCCGGCCCGGCAAAGGGACCACGTTTACCATTCTGCTGCCGCAGGCCCAGGTGCAAGCATCTGCACAATATGAAACTGCGTTACCGCTGCCGACAGGAACTGAATGCATACTGTTTGTTGATGACGAGGTGCAGCTTGTGCAGCTTGGCAGCGGGATACTGTCATCGCTTGGCTATACTGTTGCCACGGCAAAAGGGGGGGGTGAGGCCCTTGAAATATTTAAAAAAGAGCCCTCAAAATTTGATCTTGTCATAACTGACCAGACCATGCCGCATATGACAGGGTATGAGCTTTCGCAGAACCTGCTCCAGATACGGCCTGATATCCCCATTATTCTGTGCACGGGGTTCAGCGAAACCGTTGATATGACAAAAGCACGGTCACTCAACATCAGGGCGTTTGTGCTAAAGCCAATGAATCTCCGTGAGATTGCAACCACTGTACGCAACGTTTTGAATACTGCATAATGGCTGAACGCCCTTGCCCCGTTTTGGCTTTTATGAGCAGAAAAAAAAGGGGGGGGCAAAGATAGAAATACGGAAGAACCTACAGAGCGTTTACCCTTTTAGGGTCACCCTTTAAACCACCCCTTCCAGCTGTACTGTGCAATATGTTTAAAACAAAATTGAACGGATTAAAACTCCGCGTCTGGCTCGAAGTCCCGGCTTGTCCGGGATCTGCCCGGAATCTTAACGCTGCCCTGCGCAGGATTTCGGACAAGCCGGAATGACAGAAATGGTTCTATTTACAAGAAATTTTATTTCGTCTTTCTTGATTCACATGTAGTGGGATGAAGGAGGGTGTTTGTAACTGATAATTTCAAATGTGACGACCTGCCAGGTTGCACAGTACAGCCAGGGTGGGGTTGATGTTTCAATTCATCAATTGTATCAGCCCTGTTGCGCCTCCATGGTTTTCAGAAGGTTGAGGCTTGCATTGCGGATATGCTCGGCGGTGATGAGCTCTGCCTTGTCGCCATCGCGCTCACGGATGGCCTGAAGAATAGCCTTGTGCTCGGCCAGGGCCTGCTCGGCGCGGCCGGGCGCGGCTATTGACTGGCTGCGGGCGCGCTGGATATAGTGATGGAACGTATGCAGCATGTACTGCAGGGGCCTGCTTTTTGATGCGCGGTACAGAATCTGGTGAAAGTTTGAATCAAGACTCATAAGCCTGCCGATATCGGCCTTTGATGTATAAAACTCCTCAAGGTCGATGGCCTCCTGCAACTCCCGGAGCTCGGCCTCATCGATGTTCTCCACGGCCCAGCGCGCTGCCAGACCTTCGATCATCATGCGGATGGCGTAGATGTCCTGAATGTCCTTCTGGGAGATGCCCATGACCAGCGCGCCCTTGTTGGGCACAAGCTGCACCAGGCCCTCATGCCCGAGCTGGGTGAGCGCCTCGCGAATGGGCGTTCGGCTCACGCCGAGCTCGGCTGCAAGCCGTGACTCGGTGAGGCTCTCGCCGGGGCTGTACTTGCCGTTCAGAATCGCTTCTTCGATGACGGCAAAAACCCGGCGCCGCAGCCCTGCTGTGTCGTTATCCGCCGGTTTTGTGAATGTTGGGTCCTGCATGGTACATTCTGCTATGAATATAATTTGTATTGTAGCGAACGGTCGCGACCGTTCCCTACGAGGCATCAATTATTTTTCATCTTCGCGATAATCGCGTCGGCATACTGGCTGGTTCCAGCCTTGCCGCCCAGATCATAGGTCACGTCCCGCCCCTCTTTGAGCACTGCGGCTATGGCGTTTTCAAGGCTGCCCGCAGCCTGAACCTCTCCGATATGCCGCAGCATCAGCACACCCGAGAGCATGGTGGCCGTGGGGTTTGCCATGTTCTGGCCGGCCCGCTTCGGGGCGCTGCCGTGCACGGGCTCAAACAGCGCCAGGTCTTTGCCGATATTGGCGCCCGGCGCCACGCCAAGGCCGCCCACAAGGCCCGAGCAGAGGTCGGATAGAATGTCGCCGTACAGGTTGGGCATGACCATCACGTCGTACTGCGTGGGGTCTTGCACCAGCTTCATGCACATGGCGTCGACGATCATGTCGTCAAACTCGATGGCGGGGTAGTCGGCCGCCACGGCCCGGGCCGTAGCCAGAAACAGGCCATCGGTGCATTTCATGATGTTTGCCTTGTGCACGGCCGTGACCCTTCTCCGCCCCTCGCGCAGGGCATACTCGAAGGCATAGCGCGCGATGCGCTCCGAGCCCTTGCGCGTAATGATCTTGATACTCTCGGCAGCGTCCTCGCCCACCATGTGTTCGATGCCGGCATACAGGTCCTCGGTGTTTTCACGCACGATCACAAGGTCGACGTCCGTGTAGCGCGAGGGCACGCCCTGGTAAGACTTGCAGGGCCGCACATTGGCATACAGGTCGAGCTCCTTGCGAAGCGCTACGTTCACGCTTCTGAAGCCTTTGCCCACGGGCGTGGTGATGGGGCCCTTGAGCGCCACGCGGTTTTTCCTGATCGACTCAAGCACGGCCGCCGGCAGGGGCGTGCCGCACTGATGCACGACAGCTTCTCCCGCGTTCTGTACATCCCAGGCGATATGCACGCCCGTTGCCTCAATAACCCGGCGCGTTGCCTCGACCACCTCGGGCCCGATGCCGTCGCCGGGAATCAGTGTTATCGTGTGCATGTCTCGGTGTCTCCTTTTCCGGGTTCAGTCGTAATTTTTTACATGCTCATAGAGCTCGGGAGCAATGTTTTTAAGCGCCTCCTCCAGCTCGTCGTCGCCTAAGGCCGTGACGCGCTCCTGGGCATATTGCTGATCGACCCAGTCCTTCAGCGCCACGATGCCGGGATGCTTCTTCTCGACCCTGTAGGCGCCTTCGAGGACAAAGTGGTCGTTTACCCAGTGCACGATGCCGGCCACGCCCGAGTGGGCGTTCACGGTCACGGCAACGGGGCGGTTAAGTATCTTGTCGGTGTTGAAGATATTGTAGATCTCCTCATCCTTCAAAAGCCCGTCGGCGTGAATGCCCGCCTGCGTGGTATTAAACTTCTTGCCCACGAACGGCGTCATGGGCGGAATCTCGTACCCGAGCTCCTTCTCATAATAATTGGCGATTTCGGTAATCGCCGTCAGGTCCATGTCTTCTGTCGAGCCGCGGAGCTGGGCATACTCTATCACCATGGCCTCAAGGGGCGTGTTGCCTGTGCGTTCGCCGATCCCCAGCAGCGAGCAGTTCACGGCCGATGCGCCGTAGAGCCAGGCCGTGGCCGCATTGGTGACGGCTTTGTAAAAATCATTGTGCCCGTGCCACTCGATCAGGGCGCTCGGGAATCCGGCGTGAAAATACAGGCCGTAAATAATGCCGGGCACACTGCGAGGCAGCGCTGCGCCGGGGTAGCAGATGCCGTAGCCCATGGTGTCGCAGGCCCGTATCTTTATGGGTATGCCGCTCTCATCCATCAGGTCGCGAAGCTTCAGGGCAAAGGGCACCACAAAGCCGTAGAAGTCGGCCCGCGTGATGTCCTCGAAGTGGCATCGGGGCCGCACGCCGATGTCAAGGGCGGCCTTCACGATATCAAGATACTGCTCCATGGCGCGCTTGCGGCTGGTCTGGAGCTTTTTGAAAATATGGTAGTCAGAGCAGCTCACCAGAATGCCCGTCTCCTTGATGCCCATCTCCTTCACGAGCTTGAAGTCGTTCTTGGTGGCCCGGATCCAGCTTGTCACCTCAGGGAACCGGTAGCCCCGCTCCTGGCACTGGCGCACGGCCTGCTTGTCTTTGTCGCTGTAGATGAAAAATTCACTCTGACGGATTATGCCCTTGGGCCCGCCCAGCTTGTGCAGCAGGTCGTACAGGGTAAGGATCTGCTCAACCGTGTAAGGTGCGCGGGCCTGCTGGCCGTCGCGGAAGGTGGTGTCGCTGATCCAGAGGTCATCAGGGCATGACATGGGCACCCGCATATGGTTGAACGGTATCTTTGGTATCTCGTCATAGCTGTAGAGCTCGCGATACAGGTTCGGATCGCGCACATCCTGCAGGGTATATTTGAAATTGGTGTGAATCAGCGTATTTGTTTTTCTGCTGAATCTTAACATGGCCGTCTACCTCCATCCGTGGTTTGTATATGTGTATGATTGTATACAAGTATCCAACTTTGTCAACCAGAAAAATGGCCGGAGATGCTTTTATGCTGCTGCAGGAAACAGATGATTAAATAAATAGCTGCGAACTGGTGATAAAGTGCCATCCTGAATCAGCAGGTGTGGTTTGTTTTTATTTTGACTTTCCATAATCCATCGCATAATATCGCAATAAATGGAAATCAACCGGATAAAAATTAATAAGTGGGGAAAAAAGAATTAATTTTCCATATTTCAAGATTAATATGATAATAAGTGAAAAATCCGTCCACCTATATGGGGTGATATGACGGACAAGATTCCACTTATTGCACTGATAAGGTGGACCGCTTCGCGCTCCACCTTATCGTCCGCCGGATGCTTCGCTCCGGCGGACGTTATGTCCCAAGTATAAACGCACAACAAAGGAAAGCACTTATGCTACAACTCTGGAAAAAAAAAGGCTTTGTTACATTGTCCATATTTGTTTTTTGTGGGTTGTTTGTAGAAACGCAACATGCATGGCCGCAAGAACAAAAAGAAATACCAATTGCCATAGAACAGTCTTTTGGTTTTCCAACACAAAAATATATTCATCCACTGGTATCCCCAGATGAAAAGTGGTTGATTTATCACCGCACCGATGTTGATTGGAACTTAAAGACAGTTTCTGGTTTCCTGTTTGGTGACGTAGATGACATAGTGTGGAAGAAGATATTTTATAGCAAAGTGGGGCGTTGTGATAAAGAGGTTGTACCTCTTCCTCGTCTCAAGACGGGGCAGAATTACCGTCAGGTAGGCATGTGTGAAAAATGGTCCCCGGATGGTAAATTTTTGGCATTTTTTGTTGATATTGACGCGAAAGATGAAAGTGGTGGTAACTACATTGTCCTTGTCGATTTTTCTGGACCAAGGCCTATTTTAATTGAATCATTCAGGGCATCTGACGACAGCAACATTGACTTTTGGTCGCCTGATGAGATTCTATATATTGATGAACACAACAAGGGCATGCTCCGAAAAAAAATTGGCGGAGAGGCCATCAAGGTTATCGATTTCCAAGACGGCAAGAGGGATAAGGGACATGTCTATTATTATCAGTTAAGTTCTGATGGGACACTTATTTATAATTATCGCTACTTTGGTAATTCGATATATACAACCAATTTGTCAGCCCCTTCTCACTTTACGCTTCTCTTCTCCGATGAAAAGGAACCGGCCCGGCGATCAAAGGATGATTTAAGGGCACATAGCAATGACATGAGACAAAATCCAGTTTTTCAGGATAAGCCAATACCAAAAGACTTTACAATATCACCCGACGGGAAATATGCAGCTTTTTATTACCCCCCGGGTTCTGAAACTTCAACGCAGAGAGTATCTCTGGTACTTCTTGGCACATCCCTGACTGTTAATGAGTTCTATATTGCTGAGGGTTCAAGAGTGCGATGGTCGCCCAGTGGAGCTAAGCTAGCATATATTGAAGGTACTAGTGTTCAAAATAAAGATTCTGATAACGCCTCTCAGAGAATTTGGCCAAATCCTCGCTTCTTTGTTCTAGACACCATGGCCATGAAAAGGAAGGATTACGGAATTGGCGTTACAGAGAACTTCGGTTGGACGCCCGACGGAAAACATATTATATACAGCATGAAATATGCTCACCCATCGATAGGCGCGTACAAGAATGGCATCTTCATCATGCGGGTCAGTGATGGGAAAGAAATTGGCAGGCTAAGCAGAATAAGTGCTACACCGGGAGATAGCGGAACCTTAACACCATCTGGGCGATATGTTTTCTGGCAGGCTCTTAATATCCATGCCTTCTTTCTCGTGGAAAACCCTTTTCGGCGTGAGATGAATGCCAATCAAGAGTAATAAGTTGAAAGACCGGAGACATAACGACGCGCTTGGACTCGGACGCTTAACAGCGCCGGTCAAGCGCCATGTTGGCAAAAGACTAAAATTAAATGTTGAGGTAAAAATGAACTCCCGATTTTCAATATTAATTCTTATAGGAGGGTGTCAGTTATTCTGTGTAAATGGTAATTTCAGCACTTCATGAAATGGGCATCCTGTTTGGACTAAAAAAACAAATGGAAAGGGGGACACATGTTTAAGACAATAGCACTGCTAGTTGTTTTTATTTTTTTTACCCTGGGGTGTTCAAAAGAAACCCGTAAGGAACATTACAGGAACGGGACAGTAAAGTCATCGTGTGAGTATAATAAAGAAGGTAAGCTCGATGGTACTTGTAAACAATATTCTCCGGAAGGCTATCTGGATCAAGAAGAAGAATATAAGAACAATGTAAAGCACGGTAAAGACATAATTTACTATCCCAGCGGGAAGGTGAAGGACGTAAGGATATACAAGGACGGGAAACTAGACGGCCCAGCCAAGGAGTACTATGAAAACGGGGAGTTGAAATAAAGCACCAGGGGGAATTTGAAAGTGAGTTAAAAAAAGCAGGGGTTAAGACTATTCTTAACTGAATTGCTAACCTGTAACTTCAGCTGATCTTTCAGCGGCGGCTGACCTTTGCGTTATAACCTAAAGAAGGAGGTACGGTATGAAACGGTTCATTTTTTCTCTCTTATCGGTGACAGTATTTTGCAGCACATCAGCTTTTGCCGAAATCAAATCGTGCGAAGAGCTAAAGACAGAAATTGAAATCAAGTTAAAGGCGAAGGGTGTGGAGGGATATACGCTTGAGATTTTACCGAAAAATCAGGTTAAGGATCAAAAGATAATTGGCTCCTGTGAGGGGGACGCAAAGAAAATATCTTACTCCCGTAAAAAGGAAAAATAGTCACAAACAATGGTAGGCATAGTGCCTGAAAGGTACTATGCCTAACCAGAGCAACAACCTGACACGCTTGCAGCGGCGGCTGACCTTTGCGTTATGGTGAAAAATTATGAGGATGAAAACATGGAAAGACCTACATGGGCAACTACAGTCGGCATACTTGGAATTATTTTTGGTTGTTTCGGTATATTAGGTGCTGGCCAGGAAATATTTATGCCGAAAATTCTGAAAATGCAAAAAGAGATGTTTACGAAAATGCAAGAAGCACCTGCTCAACAAAAAGCTAAAGCCAATCCTGAAAACTGTACTGAAGAGAAAAATAATAAAAGTATAAAACCGGTCTTCCCTCCCGCAATGTCTGAAACCATGCAAAAAATGTTTGATGTTCCGGATTGGTTTGGAGCGTGGTCTGTTTTTTCAGGAGTCGCGAAAGCTTTAGTCTCGGCAATTTATCTATTAGCTTCAATTTGGCTTCTGCAACTAAAACCTACATCTATTAAGTTATTTTACTGGGCTGCAGGATCAAGTGTTTGCCTTTGTGTCTTGAAAGGTGTCGTCAGTGTTGCAGCACTATCATTTATGGGCATAGCAATGATGTTCGGGGGTGCATTCGGCGCATTAATTGACATTGTTTTAATAATTGTTGTAGCAACAGAGAATAAGGCAGCGTTTCAATTGAAGCCTGCTGTAGAGTCTTCACGTATTGACAACACATAACGCCACAATCAACCCGACGCAGAATAGCAACGGTTTAATTCCGGGGGAGCTATAGGGGTCACGAATAAATAGGGGTGAATAGGTAAATAGGGGCCAGACTAATTAAATCATCCTTTGATATTTTAATCAGTGTTGTTAATGCTCAGTAATTAGGTAACTCTTTTGGTCGATAATAATCGTATCAATAAGCCAAAGGAGAAACCTTATGAAATATGCCGATATCGTTGTC
>Ga0209777_10000282_pt1 | contig 86838 bp, 84 predicted proteins | sample FrelakmetHBP12HB_FD_187147 | JGI IMG/M metagenome (GOLD analysis project Ga0209777, IMG submission 187147) | Freshwater lake sediment microbial communities from the University of Notre Dame, USA, for methane emissions studies -HBP12 HB (SPAdes)... | ecosystem: Environmental > Aquatic >...
GAGAGGAAACCAAGAACCACCATCGCATGCGAGCGTCGGGGACACTGCAGGGCATCGACGTGCAGAACCCGACACAGCAACTGCGCCCAGCAAGCAACACCGGCGGGTGGGGCCTTGCGCCTGGCTCGTCGCTCTCCGCTCCTCGGCATCCGCTGCACGACAAGTTCCACTTCCAACTGATCCAGGCGCCCCTCCGGTCAGACAATCGGACGGAAGCGGTACGGGCCTACCGCGAGTACGAGAAGATCTGCCACCCGGAACTGCGGGTCCTGCCATCCCGGAGCATCAGAGCGCTCCTCGATGCTGCCTGACGGAGACGGAGCGGAATCGTTCTTAGGGGAAGTAACCAGCTCCGATCATTCGGTCCCCTCACGATTAGGTTCGATAGTCCAGACTCGAAGCTTCGGCTTTCACGGGAAGGAGAAGACCAGTCGCGATCGGTTCACTGCCACTCCTCAGAATGAGAACGAATAGTCCGCTCCCACCATCTCCTCACACCGTGATGCAAGGGACCAGTAAGGTCCGGAGCACTCACTCGCAGCGTGGTGAGAGTGAACGTGTCTGGGCATTCCGCCATCTCTATCCGCCATGAGAGAGAGTGGTCCCGTTTGACCACCGGATCTCATCATGATGGGGGGGGCGTGATCCGATCGGTCTACCGGGTTCCACCATGAATCAGCGCAGGGGTCGACGCCGGAGGCATGAGGCTCATTTCGGGTGAAGTCTCCAACCGGATCTGAGCAGCGTCTTCCACTTCGGATCCACGAAGCAGTCCCTCCGGAGCGCAGACTCCCCGCCAAATGGAAGGAACCAGTCTCGACCGGAACACCGGGTCTCACCGTGATTAGCCCGCGTGATCCGATCTGTTCAGAGAATCGCAGTATGAGGGAACCCGGTGATCCGATCGGGAGAAGATCTTCCAATGTGCGGGAATCCAATGCCGCGGAAGGACAAGTTCAAGGCAAATAGGCGCTTCATCCGCGGAAAGGGATACCGTGGGCATAGAATGAGCCCCGATGGCTTGCACCACCAGGGCTCCGTTCACCGCTTTCGCCACCTTACGCTCGTGGCTTGTTCTTCTCCCCGGGCAGGACTCGAACCTGCAACCTACCGGTTAACAGCCGGTTGCTCTACCATTGAGCTACCGAGGAATGATCCTTGGGGTCTCGCTGTCGTATCGGCACGCCGCTGCGCCAGCTTGACCATACGAACAGGAAGACTACCGAAAGCTCGCACGAATCGTCAACCTTGGGCTTCGCCACGCCCCGCACCCCTGAAGCCCGCGTCTTCCCAGCCTCACCCGCGCCGCATTCGCAGCACCGGCCACCGCCGCGCCCCCGGCTCGGCCGGTTCGCAGATCCGATCGATCACGCGGAACCCGCGTCCACGCGCATCGCTCGTCAACCGTTCCTCCTGATCGGCAAGCAGCCCCGCGACCACAAGATCCCCGTCGGGCAGGAGAATCCTCGAGAATCGCGGCATCAGCTCCATCAGCACCGAGAGGAAGATGTTGGCGGCAATCCACCGATACGGTCCCGCGCCGTGGGGCGGCAGGCCACCCTGGTGAAACACCACCTGCTCCCCGACGCCGTTCACCGTCGCGTTGCCCCGCGCGGCGCGGATGGCCTCCGCCTCGGTGTCGAACGCATCGACGGGTCCAAGCCCGAGCTGCACCGCGCGAATCGCGAGGATCCCTGTTCCGGTGCCGACGTCGGCCAGCGGCACAGCGGGCGTTCCCAGCTTCGCCTCCGCATCCGGGCTCGGTCGGGTCGCATCCTGCGCGATTCTCTCCAGCATCTCGAGACAGCCGCGCGTCGTCGGGTGATCCCCTTGGCCGAACGCCATCCCAGGATCCATGCGAACAATCTCGACTGCGCCCTCCGGCACCTCCTCCCAAGTCGGCACGATCCATAGGCGCGGCGTGACACGGATCGCGTAGAAATGGCGCTTCCACGACTCGGCCCAGTCCTGCTCGTGAAGCGGGATGACGCGGACCTCGGCCGGCCCCACGGGGACGCCATTCTCATGCAGTCCCGAAAGAGTCTCGCGCACCCACGCGAGAGGCAGCTCGGCATCGGCCGGGAAATACGCCTGAAGTCGAACGAGTCTTGCGCCGCGCCGGCGCTCAATCGCAGAGCCGAGTGCGCCCTTTTCCTCGAGCAACGCTTCGACCGCCTCGGCCGCGGCCTCGGTCGTGCGGATCACGAGAAGCTGGAGAGAGGGCTTGTCATTGATCATCCCAGTACAATATTCGGGACGGTTCTCCCGCGCCACGGTCGGGTGATGCCGCGATCGCTGACGATGGGGTGGCACCGGCGGTGACATGGAACGACACCGGCGGTACCGCAGAAGCGCCTGTCACCTCCTTCATGCGCCTCCCGGTCCCGTTACAAGATGCTTCATATCAGCAACTTATAGGACACACCGCAATTCTTTGAATTCGGCACGAACGTTGCGTGACCGACAGTTTGGAAGTCCATCGGCGAAATGGGCGCGAGGTAGGCCGGACGGGGCGCCCGCCGGCCTGGGAGGTACTGGGATCCGGGCCGGGAACCTCGCGCCCAACGCCCTTCCATGATTCCTCCACTCTGCTTCGTTCGACCGCCCAGCGCATGGCTGGAGGGCCACGGGGGACCGGAACTACGCGCCGGTCCCCCGTCTCTTCACGCGCACCGACCACAAGAAGCAGGGCGATTTGACCTGACGAAAGCCCCTCCCCTAGTCTTGCGGAACAGGTCGCACTCGCCACGCGATCGGCCCGCAGTTGTATTGGGAGGCCAACATCCGTTGTCACTCGCGGAAGAAATCGAACAGCGCAGGCCCTTCTCCTGTCTTCAGGAGGAGGCAGTCCTCTCGGTCTTCGTCACATGGGATCTTCTCTCGCGAAACCTGCAGCGCATCCTGCGAAGCAGGGGCTTGAGCCTTGCGCAGTACAACGTCCTCCGGATCTTGCGCGGCGCCGGTGACAAGGGCGTCCCGCTGATGACGATCGCCCGTCGCATGATCGTCCTCTATCCGAACATTACCCGCCTCACGGACCGACTCGAAACGGTCGGCTGGATCTACCGGCAGCGGTGCACGGAGGATCGACGCATCGTGCGCGCGTTCGTGAGCCCGGCCGGAGTGAAGTTGCTGGAATCCCTGGACGCTGAAGTCGAGGAATTGAACAAACACCTGATGCGCGGCGTCGGAGTGGAGGATCTGCACACTCTGATCGCGATCCTCGAAGCCGTCCGAAAGCCGCTACGCGCCGAGGCGACGGCGCAGGACGTTCCCGAGTGCGATTCCGAGGAGAACGGTTCGTCAGCCGGATAGCCGAGCGCCACCGACCAGATACGCGAGTCCCCAACGTCCACCCCAGCAGTAATACGCCGCCAGTTCATCGGTCCCGACCGGGATTCGGACGGATGTCGGAAATGGCGTGGATTCCTCACGTGTCGAGAGAACGGCCCTCCGGTAGTAAGCGTTCCACGCGCTCTCGGGAACCTGGAACGCGAAGACCGGCTCGTATCCGTGCAGCGCGAGAAGGGCGCGGTAGCTGTCCTCGGTCTCGAACGAGAAGACGCCCTCCTCGAACACCGCACGCACCGCGGGTTCGAGACTGAGCGGCTTGACGGGATCACTCGGGATCTCCTCGCTGAGGCGTTCGACGACCTCCGGCGGCGCCGGCGCGTCGAGATAGACGAGATCGGAAAAGAGCAGCGCCCCGCCCGGCTTCAGCAGAAGACGGATCCTTTCGAGTCCCTCGGACCGGCCCATGTAGGTCAGCGCGCCGCCCATCGCGAGGACGAGATCGAAGGAGCTACTCGGCAGATCGACGTGGCGCGCGTCCCCGCTCAGAAACTCGACCTTCTGCTGCAGATCCTCCGCCAGGGCGCGCTCGCGCGCCGCCCGCAGCAAAACTTCGCTCGAGTCGACCCCCGTGCACACCGCGCCGAACTCGGTCGCGAGGAGCCGACTCGCGTTCCCCATGCCGCAGCACAAGTCCGCGACGCGGGCGCCATCGGCGGGCAGGCAGAGTCCGCGGAATGCCAGCCGCAGCAGATCGTTGCTCAACGGCGCCAGGTGATCTTCCATTCTGCCCCCCGGACTGCGGTCCGCCGGTTTCGCCCCCAAAATGCCCGAAACCCAGCAGGCCAACCTCACCATTAACAGGCGAGGGAGAAATCAAGGCCAGCCAGGTTTGGGTCAATCGGTGCGCGCCGGCCGACCGGCGCGCCAGTGTTCAGTCGCTGCTCGTCGCTACTTCTCGTCGCCGGGAGCCTGCTCGCCCTTCTTCCGGAGCCGCCCCAGCAGACCCCCCTTGCCCTTCGGGTTCTCGGGCTTCGGCCCCTTGGCCTTCGCCTTCGGCTTCGTCGCGGGCTTCGTGGCCTTCTCCTCGGCTTCGGACTTCTCTTCGGCCTGAGCCTTCTCCTTGGCCTTCTTGCCCTTCTTCGCTTCGGCGGCCTTTTCGGCGGCCGCGATCCTCTCGGCGCGGATCTTCCGATCGGCTTCCTTCTGCTCAGCGCTCTTCACCAGCTCCAGGATCGCCATTTCCCCCGCATCGCCGAGGCGGCGCCGCGTCTTCAGGATCCGCGTGTACCCGCCCTCGCGCGTCGCGTACCACGGGGTGATCGTGTCGAAGAGCTTCTTGGCGACGTCCTCGTTCTGGACGACGCGGGCGACGAGGCGACGCGAGTGGATATTGTTGCGCTTGGCGTAGGTGATCATCCGCTCCGCGACGCGACGCGCTTCCTTCGCCTTAGCGACGGTCGTCTCGATCCGCTCGTACTCGAACAGCGCGGTCACGAGACCGCGCAACAGCGCCCGACGGTGCTCCGCCGTTCGGCTCAACTGCCTGTGGTCGTGATGATGTCTCATCTTAAGTCCTCACGGTGGCGCCGGGCGGCCTACCGTTCCGCCTCCTCTTCCTCCAAGTCGGAGATGTCGTGCTCTTCGGGATCCAAATCCTCCAGCTCCTCGTCTTCCTCGCCGGGAGGCTTCGGTTTCGGGGTGCCCAGGTAGCGCGACACGTCCATGCCGAAATGGAGGCCCATCGTCTGGATCAGATCCTGGATCTCCTTCAACGACTTCTTGCCGAAGTTGCGATACTGAAGCATCTCGGGCTCGCTCTTCTGAACGAGATCGCCGATCGATCGGATCTGCGCGGCGCGCAGACAGTTGCTCGCGCGCACAGAAAGCTCGAGCTCGTCGACGCTCCGCTCGAGGAGCTCCTTGATCCGGTTGTACTCCTCGTCAACGACCTCCTCGACCTCTTCCTCGAACGTCTCTTCGAAGCGGATGAAGAGGTTGAAATGATCGCGCAGGACCTTGGCCGCCATCGAGAGCGCGTCGTTCGGAAGGATCGATCCGTCGGTCCAGACGTCGAGGACCAGCTTGTCGAAATCGATGCGCTGGCCGATCCGCGTGTTCTCGACGGTGAAGTTGACCTTCGTGACCGGCGAGAATACCGAGTCGACCGGGACCCAGCCGAAACGATCAAGGACCGCGTTGTGCTGCTCCTCGGAGACGTATCCCTTCCCGGAGGAGACCTCGATCTCGACCTCGAACACGCCTTCCTTGTTGACCGTCGCGATGTGCAGTTCCGGGTTCAGGACCTTGATGTCCGTCGAGATCTCGAGATTCCCCGCCTTCACCTCGGCCTTCCCTTTCGCGCGGAACATCCCGCGCCGGGGACCGTCACCGAGGTGCTTGAAGCGGACCTGCTTCAGGTTGAGAACAATGTCGGTCACGTCCTCGAGGACGCCTGGAATCGTAGCGAACTCGTGCCGCACGCGATCGTCGAGGATCCGCATCGCGGTCACGGCCACCCCTTGCAGCGACGACAGCAGGACCCGACGGAGCGCGTTGCCCATCGTGACCCCGAAGCCACGCTCGAGCGGCTCCACAACAAATCTACCGTATCGTTCGGTCGCCACCGATTCTTCGGCGGTGATCCGCTCCGGCATCTGAAGGGCCTTCCACTTCATCCCGCAAACTCCTCCTGTCTCATGAGACCTGTCAATCCCCGCAAGAGACTCCCGTTACTTGGAGTAGAGCTCGACAATGAGCTGCTCCTGGACGGGAACGGGGATGGCATCCCGGGAGGGGACCTGGTTCAGGCGTCCTTCCATCTTCTTCTCGTCGAAGTCGAGCCACGGCTGCATCTCGGTGCGACGCCGGTTCTCGACCGCCTGCTTGATCTCGGTGTTGTTCCGACTCTTCTCGCGAACCGCAACGACGTCACCCATCCGAACCTGGAACGAGGGGATGCCGACCGCGCGGCCGTTCACCTGAATGTGACCGTGCCGCACGAGCATCCGCGCGGCCTGCCGCGACGTGGTGATCCCGAGCCGGTAGACAATGTTGTCCAACCGCGTCTCGAGCAGCTGGAGAAGGATCTCGCCGGTGACGCCCTTCTTGCGCTCCGCCTTCTTGAAGTAGTTGCGGAACTGCTGCTCAAGGATTCCGTAGATGCGGCGCGCCTTCTGCTTCTCGCGCAGCTGCATCCCGTACGGGGTTTCCTTCTGCCGGCGATCGCGCCCATGCTCGCCCGGGACGTACGCGCGACGCTCGATGGCGCACTTCTCCGTGTAGCAACGCTCACCCTTCAGATACAGGCGGATCCCCTCACGCCTGCACAGCCTGCACCTGGGACCGGTATACCTGGCCATCTAACTTTGCTTCCTCCTGAAAGAAACCAACCCGCTATACGCGACGACGCTTCGGAGGACGGCAACCGTTGTGCGGAATCGGCGTGACGTCCCGGATCGCGACGACCTCCATCCCGGCCGCCTGCAGGGACCGGATCGCCGCCTCACGACCTGCTCCGGGTCCCTTGACCCAGACCTCGAGCTTTCGCATTCCCGCCGCGATCGCCTCTTTCGCCGCGCTCTCCGCAGCCATCTGGGCGGCGAACGGGGTCGACTTGCGGGAGCCCTTGAATCCGACCTTGCCCGCACTCGCCCACGTCACCACGCCACCGTCCTGGTCGGTGATCGAGACGATCGTGTTGTTGAAGGTCGAATGGACGTGCGCCACTCCCGTGAGGGGCACCTTCCGTTCCTTCCGCTTCGGTCCCTTCTTCTCCCGAGCCACGCTAACCTCTCCTTCGTTCCGTTTGTCTGCCGGCGGCTAGCCCGCGGCTAACCCTTCTTGCCCGGCTTCGGCTTCGCCCTTCGCACCGCGCCCGCCGTCTTCTTCGGGCCCTTGCGGGTGCGTGCATTCGTCCGGGTCCTCTGGCCGCGAACCGGGAGCGAGCGGCGATGGCGGAGGCCGCGATAGGCCCCGATGTCCATCAGACGCTTGATGTTCATCCCGGTCTCGGTCTTCAAGGACCCTTCGATGCGGTAGTTCTGCTCGATCTCGTTGCGCAGCCGCGCGGCCTCTTCGTCCGTCAGGTTCTTGACCCGCTTGTTCGGGTCGACCTTCGTGGTGCTGAGGATCTTCCGGGCGGTCGACGGCCCGATCCCAAAGATGTAAGTCAGGGCGACCTCGATCCTCTTCTCGTTCGGGAGATCCACTCCTGCAATGCGCGCCAACCGACTTCCTCCTCTTCGACGCCCGCTACGGCTCTGCTACTTCTGCCGCTGCTTGTGTCGTGGATTCTTCTTGCAGATGACCCGCAGGACCCCTTCCCGCCGGATCATGATGCAGTGCTCGCAGATCTTCTTGACGGATGACCTGACTTTCATGCCTCACCCCTGCTGCCATCGCCGTCGCGGGCGGTCAGAATGATCGGCCCGTTCTCGGTGATCGCCACCGTGTGTTCGAAATGCGCCGACAGCTTGTGGTCGCGCGTGACGACCGTCCACTCGTCGGGAAGCGTGTAGACCTCGTGTGTCCCGATGTTGATCATCGGCTCGATCGCGATGACCAGGCCGGGGCGTAAGAACGGACCGGGGCTCCCGCCCACGTAGTTCGGGACCTGCGGGTCCTCGTGGAGAGCGTGTCCGATCCCATGGCCGACCAGTTGACGCACGACGCCGAAGCCGTTCTCTTCCGCGTGGCGCTGCACCGCGCCGGAGATGTCCCCGACGCGATTGCCCGGCCTCGCCTTCTCGATCGCGCGACTCAGGCATTCCCGCGTCACGGTCATCAGGCGCTGCGCCTCGTCTGATACCTCGCCGACCGCGAATGTGCGCGCGCCGTCGCCGTGGTACATGTCGAGATAGGCGCCGATGTCAATGCCGACAATGTCCCCGTCCTTCAGCACCTGCTCACTTGGGATCCCGTGGACGACCACCTCGTTGATCGAGATGCACGTGCTCGCAGGGTAACCGTAGTAGCCCTTGAAGGACGGCTGCGCTCCGCGGGACAGAATCAGATCCTCGATCGCGCGATCGATCTCGGCCGTGGTGACCCCCGGCCGGACCATCTCCTCGGCGAGGTCGAGCGCCTCGGCGACGATTTGCGCCGCCTTGCGGATCTTCTCGATCTCGATCGGTCGCTTGATGAAGATCAGTTTCGCTTCCTCCGCTCCTCGAGCGAGCGTTCGATTCTCGCCGCGACCCCCGCCACCGTTCCCTCTCCGTCGACGATGACCAGAAGGCCGCGAGCGTCGTAATAGTCGATCAGCGGCGCCGTCGTCATTTCGTATACGTTCAGCCGCCGGCGCACGGTCGCCAGGCTATCGTCCTCGCGCTGGGCGAGCGGCCCGCCGCACCGGTCGCAGATCCCCGCGACCCGCGGAGGACTCGTGATCATGTTGTAAACCGCCGTGCAACCCGGACAGACCCAACGCGACGTAAGCCTGTCGATCAGCACCTTCTTCGCGAGATCCAGTTTAACCGCCGCGTCGAGCGCGCCCCCCCGGTTCTTGAGGATCGTCTCCAAGCCCTTCGCCTGCGGGATCGATCGCGGGATCCCGTCCAGTATGAACCCTACCGCCGTATCCGCCTGCCGCAAACGCACTTCCATCATCTCCAGGATGAGGTCATCGGGGACTAGCGACCCGACCCCGACGAAGCCCTGCGCCTTCAGTCCCAAAGGGGTCCCCAAGGCGATCTCGGAACGCAGGCTGTCCCCGGTCGAAATCCGCGGGATGCCGTGCTTCTCGCTCAGCAACTGCCCCTGCGTTCCCTTTCCTGATCCGGGCGCCCCTAGGAGGACGATGCGCATCCAGCGTCACCCCTAGTAGAACCGGCGGCCCTTGAGGTGGCCCTTCTTCATGAACCCGTCGTAGTGCCGCATCAGGAGGTGCGATTCGATCTGCTGAAGCGTGTCGAGCGCCACGCCCACGATGATCAGCAGGGACGTCCCTCCAAAATAGAACGGCACGTTGCCGTACCGCAGCAGCACGTCGGGGATGATCGCGATGATCGCAAGGAAAATCGCCCCCGGCAGCGTGATCCGCTGCAGGATCCGATCGATGTACTCGGCCGTGTGCTTCCCCGGTCGGATCCCCGGGATGAAGCCGCCGAACTTCTTCATGTTCTCCGCCAGGTCGACCGGATTCAGGACGATCGCCGTGTAGAAGTACGTAAAGAAGATGATCATGAGTCCGTACAGGATGATGTAGATCGGCGCGCCCGGGCGGAACACGCGAACGAGCCCCTGCATTATGTCGGAGTTCGGGAAGAAGTTCGCGATCGTACTCGGGAACACAATGATCGACTGCGCGAAGATGATCGGGATCACGCCCGCGGTATTCACGCGCAGCGGAATGTGCGTGCTTTGCCCCCCGTACATCTTCCGTCCGACGATCCTTTTGGCGTACTGGACCGGGATCTTGCGCTGTCCCTGGGTCATCCACACGACGAACGCCGTGATCCCGACCATCCCGACGACCATCACCGCGAGGACGAAAATGTTCAGTGTCCCCTGGCTGACGGCGCGGATCGTGTTGATCGTCTCCGGCGGGAAGCGCGCGACGATCCCGATGAAGATCAGGAGCGACATCCCGTTGCCGATCCCCTTCTCGGTGATCAGCTCGCCGAGCCACATCACGAAGATCGACGCGGAGGTCAAAGTGAGGACCGTGAGCAGCCGGAAGCCCATCCCCGGGTGCGGCACGACCGGCACCGAGAACTGCCCGTTCAGGCTCTCGAGGAAGATCGCGATCCCGATCGACTGGACGACCGACAGTAGGACCGTGCCGTAGCGGGTGTACTGCGTGATCTTCCGGCGTCCCTCTTCCCCTTCCTTCTGGAGCCGCTCGAAGTACGGAACGACGGCGCCGAAGAGCTGGAGGATAATGGACGCGCTGATGTACGGCATGATACCGAGGGCGAAGATCGTCGCCTTGTGGAAGTTCCCGCCGGCGAACAGGTCGTAGAGCATGAAGAGTGAGTTCTGCGCCTGGGTCTGGAAGAAGCTCGTCAGCGCACGCCCATCAACGCCCGGAGTCGGGATGTGACCGCCGAGTCGATAGATCACCAGCAGAAGCACCGTCATCAATATCCGCCGCTTCAGCTCGGGGATTTTGAAAATCGACTGAATCTGCTCAAGCATTCTCTGAGCCTCGATCCTCGTTGGGGGTCAGGATCTCAACGCGACCGCCCGCGGCCTCAACCTTCGCCTTGGCCGAAGCGCTTGCCGCGTGAACGCGAAGCACGAGCGCCCGGTCGATGTTCCCATCGCCTAGAAGCTTCACCATCCGCCTGGAGCGCGTGAGACCCGCTTCGTGAAGCACGCCCGGGTCCACCTCGAGGCCGGCGTCAAATTGATTCAGCAAGCCGACGTTCACGACCTCGTAGGAGGTTCTGAATATGTTCGTGAACCCGCGCTTCGGAATCCGCCGCTGGAGGGGCATCTGCCCGCCCTCGAACCAGTTGGGGCCACCGCTGCCGCCAGAGCGGGCCTTGTGTCCCTTGTGCCCCCTGCAGGAGGTGCCGCCGTGTCCGGAACCGGTTCCGCGCCCGACAACTTTGCGCTTCTTGACCGCGCCCGTGGCCGGCCTAAGTTCATTGAGCTTCATGCCTCGATCTCCTCGACCTTGACGAGGTGGCGGACATGGAAGACCATCCCGCGAATCGCGGGATTGTCAGGTTGATCCACGACTTGGCGGATCCGCCGCAGGCCGAGCGCCAGCAGCGTCGCCTTCTGCCCGTTGTTGCACCGGATCCTGCTACGCACCTGCTGGATTCTGAGCCGCCTGGCCATCCTCTCCTCCTGGTCCGCCCGCTCCGCGTCGTGTGAAACCGAGCAGAGCGTCGACGGTCATCTCGCGACGACGCGCGACGGTCGCCGCCCTGCGCAGTCTCGTCAGTCCATCCATCGTGGCCTTGACCATGTTGTGCGGGTTCGAGCTTCCGAGGCTCTTCGTCAGAAGATCGCTGATCCCCGCGACCTCGAGGACGGCGCGCACGCCACCGCCCGCGATCAGTCCCGTACCGGCCGAGGCGGGCTTCAGGAGCACCCGACCCGCGCCGAAATGCCCGATGATCGCGTGCGGGATCGTCGTGCGCAAGAGCGGCACCTCGACCATCTTCTTCCTGGCCGCCTCGCCCGCCTTGCGGATCGCTTCCGAGACTTCGTTGGCTTTCCCGAGGCCGACACCGACCTTCCCCTTCTGGTTGCCGACGGCGACGATCGCGTTGAAGCTGAACCGGCGTCCGCCCTTCACGACCTTCGCGACCCTGTTGATGTGGATCACGCGCTCGATGAATTCCGGCTCGGCTCCCCACTCGCCGCGATCGTGTCGATCCCCTCGATCTCCTCTCAAGGCATCTCCCTCACCGGGCCTAGGCCCTAGAACTTCAGTCCGCCTTCGCGGGCCCCGTCGGCCAGCGCCCGGACCCTACCGTGGTACAGGTAGCCTCCGCGATCGAAGGCGACCCGCTCGATCCCCTTTTCCAACGCGAGCCGGGCGATCAGAAGACCGACCCGACGGCTCTTCTCGATCTTCTTGAGCCCCTTAAGTTCCTCGCGGATCGAGGGGCTCAGCGTCGAGGCGCCGCAAAGCGAGGCGCCGCGATCGTCGTCGACGACCTGTGCGTAGATGTGATACGTGCTTCGGAAAACGCAGAGACGCGGGACCGTTTCGGTCCCCTTCAGCCGCGTGCGGATGCGCCGATGGCGCTTTGCCCGCGCGTCCGACTTCTTGCTCGCGATCGATGTCATTTCCGCCCCCCCGCGCTATCCGGACGACTTGCCCGCCTTGCGGCGGAGCTGCTCGTTCGCGTACTTGATTCCCTTGCCTTTGTAGGGCTCGGGCGGTTGGAGATTCCGTATATTGGCCGCGACCTGCCCGACCAGATACTTGTCGTTCCCGATGATCTTCACGCGCGGCGGACGATCGGCCACTTCCGCAGTGATCCCCTCCGGGAGGGGGAAGTCGATCGGGTGATCGTAGTTCAGTTTGAAGACGAGCTTCTTCCCATCGAGCGTGACGCGGTATCCGGTCCCGACGATCTCGAGATCACGGGTGAAACCCTTGCTCACCCCCTCGACGATGTTGGCGACCATCGCGCGCGAGACGCCGTGAAGCGGCCCGCCATGCTTCTCCGAAAGCTCGGAGACGACATGCGCCACGGCCCCGTCCACCTTCAGGGACATCCCCGACTTCAGGCGGCACGTGAGCTCGCCCCGAGGGCCCTTGGCCCGCACGACGTCCCCGTCCTGCTTGAGATCGATCCCTGGGGGGATCGGGATCGCCATCTTGCCGACACGCGACATATCTCTTCCCCTGTCTTCTGTCCGGCCCAGGCCCCGCGCCTACCAGATCTGCGCGAGCAGCTCTCCGCCGAGTCCGGCGCTTCTCGCTTCCTTGTCGGTCAGTATCCCGTTCGTGGTCGAGAGGATCGCCGATCCCATGCCGCCCATGACGCGCGGGACGTCGTCCTTCCCCACGTAGACCCGGCGACCGGGGCGGCTGATTCGCTTCAAGCCCGTGATCACCGGAGATTCCATCTCGTCGTACTTGAGGTAGATCCGGAGGATCCCCTGCTTTGTGTCCTCGATCGTCCGGAAGTTCTGGATGTAGTGCTCGCGCAGGAGCGCACTGGCGATCGCCGTCTTCACGCCCGATCCGGGAATGTCAACGCGCTTGTGCCCCGCGCGCATCGCGTTCCGGATGCAGGTCAACATGTCCGCGACTGGATCGGTCTGGCTCATATCGTCTCCCTACCAGCTCGCCTTGACAACGCCGGGAAGCTCGCCGTTCAGGGCCAGATTCCGGAAGCAGATGCGGCAAAGCGCGAACTTCCGCATGAAGGCCCGCGGGCGCCCGCATTGACGGCAGCGATGGTAGGCGCGGACGTCGAACTTCGGCTTGCGCCGGCTCTTCACAATCAGGCATTTCTTGGCCACGCTGGCTTCTCCTCTTCTACTTCTCGCGGAACGGCCACTTCATCGCCTTCAGCAACTCGTAGCCTTCCTCATCCGTTCCTGCAGTCGTCACGAGCGTGATGTCCATCCCCCGGACCTTCTCAACCTTGTCGTACTTGATCTCCGGGAATATCACCTGCTCCTTGACTCCGAATGTGTAGTTACCCCTGCCGTCGAACGAGCGCGGCGAGAGCCCGCGGAAATCGCGGATCTTCGGAATCGAAACCATCACCAGCCGATCGAGGAACTCCCACATCCGCGAGCCGCGCAGCGTCACCATCGCTCCGATGGGCTGGCCAACCCTGAGTTTGAAGTTCGCGATCGATTTCTTCGAACGGCGGATCGCGGGCTTCTGCCCAGCGATTGCCGTCATGTCCGCAACCGCCGCGTCCATGAGCTTGATGTTCTGCAGGGCGTCCCCGATCCCCATGTTGATCACGATCTTCTTCAGGCGCGGGACCTGCATCGCGCTCCTGTACTCGAACCGCTTCATGAGATACGAAACCACGTCGCGCTCATAAAGCGTGCGGCTGTGGGACTTCGGGGGGACCTCCTTGACCTGTGGCGCCGCCGCCGGCTTGGCGGCTGTCGCTGCGGCCGCCCCCCCGGGCGTCCCTCTCTTCCTCGGCTTCTCGCTCGGCTTCTCGCTCATGCTCTCTCCAACCGTTTTGTCCGGCGCTTACGCGTCAGCCTCTTTTGCCTCGCGGCGATTCGAGCCCTATCCCTTGACCGAGGGTCTCTCGATCTCGACGTTGGAGCGAACGCTCCTGCGGATCTTCGCGCGCCGCACCGCAGCCTTCGACTCATCCTCGGCTCCGGTGGTCCGCGTTTCGATCCGCACCCGGGTCGGCTTGCTCGACTTCGGATCGATCAGCGCGACGGCCGAGATCGGGATCGGCAGCTCCTTCTCCACGACCCCCTGGCGGATCGTCTGCTTGCGCCCCGGCTTCTGGTGGCGCTTGTGCAGCCGGACCCGCTGCACGACGACCGTCCGCTTGTCAGTATTGACCGAGAGGACCCTTCCCGTCTTGCCCTTGTCATCGCCCCTGATGACGACGACCGTGTCACCTTTGCGAATCGTCACTGCGATACCCTCCCGGACCGTGTCAGATAACCTCGGGAGCCAAGGAGATGATCTTCATGAACTCCTTCTCCCGAAGCTCTCGAGCGACCGGCCCGAAGATGCGGGTCCCTCTGGGTTCCTTCGCCTTGTCGATCAGAACGGCCGCGTTCTGATCGAAGCGGATGTACGATCCGTCCTTGCGCCGGACTTCTTTCTTCGTGCGGATGATCACGGCCCGCGCCTTCTCACCCTTCTTGACCGCGCCGTTGGGGATCGCATCCTTGATGGCGACGACGATGATGTCCCCGACCTGCGCGTAGCGCCTCCGCGTTCCGCCGAGGACCTTGATGCACATCGCGCGACGGGCCCCCGTGTTGTCGGAAATCGTCAGCATCGTCTGCTGCTGGATCATCGTTTCACCCCACCCTTACGTTGACGTTGTCGAGTGCCCCGCGGCACTCTACCGCTTCGACTTCTCCAGGACCTCGACCACGCGCCATCTCTTCAGCTTGCTCGAAGGCCGGGTCTCCATGATCTTCACGAAATCGCCGATCTCACACTCGTTTTTCTCGTCGTGCGCGTAGTACTTCTTCGTCACGGTGATGTAGCGCTTGTACACGGGATGGGGGACCCGATGCCGTTGCTCGACGACAACGGTCCGCTCCATCTTGTTGCTGACCACCGTGCCTTCGCGAACCTTCCGATGTGCCCTATCCTCCGCCATGGCGTCCCTCACTTCTCCTGCTCGGCGAGTTTCCGGATGTTCTTCTCGTGCTCGTGCAGCAGGGTGATCATCCGCGCCAGGTCCCGCCGAACCTCCCGGATCCGAAGCGGGTTGTCGAGCTGCTTGACCGAGTTGCGGAAGCGCAGATTGAACAGCTCCTCGTTCATCTCGCGGACCTTCTGGCGAACCTCATCGGCCGTGAGCTCGCGCAGCACCGCCGGCTTGTGTTCCCTCATCCTCGTGACCCCCTAGTGCTCCTCGCGGTGGACGATCTTCGTCTTCACCGCGAGCTTCGACGCGCCCAAGCGCAACGCTTCCGTGGCGAGCACCGCGCTGATTCCCTCGAGTTCAAAGAGAATCCTGCCGGGCTTCACGACCGCGACCCAAGATTCCGGATTTCCCTTGCCCGACCCCATTCGCGTCTCGGCCGGCTTCGCCGTGATCGGCTTGTCGGGAAAGATCCGGATCCACATCTTCCCGCCCCTCTTGATGTGCCGGTTGATCGCGACGCGGGCCGCCTCGATCTGCACGTTCGTGATCCAGGCGGGCTCCATGGCCTTCAGGCCGAAATCGCCAAACGCGAGGGTCGCGCCACGCGTCGCCGTTCCACCCATCCGCCCCCGCTGCTGCTTGCGGTGCTTGACCCGCTTCGGCATCAACATAGGACTCTCGACTCCTTCCCTACTGCCTGCCGCCGCGCCGCGGCTCAGGGGCGCCGCCGGCCGGACCGGTTCCCGTCATCGCCTCATCGGCGTCGAGGATCTCTCCGTGGAAGATCCAGACCTTCACGCCGACCGCGCCGAAGGTCGTGACCGCGGTCGCTGTCGCGTAGTCGATGTCCGCGCGAAGCGTGTGAAGAGGAACGCGCCCCTCGCGGTAGCCCTCGGTGCGCGCCATTTCGGCGCCGCCGATCCGGCCCGCCGCGACGACGCGGATTCCCTTGGCGCCCGCGCGCATCGCCTGCGAGACCGCGCGCTTCAGCACGCGACGGAATCCGACGCGCTGCTCGAGCTGCCGCGCGATCTGCTCGGCGACGAGCTGGGAGTCGGCCTCGGGATTCTCGACCGCCTTGATGTCGATGAAGACTTCCTTCTTGGTCAGGGTCTGGAGCTCATCGCGAAGCTGGTTCACCTGCGCGCCGCTCTTCCCGATCACCACGCCCGGCTTCGCTGTGTGGATCGTGACGTCGATCTTGTTCGAGGCGCGCTGGATGATGACCTTCGAGATCCCGCTGTTCGGCAGCCGCTTGCGCAGGTACCGCTTGACCATCAGGTCCTCCTCGAGAAGCTTTGCGTAGTCCTTCCGGGCGAACCAGCGGGAATCCCAGGTCTTGATGATTCCGAGCCTGAAACCAATCGGATGAGTCTTCTGTCCCAAGTTTTCCTCCGAGCCTCTCGGCTACTTCTTCGTCTTCGCGTCGTTCGTGACGACGATCGTGATGTGGCTCGTTCTCTTCCAGAATCTCGTCGCGCGACCGTGCGCCCGGGGGATGAACCGCTTCAGGATCGGCGCGGCCCCGGCGACCGCGGTCGACACATACAGCTCCTCGACCTTCAGCTTCTCTTCCTTCTTCGTCGCGTTCGCGACGGCCGACTTCAGCACCTTGTTGACCTGGCGCGCGATCGGCCGCGGCGTGAACGACAGGACCTCCTGGGCACGATCGACCTGCATCCCTCGGATCAACCGGAGGACCTGGTCGACCTTCCGGGGAGAGACCCGCACATAGCGGGCTATCGCTCTGGACTCCACCTTATCCCTCCGTCCCGGCCTACTTCGCCGCGGGCGCGGTCGTCTTCTCCGAGTGCGCGTGGCCCCGGAAGATCCGCGTCGGAGCGAACTCGCCCAACTTGTGCCCGACCATGTTCTCGGTGATGTAGACGGGGATGAACTTGTTGCCGTTGTGAACGGCGACGGTGTGCCCCACGAACTCGGGAAGGACCGTGCATCTGCGGGCCCAGCTCCGCACGACCTTCTTCTCCTTCGAGCGGTTCATCTCCTCGATCTTCTTCGCCAGATTCGGGTCGACGTAGGGACCCTTCTTCAGCGATCTAGCCATCTCATCCTCTCCGGTTCATACCGTCTACTTACTTCTTGTTGCGACGACGCACGATCAGCTTGTCGGAAAGCTGCTTCTTGCGCGTCTTGTAGCCCTTCGTCGGCTTACCCCACGGCGTGCACGGGTGGCGTCCGCCGGAGGTCTTCCCCTCGCCTCCGCCCATCGGGTGGTCGTGAGGGTTCATCGCGACGGCGCGGCTGTTCGACCGCCGGCCGAGCCAGCGAGAGCGCCCCGCCTTACCGATGATCACGTTCTCGTGGTCCAGGTTGCCGACCTTCCCCAGCGTGCAGTAGCAGTCGAGGTCGAAGCTGCGGACCTCGCCGGACGGCAGGCGGACCTGCGCGAAGCGTCCTTCCTTCGCCATGACCTGGCACTCGCTTCCCGCGCCTCGGGCGACCTGGCCGCCCTTGCCCGGGACCAGCTCCACGTTGTGGATCGACGTCCCCGGGGGGACGTTCCGGAGCGGCATAGAGTTGCCGTCGCGGATCTCCACATCCGGTCCAGGTCCGGACATCAGCGTGTCGCCGACGGCAATCCCGAGCGGGGCCAGGATGTAGCACTTCTCGCCGTCCGCGTAGAACAAGAGCGCGATGCGCGCCGACCGGTTCGGGTCATACTCGATCGCCGCCACCTTCGCGGGAATCCCGTGTTTGCCCCGGCGGAAATCGAGAACTCGGTACCGCTTCTTGTGCCCGCCCCCGCGGTGCCACGAGGTCACGTGACCGTGGTTGTTGCGCCCGCCCGACGACTTCTTCGGCTTCGTCAGAGACTTCTCGGGCTTCTTCTTCGAGATCTCCGAGAAGTCCGCGACTGTCATGTATCGCAGGCTCGGGGTTGTCGGCTTGAACTTCTTTACAGCCATGCTGCGTGATCCTCCAGCCGGACTAGATCTGATCGAACAACTCGATCGTCTGGCCTTCCTTCAGCGTCACGATCGCCTTCTTCCAGGAGGAACGGCGACCCGTCGTTCTTCCCAGCCGCTTCATTTTTCCCTGCACGTGAATCGTGTGAACGTCCAGGACGTCGACCTTGAAGATCTTCTGAATTGCATCTTTGATCTCGATCTTGTTCGCCTCGGGGCTGACCTGGAAGGTGTAGCGGTTCTGCTTCTCACGCATCCGCGAGCCCTTCTCGGTGACCAGCGCGCGCCGGACGATGCTCCTCGGCTCTTTCATTCCTTCACCTCGGCGTCCCGCATGCGGACGACCGTGCTTTCCAGCAGGACGAGCCTGTCGCTGTTCAGCACCTGATAGGTGTTCAGGTTCGTGAAAACGGCCGTCCGGAGCTTCGGGATATTCCGCGACGCGCGAAGCATCAACGGATCATGCTCGGGCAGGACGAGAAGCGTCTTGCCCTGCACCATCCCGAGGTTCCGCAGGACCGAGTAGACCTCGCGGGTCTTGGCGTCCGCGATCGGCAACTCCGATAAGACGGCAATCTGCGACTCGCGCGCCTTCAGTGTCAGGGCGGAGCGGAGCGCCACGCGCCGGACCTTCTTCGGCAGCTCGAATGCGTAGCTGCGCGGATGCGGCCCGAACGCGCGTCCACCGCCGACCCAGAGCGGCGAGCGGGTCGTACCGGCTCGGGCCCGGCCCGTCTTCTTCTGTGCCCACGGCTTCTTCCCGCCTCCACTGACGGCCGCGCGGTTCTTCACCGATGCCGTGCCGTGCCTCTGATTGGCGAGGTAGTTGCGCACGACCTCCCACATCACGTGCCTGCGGATCTTCGATCCGAAGGCCCACTCGGGGAGCTCGATCGTCCCCTTTTCTTCCCCAGTCGGGGTGAAGAGTTTCGCGGTCGGCATCGGCCTAGCCCTCCTTGCGTGCGACGATCACCTGCCGAATGACGAGGAGACCGTTGATCGCGCCGGGAACCGCGCCCCTCAGAACGACGAGATTCCGGTCCTTGTCGATCCGCACGACCTGAAGGTTGCGGACCGTGATTCGCTTGTTGCCCATCTGGCCGGGGAGTCTCTTGCCCTTGATGACGCGCGACGGCCACGCGGACGCGCCGACCGAGCCCGGCATGTCCTTCGTCTTGCAGCCGTGGCTCGCGGGCCCCCCGCGGAAGTGATGGCGCTTGACGACGCCCTGAAAACCGCGCCCGATGCTCGTGCCGATCACGTCGACGCGGGCGCCGATCTCGAAGAGATCGACCTTGAGCGTGTCGCCGGCCTTCACGTCGTCGCGTTCGGTCCGGAACTCCCGCAGATGCTTGATGGATCCCGTGCCGTGCGATTTCAGATGCCCGATTTCGGCTTTCGAGAGCTTCCGCTCCTTGACCTCGCCCCAGCCGAGCTGGACGGCCCTGTAGCCGTTCTTCTCGGCCGTGCGGACGTCAACAACGGGACAGGGCCCCGCTTCGATGACCGTGACGGGAACGACGCTTCCGTTCTCTAAGAACACCTGCGTCATCCCGACCTTTCGTCCGATCAGACCCAACATCGCTTCCTTCTCCCCTCCGGCATTCCGGCGACTAGAGTTTGATCTCGATGTCGACGCCCGCCGGCAGATCCAGCTTCGAGAGCGCCTCGATGAGCTGGGGCGAGGACTGGGTGATGTCGATCAGTCTCTTGTGCACCCGGATCTCGAACTGCTCGCGCGACTTCTTGTCGACATGGGGCGAACGCAGGACTGTGTAAATCGTCTTCTTCGTCGGAAGAGGGATCGGCCCCGCCGTTATCGCACCGGTCTTGCGGGCGGTCGAAACGATTTGCCCGGCCGACTTGTCCAGGATCCGATGATCGTAGGATCGCAACTTGATCCGGATCTTTTGGGTTGGCACCGCTAAACTCCTTCTGGCTCTTTCCCGCTCGTTGGGCCGCTACTCGATGATGTCCGTGACCACGCCGGCGCCGACCGTGCGGCCCCCCTCGCGAATGGCGAACCGAAGCTCCTTCTCCATCGCGATCGGCGTGATCAACTCAACCTCCAAGTTCACGTTGTCACCGGGCATCACCATCTCCCGGCCCTCGTCCAGGATGTTGCACACCCCCGTCACGTCCGTCGTCCGGAAGAAGAACTGAGGACGGTACCCCTTGAAAAACGGCGTGTGCCGCCCGCCCTCCTCCTTCGACAGAATGTATGCCTGCCCCTTGAACTTCTTGTGCGGCGTCACGCTCTTCGGCGCGCACAACACCATCCCGCGCTCCAAATCTTCCTTCTCCATCCCGCGCAGCAACAACCCGATGTTGTCCCCAGCCTCCGCGTAGTCCAGGATCTTCCGAAACATCTCCACCCCGGTCACCACGCACTCCTTCGTCTCGCGCAAACCCACCCGCTCGACCTTCTCCCCTACCTTGATCCGACCTCTCTCCACTCGACCCGTCCCCACCGTCCCGCGCCCCGTGATCGAAAACACGTCCTCGAGCGGCATCAAAAATGGCTTGTCTATGTCCCGCTTCGGAGTCGGTATGTACGAGTCCACCGCCGCCATCAACTCGTGGATCATCTTCTTCGACTCTTCCGCGTTCGGATTCTCCATCGCCTTCAACGCGCTCCCCTTGATGATCGGAATCTCATCCCCGGGGAACCCGTAAATCTTCAATAGATCGCGCACTTCCATCTCGACAATCTCGATGATCTCAGGGTCGTCGACGATGTCCACCTTGTTCAAGAACACGATGATGTACGGCACCCCCACCTGACGCGCCAACAGAATGTGCTCCCGCGTCTGCGGCATCGGCCCGTCCGCCGCCGATACCACCAAGATCGCCCCGTCCATCTGCGCCGCGCCCGTTACCATGTTCTTCACATAGTCCGCGTGCCCAGGGCAGTCCACGTGCGCGTAGTGCCGGTTCGCCGTCTGATACTCCACGTGCGCCGTCGCAATCGTGATCCCGCGCGCCTTCTCCTCCGGCGCGTTGTCGATCGAGTCGAACGTGCGCACCGACGCAAGTCCGTCCTGGGACAAAACCATCGTGATCGCCGCCGTCAGCGTCGTCTTGCCATGATCCACATGTCCGATCGTGCCGACGTTCACGTGCGGCTTCGTCCGTTCAAACTTCTGCTTGCTCATAGCTTCCTCATCCCTCCCATGCGGACTCTCTGCGCTGCAACGTCACGGGCGGCGCAGGACGGCTTCAACATCCGACCTTCTTCATCACCTCTTCCGCCAAGGCTTCCGGCACGAAGTCGTAGCGGGAGAACTGCATCGTATAAATCCCCCGTCCCTGCGTCATGGAACGGAGCTTGGTCGCGTAACCGAACATTTCGCCCAGCGGGACGTGAGCGGCAACCACGCGCGCCCCGGCTCTCTCGAACATCCCGCCGACCTTCCCGCGACGGGACGTCAGATCCCCCATGATCTCGCCGACGTACGCCTCTGGGACGACCGTCTCAACGTCCATGACGGGCTCGAGGAGGCGAGGCCTCGCTTTGCGGGCAGCCTCCTTGAAAGCCATCGCCCCGGCGACCTTGAATGCGATCTCTGAGGAGTCGACCTCGTGGTAGGACCCATCGAGGAGTGTCACCTTGACGTCCACGACAGGATAACCTGCCAGAACGCCATCTTCCATCGCCTCTTTTACTCCGCGCTCAATTGGAGCGATGAATTCCCGTGGGATGACCCCGCCGATCGTGGCGTTTACCCAGATGAAGCCCTGCCCGGGGGCCGGCTCCAGGCGAATCTGGACGTCCCCGTACTGGCCATGGCCCCCCGTCTGCTTGATGAAGCGGCCCCGGGCCTCGGCAACGCCCGTAACCGTCTCTTTGTACGAGACTTCCGGACGCCCAACGTTTGCGGCCACGTTGAATTCCCGCTTCATCCGATCGACCAGGATCTCCAGATGAAGCTCACCCATCCCGGAGATCAGGGTTTGCCCGGTTTCGTTGTCGGTCCGGACGCGGAAGGTCGGGTCCTCTTCGGACAACCGGTCGAGAGAGATCGTGAGCTTGTCCGCGTCGGCCTTGCTGTGCGGCTCGATTGCGACCGCCAAAACCGGCTCAGGGAACGTAATTCGCTCCAGGAGAAGGGGATGCTTCATGTCCGAGAGGGTGTCCCCGGTCGAGACCTTCTTCAGCCCGATCAGCGCACCGATCTCGCCCACCAGCATCTCCTCGCACTCCTCGCGCTGGTTGGCGTGGAGGCGGACAATCCGGCCAACCCGCTCGTCCAGGCCCTTGTTGACATTGCGGATCGTATCCCCGGCGTGCAGGCGTCCCGAATAGATCCGGAAGAACGCGAGCTTCCCCGAGAAGGCGTCGGCCATAATCTTGAAGACGACCGCGCTGAACGGCTCCTCGACGGTCGGGGCCCGATTCTCGCGCTCGAAGGTATCCGGGTTCTCTCCTGTGACCGGCGGAAGATCAAGGGGCGAAGGTAGATAGTCGACCACCGCGTCGAGGAGGGGGCGGACCCCCTTGTTCCGGTAGGCGGAGCCGCACAGGACCGGAGTGATCCGATCCTCCAAAGTCCCCTGGCGGATCGCGCGCTTGATCAGCTCGACCGGCAGATCGTGCGTGTCGAGGTAGCGCTGGAGGAGCTCGTCATTGTATCCGGCGAGCGCCTCGAGCATGTGGACTCGGTGCTCCTCGGCGAAGGCGGCGAGATCCTGCGCGATCGGATTCGTCTCGAAGACAGGCAGACCGCGCTCCTCGCGGTAGGTGACCTCGACCATCTCCACGAGGTCGATGATGCTGTGGAAGATATCGCCGATCATCACGGGGACCTGGATCGGGACCGGGCGGGCGCCCAGCCGCTCGCGCATCATCTCCACCGCGCCGAAGAAATCCGCGCCGACGCGATCCATCTTGTTGACGAAGGCGATGCGGGGGACCTTGTACTTGTCGGCCTGCCGCCAGACGGTCTCGCTCTGCGGCTCGACCCCGCCGACCGCGCAAAAGACGGCGACGGCGCCGTCCAGGACGCGCAGCGAACGCTCGACCTCGACGGTGAAGTCGACGTGCCCCGGGGTGTCGATCAGGGTGATGTTGTAGTCCTTCCAGTCAACGGTCGTGGCGGCCGAGGTGATCGTGATGCCGCGCTCCCGCTCCTGCTCCATCCAGTCCATCGTGGCCGCGCCGTCGTGCACCTCACCCATGCGATGGACCTTGCCTGCGAAATACAGGATCCTCTCGCTGAGCGTGGTCTTCCCTGCATCGATATGGGCCATGATCCCGATATTGCGCAGGTTGTCCAGAGGCACACGACGCGACACGGATCTCTCCCGACGGAAGACCGTCCAACCCAGGTACGGCATCCCTAGGGCGCCGCCCTGTCTCCATCTCCAACTCTGTGACTCGAGGTTCTTTTCTGACCTCAAGCTTTGCCGGACCGTTCCGGGCTTCTCGGAAGCCCCTACGTCGCGAGGAAGGCCGCCAACCGGGATCCGGTGGAGCGACCACCGGGTTCAGTTGCGCGGACGGTCCGATAACTGCTTGCCCCTTGTGTTCGCCGGGGCCTCGCGACGGCTCTCTGGAGGAAGTGCGAAGCGGTTGCTACCAGCGGTAGTGCGCGAAGGCCTTGTTGGCCTCGGCCATCCGGTGAGTATCGTCCCTCTTCTTGATCGCTCCCCCGTCATTCTTCGCCGCGGCCATCAGCTCTGCCGCGAACTTCTCCTTCATCGAGTGGTCCGGGCGGGCCTTCGCGTACTGGATGATCCAGCGGATCGCGAGGGCCGTCCGGCGTTCCGGCTTGATCTCGACGGGGACCTGGTAGGTCGCGCCGCCGACGCGCCGGCTCTTCACCTCTAGATTGGGCTTCACGTTGTTCAACGCCTGCTTCAGAACGGAGAGCCCATCCTGGCCTGTCTTCTTCTCGATGATGTCGACTGCTCCGTAGAGCACGGCTTCCGCGGTGCTTTTCTTCCCCTCGCCCATCAGGCTGTTCACGATTCTCGTGACGAGAACGTTGCTGTACTTGGGGTCGGGAGCGAGCCCGATGCGCTTGAAAGATCCTCTTCTTGGCATGGCTTGCGACCTACTTCTTCTTTCGCTTCGTGCCGTATTTCGACCGGCTCTGGCTTCGCTTATCCACGCCGCTCGCGTCGAGCGCCCCGCGGACAATGTGATAGCGCACGCCCGGCAGGTCCTTCACGCGCCCCCCCCGAACGAGCACGATCGAATGCTCCTGAAGGTTATGCCCTTCTCCGGGGATGTAGGCGGTGACCTCGATATTGTTCGTCAGGCGGACACGGGCAACCTTGCGAAGGGCGGAGTTCGGCTTCTTCGGCGTCGAGGTGTAGACGCGCGTGCAGAAACCCCGCTTCTGGGGGCAACCCTTCAGGGCCGGCGCCGACGTCTTTTGACGGATCCGGACCCTTCCCTTGCGTACAAGCTGGCTCAGCGTTGGCACTCGAAAACCCACTCCTCTCAGGTAACCTGTTCCGGCCCTTCGGTCGAAAGCCGGGCAGAACCGCGACTCTACAGAACCGTTCAGGGGCCGTCAACCCCGGATTCCCGCCGAGCCGGTCCTGTACGGACCGGCCCCGTAAGCTAGGCGGTTTTCGCCGGTTCCTCTTCGGCGACCTCGGGAATCTCCTCCTCGATAAGGTCGGTCGGCTGGGTCCGGATGTTCCGGTACTCCGGCAGGCCCGTCCCGGCCGGGATGAGGTGCCCGATCGCCACGTTCTCTTTCAAGCCCCTCAGGGGGTCGACGCTCCCCATGATCGAGGCCTCGGTCAGAATCCTCGTCGTCTCCTGGAACGACGCCGCCGACACGAAACTGCGCGTCGAGAGGGATGCCTTCGTAATGCCGAGCAGGAGCGGCTGATAGGTGGCCGGCTTGCCGCCCTCGGCCTTGATGCGCTCGAGCTCCTCGCGAAGGACGATCTTGTCGACGTGCTCGCCGGCCAGGAAGCTCGTGTCTCCCGGATCGTCGATCGTGATCTTCTGCAGCATCTGTCGCACGATCGTCTCGACGTGCTTGTCATCGATCCGCACGCCCTGGATCCGGTAGACCTCCTGGATCTGGTCGACCAGGTATTCCTGGACCTCACTGATCCCCTTCACCCGCAGGATGTCGTGCGGGTTGATCGGGCCCTCGGTCAAGCGGTCGCCGGCCCGGACCTCGTAGCCCTCCTGGACATAGAGGTGCCGACCCTGGGGGATCTGGTACTCGCGGGACTCCCCGCCCTCCCCCTCGACCCGGACCTTCTTCATGCCGCGGCTGACCTTCCCGAGGCGAACGAGGCCGTCGATCTCGCTGATGACGGCTGCATCCTTCGGCTTGCGGGCCTCGAAGAGCTCGGCCACGCGCGGTAGACCGCCGGTGATGTCGCGAGTCTTCGAGGACTCGCGGCGGATCTTCGCGATGATCTCGCCCTTCGAGATCTTCTGCCCCTCGCGCACGACCAGCATCGATCCGGTCGGGAGCGGATAGGCCGCGAGCTGCACGCCCGCGTCGTCGACAATCGAAACGGCGGGCTGGAGCCGCTTCTCCCTGTCCTCGACGATCACCGGGACGCGCTTGCGGCTCGTCTCGTCGATCTCGTCGCGAAGGGTAACCTTCTCCTTGATGTCGACCAGATGGATCGTACCCTCTTCGGTCGTGACGATCGGGACGTTGTAGGTATCCCACTCGAAGAGGACCTGGCTCGCCTTCACGTCGATGCCGCTCGGCTGATAGATGATCGTGCCGTACCGAGGCGCGTACCGGTCGACGACCGCGCGGTAGCGGTAGAGCGGCTTCCCGGGGGTTACCTTCTCGTTGTTGCCGACGAGGAGGAGGAACCCGCGCTCAAGTTCGCGCGACTCGAGCTCGTTCCCCTGCTTGTCCACGACGGAGAGGCGCACGAGCCCCGCGCGATCGTTGATGTCGACGACCTTCACGACCTTATCGTGCGTCTCGGGGTCCTCTACCTCCGCAAAGTCGAGCGTGGGCGGAATCTTGACGGTCCCTTCCTGCTCCGCGAAGCGCGTCGAGTAGCTGCGCGCGCGGAGGATCAGCTCCCCGCGGTGGCCAACGTTCACAAACTTGCCGTCGTTGCGCTGGACCGTCGTGAGCGATCCGTACTCGAGGACGCCGTCGCTCTCGGCCGTGACCGTCGACTGCTCGACGATGAGGCTCGCCGTCCCTCCGATGTGGAAGGTCCGCAGGGTGAGCTGCGTCCCCGGCTCGCCGATCGACTGCGCCGCGATCACACCGACCGCCTCGCCGATGTCGACGAGCTGGCCGGTCGAGAGGTCGCGCCCGTAACACTTCGCGCAGACTCCCCTGCGCGACTCGCAGGTCAGAACCGAACGGATCTTCACGCGATCGACGGCGGCCGCATCGAGAAGCTCCGTCTCGCGCTCCGTGATCATCGCCCCTTCGGGGATGATCACCTGGCTCGCGCGACGATCCCAGACATCTTCCGCGGTCACGCGACCGAGGACGCGGTCGACGAGCGGTTCGACAACTTCCTCGCCGTCTTTGAGCGCGCCCTTCTCGAGACCGAGGATTGTTCCACAGTCCTCTTCCGTGATGATCGCGTCCTGGGCGACATCGACGAGGCGCCGTGTGAGGTATCCGGCGTCCGCCGTCTTCAAAGCGGTGTCGGCGAGGCCCTTGCGTGCGCCGTGCGTCGAGATGAAGTACTCGAGGACCGTCAGGCCCTCCTTGAAGTTCGAAAGCACCGGCTGCTCGATCGTGGCGCCTGCGCCGCCGGTCACGCGCTTCTGCGGCTTCGCCATGAGCCCGCGCATCCCGCAGAGCTGGCGGATCTGCTCCTTGCTGCCGCGCGATCCGGAATCGGCCATCATGAAGATCGGGTTGAAGCCCTCATCGACCTGCTTCAGGCCGTCGATCGTGACCTCCTCGATCTCGTTGCGCACTCGCGTCCAGGTCCCGATGACCTTGTTGTAGCGCTCGTTCTCGGTGATCGCGAGGTCCCGGTGCTGCCGGTTGATCTCTTCGACCTCGCGGTTCGCGCGCTCGATGATCTCCGGCTTCTGCGACGGTACGACGAGATCGTCGATCCCGACGGTGATCCCCGCCGCGGTTGCATTGGCGAACCCCAAGTCCTTCAGCTGGTCGAGGAAGACCGCGGTCCGCTCGCACCCGAAGCGGGAGAAGCAGGCCGCGACGAGCTCTTCCAGCGCCTTCTTGTCGAAGGTCTTGTTCATGAAGCCCAGCTCGGGCGGGAGCGCTTCGTTGAAGAAGATCCGCCCGGCGGTCGTCTCGATCAGCTCGCCGCGGATACGGACGCGAATCGACGCGTGCAGATCGATCACGCCGTGCGCGTGCGCGAGGCGGACCTCATCGGCAGAAGAGAAGATCTTCCCCGCGCCCTTGCCGCCGATCCTCGGCTTCGTCAGGTAGTTGCACCCGAGGACGATGTCCTGGCTAGGCGTCGCGACCGGCCGGCCGCTCGCCGGGAGCAGGATGTTGTTCGTCGAGAGCATCAGCTTGCGCGTCTCGATCTGCGCGATGAACGAGAGCGGGACGTGGACGGCCATCTGGTCGCCGTCGAAGTCTGCGTTGAACGCTGTGCAGACGAGCGGGTGGATCCGGATCGCCTTGCCCTCGACGAGGGTCGGCTCGAACGCCTGGATCCCGAGGCGGTGCAGCGTCGGGGCACGGTTCAGCAGGACCGGATGGTCCTTGATGATCTCGCCCAGGATTTCCCAGACCTCGGGCTTCTCGCGCTCGACGAGCTTCTTCGCGCTCTTCACGGTCTGCCCGCGGTCCTCGAGCTTCTTGATAATGAACGGCTTGAACAGCTCGAGGGCCATGTTCTGCGGAAGCCCGCACTGATGAAGCTTGAGCTCCGGCCCGACCACGATGACCGAGCGCCCCGAGTAGTCGACGCGCTTGCCGAGGAGGTTCTGGCGGAAGCGCCCCTGCTTTCCCTTGAGCATGTCGCTCAGAGACTTCAGAGGACGGTTTCCCTGCCCGCGCACCGCGCGCGTCCGCCGCCCGTTGTCAAACAGGGCGTCGACCGCTTCCTGCAGCATCCGCTTCTCGTTCCGGAGGATCACCTCCGGAGCGCGGATCTCCATCAGCTTCTTCAACCTGTTGTTCCGGTTGATCACTCGCCGGTAGAGGTCGTTCAGGTCGGACGTCGCGAACCGCCCGCCCTCGAGGGGGACGAGTGGGCGCAGGTCCGGCGGCAGGACCGGCAGAACGGTGAGGATCATCCACTCGGGACGGTTGCCGCTCTGGCGGAACGCCTCGACGATCTTCAGCCTCTTAAGGATGTCCTTGCGCCGCTGGACCGACGTCTCGATCCGCACCTGGGTGCGAAGCTCGGCCGACAGCTCATCCAAGTCGAGGTTTTCCAAGAGCTTGCGGATCGCGCCCGCACCCATGTCCGCCTCGAATTTGATCGCCGCATCCGCCTTCAGCTCCTGGTGCTGCTCCTCGCTCAGAAGCTCGTGCTTCCGGTAGGGGCTGTTCCCCGGATTGATCACGACGTAGGACTCGTAGTAGAGGATCCGCTCGAGATTGCGGACCGTCATGTCGAGCAGGTGACCGATGCGGCTCGGCACGCCCTTGAAGTACCAGATGTGCGAGACGGGGACTGCGAGCTTGACGTGCCCCATCCGGTCGCGCCGGACGTTCGCCTGCGTGACCTCGACGCCGCACTTGTCGCAGATGACGCCGCGATAGCGGATCATCTTGTAGCGCCCGCATGAGCACTGCCAGTCCTTCACCGGCCCGAAGGTCCTCTCGCAGAAGAGGCCGTCCTTCTCGGGCTTGAATGTGCGGTAGTTGATCGTCTCCGGCTTCGTCACCTCGCCGTGCGACCACTCGAGGATCGTCTCGGGGGCGGAGAGCCGGATGCGGATCGAGCTAAAGGAGAACTTCCGCCGCGTGTCGCGCTCGCCGCGGATCGCGGTCATCGGCGGACGATCGGGACCGCCCATCGGCGGCAGATTCAGGCTGAACTCCGAGTCCTTCATCGCCTGGGACATCTGGCGACTCGGATCGTCGATCAGTGGATTCCCGTTCTTGTTTATTCCCATTTCGCCGGTTTCAAACACGATTTCCAGACCTCCTTACTCGCACACGACGTCGAGACAGAGGCTCTTCAACTCTTTGACGAGAACATTGAAGGATTCCGGGGTGCCTGGCTCCGGAGGGTTCTCGCCCTTGACGATCGCCTCGTAGATCCTGGAACGGCCCTGCACGTCATCGCTCTTGACGGTAAGCAGCTCCTGCAGCGTGTAAGCGGCCCCATAGGCTTCGAGCGCCCAGACCTCCATCTCCCCGAACCTCTGGCCGCCGAACTGGGCCTTGCCGCCCAGGGGCTGCTGCGTGACCAGGGAGTACGGTCCGATCGAGCGCGCGTGGATCTTGTCGTCGACCAGATGCGAGAGCTTCATCATGTAGATGTAGCCGACGGTCACCCGGTAATCGAACGACTGTCCCGTCCGACCGTCGTACAGGACGGTCTTCCCGTCCTCGGGCAACCCGGCTTCGCGGAGGCATTGCTTGATTTCGTCGACCGTCGCGCCGGCGAACACAGGCGTCTCGGCGGTGAACTTGATCTCATGCGCCGACCACCCGAGCGTCGTCTCGAGGATCTGTCCGATGTTCATACGCGAAGGCACCCCGAGCGGATTCAGCACCATGTCGACGGGGGTCCCGTCGGGCATGTAGGGCATGTCCTCTTCGGGGACGATCTTCGCCACGACGCCCTTGTTTCCGTGCCGCCCGGCCATCTTGTCTCCGACCGAGAGTCGGCGCTTCTTCGCGATGAAGACCTTCACGAGCTTCACCACGCCCGGAGGAAGCTCGTCGCCGCGCAGGACCTTGTCCATGTCCTTCTCGAGCTGCCGGTCGACCTTCGTCAGTGCCGAGCGCGCCGCCTCCATCTGGAGCCAGAAGCGCTCGTTCGCGTGCGCATCTCGGGCGACCGGGCTGCGCCAGGGGAGGTCATCGAAATCGACTTCCTCGAGCGCCAGGAAGGATCCCTTGCGGCCGGCGCGGAAGATCACCTTGCCGGTCGAGGCGGACTCAAGTCGCTCCAGGAGCTGACCGTCGAGGATGCGCTTCAGCTCGTCGTTGCGCGATTCAACCAGGCGCATCTTCTCCTTGCGGGAGACTCTCTTCAGCCGATCGATCTTCAGGCGTTCCTGCTTCTTCGTCGAATCATCCTTCTCCTTGCGGGAGAAGACCTTGATATCGATCACGACCCCTTCCATTCCCGGAGGAGCCTTCAAGGACGCGTCGCGCACGTCGCCGGCCTTGTCGCCGAAGATCGCGCGGAGGAGCCGCTCCTCGGGGGTGAGATCAGTCTCGCCCTTCGGGGTGACTTTGCCGACCAGGATGTCTCCGGATCGGACGGGCGCGCCCACCCGGATGATCCCTTCCTCGTCGAGGTATCGGATCGCCTCGTCCCCGACGTTCGGGATCTCGCGCGTGATCTCCTCCATCCCGCGCTTCGTGTCGCGGACCGTCAGCTCGAACTGCTCGATGTGGACCGAGGTGAAGATGTCGCGCTTGATCAATCCTTCGCTGACGACGATCGCGTCCTCGAAGTTGTACCCGCACCAAGGCATGAACGCGACGAGGACATTGGCGCCGAGAGCCAGAGTCCCCTTCGCCGTCCCCGGACCGTCGGCCAGCACCTGCCCCGCCTGGACCCGATCGCCCTCATTTACGATCGGCTTCTGGTTGATGCAGGTGTCCTGGTTCGAGCGGCGGAACTTGCACAGGTTGTAAACGTCGAAGCCCGAGAAGTCGGTGAAGTCGTGGACCGCGTTCTCCGCCCCGTCGGGACGGATCACGATCGCGTCCCCGGTGACCGATTCGATGACCCCGGGACGCTTCGCGAGGACCATCGCCCCCGAGTCGACGGCGACCTTGCGTTCGAGACCCGTGCCCACGAGCGGCGGATCGGTGATCAAGAGCGGCACCGCCTGCCGTTGCATGTTCGATCCCATCAGGGCACGGTTCGCGTCGTCGTGCTCTAGGAACGGAATCAGCGCTGCCGCCGGGCTCACGAGCTGCATCGGCGAGACGTCCATGTAGTGGACCTGGTCCGGCGACACGACCGGCAGCTCCCCCTTGAAACGGCACGCCACGCGGTCGCGCAGGAAGGTCCCCTTCTTGTCGAGGGGAGCGTTCGCCTGAGCGATAATGTACTGCTCCTCCTGATCCGCCGAAAGGAACTCGATTTGGCCCCTCTGGACGACCCCATCCTTCACCTTGCGGTAGGGGGTCTCGAGGAAGCCGAGCTCGTTCACACGGGCGTAGGTCGAGAGCGACGAGATCAGCCCGATGTTCGGGCCTTCCGGCGTCTCGATCGGGCACATCCGCCCGTAATGCGTGTGATGGACGTCGCGAACCTCGAAGCCGGCGCGATCGCGGGTCAGGCCCCCCGGCCCGAGGGCGGAGAGGCGGCGCTTGTGCGTGAGCTCGGCCAGAGGGTTTGTCTGATCCATGAACTGGGAGAGCTGCGACGACCCGAAGAAGCTCTGGATCACCGCGGAGATCGTCCGCGCGTTGATGAAGTCGTACGGCGTCGCGCTCTCGGGCTCCTGGAGCGACATCCGCTCGCGAATGATCCGAGCCATGCGCGCCAGCCCCGTGTTGAACTGGTTGCAGAGAAGCTCGCCGACCGACCGGACGCGGCGATTTCCAAGATGATCGATGTCGTCGGTCTCCGCGATCCCGCCCTCCTCCTCGCCGAGGCGCAGCAGGAGCAGATACTTTAGGATCGCGATGAAATCTTCCTTGCAGAGGGTCGGCGTGTCGATGTGCGGAACCGACAGGGCCCAACGTTTCATCATGTCCTTGCCGAGGAGCTGCTGATGGTTGAGCTTCTGGTTCAGTTTGTAGCGGCCGACCCTCCCCAGGTCATAGCGCTTCGGGTTGAAGAAGAGCCGGTTCAGGATCTCCCGCGCCGTATCGGCCCGCGACGGCTCGCCGGGGCGGATCAGGCCGTAGATCTTGGTCAGCGCGTCTTCTTCGGTCTTGCAGTTGTCGCGCTTCAGGGTGTTGCGGATGATGTCCGCGTCCTCCTGGAGCGGGATCACGTAGAGGCGGACCTTGTCGATGCCGCTCTTCGCGATGTTCTTCAGCTTCTCTTCGGTCAGCTCCTCGTTCGCCTCGAGGAGGACCTCGCCGGTCTCGGTGTCGACCACGTCTTCGGCCGCCACCCGTCCGATCAGCGCCTGCAGCTTCTTCGATTGCGGGCCGGGGACCTTCTCCTCCTCCTTCTCGTAGAAGAAGTCGAGGATGTCCTGATCGGTCACGATCCCGAGGGCCTTCAGCAGAACCGTTGCCGGAAGCTTGCGCTTGCGATCAATGTGAACGTACATGATGTCCTTCACATCGATCGAGAACTCGACCCAGCTGCCCCGGTACGGGATGATGCGGGCCGAGTAAAGCTTCTTGCCGTTCGGATGGACCATGCTGTCGAAGAAGACGCCGGGCGACCGGTGGAGCTGGCTCACGATGACCCGCTCCGCGCCGTTGATGATGAAGGTCCCCTTCTCGGTGATCATCGGAAGCTCGCCGAGATAGACCTCCGTCTCCTGGATCGCCTTGTCCCGCTTGACCCCATCCACCTCCTCACGCACCCGCAGACGCAACTTGACCTTCAGCGGGACGGAAAAGGTCAGATCCCGCTCCTGGCACTCATCCACCGAGTACTTCGGATCGCCGAGGATGTAGGAGACGTACTCGAGCGAGTACATCTCCCTTGAATCGGTGATCGGAAATACGGAGTTGAATACCTCCTGGAGCCCCTCGTTCTTGCGTTCATCCGGCAGAACGTTCACCTGGAGGAACTTCTGGAACGAGTTGAGCTGGACATCCAGCAGATGCGGGATCGGAGCCGCCCAGCGCTCGTTGATCTTGCTGAAACTCCTCGTCGGTTGCCCGACCATCTCCATGAATGGATTTACCCCCTGGCCCTAACGGAGGGCCTGTTGGTTTCCCAGCGGCCGGTCTACTTGATCTCGATGACGGCTCCCGCTTCGGTGAGCTTCGCCTTGATCGTCTCGGCTTCCTGCTTCGAGATCTTCTCCTTCAGCGGCTTCGGAGCGTTGTCGACGAGCTCCTTCGCCTCCTTCAGGCCGAGACCGGTCAGCTCGCGGGCCACCTTGATGACCTGCAGCTTCTGCGGACCCGCGCTCTGGAGGATGACGTCGAACTCGGTCTTCTCCTCGACCTCGGCGGCGGGCGCGGCGCCGGCGGCGGCGACGGCGACCGGAGCCGCGGCGGTGACGCCGAACTCGGTCTCGATGTCCTTCACGATGGCGGCAATCTCGACCATTGACGCGTTCCGGACCCAGTCCAGAACCTGATCCTTCGTAATCGTCTCGGGCATTTCTCTACTCCTCCCTCACAAAGGTTTCCCGTTGGAAACGGGCACCGGGGCTTCAGGCCCCCTTCTGGGTCGCTACTTGATCCAGGACGTTCGCCATTTCGCGCAGCGGTGCGTTGAGCACGCCGACGAACTGGCTAAGGGGGCCCTGGAGCGCGCGGAGCAACATTCCCAGCAGAACGTCCCGCGGGGGAAGCTTCGCGAGCTGTTTCACATCATCTTCACCGTAGAGCTTGCCCTCGATACAGGCGAGCTTCACGGTCGGGAGCTTGTGCTCCTTTACGAACGCTTCGAGGATTCTCGCTGGCGCGATTTCTTCCTTCGTCGGAAGCAGGACCGCGATCGGTCCGTGTAGATGCGGGAGCAGCTCTCTGTAGCCCGTCTCCTCGATCGCGCGACGCAACAGCGTGTTCTTCATCACCTGGACATGGACGCCCACCTTGCGCATCTCACGCCGGAGCATGGACGCCTTCTCCACCGTGAGCCCCGTGAAGTCGGCCAGGTAGACCCCCTTCGCGGTGGCGAGCTTCTCGTTCATCGCCTGGATTCGCTCGGCCTTGACGGAACGCTTCATCTTCATCGGCCACCCCTTACTTTGTCGCGACGACCGCGGCTGCAGGGTCGAGCCGGAGTCCTACGCCCATCGTCGAGCTCAACGTCAGGCTCTTGATGTACTGTCCCTTCGCGGCGGGGGGCTTCAAGCGCATCACCTCGGCCAGGAACGAGCGGACGTTCTCCTCGAGCTTGTCGACTTCGAACGACGCCTTCCCGACGGGGACGTGCAGGTTGCCCGCCTTGTCCACGCGGAACTCGATCTTCCCCGCCTTCGCTTCGCGAACCGCCTTGTCGAGGTCGAACGTGACCGTTCCGGCTTTCGCGTTCGGCATGAGTCCGCGGGGTCCGAGGACCTTGCCGAGCTTTCCGACCTCACCCATCATGTCCGGCGTCGTGATGACCCGATCGAAGTCGAGCCACCCCTCCTTGATCCTCCCGATCAGATCGTCCCCGCCGACGAAATCCCCACCGGCGGCCTCGGCCTCGCGGATCTTCTCCCCCTTCGCCAGGACCAGAACGCGAACCGACTTGCCGGTCCCGTTGGGGAGAACCACCGTGCCTCGGACCATCTGATCCGCGTACTTGGGATCAACGCCGAGCCGCGCGGCAACTTCGATGGTCTCATCGAACTTCGCCGTCGCGTGTTCCTTGATGAACGCGATCGCTTCGGGCAGGGTTCCATTCCGGAACTTTCCCGCGTCCTCGATCGCCTTGCGCAGTCTCTTGCCTTTGTATCGACCCATGCACTCCTCCTAGCGGGGGCCGCCTCCCCTCCGGCTATTGCTGGACGATGATGCCCATGCTCCGGGCCGTTCCGGCTACCATCGAAACGGCGGCTTCGAGATCGTTTGCGTTCAGGTCGGGCATCTTGAGCTGCGCGATTTCCCGAACCTGCGCCATCGTGACCGTCCCCACCATCGTCTTGTTCGGCTCGCCCGAGCCGGAGGCGATCCCGGCGGCCTTCTTGAGCAGAACGGCGGCCGGCGGCGTCTTCAGGACGAATGTGAAGCTGCGGTCCTTGTAAATCGTGATCACAACGGGAATGATCATCCCCGGCTGGTTCTGCGTCTCCGCGTTGAATCGCTTGCAGAACTCCATGATGTTGACCTGGTGCTGCCCGAGCGCCGGTCCGACGGGCGGCGCTGGGTTCGCATTTCCCGCAGGTATCTGGAGCTTTACCATTGCCGACACGACTTTCTTCGCCATTTTCTCCTCCCGCCGCCAGGTGCAACGGGACGGCCTGCGCGGCCACCCCTCCCTGCTCGACTAGATCGCCTGTACCTGCAAGAAATCCAGGACCACGGGGGTGGCCCGGCCGAAGATGCTGATCATCACCTTGACCTTGCCCCGGTCCGTGTCGATCTCGTCGACCGTTCCGACGAAATCGCAGAAAGGCCCGTCGTTCACCTTGACCGTCTCCCCCACCTTGAACGGGATCTCCGCGTGGACGTGCTCCCGCTCGGGAACGCCCTGACCGCGGATTCGCGCGATCTCGGCATCAGAGAGAGGGGTCGGGTTCTTCTCGTCCCCGACGAAGTGGGTCACACCAGGAATGTTCGTCACCAGGCGTTTTGTATCCTCGTTCATCTCCATCTCGAGCAGGACATAACCGGGAAATGTCTTGCGCCGGGTGACCATCTTCTTCCCGTTCTTCAGGACTGCGAAGTTCTCCGTCGCGACCAGGATTTCGCCGAACGCATCCTGTAGTTGCGCGTACTGGATCGCCTTCTCCATGTTCTGTCGGACCTTGTTCTCGTGTCCCGAATACGTATGGACCACGTACCACTTCTTCGCCATCAAACCCTGTCTCCGGCCGCATCCGTCCTACAGGACGGTCTGAACGCCTTTGCCGATGATGATGTCGACGATGTAGATGAAGATCGAAATGATGAAGACCGCCACCAGCACCACCGTGGTGGACTCCCGAAGCTCCTCGCGGGAGGGCCAGGTGACCTTCTTCGCCTCCACGACCACATCTCCCACGTACTTCTTGATCCGATCGACCGCCGACATCCGATTGCCTCCGACGCCTTGAGCCGGCGCGAGCCCGAATGTATGAGTTTAACGCGCGGGCCCGCGCTGACCGACTAGCGTGTTTCCTTGTGTGCCGTGTGCTTCCGGCAGAACGGACAGTACTTCTTGTACTCGACCCGGTCCGGATGCAACTTCTTGTTCTTGTCCCCTGTGTAGTTGCGCCGCTTGCACTCACCGCAAGCGAGGGTCATCTTGTCGCGCATCGAATCCTCCGAAACTCTCTTCTCTCTCTTGTGACCGCCGCAGAACCCTACGTTCCGCCTTGATCGCCGCTACTCGATGATTTCCGTGACCACGCCGGCGCCGACCGTGCGGCCCCCCTCGCGAATGGCGAACCGAAGCTCCTTCTCCATCGCGATCGGCGTGATCAACTCAACCTCCAAGTTCACGTTGTCACCGGGCATCACCATCTCCCGGCCCTCGTCCAGGATGTTGCACACCCCCGTCACGTCCGTCGTCCGGAAGAAGAACTGAGGACGGTACCCCTTGAAAAACGGCGTGTGCCGCCCGCCCTCCTCCTTCGACAGAATGTATGCCTGCCCCTTGAACTTCTTGTGCGGCGTCACGCTCTTCGGCGCGCACAACACCATCCCGCGCTCCAAATCTTCCTTCTCCATCCCGCGCAGCAACAACCCGATGTTGTCCCCAGCCTCCGCGTAGTCCAGGATCTTCCGAAACATCTCCACCCCGGTCACCACGCACTCCTTCGTCTCGCGCAAACCCACCCGCTCGACCTTCTCCCCTACCTTGATCCGACCTCTCTCCACTCGACCCGTCCCCACCGTCCCGCGCCCCGTGATCGAAAACACGTCCTCGAGCGGCATCAAAAATGGCTTGTCTATGTCCCGCTTCGGAGTCGGTATGTACGAGTCCACCGCCGCCATCAACTCGTGGATCATCTTCTTCGACTCTTCCGCGTTCGGATTCTCCATCGCCTTCAACGCGCTCCCCTTGATGATCGGAATCTCATCCCCGGGGAACCCGTAAATCTTCAATAGATCGCGCACTTCCATCTCGACAATCTCGATGATCTCAGGGTCGTCGACGATGTCCACCTTGTTCAAGAACACGATGATGTACGGCACCCCCACCTGACGCGCCAACAGAATGTGCTCCCGCGTCTGCGGCATCGGCCCGTCCGCCGCCGATACCACCAAGATCGCCCCGTCCATCTGCGCCGCGCCCGTTACCATGTTCTTCACATAGTCCGCGTGCCCAGGGCAGTCCACGTGCGCGTAGTGCCGGTTCGCCGTCTGATACTCCACGTGCGCCGTCGCAATCGTGATCCCGCGCGCCTTCTCCTCCGGCGCGTTGTCGATCGAGTCGAACGTGCGCACCGACGCAAGTCCGTCCTGGGACAAAACCATCGTGATCGCCGCCGTCAGCGTCGTCTTGCCATGATCCACATGTCCGATCGTGCCGACGTTCACGTGCGGCTTCGTCCGTTCAAACTTCTGCTTGCTCATAGCCTCGCCTACTCCTCCTTGAGGTTCGCATCGGAACAGCGGCGATTTGCCGACACCGGGAACCGGAGAACTGAGCCCACGATCAGAATCGAACTGATGACCTTCTCCTTACCATGGAGATGCTCTACCGACTGAGCTACGTGGGCGGACCGAAAACTGGAGCGGGAAACGGGATTCGAACCCGCGACCCTCAGCTTGGAAGGCTGACGCTCTAGCCACTGAGCTACTCCCGCTTGCCTTAACAAATGCCGGGATCGTATGTACCCGCCGCGAACATCTATCTGGGGAGGGAAGGATTCGAACCTTCGAAGGCTATCGCCGACAGATTTACAGTCTGTTCCCTTTGGCCACTCGGGAACCTCCCCGAAATCAAACCTCCCCCCGTAAGTGCTACAACGGCCGGAAATGTGCAGCCGGTGCGACAGCGCGAATCAGGGCGACACGGAGCTGGCGAAGGGATTCGAACCCCCGACCTGCTGATTACAAATCAGCTGCTCTACCACCTGAGCTACGCCAGCAGCGTGATCCTCAAACCGCCGCCCCACCACGTCTCCCCGGATCACGGCGGCGAATCATCGAGGCTCACAAAAAACGAGCGTGCACGCTCCTGCAGCCGATCCCGGGGGATCGGATCCATCCGGGTGCGTGTTGTGCTGGTTCACTTCAGGAAGACGGCCATACCGGGACCTTCACCGCGTACCGCCGTCAAAGACTTACAAGGTATGGAGAAGGCCCGCATCTGTCAAGGGAATACAACGTGGTTTCTTGAGTGGAATTCCTCGGCTGGCACGGGTCTGAATTCGCTCGGCCTAATTCGGCAGCCGCAATGCACCTACGGGGTCGGTGGCCGAACGATCGTTCGATCCGCCTTGTCCTCGATGACGTACCCTTCGGCCAAGATCTCCATCCGCAGGCGGTCGGCTTCCGCCCATTCCTTTCGGGCGCGGGCTTCTCCCCGAAGCCGGACGAGTTCCTCGACCCTCGATGGAACCGTAAGCTCTCGTCGAGTAATAAGATCCAGACCCAACGCGCAGGCAAGATCGAGCAGCACTGCTCGGCCTTGCGAGAGGGCCGCGCGGGAATCGGCCGATTCCCTGTCGGCGGCCCACCGGTTGATCGCCCGGGCCAAGTCGAAGAGATGCCCCATCGCCTTGGCGCAGTTGAAGTCATCGTCCATCGACTCGTTGTAGAGGCGGATCGCGTCGCGGGCGTCCTCGGAGCCGGCGTCCTCGGGCCGGATCGGCTGCTCCGGAGGCGCTCCGGCGGGCGCACCGAGCGCCTCGGCGGCAGCGTCCAGAGCGCCGGTTAGACGTCCAAGTGCTTGCGCCGCTTCGTTCAAGCGCTCCTCGCTGAAGTCGATCGGGCTGCGGAAGTGCGTCGACAGGAGGTAGAAGCGGATGACCCGGGGCTCCACGCGGGCGGCCACGTCCTCGATCAGGAAGAAGTGCTTCGTCGACTTCGACATCTTCTCTCCACCGAGGAGGACCAACCCGTTCTGGACCCAGAAGTTGACGAACTCCTCTCCCGTCGCCGCCTCGGACTGGGTGAGCTCGTTCTCGTGGTGGGGGAAGATGAGGTCAAGCCCGCCGCCGTGGAAGTCGAGGCGGTTGCCGAGGTACTTCATCGCCATCGCGGAGCACTCGATGTGCCAGCCGGGGCGGCCCGGACCCCAGGCGGACGGCCAGAACGGCTCCCCCTCGCGGGCGCCCTTCCACAGGGCGAAGTCGAGCGGGTTGTCCTTGTGCTCGCCGACCTCGATGCGGACCCCGGAGCGCAGCTCGTCGACCCGACGGCCGCTCAACTTGCCGTAGCCGGGAAAGGATTCCACACGGAAGTAGACGTCGCCTCCCGCGGGGTAGGCGAAGCCCTTCTGAACGAGCGTTCCGATCAGGCCGAGGATCTCGGGGATGTGCTCGGTCGCGCGCGGGTAGACGTCGGCGGGCATGATCCCGAGCTTGTCGACGTAGAGGAGGTAAGCATCCATGTTGCGGCGGGCGATCGTGCGGTAGTCGGTCCCTTCCTGCAGGGCCCGCTCGATGATCTTGTCGTCCACGTCGGTGAAGTTGTTGAGATAGGTGACCTTATAGCCGGAGCGGACGAGGTGGCGGCGGATCATGTCCCCGACCACGGCAGCCCGCATGTGACCCACGTGCGGCTTGTCCTGGACGGTCATCCCGCAGACGTACATCCCGGCGCGGCCGGGGACGACCGGCACGAACTCGCTCTTCTCACGTCTCAGGTTGTCGTAGACCTTGAGGCCCATCCCGCTCTCCTCCCGACCGTGCGCGCGGCGCCGATCATCGTCGGTGTTATCGGGAGAAGCTAGCGTCCGGTCGAGCGGATCGCAAGGTCGGCGCGCGTGATGGATTCTCCGCGGATCACCGCCTCTTCGCCAGCAACAGCGTGATGTCGTCGGATTGGGGTTCGTCGCCGGCGAACGCATGGATCCGTGCGACTACGCCCTGGAGGAGCTGCGCGCAGCTCGCGCCGTTCGATCGCTGCAGGACCTCCCGGAGCGGCTCGTCCCCCAGAAACGCCCCCTCGGCGTTTCGCGCCTCGGTCACGCCATCCGTGAAGATCGCGAGCAGCGATCCGGACGGCATGTGCGCAGTCCCCTCCTCGTACTCGGCCTGCGCGAACGCCCCCATGATGAGACCGCCACGGTCGAGCTCGGCGAACGTGCCGTCAGGCCCGAGCAGAAGCGGCGGCTCGTGCCCGGCGTTCACATAGCGCACCCCCCCGCTCATCGGGTCCAGCACCGCCAGGAAGGCGGTGATGAACTTTCCCGGATCAACGCTCGCGCAGACGAATCGATTCAGGATCGCCGACGCGTGCCCCGGGCCGTGGCGCTCGAGGTCCTGACTGCGGAGCGAGGCGCGGAAGCTCGACATCAAGAGGGCCGCGCCGACACCCTTCCCCGAGACGTCCGCGACCGCGATCGCCACGCGCCCGCCGTCCAACGGAATGTAGTCGAAGTAGTCTCCGCCGACGTGGCGCGCCGGCAGGCTCAATCCCGCAAGCTCGAGGCGCTCGAAGTGCGGAGGCGATTCGGGGAGCAGTCGCTCCTGGATCCTGCGCGCCAGTCGCAATTCCTCCTCGAGGCGCTCATTCGTGAGCTCCATCTCGCGCACTCGCTCGAGCCCCTCGGCCATCTCGTTGAACGAAGCGGCAACGCGCCACAACTCGTCCTCCCCCTGGATCTCGATCCGATGGTCGAGCTTCCCCTCGCGCAGCGCGGCGGTGGCTCCTGTGAGAACACCGACGGATCGCATGATCGATCGCGCCATCGATACGACCATCGCGATCGTGATGATCGCGGCCATGATCAGAAGCAGGGCGATAGTGGCGAGAACGATGATCACGACGAGCGCGAGCGGATTCTCGCGGGCGATCGAGAAGAGGGCGAGGATCGGCTCTCCCAATCCGGCGGTCGATGAGATCGGAACGGCCTCGCGCCGGAAACCGCGGACCGGCGACCACCGGAGGCAGGAGACAATCGCGCCCCCGGGAAGCTGCATCCCGCGGGGCGCCCGCGGGCCGATCGCCTTCGTCGACGTCGCTCCGCCCTCCTCGTCGCGCACCGCCGCGACCGTGCCGGAGGAATCGACACTGGACGAATCCGCGTCCGGCCCCAACGTGACCCCGCTCTTGTCTCGCATGACCCGCATCGCCGGGTTCACGCGCACCGGGATCCCGAGGATCCCGCTGACGTCGACCATCCGCAGGGAATCGAGCGGCGCCAGAGCCTCGCGTCGGATCGACTGCCCCGACAGCACCGTGTCGACGCGCGCACGGATGTACAGGGTGTTGCCGTCCCAGAGAAGTGGACAATCATGCGACGATTCGTCCAGTGCGAGCAGCGAGTCGATCGAGAACGGCAGCGCGGTCCCGATCAGGCGACTGGGGCCGTCTCCCTGTCGCCCGGCGATGATCTGTCCGCGGGACCGCGGGCCGAAGGGCATCGCGATGGATTCGAGCGGCGATCCGATCTCCAGAGCGAGCTGCCTTGCGGCGTTCGCCGACGTCGCGTTCAGGACGCGCTCCGCGACGAGCCCGCGATACGTCGACAGGAAGAGCGCGCTTGCCAGGAGGAGGAAGATCGAGGCGAGGGCGAAGGGGACAACGCCGGCCATCAGGTGGGAAACGAACAGCCGGCGCCCGATCCTGCGGATGGACAGATGCACCCGCATCGCCGCCCCGAACGTCGTGATCGCGCCGTACACGAGCCCGAAGCTGATCCCGGCGCCCCAGATCCGGCCGAACCCCGGAAGGACCGCCTCTTTTCGGAAAGCGATGTCGGGACCGAAGCTCACGCCACACAGAACGAGTGTGATGAGGCCCGTGACGCTCGCCAGGCCAAGCCAGCCGCTTTCGAGTTCGTGACGCCACTTCACGGAGAGCAGCCACGGCAGCATCAGGATGATGGCCGACGTCGCTGCGGCGTTTCGAGAGACGGCGAGCAGGACGATCAACCCGAGGATGAGGAACCCGAAGCAGATCCGGGTGCGAATCGACTTCATGTTCCGTCCCCGGAGCGTCAATGCCATGACAACCCGCAGGAAAACCAGAGAGCCAATCCAGCCCGAGACGTGGAGAAGATTGTGGAGCGGGCCCTTGGGGAAGATGAACCCGACCACGACCGGGAGCACGCGCATCAGGAGGATACCGATCCACCAGAGGACGAAGAGCCTTTGCACGGTCACGCGCGGACGCGAACGCAGCCACAGCGCGACGACCGCCAGTCCCAGTATGCAAAGGGGAATATCGGTCATCGGGCCTCGACCCATGCGACCGCCTGGGCCGCGATCGCATCGCCGCGGCCGATCGCCTCACATCCCTCGTTCGACTTGATCTTGATTGAAACGCGCGTCGGCTCGACGCCGAGGGCGAGGGCGATGGCGTCCCGCATCGCGTCGCGGTGCGTGGCCAGGCGGGGTTTCTCGGCGATCACGACCGCGTCGACGTTGCCGAGCCTGAGGAATGCGGCGCCGAGCCGCGATGCGACCTCGCGCAGGATCCCGCTCCCTGCGATCCCCTCGAAGCGCGGGTCGGTGTCGGGAAAGAGCGCGCCGATCTCGCCGAGCGCCGCGGCGCCGAGGATCGCGTCCGCGATCGCGTGGCAGAGGACGTCCCCGTCGGAGTGTCCGACAAGCCCCCGATCGTGCGGAATCCGGACGGCGCCCAACCAGAGGGGACGTCCTTCGCCGAGGCGGTGGAGGTCGTACCCGATCCCGACGCGCCCGCGACCGCCGGGCTCCGTCACGACCGTTCCCGCTCCCGCAACAAGCGCTCGGCCAGTAGACGATCCTCCGGATAGGTGACCTTGAGGTTCTCGAGATCGCCCGGAACGACGCGAAGCCGGTGACCGGTCGCTTCGAGAAGCCCCGCGTCATCGGTCACCTCGATCCCGTCGGCGGCGGCGCGCGCGTGGGCCTCGCGCAGCTGGCCCAGACGGAACACCTGCGGCGTCTGGGACGCCATCAACCCGCTGCGCGGGACCGTCTCGACGACCCACGAGTCGTTGACGCGCTTCAGCGTCTCGCGGACGGGGAGCGCCGGCAGCACGCCCGCCGCGTCCGGGTGATCGGCGAGCGCGCGCATGCAGCGCGTGATGAGGAACGACGAGACGAGCGGCCGCGCCGCATCGTGAACCATCACGATCGTGCGCGGGTCGTCCCGGAGCTTCGGCGGGAGCGCCTCGATCCCGTGCAGCGACGAGTCCTGCCGGCGTGCGCCGCCGCCCGCGAGGACCACGCGTTCCTCGAGTCCCATCGGGCGCAGGATCTCCTTCGTCACCCGCTCACGCGCCGAAGGTCCCGGCGGAAGAACGACGATGATCTCGCCGACCGAGCGGTGCCGCGCGAACGTCTCGAGCGACCAGGCGAGAAGTGGACGGCCGTGGATCGAAACCAATCCCTTCGCCGTGCCGGCGCCGAAACGGCGACCCTGCCCGGCGGCGAGAATGATCGCATGTCCCTTCGAAGCGGAAGGCATGGCTATCCTCCTTGAAGGCCGTGGCCGAGGGCTTCCACGACGCTACGCACCCCGATCAGGCTCGGTTCGCCCCCGCCTCTCTGCTTGAGGTCCGTCCGGTTCGCCTCCGGCAGCAGGACCCGCGCGTACCCGAGGCGCCCCGCCTCGCCGATCCGCCGTTCGGGGTGCGCGACGCGACGCACCTCTCCACCCAAGCCCACCTCGCCCACAACGACCATGTCCGGCGGAACCGGATTCTCGCGCACGCTCGACGCGATCGCAAGAAGAACACCCAGATCGACCCCCGGCTCCTCGACGCGCAGCCCGCCGGCGACGTTGACGAAGACGTCGTGGTGGCCAGTGTCGATTCCGCCGCGCTTCGCAAGCACGGCGAGAAGGATTGACAGGCGCCGCGCATCGTAGCCGATCGCGACGCGCTGCGGCGTGGTCCAGCGGCTCTCGTGCACGAGCGCCTGGACCTCCATCAGCAGCGACCGGCTTCCCTCGAGGCTCGCCACGACGACTGAGCCGACCGCCCCCGCGGTCCGCTCGCTCAGGAAGACCTGACTGGGATTTGGAACCTCGCGCAACCCGTCGTCCCGCATGTCGAACACGCCGATCTCGTGGACGCTCCCGAAGCGGTTCTTCGCGCTTCGCAGAATGCGGTAGTGCTGGTACCGCTCCCCTTCCATGTAGAGGACCGTGTCGACCATGTGCTCCAAGGTGCGCGGACCGGCGAGGGTCCCTTCCTTCGTTACGTGGCCGACGAGGCAACACGCCATCTCGCGGTCCTTCGCCATGCGGATCAGGAACTGCGCGGATTCGCGAACCTGAAGCAGCGATCCGGGCGCGGACGGAACCGCTGGGAGAAACGCCGACTGGATCGAGTCGACGACGAGGACGGCGGGCGAGAGGGATTCGACCGCCGATGCGACGCGATCGAGATCCGGCTCCGCGAGAAGGCGCATCTCCCCGGGGATCCCATCGAGCCGTTCGGCGCGAAGGCGGGCTTGACGCGCGGATTCCTCGCCCGAGACGTAGAGCGTGTTCACGCCCCGCGCGACGAGGGCGCCCGCGGCCTGTAGGAGAAGGGTCGATTTGCCGATCCCCGGATCACCCCCGAGCAAGATCAGCGAGCCCGGGACGATTCCGCCGCCGAGCGTGCGATCGAGCTCGCCGATCCCGGTCTCCATGCGTGGCGTCGCGGCGAGCGGGATCTCGGACAGGCGGGGCGGGAGCGCGCCGGGGGCCGCGGCCGCGTCGGTCCCGCGGCGGCGCGATCCGCCTGCGGGTTGCGAAGGCTCCTCGCGGGGCGGCGCGTAAGGCTTGAGCGCGTTCCACTCGCCGCACGTGGGGCACCGGCCGAAGTACTGCGCGTGCACGTCGCCGCACGCGGCGCAGAGATAGACCGACCTCGTCCCCTTCCCCACGTCCCTAGCCCGGGAAGTACTGTTCGTCGCGGAACTGTTCGAGCGGCTCGAACCGCGTGAGCTCCGAGTTGAAGTAGAGCTTCACGGTCCCGATTGGTCCATTCCGGTGCTTGCCGATGATGATCTCGGCGACGTCCCCGTCCGCGGACTCCTCCTGCGGCTGCTTGCCCGACCTCCGGTAGACCTTCTCGCGAAAGACGAAGAGGACGAGGTCCGCGTCCTGCTCGATCGCCCCCGATTCGCGGAGGTCGGCGAGGACCGGGCGCTTGTCCTCGCGGCTTTCGACGGCGCGCGAAAGCTGCGAGAGCGCGATCACCGGAACGGCCAACTCCTTCGCGAGCGCCTTGAGCGAACGCGAGATCGAGCTGATCTCCTGCTGCCGGTTCTCGGAGTTCGTGAATCCCCGGGCGAGCTGCAGGTAGTCGATCACGACGAGGCCGAGACCGTGCTCGCTCTTCAGGCGCCGCGATTTCGCGCGGATCTCCATGATCGATGCGGCAGGCGTGTCATCGATGTAGATCGGCGCCTCGGTGAGAACGCCGGCGGCACGGATCAGCTCCGGCCACTGATCCTCGTGAAAGAAGCCGGTGCGCAGCTTGTACATCGGGATTCCGCTGCAAGTCGAGAGGAGCCTCTGCACGATTTGGTCGGACGCCATCTCGAGCGAGAACAACCCCACCGTGACCCCGCTCAACGCCGCCCGCTGGCAGATGTTCAGGGCAAGCGAGGTCTTGCCCATCGAGGGTCGCCCCGCGATCACGATCAGATCCGAGTTCTGGAAGCCGGCGGTTATCCGGTCCAGGTCGGCGTAGCCGCTCGGCACGCCCGTGACGGCGCTCTTGTTCTCCGCCACGCGCTCGATCGTCGCGACGACCTGCTGCAGCAGACTCCGGATCGGCGCAAAACCCCGCTTCATCCGTGGGTCGTTGATCCCGAAGATCATCTGCTCGGCGACGTCGATCATCTCCCCCGAGTTGACCGCCCCTTCATAGGCGCGGCGAACGATCTCGGTCCCGGTCAGGATGAGCTGCCGCATCACGTACTTCTCGAGGACGATTCGGCAGTGATGCTCGACGTGTGCGGAGGTCGCGACCTGGTCCTGCAGCCCGGACAGGAAAGCGCTGCCGCCGATCTGCTCGAGCGCGCCGCGCGCGCGCAGCTCCTCGGCAACGCCGATCAGGTCCCCGGAAAGCCCGCGCTCGTAGAGCGACGCGATCGCCTCGAAGACGGCGCGGTGGGAGTCGCGGTAGAAGCACTCCGGGGTCAGGATCTCGAGCGCGCGACCGATCGCGTCCTTGTCGAGAAGCATGGCGCCCAGGGCCGCCTGCTCGGCATCGAGGCTCTGCGGCGGGATCCGCAGAGGATCCGATTCCTGATACGGCGCCACGGTGTCACTCCTCCTTCGACGATGCGTCGAGCAGTGCGCGAACCTTCTGGACGTCCTCCCAGACGAGGGCTTTCAGGGACGGATTCCGCAGCAGCGCGGCCGGATGGTAGGTCGGAATCACCTTCACGCCGCGGTACATGAAGACACGTCCGCGGACGTTCTTCATCGCGACACCCTCCTGGCCGGTCAAAAACGCGGTCGAATGGCGGCCGAGGGAACAGATCACCTTCGGCTTCAGGAGCTCGAGCTGCCGCTCGAGGTGCGGCCCGCACGCGCCGACCTCGTCGGGGAGCGGATCCCGGTTTCCGGGCGGCCGGCACTTTAGGACGTTGCAGATGTAAACGTCCTCCCGCGACAGCCCCATCGCCGCGATGATTCGCGTCAGCAGTTCGCCGGCCCGACCGACGAACGGAAGACCCTGCCGGTCCTCGTCGGCCCCAGGTGCCTCCCCCACGAAGACGAGCGGGACGATCGCCTTGCCGGAGCCGAAGACCGTTTTCGTGCGCTCCTCGCAGAGCCCGCATTTCTTGCAGCGCTTCACGACCGCGTCGAGTTCCGCGAGTTGCTCGGCCCAGCCGGACTCCCGCCCGGTCGCCTTGGGCGGAGGGCCCCACGCCAGGACGCCCGCCGCGCGCCGCGGCGATGGGGGGGGCGGGAGCGGAGCCGGGGCCGACGGCTGTGCCGCCGGGCGCGTCACGACGCGGGTGGCCGCGGCCGGAGCGGTCGCCCCCGTCCGCCTCGCGGCGGACAGCTTCTCGCGGAGCGCCGTCGCCAGCTCAGGATCGCACCAGTAGCCGATCCCGTGCCGGCGCTCGTCGAGCATCATCCGCCGGACCGCCGCGAGCATCTCATCCCGTTTCATGAACGCTTCTTTCCCGCCGCGATCTTCGCGGCGCGTTGCATGATCTCACGCGCGACCTCGGTTTTCTTCATCACAGGAAGGCTCTCCTCTCGTCCGTCCGGATGGATGAAGACGACCTCGTTCGTGTCCGCGCCGAACGCGCTCCCCGTCTTCGTGGGATCGTTCAGGACCATCAGATCGCAGCCCTTGCGGCTCATCTTCTCCCGCGCGCGGGCGCGATCCCCGCCGGTCTCGAGCGCGAATCCCACCGTCGTCATCGTCGCACCGCGGGCACTGGCGAGCGCGGCAAGGATGTCGGGATTCGGGCTCAAGTCGAGACGCAGGTCCTTCCGTCCCGATTCGATCTTCTCCCCGCTCCGGGCCGCAGCCCGGTAATCGGAGACCGCCGCCGCCATGATGAGGATCGAGTGCTTCGGCGAAAGCTCCGCGCACGCGCGCAACATCGCGTCCGCGCTGCGAGCCTCGATCCGCTCGATCCCGATCGGCGGCACGACCGAGACGGCGCCGTATACGAGGGTCACCGGGTGGCCGAGATCGCGCGCGGCCTCGGCGATCGCGAACCCCATCTTGCCGCTCGAGTGATTCGACAGGTAGCGGACCGGGTCGATCTCCTCTTCGGTCCGCCCCGCCGTCACGAGGACCGCCGGCAAATCGGGACACGCGGGGCCGAGGATGCGCAGCGCCTGATCCACGATGACGCTCGGTTCGGCCATCTTCCCGCGGCCGAACTCGCCGCACGCGAGGTCGCCTTCCTCGGGATCGATGAAGCGGAAGCCGCGTTCGCGCAGGATGCGCACGTTCGCCTGCGTCGCCGGGTTCTCCCACATCCGCGTGTTCATCGCCGGCGCGAAGAGAACCTTGACCGACGAGGCGAGGATCGCCGTCGAGAGCGGCTCATCCCCGATTCCGTGGGCGACCTTTGCGAGGATGTTCCCCGTTGCGGGCGCGACGACGATCAGGTCCGATTCCCGGCTCGCCTGGATGTGGCGGATTCCGCTTGCGTCCGCCGCGCCGCCTTCCCGCCCCCACTCCATGTACGCACCGCCGGTCTCGGCCGCGAAAAGGTCCGTCGTGACCGGATTCCCGGAGAGGGTCCCGAGCGTCATCGGGGTGATGAAGCGCTGCGCGGCAGGGGTCATGACGACGTGGACGCGCACCCCCGCCTTGCGGAAAAGACGAACGATCTCACCGGCCTTGTACGCCGCGATCGATCCGGTCACCCCGAGGACAATCGCCCGATGCCGGGCGGGAAGGTCGGCTTCCATCGGAACCTCCTAGTGCTTCGCCAGGCGCGACGTCCGCCGCCGTTCCGCCCTCACGATCGCAGCGATCTCATTCGCGCAGCGATCGACGTCGTCGTTGACCACGAGGTAATCGTACTTCGGCGCGTACAACATTTCCTCGTGCCCGCGGCGGATCCGGGCGTCGAAAACCTCGTTCATTTCCGTCTTGCGACCGAGAAGGCGCTGCCGCAGCTCCTCCCACGACGGGGGGATGATGAAGACCAGCACCGCATCGGGATAGCCCGCGCGCACTTGCTCTCCGCCCTGGACCTCGATGTTGAGCACGACGGAGATCCCCATCCCGAGCTTCTCGTCGAGGAACGGCCTGGGCGTGCCGTACCACGCACCATTGTAGACGGCCGACTCGGCGAGATCGCCGCGGTCGCGCATCGCGAGGAAGCGCGGCTCACTCGTGAATGTATAACTCTCGCCCGGCTGCTCGCCCTCGCGGGGCGGTCGCGTCGTGACCGACACCGACCGTACGCACCGCGGATCGAGGCGCAGGAAGCGATCGACGACGCTCGTCTTGCCGACCCCGGACGGACCGGAAACGACGATCGCGAAGGCCGCGTCGTTGCGCAGCCATGTCTCGATCGTGGGGGGCTCTTGGGACTTGTTCGGCCCGGGGTCCATCGCGCCGCTCCCCGTCTACTCGATGTTCGCCGCCTGCTCGCGCAGGCGTTCCGCTTCTTCCTTGATGCTGATGACCTCGCGCGCGATATCGATGTCGAGAGACTTCGAGCCGATCGTGTTCGCCTCGCGGTTCATCTCCTGAAGGAGGAAGTTCAACTTTCGCCCCGCCGGCTGCGGCGAGCGGACCAGCTCGAGGAACTGCTGGCAGTGCGCGCGCAGCCGCACGCATTCCTCGGTCGAGTCGGTGCGATCGGCGAAGAGAACGACCTCCGCCTCGAGCCGCAGGCGCTGGTATTCGGTCTCCTGGTCCTTGAGCAGGTCCTGAAGGCGGTCGGTGAGGCGCCGGCGCACCGCATCGATCATCAGAGGGACCCGGACCACAACGCGATCGATGGAAGCCTGGATCGCCTCGATCCGTTCGGTCAGATCGCGCGAGAGAAGCTCCCCTTCACGCTTCTTCATCGTGACTAGGTCGTCCAGGGCGCGATCAAGGGTCGGCCCGAGAAGCTGCCATCCGGTTTCCTCGTCGATCTCGTTCTTCTCCCAGCGGAGGACGTCCGGCAGACTCACGAAGGTCGCAAGGTCGAGCTCCCCGCTCAGCCCGAGGGTCTCCTTCAGCTCCATCAGGACCGCCGCATAGCGCCGCGCCACCGTCTCGTCCACGGTCAAGTTCGCGAGCTGGCCCTCGTCCTCCCCATCCAGCGTGATCGCCAGGGTGACCTTGCCGCGGCTCAGCCGCTCGAGGACCCGATCGCGGACCCTGGATTCGAGCATCGCCAGGCTCTTCGGCAGGCGGACCGAAATCTCGCCGAAACGATGGTTCACCGAGCGGATCTCGACCGCGAGATTTCGACCGCCCTCGCGCGTCTCCGCGCGACCGTATCCCGTCATACTGAGCAGCATTGAGCCTCCATCTGGGTTAGGGCGGTCAGGATAGCCCGCGGAGGGCAGCGAATCAATCGCGCTCTGGTAGACTCCTCCCTAATGGAAGAGCGGCTCCTGCAGGCCTGTTGTGATTCGCTCGCGGCACAGATCGCGCCGCGCGCACAGATCGTCGACGCCGCGACGCCGGCGCGCGGACGGTGCGATTTCCTGATCGAACGAGTTGGAGGAGCGGGGGGGCGCGCCCGGCTCGTCGTCGATCTTGCTCCCGAGAGGGCGTGCATCTATCTCGCGCGCCCGACCGCCACCGGCGCGCAAACCGCGAACGACATCTTCCGCAGGATCCTCATGGGGCAGTGGATCGCCGGGATCGACCGGCCGGCGCCGCGCGCGATCCTCAGAATCCTTCTGAAGGGTCCGGGGGAGGAGGAGCCGTCGGTCTGGCTCGTCTTCGAGTGGCTCGGCGCGCGGCCCGACGCGCTCCTGATCGACGCGAAGAGACTCGAGGTCCTTGCGCACTTGGGCGAGGCGGCCGGGACGCACGCGGCCCGGCGCGCCGTCGGGGCGCACTACGCGTGGCCGGAGCCGCCCCACCGTCCCTTCTATGGCGCGGCGACCGGCGATGAGGTCCGGAACCTCCTCGCGGGGATCGAGAACCCCGCGGAACGGATGCGCGCCCTCGTCCGCGGATTCTCGGGGCTCCCGTCGTTCCTCGCGTTCGAGGCCCTTCGCGGCGGCGGCGTTGGCGCGGTCGGCGCCGGCGGCAGGGATGCCGGCGCCGGAGTCAATGCCGGTGCGTCTGGCGCCATCGCGGACCGTCTTCGCGAGATCGCGGCGGCTCCGTTCAGGCCGGAGCTGTACATCGTCTCCGATCATCACGGTCTCGGCCTTCCCGCGGCGTTCGTCAGTCCGATCGCACTCGCGAGCCTTGCCGAGCATCGCCGGGAGTTGGAGGGCGCGGACTTCTTCCGCCTGAGCGAGCGTGCGCACGACGCGTGCGTTCGCGCGGAGCAGCGCGACCGGGTCCGGGGGTCCTTCCTGCACCTGCTCGCGAGGGAGGAACGGCGCCTGACGCGCCTGCACGCGCGACTGAAGGCCGAGAGCGACGAGGCGTCACGGGCCCCGCTCATTCGGCGCAAGGCCGAGGCCCTCCTCGTCCACGTGTCGGAGATCCGGCGCGGCACGGACCGGTTCGCCTGCCCCGATCCCCACGACCCGGCGTTCACGCTCGAGATCGATCTCGACCCGAAGCTCAGCGTCTCCGCCAACGCCGACCTCCTTTTCCGGCGGGCGCGTCGTCTCGAGCGCGGAGAGCCGCTCCGCAATCGCCGTCTGTCCGCGATCGATGCGACGGCCGCGCGCCTCTCTCTGCTGCGCGGCCGGATCGAGTCGGAGGGACCGGCTGCGGCACGCCGCGGGCCGGACCTTCTGCGCGAAGTGCTCGGTCCGTTCGCGCGCCCGGAGGTTCTCGAGGAATGGAAGAGGATTGGGGAAAACGACCCGGCCCGGTCGTCAACACCCGCGAGCGGGGCCGGTAAAGCGCTCGCATCAGCGCGCGACTCTGGAACGGTCCCGGCCCGGAGGCGAACGTCCACCGCGGTGGAACCGAGATTCCGTCCCCGAACGTACAAGACCCGTGAGGGTTGGACCGTTCTCGTCGGCCGTTCGAACGAGGAAAACGACTACGTGACCCACGTCCTCGCAAGGCCGGACGATTACTGGTTTCACGCGCACGGGTGTCCCGGGAGTCACGTCGTTCTGCGCCGCGAGGGCCGAAAGGACAATCCGAGCGTCCGGACGATCGAGGAGGCCGCTTCGATCGCGGCCTGGTTCAGCAAAGCGCGCACGTCGAAGAGGGCGCCGATCAGTTATACTCTTAAGAAATACGTTCGTAGGCCGCGCAAGGGACCTGCCGGGCTTGCCCTCATCACCCGGGAGAAGACGATCTTGGTCGAGCCAAAGGCCCCGCCGGACGCCGATTCTGGAGGCTGGGGCGACGATGAGGGAGATACCCCGAAGAGGTGACAGCATGCGGACTCCGCACTCGGCGCGCGCACTTGTCCTCGTCTTGCTCCTCGGCTCATGCTGCCTTGCCGCGCCCTCCGCTCCCGCAGGGGCCGCCGAACGGGTCGTGATCGTCGTTCTTGACGGACTGCGCGCGACCGAGGGCTTCGACGATCCTGCGTTCCGCTACATCCCCCACATGGGGCTGGAACTCGCTCCTCAGGGAGCGCTCGCACGAGCGTGCGACAACATGGGGATGACGCTCACGATCCCCGGACACTCGGCGATCGCCTCGGGGCGGTACCAGAATCTCCCCGACGACGGCACGGTCCGCCCGTACCTCCCGCTCCTCTGGGAGTACTACCGCTCGGCGACCGGTGCTTCCGACGGCAGCGTGTCCATTGTGACGACGAAGAGCAAGATTCGTTGCCTGACCTACAGTACGTATGCGTCGTACGGCTCTGCCGACAGCGCGCGCGCGATCGGGCCGACGTGGGACGACGCCGCCACGGTACAGGAGTTCCTGAACGACATGGTTGTCTACCGCCCGGCCGTCGCCTTCCTCAATCTCGGTGAGATCGACGGACAGGCGCACACCGGGAACTGGAACGCCTACACGCGCGCGATCGTGAAGGCGGACTCGGTCGTTGCGATTCTGTGGCATGGGATCCAGGCGGATCCGGTCTACCGCGGGCGCACAACCCTGATCATCACCGGCGATCACGGCCGTCATACGGACGGATACGGGGACTGGTCGGAGCACGGCGACGGCTGCCCGGGCTGCCGCCGGATCCCGCTGCTTGCTCTCGGCCCGGATTTCGCGGCCGGCGTGGTCTCGTGGACCCCGTGCCAGCAGACGGACATCCTGAAGACCGTCGCTTCGACGATCGGACTTGCGGTCCCGCTCGCGGGCGGACGCGTTCTGACCGAGTTGCTGCAGGGCGCGGCTTCGGTCCGCACGGCGGACGCATCAGACGGCCACCTCCGCATCGAGATCCAAGGATCAAGCGCGCGCTTCACCGCTCCACCGGTCGCGGGGACGGTCTCGATCTTCGATGCCGGCGGAAGGAACATCGGCTCGCGCGACCTCGCCGGGCGAGCTACGTGGACTTGGCAGGGCCCCGCATCGGGAATCTTCCTCTACCGGTTCACCCCGATGGGATCATACCCGCCGCAGCATTCGGGACGTCTGATCCTGCTGCGCTGAGCCCTCCATTTCGACGCAGGCGGTCTGCCCCCGCGCGAATCGAACCGTGCCTCCCGACGCCGAGCCTACGGTCGCAGTCTCATGGGGCGGCTTCGGCCAAGAGGAGACGTCCGCGCGGGACTTAATGCACCCATCGAAGATCCGCGCTATCTTCCCGACTTCGGGGGGCTCGACCATGGACGCCATCGAAATCGTCGGGGGGAATCAACTCCAGGGTGAGATCGAGATCAGCGGGGCCAAGAACGCCGCGCTGCCGATGATGGCCGCGTCCCTCCTGATCCCCGGTGAAACGCGAATCAAGAACGTCCCCAGGCTGCGAGACGTCGAGACGATGCTCGAGCTGTTGAACCTCCTCGGGGTCGAGGGCGGCTACGATGACCACTCCCTGCGGCTCGACGCGAGCCGGATCGCCTCGACCGAGGCGCCGTACGACCTCGTCCGCCAGATGCGCGCGTCGATCTACGTGCTGGGCCCGCTCCTCGCCCGCCTCGGGCATGCGCGCGTCTCGCTCCCGGGCGGGTGTGCATGGGGACCCCGTCCCGTCGACCTGCACATCAAAGGGATGGAGCGACTCGGCGCCGAGATCAGCCTCGAGCACGGCTACATCGTCGCCGCGGCGCCGAACGGACTGCGCGGCGCCCGCATCGCGTTTGACATCTCGAGCGTCGGCGCGACAGGTAACGTGATGATGGCCGCCGCCCTTGCGCGCGGGACGACGCGTGTCGAGAACGCCGCATGCGAACCGGACATCGTCGCGCTCGCGGATTTCCTGAACGCCGCGGGCGCGCGCATCACGGGGCACGGGACAAAGTTGATCGAGATCGAGGGGGTTTCGTCCCTCCGGGCGATCGAGTTCACGAACATCCCCGACCGCATCGAAACCGGGACGTTCCTCGTGGCCGGCGCGATCGCGGGGGGCGACATCGTTTGCACGCACGCACGCCCCGATCACCTGACCCACGTTCTCTCGCGCCTGCGCGACATGGGATGCGACATATCGGTCGAGGCCGATCGGATCCGTTTGCGCGCCGGCTCTCCGCTCCAGTCGGTCGACGTCACGACAGAGGCGTATCCCGGCTTTCCGACCGATCTGCAGGCACAGTTCATGGCGCTGCTAGCCGTGGCAAGAGGGACTGCGGTGATCGTCGAGACGATTTACTCGGACCGCTTCACGCACGTCCCCGAGCTTGAGCGTCTGGGCGCGCACATCACTTTGCGCGGCAACGTCGCCACCGTCCGCGGCGTCGAGAGTCTGCAGGGGACGCGCGTGATGTCCACCGACATCCGCGCCTCCTCGGCCCTGATCCTGGCCGGGCTCGTCGCCCAGGGTACGACGACCGTCTCACGCGTCTACCACATCGACCGGGGCTACGAGGCAATCGAGCGGAAGCTCTCCGGGGTCGGCGCCCTCATCCGCCGGATCCGCCTCGACGATCCGCTGGCATGATCCCCGCCATCGGGTAGCATGGACCCATGATCATCCGTCCCTGCATCATCGGGACCGCCGGTCACATCGACCACGGCAAGACCCTGCTCATCAAGATGCTCACGGGCGTCGACACCGATCGCTTGAAGGAGGAACGGGAGCGCGGGATCTCGATCGAGCTCGGCTTTGCGTCCCTGACGACCCCATCCGGCGTTCGATGCGGCGTGGTGGACGTCCCGGGGCACGAGCGCTTCATCCGCAACATGCTCGCCGGCGCCGGCGGAATCGACGTGATCCTCCTCGTGATCGCGGCGGATGAAGGCGTGATGCCGCAAACGCGGGAGCACCTCGACATCGTCGATCTCCTCGGGGCGCACGACGGGGTCGTCGCGGTGACGAAGATCGACATGGTCGACTCCGACTGGCGCGAGCTCGTGATCGAGGACATCCGTTCGTATCTGGCGGGAACGTGCCTCGCAAAAGCGCCGATCGTCCCGGTATCCGCGGTGACCGGCGAGGGGAAGCAGGATCTGCTCGCGGCGATCGACAAGATCGTCGCATCGGCCGATCTGTCGCCGCGCGGGAAGTACACGCGCCTCCCGATCGATCGCGTGTTCACCATCCAGGGATTCGGGACCGTGATCACGGGGACGCTCTGGGCCGGAACCCTTCGCGATGGGGACCGCGTCCGGATCGAGCCGTCGGGGCACGAGTCGCGAATCAAGTCACTCGAGGTGCACAACGAGCGCGTCCCCGAGGCGTTTGCCGGACAGCGCGTCGCGGTCAGCCTGCACGCGGTTCCACGCGAGGAGATCGAGCGCGGCGAATGGCTGATCGCGGGCAACCCGCCGGCGCGGACGAGCCTGATCCAGGCGCGCGTCCGCTGCGTTCCGGCAAGCCCGTACCCGATCCGCAACCGGATGCGGATCCGCTTCTACCTCGGGTCGAGCGAGATCCTGGGGCGCATCGTCCCGCTGGAATCGGAGGAGATGCAGGCGCGCGACGAGGGCTTCGTCGAGATCCGTCTCGAGGCGCCCGCGATCGCCGAGCGCGGAGACCGATTCGTTCTCCGATCTTACTCACCGATGCGGACGATCGGCGGCGGCGTGATCGTCGACGTCTCGGGGGTCCATCGTCGTCGCTTCCACGAAGCGGATCTCGCCGCGCTCCGACTCGCGGCGGAAGGCAGCATCGAGGATCGACTTGCCGGGATGATCGCGCGGGGCGGAGGGCTCGGGGTCGCAGAGAGCGGGCTCTCGAAGCAGCTCGGACAACCCGTCGAGGAGATCGCCGCCGCGCTCGCCGAACTTGTGGCATCCGGCCGCGTGCAGAAGATCGGTCGCGGAGCACTCGTCACCCGCGAAGCGGTCGATGCCGCCGGGGTGCGGATGATCGAGGTCCTCGCCGATCATCAGAAGCGGAATCCGCTGCGATGGGGGCTGCTCAAGAGCGAGCTCAAAAGTCGGCTCGAACGTCAGGTCAACCCCGAGCTGGCGGAAGCGTGGATCCAGCGCGAGCAGGCGGAAGGCCGTCTCCACGTGCGCGGGGACCGCCTGCGCTACGGGGATGCCCGCCTCGCCCTCTCGCCGCGCCTCGCGGCGCTGCGAGAGAAAGCCCTCAGCGAGCTCCATGCGCGCGGTTTCGCCGCCCCGTCGATGAAGGAGCTGATCGAGGCGATCGGCCCGGCGCCCGATGCCGAGGAGTTGATCGGGCACCTGGTCGCGGAGGGGGAAATCACCCGAATTCCGCCCGATCTCCTCTACCCGACCGAAAAGATCGAGGAGATGCGGAATCGCCTGCGCGGATACTTTGCGCAGAACGCCGAGATGCAGGTCGCATCGCTCAAAGATCTGATTGGGGTTACACGAAAGCAGGCCGTTCCGCTCCTCGAGCATTTCGATCGCCAGCGCTGGACCGAACGAAGAGGCGATCTGCGCGTGATCGGTCCCCGTCTTGGGGACAGCGCCACAGGAGTGTGAATTTCTGCACATTCACGAATAGAGTGATCCGACATTTCTAACGAGTGCTTCCCGAATCAGGGCCGAGATGCTATTATCTTTGCAGGCAGTTACGTAGGTCTCCGCATCGAGGATACCGCAATGGCGTCTCGATTGGTCCGACCAGTCTCGTGTCTCTTCCTGTTTCTCACGCTGACGGTGTTCTCCCGACCGTCCGTCGCGTTGGACACGCCCCCGCCGGCCAATCCCCCTCCTCCTGATCGCCGGCTGCAACTGGTCATACGCGACTCGAACGGCAACCCCCTGGCCGCGCGCGTGCGGATCCGCGGTTCCGATAGCCGGGCGCATCCCGACAGTCTCGATCACGTGCGCCTCGTGTACCACGGTCTGGACGCGTTCTTCTATGCTGACACCTCGACGTGGGTCAACGTCCCCTCGGGCGCAACCCGTGTGACGGTCGGCAAGGGCTTCGAGTGGCAATCCTGGGATCGCACCATCCAGGTCGTGCGGGATACGACCGTTCAGATCACGTTGAACCGTTTCACGAATCTCGCCCCGGCCGGATGGTACTGCGGCGACATGCACGTCCACACCCGGCACGATCCGATCGAATACCAGATTCTCCCGCTCACGGCGCGCAAGATCGCCAAGGCCGAGGGGTTGAACATTGTCCAGCTCCTCGATCAGGACTACAACTTCATCGGCGCGCCGGATCCGGTTTCCGACGACGAGACGATCCTTTACTACACGGTCGAGTATCGAAACGGGTCCTACGGACACGTCTCGTTCCCTGGGCTGCGTGAGATGATCCCGACCGGTTGCTGCAGCAATCCATGGGCGGCGTATCCGATGCTCATGGACACGCACCACAGCTACGTCCCTTCGAAGGCGCCGATGATGATCCTCGCGCATCCGATGTCGACGCATGACTACTTCAATGATCACCTCTGGCCCGGATCCGGTCTCGCGCGCGAGCTGCCGGTCATGGCGGCGCTGGGCGGGCTCGACGCGATGGACGTTGTCTCCTACAGCAACTGTGACAACTACATGGACTTCGTCGACTACTACGCGGTCCTTTCGGCAGGGCTCCCTTGCCCCCCCTCGGCGGGAACCGACGTACTCCTCGACTATCACCTCGAGAATCCGGTCGGCGGATGGCGCGTCTACGCGAACGTGGGGGAAGGCCAACCGCTCAGCTACGACACCTGGATCGATGCCGTCAAGTCGGGAAGGACGTTCGTCACGACCTATCCGTTGATCCCGGATTTCCTGGTGGCAACCGCGGGACCCGGCGGGATCATCGCGGATCCGGACAGCACCCTGGAAACTACGGTGCGGATCCATGCGCTCTGCGCGATGGGCCTGCAGCGGATCTCGCTCATCGCGGACGGAAACACCGTCTGGACGGCCAACCTCCTCGGCCATGTTCCGCCGCGTACCGAGATCGACACGACGTTTGCGATTTCGATCCCGACCCCGCCGTGGCTGGTTGCGCGCGTCGAGGGGATCGTCACGAATCCGCATGCAATGATCAGCCCCTCCCTCGCGATCACGTCCGCGATCCGCGTCACGCACGACGGAGTTCCGATCCGCCGAACGACCGCCTCGGGACGCTGGTTGGACAACCTCGATTCGCTGACAACCTTCGTCACGAACCGCGGCAACTGGGATGCGCTCTGGATGCGCGACTCAGTGATGGCAAAGATCGGCCGGGCGCGCGCTTTCTACCGCGGGAACTTCGTCGATGCCCCGTCGACCTTCGCGCTCTTCGAACCCCAGGACGGCGACACGATGATCTGCGGACAGGAGCTTCTTCGCTGGGAGCCGGCGATCGATCCCGAGGCCGGGGATCGGATCGCCTATACCGCGTCCGTCGCACGGGACTCGCTCTTCCTGCTTCCTCGGCGTTTCAAGACCGAGCAGACGCAGGTCTCCGGCCTGAACCTCCCGGCGGGTCTCTGGTACTGGGGCGTGAAGGCGGAGGATCGCGCGGGGAACTACTCTCTCTCGACCCCGCGATTCCGGCGGTTCTACCTGGCCCAATCCGCTTCGGTCGACGCGGCCACGAATAACCGGACCGGCCTGCCCCGAGGACAGCCGAACCCGAGCCGCGATTCGGTCCGTCTGATCGGGCTTACCGAACCGATCGCGATCTTCGATGCGACGGGACGGCGCGTTGCCGGGACCAGCGACGGGGTGAAGCACGCGGGCGACTCGTGGATCTGGGACGGGTCGTCCGGCGGCCATCCGGCCCCGGCGGGGCTCTACTGGGTCCGCGGGGCTGGAAAGCGGGCCGCGGTCCCCATCATCCGGATCCGCTGATATCAGCCGTTCTTTCGCGCAAGCAGAATCCGCGGCCTTCCGCTCAGATCCGGTTTGACCCTCGCATCCTGCCACGGCCCACCCGCAAGAAGCGCGAGCGCGCGCGCGTCCTGTGTGACCCCGATCTCGATCGCGAGCAGACCGCCGGGCGCAACGCGCGCCCCGGCCGCCGGCACGATTCTTCGGATCGCGTCGAGGCCGTCATCGCCCGCGAACAACGCCAGCGCCGGTTCGTGATCGCGGATCTCCGGTGCGAGTTCAGCAGCCTCTGCCGTCATCACGTACGGCGGGTTGGATACGATCGCGTCCCATTCCTCTGCCGACCGGATCCCATCACACAGATCGCCGCGAACGAAGGCCGCGCGCGCGAAGAGCCCGAGTCGCCCGGCGTTCCCCCGGGCACAGGAAAGAGATTCGGCGGAAAGATCGACCCCGATCCCGTGCGCATCGGGCAAGCGGGCGAGCAGCGCAAGCAGGATCGCGCCGCTGCCCGTTCCAAGATCGAGGATGCGCGCCCCCGCTCGGCCGCCGCCGCGCAGGCGCTCGACCACGCGCTCGACCAGAACCTCCGTCTCGCTGCGCGGAATGAAAACGCCCGGTCCGACCGCGAGGGTGAGCCCCGCGAACTCCGCCGTCCCGAGCACGTACTGGAGCGGTTCGCGCGCGAGCCGGCGCGCGAGCAGGGCATCGAAGCGCGCGATCGCTTCCGCATCCGGCGCCTGATCGATCAGCCATAATCGGATCCGCTGGATTCCGAGGGCCGCGGCCATGAGGTACTCGGCTTCGAGCTGGGGATTCCCCGCGCCGATCTCCTCGATGCGGCGCGCCCCCTCACGAATCCAGAGAAAGAGAGGGTTCACGGGATCACGCGGCGGCGAGGTTCATGCCCGCGCCCCTAGAAGACCTGGGGCGCCCTCAGTCGGGCTTCGGTTTCCGCGACCTGAAGGGCGCGGATCAAAGCATCCAGGTCACCGTTCATGATCTCGCCGAGATTGTACAAGGTGAGCCCGATCCGGTGATCGGTCACGCGTCCCTGCGGGAAGTTATAGGTTCGGATCTTGGCGCTGCGGTCGCCGGTCGAGACCATGTCGCGCCGCGTCTTCGCGAGCTCCTCCTCCTGCTTCTGCCGCTCCATGTCGAGAATTCGCGCCCGCAGGACCTTCAGCGCCTTCACCTTGTTCTTGAGCTGGCTGCGCTCGTCCTGGCACTGAACGACGATTCCCGTCGGCAGATGTGTCACGCGCACGGCGGAGTCGGTCGTGTTGACGCTCTGGCCACCGGGACCGGATGAGCGGAACACGTCGACCTGAATCTCCTTCTCGTCGATCTGAATGTCGACCTCCTCCGCCTCGGGGAGAACCGCGACCGTGATGGCGGATGTGTGGATCCGCCCGCTCGCCTCCGTTTCGGGGACGCGCTGCACGCGATGAACCCCCGACTCGTACTTGAACGTCCCGTAGGCATCCTCGCCTTCCACCATGAAGACCGCCTCGCGGAGACCGCCGATCCCGGTTGCGTTGGAGGAGAGCTCCTCGAGCCGGAAGCCCTTGGACTCCGCGTACCGCGTGTACATGCGGAAGATGTCGCGGACGAAGAGGGCGGCTTCCTCCCCACCGGTGCCGGCACGGATCTCGATGATCGCGTTCTTCTCGTCGTTCGGATCTCGCGGCGTGAGAAGTCGCTTCAACTCCACCTCGGCCGCGCCCTTGCGCTCGCGCGCGGGTTCGAGCTCCTCACGGGCGAGCTCCTGCAGCTCGGAATCGTCGGATGCCAGCGCTTCATCCGCCTCCGAGACCTGCTTGACCGAGTTCTTGTACTCCTCCATGGCCCGCAGGATCTTCTCCAGGCGGCTCCTCTCGCGCCCGATCCTCTTGGCCTCCCGCATGTCGGAGAGGACTTTCGGATCCGACGCCTGCAGCAGGAGCTCGTGGATCCGGGCCTTCAGGTTCTCGTAGTTCTTGAGCAGATCTTCCATGTTCCCTTCCGCAAGACGCAGCAAGGCCCAGGCGAGTGCGCATGAGCGTGCGCGCTCGCCCGGGCCTCAGACCACTGCGCTAGCTTTGCTCGGCTGGCGGGGTTTCCATCTTGTACTTGCGACGGAAGCGCTCCACGCGGCCGGCCGAGTCGACCAGCTTCTGCTTCCCCGTGTAGAAGGGATGGCAGTTGGCGCAGATCTCGATCGTGAAATCCTTCCCCTCGGTCGAGCGCGTCTCGAGGATGTTCCCGCAGACGCAGGTGATACGCACGTTGCGGTAGTTCGGGTGGATCCCCTTCTTCATCGCTTCACACTCCTCTGACTGAATGAACCCGCCGATCGAAGGATCAGCCGTTCATCGCTTCCAGGAACTTCCGGTTCGTCTTCGTCTGCTCGAGCTTGGAGATCAGGAACTCCATCGCTTCGACCGGATTCATGTCGCTCAAGAATTTCCGCAAGATCCAGATTTTACGCAGATCGCCCTCGGGGAGCAAGAGCTCCTCTTTGCGGGTGCCGCTACGGTTCAGGTCGATTGCGGGGAAGATCCTCTTGTCAGAGAGCTTACGATCGAGGACCAGTTCCATGTTCCCCGTCCCCTTGAACTCCTCGAAGATCACGTCGTCCATCCGGCTCCCCGTCTCGATCAGGGCGGTCGCACAGATGGTGAGGCTTCCCCCCTCCTCGATGTTGCGCGCCGCGCCGAAGAAGCGCTTCGGACGGTGGAGCGCGTTCGCGTCGACTCCTCCCGAGAGGATCTTGCCGCTGTGCGGGACGACCGTGTTGTAGGCGCGGGCGAGACGGGTGATCGAATCGAGCAGGATCACGACGTCGCGCTTGTGCTCGACCAAGCGGCGGGCTTTCTCGATCACCATCTCGGCGACCTGCACATGACGCTCGGCCGGCTCGTCGAACGTCGAGCTGATCACCTCCGCCTGCACCGACCGTTCCATGTCGGTGACCTCTTCCGGCCGCTCGTCGATCAAAAGGACGATCAGGACGATCTCAGGATGGTTCTCCGTGATCGCGTTCGCGATCTTCTGGAGGATCATCGTCTTCCCCGCCTTCGGCGGGGAGACGATGAGCCCGCGCTGACCCTTCCCGAGCGGTGCCAGGAGATCGATGATCCGGGTCGATATGTCCCGGTTCTTCGTCTCGAGATTGAGCTTCGTCATCGGGTAGAGAGGGGTCAGGTTGTCGAAGAGGGTCTTGTCCTTCGCCGCCTCGGGGCCCTCGAAGTTCACCGCCTCGACGCGCAGCAGCGCGAAGTAACGTTCGCCGTCCTTCGGCGGACGCACCTGCCCCGACACCGTGTCGCCGGTCCGCAAGTCGAAGCGCTTGATCTGAGAGGGTGAAACGTAGATGTCATCGGCGCTCGGCAGGTAGTTGTAGTCCACCGAGCGGAGGAAGCCGTACCCCTCGGGGAGGATCTCCAGGACCCCCTCGGCGAAGATCAGGCCGTTCTTGTTGGTCTGCGCCTCCAGGATCCGGAACATCAGGTCCTGCTTGCGCATCCCGCTGGTTCCCTGGATCCCGAGATCCTGGGCGACCTTGACCAGCTCCGAGATCGTCTTGCGCTTCATCTGCGCAATGTCCATGAAGTTCGCGTCCTTGCTGCGGGCGCGGCGGTCGGCCATTCCGACCGTGGTCTCTTCAGACGGCGAACGGACTTCTTCTGTGTCTCTTTGTTCTTGCACGAATGTGTGAACCTCAACGGCTCAAGGGAGCCGACTCGCACCTAAGGTCCATGTTCAATGTGCGTTCGAACGAAGCACGAACCATTCCTTAAGCGGGTTGGAATCTCCTCGGTGAATACATGGAGGTGACAGGGCGGGATCAGGCCGTTCTGCATTCCGGCATCCCAAGAGGGAGCCTACGTACGGGTCGAGATCCCTGTCAACGAAAAACGGCCGTTCCGGGATCGGTCCGCCGGCCCTGGCTCCCGCCTTCCACCCGGAGTTTCGGCCGTCGCCGGCCTGACCTTCGCGGGATTCGTCCTGGCGGCGGACCAAAAGGCGGGGGCGGTGGAACGAGGCGCCCGCCGCCTGGATGCGCCGGGCGCCTGCGTTCGATACCAGGGGATCCCCTCGATAGGAATCCGGATTTATTTCGTGCCGGGAGTCGCCGTCTTGACCGCTTTGAACTCCCGCTGGTACTTCAGGGACCCGTTCTGGAAAGCATAGGCCTTGCCGCGGGACCAATAGAACCAGACCTCCCAAGCGCCGCTGCTCGAGTCGGTGAAGGTCCGCACCTCCTCGGGCTTTCCTTCCTCACGATACTTCCGAACCAGGTCGGACTGTGCGTCGGCTTGACCGAGGTGCGTGCGGAATTCCTCCACCGGGACAACGGTAACGCCCGACATGTCACCGGGGGGCTGCAACGACCGCTGGAAGACGATCCCCGCGACCCTCTCGTTCTTGTTCCCCAGGCAGTAGTAGATGCGGCCGAGGATGTCGTGATAGCGACCCTTTTTCGGGTCGAGGTCGAGGAGGGCCTTCGCGCGCTCGAGACCCTTGTCGCACTGCTTCAGCTCGAGATAGAGCGAAGCCGTGTTGTAGAGCGCTTCCTGATCATCAGGCTTGGCGGCAAGATCCTTCTCGAACGCCTCGATCGCCTTCCTATAGTTCTCCTGCTTGTGCATCGTGTCTGTCTCGGCGAGCTGGTAATGAACGACGCCGAGCGAGAAGAGAAGGTCCGGGTCGTTGCTGCGCAGCGAGTCGGCGGCGGTGTAGTATTTTACCCCGTTCTCGAGGCCTTCCTTGCTGGCGTTGCCCGAAGCATCCACCTGCGCTGCGGCCTGATCGCCCAGCCGGCGATACTGGTCGAAAAGAAGGTCCTTCGACTTCTCATCGTTCGGGGCGATCCTGTTCGACTCCCGAAGCATCATGAGACCGGAGTCGGGCTGACCGAGGTTGAAGTAGCAAACCCCCATGTTCCGAGGGGTTTCCGACTTGTTCGGCCCGTAGACCTGGGCTTTCTCGAACTCGCCCAGCGCGAGGCGATAGTCCTTCTTCGCCTCTTCGCTGTTGCCGGCGACCTTGGCGTCCCCCGCGGCCTTCGCCTGGGAGAGTCCGTTGTTGTGCTTGACGCTCCAGTAGTGCGCAAGGACGTCGTCGGCGTCCTTCTTGACGGTCGGGTATTTCGGACCCTGGAGCGAAACCGCCTTCGCGAGGGTCGCACAGGCCTGGGCCGTGCTGTCGAGCTCGGCATAGGCCTTGCCGAGCCAGAGCCATGCCTCGGCGTTCCCCGGCTCCTGCTTCGTCGCCGTGAGGAGCACCTCGCGCGCACGATCGAAGCGCTTCTGATCGAAGTGGAGAATCCCGCCGCTCAGAAGGGCGTTCTTGCAGCTGGTCACGACGACCACCGAAAGCGCGCCCGCCAACAATACCCAGAAGATTCCGCGTCGCATAGCCCGACCCCCTCCATCGCCCAATCCCGAGATGCCGAATGGCAATCCTTGGAGGAATCTAGGAGCCGCCCGGAGGGGTGTCAAGGCGGTAGGCGGGGCGTCCGCCGCGGGCCGCGCTGGGCTACAGCGTGTGGATCGGATCGACGTCCACGTGAAGCCGGACGCCGCGCGTCCCGAGGGGCGGGATGCGTTCAATCGCATGGCGGGCAAGTCGGTGGAGAGCCTCGCTGCTCGCCCCCTTCATGCTGAGATGCCAGCGGTATCGTCCCTTCAGACGTGACAGGAACATAGGCGCCGGCCCGAGGATGACGACATCCTCGCGTCGCGCGGGTCCGGTCAGCGCCTCGGCGGCATCCTCCGCCCTCCGTTCGACGGTTTGCTCGACGGGGCCGTCGAAGAGGAGGTGAACCATCCGAGAGAACGGCGGGTATCCGAGCGTCTGCCGGTGGACGATCTCCGCCGCGGCGAACGCTTCGAAGTCACCAGCCGCAGCGCTGTGGATCACGTAGTGCTCGGGGAGCAACGTCTGGAGCACCACTTCCCCCCGCACGCTGCCGCGCCCCGCGCGGCCGGCGACCTGCGTGAGGATCTGAAACGCCCGTTCGCTCGCGCGCATCTCGGGGAGCCCCATCTCGCGGTCCGCGAGGAGCACCCCGACGAGCGTGACCGAAGGAAAATCGAATCCCTTCGCGAGCATCTGGGTCCCGAACAGGATGTCAACGTCCCTCCTCTCGATCGCGTCGATGTGCGCGGCGTGGCTGCCCCGGCGGCGGGTCGTGTCCGCATCGAGGCGCAGGAGACGGGCCTGCGGGAAGAGGGCGGCAAGCTTTTCCTCGAGCTTCTGCGTGCCGGTTCCGCCGTAGTGGAGCAATTCGCTCTTACAGGCGGGGCAGGACTCCGGTTTCGGGATCACGAGCCCGCAGTGATGGCAGCGAAGATCGCTCGTCGTGCGGTGATACGTCAGTACCACCTCGCACCGGTTGCATCGAAACATCTCGCCGCAATCGGAGCACTGAACGACCGTCGAGTGGCCCCGGCGGTTCAGGAAGAGGATCGACTGCTCGCCCGCCTGCAAGCGGGCTCGAATCTTCTGGATGAGAAGCCCCGAGAAGAGCGGGATCGAGCGGCTGTCGCGGGCCATGCCGGGATCGTTGCGAAGGTCGACGACCGAGACGCGCGCCGGTTCGCGGGACGCGTAGCGGCGGGTGAGGATGTGCCCGGTGAACTTGCCGGCGCGGACGTTCCACCAGGCCTCGAGGCTCGGCGTGGCGGTCCCGAGGACGACGGTCGCGCCCGCGAGGCGCGCGCGCATGATCGCCGTGTCGCGCCCGTGATAGCGGGGGGATTCCTCCTGCTTGTAGGCGGGTTCCTGCTCCTCATCGACGACGACGAGGCGAAGGTCCCGGAGCGGCACGAAGACGGCCGAGCGCGCGCCGACGATGATCTTGAGATCGCCGCTCCGGGCGCGCTCCCAGGTGCGCCGGCGCTCGGCAACGCCCGTCATCGAGTGGTAAAGACCCACGCGATCACCGAAACGGCGGCGCACCCGCGAGAGGATCTGCGTCGCAAGTCCGATCTCCGGCTCCAGGAGCAAGACGGTCCCCCCCTCGCGCAGGACGAGATCGGCGAGCGCGAGGTAGATCTCGGTCTTGCCGGATCCGGGGACGCCGCGCAAGAGGTGCACGGAGAAGCGATGCTCGTCCAGGGACATGCGAAGCCGCTCGAACACCTCACTCTGCTCGGGCTCGAGCGCGGGCGGGGGATCGAGCGGGGTCGTCGTTCTCCTTTCAAGGACCTCCGACTCGCCATCGATCCCGGCCTCGGGATCTCCTGTCTTTTTCTTCTTCTCGCGAGGGGCCCGCCCGCGCGGAGCGGCGGCCTCGAGCACTTCCCCCCACGGGGCGAGGTAGTAGTCCGAGATCCATCGCGTGAGCTCGAGGAGGTGCGCGTCGAAGACCGGCTCCGGGGGAGAGGGAGGGCCGCCGAGCGGGCGGAGCCTCTCGGGAGCCGCGTCGGCGTGCACACGGACGACGAAGCCGTGCGTGCGGCGCCTCCCGAGCGGGACGAGCACGCGGTGACCGACCTGGACGATTCCGCGCAGCTCCTCCGGGATCAGGTAGGTGAAAGGCGCACGGACCGCAACCGGGACCGCGACGTCGGCAAGATGGAGATCGGGCGATGAAGAACGCGGTTCTGACATCGAGGAAGAGGATCGCCGATCCGGCTCCTCCGGTCGATACCAGGATTGCATGAGCAAAGCCGTTTTTGCGGATCAGACGCGCTCATTGCACGCGTCGAGCACGAGGCGTAGACTCGCGTATGTCAGAGGGATATCACCTCCAAGGAGGTTGAATGCGCCGCCCCAATGACACCATGCGTCTCGTCCTGGCGGGGCTTGCGATCACGGCCGTGGTCCTCCTTGCGCAGCGACTGCCGATCCGGGGATCAACCGCGGATCGGGACAGCGATTTCGACGAGGAGAGGGCCACCCTGTCCATGCGCCCGGGTGACGGACTCCCCGTCAAGACCCCGAACCCCTGGTTCTTCCTCGAACGCGCCTATCCGCTCGGGAGGATCCCGCGCGAGCAGTTCCAGGCCGCCCAGATCCAGGCGCGGGTCCTGAAGGACGAAGCCCGCGAGCGCGGCGGATCGCGCGGGACATGGGAATTCCGCGGTCCGACGAACATCGGCGGACGGATCACCGATCTCGCCGTCGACCCGACCGACGCGGCGGTCTGCCTTGCGGCGGCCGCGGAGGGGGGCATCCTCCGAACGACCGATTCCGGCCAGAACTGGACACCCCTTCTGGACGATCAGACGACACTTTCGATCGGCGCGATCGCGCTCGATCCCGCGACTCCGATGACCGTCTATGCCGGGACCGGCGAGGTGAATCCAGGCGGTGGGAGCGTCGCGTACGGCGGAACAGGCGTCCTCAAATCGACGGATCGCGGCGACACGTGGACGCCTCTCGGTCTCGAGTCGACCGGCTCGATCGGCCGCATCCGCATCGATCCCACGGATTCGCAGCGGATCTACGTCGCCGCGATGGGCGATCTCTGGACAGCGGGGCCGGACCGGGGTCTCTTCCGAACGACGAACGGCGGCGCGACGTGGCAGAAGGTCCTCTATGTCAGCGACTCCACGGGGTGCGTCGACATCGTGATTCGTCCCGATCAGCCGCGGACGATCTTCGCCGCCATGTGGGAACGGATGCGGCACGTCCGCTACTACAGGTACGGGGGCCCGACGTGCGCCGTATACAAGTCGACCGACGGCGGGGACACATGGGCCCCGGTCGGAGGCGGCCTGCCGACCCCCTCCTCGACCGGAGGGAGGATCGGCCTCGCCCTCTGCGCGTCCCAGCCCGACGCGATGTACGCGATCTACGCGGACAAGACCGGGTACTTCGCGGGGTTGTACAAATCCACAAACGGCGGCGGGACCTGGACGCGGACGAACGACGGCGCCCTGTCGAGCATGTACTCGTCCTATGGATGGTGGTTCGGCAACGTGCGCGTGAACCCGGTCAACGCGAACGTCGTCTTCGCACTCGGACTCGACTTCTACCGATCCACGAACGGCGGATCGGGCTGGTCGGAGTCGAGCGGCGGGATGCACGTCGACCACCACGCGCTTGAGTTCGGCCCAGGCGCGAATCCCGTCATCTATGAAGGGAACGACGGCGGCCTGTATCGTTCGGGGAACGGCGGGACGCAATGGTCGATGCTCCCGAATCAGCCGATCACGCAGATCTATCGCGTCTGCCTCGACGCGAGTCGCCCGAGCGCTCTCTACGGCGGCGCGCAGGACAACGGTACGAACCGCACACAGACCGGCGCGCTCGACGATTGGAGGAGCATCTACGGCGGGGACGGCTTCCAGCCGCGGGTCCACCCGATCAACCCGAACCGTATCTGGGCGGAATATCAGTACGGAGCGCTCGGGTATTCCTCGAACGGCGGCAGCTCCTGGACCGACGCGACCGGGGGAATCAGCGGAAGCGACCGGCACAACTGGAACACGCCGGTCATCCTGGGCGCGGTCGACCCGAACACGATGTACTACGGGACGCAGAAGTTGTACAGAAGCACGAACGGGACCGGCTGGACCGCGATCAGCGGGGATCTCACCGGCGGCTCGGGCGGCGGCTCGCAGGGGAACGTCTACGGGACCCTGACGACGATCGACTCCTCGCCGCAGGACGCGCAGGTGATCTGGACGGGCAGCGACGACGGCCACGTGTCGGTGACCACGGACGGCGGTGCGACATGGCGAAGCGTCTCGTCCGTGCTGCCGACCCGCTGGATCACCTCCGTGCGGACAAGCCCCAACGCGCGCGCGACCGCCTACCTCACGCTGTCGGGGTTCCGCTGGGGGAGCCCGCTCCCGCACGTCTTCAAGACGACGGACCTGGGGGCGACATGGACCCCGATCGCCGGCAACCTCCCCGAAGCGCCCGCGGACGACATCGCGATCGATCCGACGAACGAGAGTCGTCTGTTCGTTGCGACCGATGTCGGCGTCTTCGAGACATGGGACGGCGGCGCGACGTGGTCGGCCCTCGGGACGAACCTGCCGAATGTCGTCGTGAACATGCTCGTCTTCGATCCGCTGACGCGGCGCCTGACGGCGGCTACGTACGGCAGGAGCTTCTGGTCGTACAACATCGACCAGCCATCCGCGGTCGGGCCGGCCATCGCCGCGAACGCGGCACGGCCGCTCACGATCTCCCCGAACCCGACCGGCGGTGGGGCCACGATCCGGTGGTCCGGAGCTCCGGCGGCCGGGCCCGCGCGCGTCGACGTCTACAGCGTCTCGGGGCGCTGCGTCTGGTCCGCGGAGGTCGCGGCCGGAGGGCGGCAGGTTCGTTTCGAGAGGACGGGCGACCACGGCGAGCATCTCGCGGCGGGCGCGTACTTTGTCCGCGTGAAGTCGGGTCGCACGGTCCTCGGTAACGGACAGATCGTCCTGACCCGGTAGCATCGCCGATCTCTGCCGGGCGGCCAGGTTGGTTCCGGAGGCCGCCCTGCGCTTAGAACACCCCCCCGCTCGAGTCGTACTGATCGCTGTGGGGATCCATGGCGTTCCCGCTGCTGTCCGTCCCGGTGAACTTGAACACCCAGTGCGACGGATCGATGACCCCGTTACCCGAGGCATTCTGGGTGACCTTGAAGTAGACGGTGGCGGTGAGGGTCAATGGGTCGTATCGGACCGACGTCGGGTATGGGAGGATCCCGACCTCCCGTTCCGGGTGGAGGTTCGCGCCGTAGTTGTACACGCCGGCTTCTCCTCCGCTCGCCTTCGAGATCGACCAGTTGTAGATACTCTGCACGGAGGCCACGTCCATATTCCGGTTGAACTGGAAGGTCAGCGCGAAGGTCTTCACGGCCCCCGGCGTCGCAAGTGACGGATCGAGGTCCTCAAGCGGCGTGCCTGGGCCGAGCCTCGTGTTGAACGTGCTGCGGGTCAGGTCCTGATAGAGGAGCCTGGGCTTGTACATCGCTGCCTGGACTTCGGTGGCGAGCGAGTTGCTCTCTCCCGTGTCCATGCTGAGCAGTGCCTTCACCTGGTCCTGCGCCTGGTCGGTCTGGTCCATGCCGATGTAGGAGTAGGCCAGATCGGCGTACGCCACGGCGTAGTTCCGATTCAGCGCAATGGCCTGATTGAACTGCTGGACGGCATCCTCATAACGGCCCTGTTTGTTGTACACAAGGCCAAGACTGTAGTAGGCCGATGCGTCCTTCGGAGCCTGGCGGACCGCCTTCGTGAACTGCGCCTCTGCTTCGGATAGCCGGTTGGTGTTCATGTAGATGTACCCGAGGGAGGCGGCCGGGCCGGCCCACGTGGGATTGGTCTTCGCAAGCTGCAGGAACTGCTGTTCGGCGTCGGCGTAGCGCCCCTGCTTCATCAGGTACGTCGCGAGGTCGTTCCGCGCGTCGACGGATGTCGGATCCACCTGGACCGCCCTCTTGTAGGCCGCGATGGCGTCATCGGTGCGCCCCATCAGTGCGTACGTCTGCCCGACGTTGCTCCAGGCGATCAGAAGCCCCGGCCGGAACGCGGCCGCCTGCTTGAAGGCCACGACCGCCCCCTCATAGTTCTTCTTCTGGAGGAGATCGGCCCCGCGACTGAGCGCCGAGTTGGCGAGCGCCGCCCGCTGCGTTTCCTGATTGACGAGCGCGGACGCGACGTTGTCGAGCGAGTAGTAGGTGTAGTCCATCATGAGAAACGCTCCTCTTGGGCGGGCGTAGTGCGCTGGCGCGCCCCGGACCGTCCTGGCCCGCGGCATGTCGCCATCGTCCCTGAGCGGGTCGCCCCTACTCGAATTATCGGCAGAGATGTCCGCGGGATTGAGGGCGGGGCTAAGTTGATGTCAGTGTGTCAGATGTAGCCAATCACGGAAGAGGAAATCGAAGCGGCCGATCAGCAGCGACATACGGCTCATGACCGTGTAGCCGAAGGACGCGCCGAAGGTGACCATCAAGAAGAACGTCCCGACCCGCGCCGTCTTGCCCGCTAGCTTCGTGTGCTCGATTGAGAAGAAGAAGTAGATCAGCCCGGTGAACGTCCCGACGAACACGAAGAACGCATCCCAATCGATGTTGAACGGCAGGGGGATCCACAGGAACCGCCCGTTCCCCGCCGTGACGAGCGGCACGAGGGTGTCGTGGATCTGGCTGATCGCGTTCGACTGGAGATACGTGATGAAGTAAAGCCCGGCGGTCGATCCGACAATGAACGCGAGCGGCCAGCGCGAGATCCATCCCCCCTTCGGCAGCAAGCGCATCAGCATCATCACGCCGAGGACCCCGGAGATCAGATAGAACCAGCGCGAATCGACTCCGCCTCCGGCGAGCAGCTTCAAGGCGGCGGCGTGCAGGTTCAGGACGAGCTTCGGCCAGATGTTCTGCCAGAAGAGGCTCACGAACCAGTATCCCGCCGAAACGCCGACGAAGAGCGCTTCGCAGAACTTGTAGATCGGGTTGTCCTTGTAGAGGAACGAGAGGATTCCGAGCGTGAGGAGGGCCGCGATCCAGATGCCGATCAGGTTCATCATGATCCGGCCACCTCTCCCCCGATCCGGCGCTGCCTGCGCCGGCTCAGGAAGAAGGCGACGTTGCCGACCACGACGAAGAGGACGACCACGACGTGGGCGCACGACTGGGCGAGCATGAATCTCGTCCCTTTGCCTTCGAAACCAGTGATCTCCTCGTACTCGGCGGCCCCCTTCATTCCGCCGAGCACGCCGGTCAACTGGCGGGGGAAATATGGATACACCTGGGGCGCCTGGACGGCCGTCGAGCCCGTTCCAATCCTCGTGTGGAAGCGGTCGCCCGCGAACTGGACCCACTCGACCGTCCCCGGGTAGCCCGCCGAGACGTTGAAGACGTACGCGATCGCGCTGAAGTCCTTGACGCCCTGCATGATCGGGAAGTTCGAGACGTCCCGCCCCCGCGCGTCGCGCGGGAAAGTGGCCGGAATGCTCGACCCCATCCTCTGGATCACGACCTCGTTCCCTGACTGGAAGCCGAGGTTGATGTAATCGATCCCGTATTTCGGCGCGACGGCTGCGACCCGCGGATCGGTGAGGGCTTCCCGCAGCGCGATGTCGGCTTGCTGCGGCCCCTGCGGCCAGAGGCCCATGATGATGACGCGCAGATGGCGCGTGAGCGCCTGCTTCAAGAAGGTCACCGTCATCGGCTGGATCTCGGCGGCGGACCCCGGATCGTAGTCGCACGCGAGAATGACCCGCGATCCGGCCGGGAGGTTCGCGACCGTGTCGGAGATGCCGCGGACCTCCGGGGTGATCGTGATCGTCTGCTCGGCATGCAGGAACAGGGGGATCGAGACGGAGATCGCGATCAGCAGGAAGATCCAGCGCCGGTCGAGAGTCAGCAGGCGGTCGAGACCGGTCACGATTCCCCTCCCAGGTGCCCCTTCTCGATTCCGAGGATCAGGCGCAAGCTCGTCGAGACGGTCCCGAGGGCGATCCCGATCATGATCGCGCGCTGTCCGGCCTTGTTCGGGACGTTCATGATCCAGTCGGCGAGATTCGAGAGCCGGTACCCCTCGGGGAGGAACCGGGTCAGCTGATCACCGACCGGGACGCGTCCGAGCATCACGAGGAACCCGGCGAGCAGCAGCAGCGTCGCCTCGCGGTTGCGCGCGCGGAATGCGCGGTACGAGGCGGAGGCGACGTAGAACGCGAGCATCGCGAACATCGTCGACGATAGCGGATTGTAGATGCTGTTATAGATCCAATCAAAGGGCGTCCCCGGATCCTGGAAACGCTCGCCGCCGCTGAAGAAGAAGCCGACGACGCTCGTCGCGAGGAAGCTCACGATGATGACGGCCGAGAGGGGCCAGCCGCTCGCGCGCCGATAGACATGGTCTCCCGAAACCTTCATCAGGTTCAACACGCCGAGCCAGATCGCGAACGCCGCGATGATCTGGACCCAGTCGTTCAGGAGGTCCTGCATCCCCGAGAACGGACGATGCGGGACGAAGAACTGCACGACATAGATAATCCCGACGAACGCGGTGAGGAAGATGGGGACCCTGCGCTTCAACGGGCCGCCACTGCCGGGATCGGGTTCGCCGTCGCCGCCGTCATTGCACCACGAAGAGGGACGAGAAGTCGTAGAGACCCGTCGTCTGGATGATGATCCCCACGAGGAGCAGAAGGAGGATGATCGCCTTGCCCATGTCCTGACCCTTCAGGCTTCCGAGCTGGCGCGGTTCCTTCGAGAGATAGGCACCGGCGACGAACAGCTCCTCGCCAAGCAATGTGTAATCGGAGGCCGCGACGAAGAACGGGAGCTGGCTCGCCTGCGCCGTGCCCGCGATCTGGATCGCGCCGATCGAGTTGCCGGTCTCGGCCAGGATCAACGCCTCCGCGTAGAAGCTCCCCTGCATGAAGATCGCCGCCGGCCTGTCGCGGACCATGATCCCCTCGAGAGCGGCCGCGTAGCCGAACTGATCATCGGTCAGGTAGTAGACCATCGAGTCGTTGTAGATGTCGGGACGCCCCGCGGCCAGATACGCTTCCTTGACCGTTTCGCGGCAGGCGACCATCACGAGGGAGCGCGAGACCGGGATCTCGAGCGGGGTCTCGTACTGCGCGGTCATGCGGGCGACGCGCCCGAGGATCGCGATTCCCGCGAGGGTCATGACGTTGTCCATGTCCGACGTGCCGGGGATATACAGGATCTTCCGGCCCATCTCGGTCGCGCGGCCGACCGCCTCGTCGACCGCGTCCAGGCCCGCAATCTTGCGGATGAAGATCGGACGGCCCCGCTTTGCGTATTCGATGAAAAAGATGATGAGCCCCGACAGGATGATCACCGCGAGCAGCGCGTTCACGCGGCCGCGATGGAACCACTGCGCGGTCGCCCGCCCGGGACCGCTGGCGATCGAAGGCCTCCCCGGCGAGTCCGGGATGCCGCCCCGGGAAGCGATCCTGTAATAGTAGGTGACGCCGTCTCGTATGGAATCCGCGTCGACGAAATCGGAAATCCCGCGCGGGACGTCGGCGATCACCGTGAAGGGGCCGTCCGGAAGGGTCGCCCGCTCGATCCGATAGCCGTGGAAGTCCGTGTTGTCCGCGACGTCGCACTGTGGACGGACCCAGGTGAGCGTGAGGCTGCCGCCGTTGTCGTTCGGCGTGTCGCGGACCGTCACCAGATCGGGGGGGGGCAGGGCGGCGAGCGCGAACACGGGAGGTGCGAGGAAGGCCAGCGCCCCGAGGGCCATCAAGACTGGGGCGGCGACGCCGATCGCGGCTGCGGTCACAAGAACAGCCGCGGAAGCGATTCCGCGGCGTGCGGATCGGCGCAGACAAGCGTCCAGATGCATCAGCCCCTCAGTCCCGGCATGCGACCTAGTCTTTGTCAGAATGAGACAAATCTACCCCAAGGTCAACGACGGATCGGTGCCGCGGACGCCATCTTCCTGTATGATTGTTTCGGTCCGAATCCACGGCACACAACGGGAGAAGATCGATGCATGCACGGTCCCGCTTTCTCAGCACGGCACTCACGGCCTTCGCCATCCTCGGAATCTTGGGCGGCCCGGCGGCCCTTCCCGCGACCGCGAGCGTGCCGAGGGTGATCATCGGCGAGGACTTCGGGCACGAACTCTGAGGCTACTGCAACTGGGCCCGGTGCGGGCTCAGGGTGATGCAGGAGGAGTTCGGGGACGGGTTCATCCCGTTCGAATACGACATCGCGGGGGCGTTCTCGACGCCGGAGACGGTCGCGCGCGGCGCGTGGTACGGCGTGAACGGCGTCCCGTCCGTGCGGATCGACGGCAAGTACGTAGTCGACGGCGCGAGCAGCTGCGACCAGACCGCGCGCGACTACCGCACCCGGATCAAACAGCGCCTGCAGGAGACCGGAGGGGTGAGCCCGGTCGAGATCACGGGAAACTACGTCCCCTTGATGGACACGATCCGCGTGACCGCGAGCTTCCGCCTCGTAGATCCGGCGACCTTGAACGACCTACATGCGATGCTGATCCTCTATGAAGACGAGATCCCGTTGAACGGGAAGCACTGGCAGCACGTCGTGCGCAAGATCGTCGACGAGCCGGTCGTCCTGCGGAATGCAGGCGACGCCGTGACCGTTTCGCGCGCGATCCCCGTCGATGGGGCGTGGGACGACACTCGAATCCACGCGGTCGCCTTCCTCCAGCAGGCGGCCGGAGATCGCTCAATCATCCAGGCGGCGCGCCTGCCGTTCGGCGATTTCGATTTCGATCTCCGGCGGAAGGTCGCGTCGATCCCCGCGGGCAACGGCGAGGCCGTATTCGACGGCGTGGTCACGAACATGGACGCAGTGATCGACACGTTTTCGATCGCGCTCGACTCGGGATCGTTCGACGGCTGGACCTCCTCCGTGGATTCGCCCGCCGATCGCGCGATCGCACCCGGCGAGAGCTCCCCCGTTCTGGTGCGCGTGCGCACGAATGGCGCGCCAGAAATCCGAGGCGGTGTGCTGCGCATATCGTCGCGCGCATCGGGGCGCAACTCCGCAACGATGATCGAGGTCTTCAACGGAAGCCGATCGATCCTCCTTGTCGACGATGACGGGAATCGCACGGACGAATCTCCGATCGTCACGGCACTCGATGCGAACGGCTACCTGTACGACCTCTGGGACAGCTATCACGGCCACGGGCAGGATTCCCCGCTGTTCGCGGAGATGCGCGGCTATGACATCGTGCTCTGGCAGACCGGCTTCGATCTCAGCACATACGCGCTCGACCGCTTCGACATGGGGGCGTTGGCCGCATACCTGGACAACGGCGGCGCGCTGTGCCTCGCGAGCCAGGGCTTCCTGAACGGGATATCGGAGATGAACGAATTCGTCCGCGAAGATCTCGGCGTCGATTCGTGGACGCTCGACACCGCCTATGACCATCTGAACGGCATCGCGGGCGATCCGATCGGGGACGGCTTGAGCTGCGATCTCGAGTTCGGCGGGGCCTACCAGAACAAGGGGGACGACGCGCGCCCCGGCGCCACGGCGATCACGGCGCTCGTTGCCCCGAACGGCTCGCATGCGATTCTGCGCAACGTCGCCCCGAGCGGGGCGCGGGTGGTCTTCATGCCCTGTGCGCTGCACGCCGTGAGCGCGACCGATCCCGATCCGAACAACCTCCGCACCCTCGCCGGACGGATCGTCCGGTGGCTCGCGCGGGAATCCCCCGCGGCGACGCCGGAGGGGGGAGCGGGCGCGACCGGCGGTCCGCACCTTTCCGTTCAGCCCAACCCCGCGAGGGGCGCTGCGGCGATCTTGTTCGATCTCCCGGCCGCCGGGCCGGTTCGGCTCGAGGTTTTCGATGCCGGAGGGCGCCTCGTCACGCGCATCCTCGAGGGGAACTTCCCGGCGGGGAGAAATGGTTGGGAATGGTGGCGACGCGCGCCCGGGATCTATCTGCTGCGCCTGACCACGGCCGAAGGCCACGCGATCGCGAAAACAGTCGTGATCGAATGAGAGATCCCTGACGTCGATCGACCGGCGGCGTCGATGGAGACGGCGGAGCAGGGGGTCGTCAGCCGAACAGATCCCCTTGCCCGCTCCAAACCCGCTCCCACGTGGATCCGAGGCAAGACAGAACCGTCTCAGCGATCGGACGGATCTGCTTCTCGACGTAGTGCTCGTAGTCGAGCGGATGCTGAGGAGCGTCCGCCGGCTCCGGACCGGCCGACGTGACAACGTACGAGATCAGGCGCGAGTCGCGCTCCGTCATCTGGCGCGCCGCCTTCACATGGCGCGGGGTTGTTTTTGTATAAGCACCCGGCTCCTTGCGAAGGGCCTTCCGGTAGACAAGCTGGCCGTCGCGCTCGCCCCCCCTCACCTGCGCCACGAACGCCCGGATGAACCCGTCCACCGGTTCGTCGTGAAACACGCGCCGCACGAGCTCGTGCTGGAACTCCTTGCTCAGGAGGGTCCAGTCGCGTCGGGCCGATTCGAGACCGGTGAAAACGATCTCCTCGCGCCCGTCCTTCCGGCGGACGAGTCCCGCGTACCGCTTCTTGCTCCCCTCGCGCGAGTGGCGCAGCCCGGGGAGGAAGAAACGCTCGTAGAGCCGATCGAGCCGAAGTAGGAGCCGGCTCTCGACGCGCCAGGTTTCCCGCACCCACGCCCCGACCTCATCATTCGCCTCGCGCGCGAGCCGCCGCCCGATCTCCACCGCCTCCGCAGCGTCGGGTGTCGTGCCCGCCACGAAGAGAGAGTCCGTGTCGCCGTACAGAACGCGGTATCCGCGGTCTTCCATCCATTTCTTCGTCCAGAGCAGGATCGTTTGACCAAAGGATGTGATCGCATTCGCGGTCGGCGGCGAGTGGAATCGGCACCGCGCCGTCCCCAGGACGCCGTAGAAGGAGTTCATCAGGATCTTCGTCGCGGTCGACCCGATCTCGTCCCCGCGCGCCTTCGCGGCTTCGCGCTCGGGCATCAGCCGCTCGAGGATCTGCGGCAAGATCCCGACCCCGCGTCGGAAATGCGCGCCGTTCGGGGCGCGGATCAGTTCCGGCGCTTCCTCCGGCCGCGGATCGGCGACGTACGACAGCGGGTCGAGCTGGAACGTCAGGATGATGCTCGGGTACAGGCTGCGGAAGTCGAAAACGAGAATGCTCTGGTAGAGCCCCGGCTCCCCCTCGAGGACGTAGCCGCCGGTCGTAGGCTCCGTCTCCGCCTCCGCGTCGACGCTCGGGGCCACGATCCCGCGCCGCCTGAGCTCGTGCAGATAGAGGAAGTCGAACGAGGCGATCGACGCGCCGACCCGATCGAGCGGCATCCCGGTCAGCATGCTCCGGCGGATTGCGAGCGGGATCAGCCCGAGCTTCGCGACGATCTCGTAGGCGAGGCGCGCATCCGTCAGGTTGTACTCGACGAAACTGTCCAGCTCCTCGCGATAGACCTTGTCGATCCACCGCGCGCGGCCGCTCCCCGAGTGCAACTTTCCCTCGCCCAGGATCGCCCGCGCGGCGGTCTCGAGGCGATAGTCCTCGAGACGGACAAAGGCGCCCCGCAGTAGGGCCATGCCGTCGAGCGCGACCCGTCCGGGGATCTGCGCGCGGGACGCCCCCCAGAAGGTGCGGTCGGCGCGGATCGTACACGGCATCTCGGCCCGACCGAGAAAGAAGTCGATCCCGAAGTCCCGGCACCGGGCCTCGAGGACCGACAGGTCGAAGTCGATCAGGTTCCAGCCGAGGAGGATGTCCGGGTCGCATTCGCGCAGGCGCGCAAGGAAGCCGCGCAGACACGACGCTTCGTCCGGATACGGACGCGCGGCGGCGGGGATCGACCCGCCGGCGTGGGAAGGGGTCTGGACGAAGTGAACCTCCGCGACCCCCGGCGCCCATAGTCCGACCGCGTACAGTTCCCTGGCCCGCGGGTCGGTCTCGATGTCGATCGACAACGCGGTCAGGTCCGGGACCCACTCGGCCGGGCGCAGCTCCGGGTCCTCGAATACGCGCCCGACGAGCCGTCCTGCATGGGATTCCCCCTCGATCCGCATCGATCCGCGGATGCCGCGGTCGATCAGGTAGCGGGTCGCGAAGGGGACATCGGCCTCATGGCAGATGATTCCGTTCGCCTCGAGGATCTGCCGGACGGATGGGACATCGGTGGGATGGGCGACCTCGACGCGCGCGACCGGCGCGCCCGCCATCGTGGCGAGGTCGGTCGGTGTGATCGCCGCGCCCGGGCGCCCGTGCCCGCCGCCGGCGCCGCTCCACCCGCCCTCGCCCAGGGCGCCGCACGCCCGCTCCGCATCTGCCGCCGCGATGAAGAAATAGGGGAGGCTCCGTCGATCTCGCACGACGAAGCTCTCCCCCGTTTCCAGTTTCCCGAACAGATGGACGACCGGCACGCCGTCCTCGATCCGATAGGTCGGATGAAGGAGGAATCCGAGGGGCATCGGCGCCGGTCCGGCCCGGGAAGACGGTGGAGGGCGGCTAGTCGCCCTTCTTTGCCTTCTTCTCGGCCCGCTTCTCCATCAGGCTCTTCTTGGGCTTCTTCTTGTTCTCTTTCTTGACGTCCTTTTCCTTGCCCATCAACTCCTCCTTTGGCCGCAGCGCGTGCGCCCGACCACGGGCGCGCCTTCGGCGATTCCGCAGCATTCTAGGCACGCATTCGAAGGGCAAGCAAGCGGCGCTCTCGCCGGGCGAGAAAGCCCAACGGAGCGCCGCGTCGCGACAGCGTTGCCTAGAACCCGACGACTTTCCCCAGCCGGTTCTCCTGGCGCTCGAGCAGCTCACGGATCTTCTCGAGGAGCTTCCGCGGGCTGAACGGCTTCGTGATGTAGTCGTCCGCCCCCGCCTGTAGGCCGACCTCCCGGTCGATCGCCCGGCCCTTTGCCGAAAGGAGGATCACGGGCAAAGTGCAGAAGCGCTCGTCCTTCCGCAGCCGGCGGCAGACTTCGTAGCCGTCCAGCTTCGGCATCATGATGTCCAGGACGACGAGATCGGGATGCTCCTGCTCGATGACGCGGAGTGCTTCCTCCCCGTCGAATGCGGTCAGGATGTTGTAGCCCTCCATCGTGAGGCTGAACTCGAGAATGTGGACGATGTAGATCTCGTCATCGACAACAAGGATGCGCTTTCTGTCCACTGAAGCCCCCCCGGGTTAGTAGATGCTCCCCGGATACCTGGGATCCCTCGGATCCCCGATCCTCGCCCCTCGGCCCCTAATCCCCGCGTCTTTCCCAGACCACGATGCTGCGCGCCTGGGACTTGCCGTAACGTTTCAACTCTGCCGCGATGTCCGACAACTGTCCGAAGTGAGTGATCGTGCGGTCGACGTTCGTCACCCCCGCGATCGTGATCGTCATGAGCGGAATCCGCGACACCGTCCCCTGCCGGTTGATCACCTCCAGGTAACCGCGTTCGCGGTCCTCAGGCGTGTAGAGGTGCGGCGTCTTGTCGCTGAAGTCGCGGACGATCTCATCCGCGACGGCCCTCGCGTGCTCGGGGGTCGAGAAGGCGACGAAATCGTCGCCACCGACATGGCCCACGAAATCGGCCTGACTGCCCAAGCGGCCGACCGTCCCGAGGATGATCGAGGCGGTCAGAGTGATCGCCTCGTCCCCCTTCTTGTAACTGTAGTAGTCGTTGAACGCCTTGAACTGATCGATGTCGATGTACAGGAAGGCGAACTTCTCCCCGGCCTCGATCCTGCGCGTTGCCTCCGCTTCGATCGCCACGTTGCCCGGAAGCCCGGTCAGCGGATTCGCTTCACGCTGGAGCCGACTCCAGCGAAGGAGGCTCCGGACGCGCGCAAGCAGCTCTTCGGTCGGACAGGGCTTCGTCAGGTAGTCGTTTGCGCCCATGTTGAGCCCCGCGATCTTGTCCGCCATCTGACCCCTTGCCGTAAGCATGATCACCGGGATCTGACTCGTCAGGAAATTCGCCCTCAACTGCCGACAGACCTCCGAGCCGTCCATGCGCGGCATCATCACGTCGAGCAGGACCAGATCTGGAGGGTTGCTGCGCACTCGCTCCAGTCCCGCGAGACCGTCTTCGGCCGTCGCGACCTCGTAACCCGCCCTCTCCAGGTGCGTCCTCAGCAGTGTCCGGATGGAGCTGTCATCCTCCACGACGAGGATCTTCTCGAGGCTCATCGATGCGCTCCGTTGCGTTCCGGCATTCTACGCACGCCTATCGGCGGCTTGCGCGGCGTGCGTTAGAACGCACGACGCAGTTAGCTGCGATTGCTCTTGTGCAACGTTTATGCCACGCGGAAGATTACCCGGCGGCGCATTAATGCCCTCGGTTTTCGGGCCTCCCAGAGTTGCGCAACTTCGCGCTCCCGCAAGTCGGATCTGCGAATTGCACGCGATGCGCGCGGCGATGCGCGGAATGCAAGACGGCACTTCCGGGCACGCACTCACGGGTGAATCCACCCAGGTTTTCAGCCACTCAGACACGCGCAGGCGATCGCTCGTGATCCAGGCCATCGCGATCCGCGTTCTCGCTTGCCGGATTGCGTGCCGACTTTCTCAGCGAACAACGGTATGGCAGGCGCGCCGCCGATCTCAGCCCGGTGGAACGGGACGGGATCGAGGAGGACGTTCGGATCCTCTGCGAGATGGACCGCTACGACCCGAGCGCCCGGACCCTCACATGGACCGAGCCCGAAGCGTACCCGTACCGGAGGCAAATCGCCCACTGGACCGAGTATTTCGCAACCCCCGCGCGCAACGGCGGTCTGAGCGATTCGTACACAAACAACTTCCCATTCGAGCCGCTCGTCGGAAATCTGCCTCCGCCCGAGGCTCTTCTGTGGAGCGCGCTCAGCCTGATCACCCTAGCGAGCTGAGATGACGCGGGTTGTAGATTCTCTGACCACGTCGCAGGGGTCTCGCACGCGCATAGGGCGCGAGGAGCCCAACCAACCATGTTCGTCGAGAAATCCTGACGCGCGTCACGCATTCACGGGGCGGTTCGAAGCCCGGGAGACAGGAGTTCGCGCCCGCCCCATGTCGCGTCGTGGTTCGATCCGGACGCGCGAAGAGATCGCAAGAGTCTGTCCCGATTTCGATTCGCGGATGCAACAAGATCAAGCAGATCGGGTCCGATTGCGATCCCACCGCGCAACGGGATCGGGTGGGTCGGGTCTCATTTCGATCTGAACGCAAGAAAGATATAGCCAGGGGGGTCGGGCCCGGTCGCAATCCGGGAGCGTGTGGTGAACTGCCCCCTCCCCTCCCAACCCGAGCGCAGCCGACAGGTGAAACCACCTGGTCGACCGGGACCACGGTCCGAGGCGGTCACGGGGATCGGTCACTGGGCTGGAGCCACCGTCAGAGATCGTCTACTAGATGAGTGCCTCCCTGTCGGTGGTCACGGCGCGCAGGGCGATCTGCCAGATGAGCCCGGCTTCGCGATCCCAGGGGATACGGCGGAACATGATGCCGGTCGCACGGACGGTCCAAAACGTGACGATGCAATTACTTACCGGTTCCGCCAGCGCCCACGGCGAGTAGGCGGGTTCTGCTCACGAGCTGCCGTCGCGGCCGGAATCAGTGAGTGGATTCGCTCACGCGTTGCCATCGCGGCCGGAACCAGTAAGTAGATCCGCTCACGCGTTGCCATCGCGGTCCGAACCAGTAAGTAGATCCGCTCACGCGTTGCCATCGCGGTCCGAACCAGTAAGTAGATCCGCTCACGCGCTGCCGCCGCGGTCGGAACCAGTAAGTAGATCCGCTCACGCGCTGCCGCCGCGGTCGGAACCAGTAAGTAGATCCGCTCACGCGTTGCCATCGCGGTCGGACCCAGTAAGTAGATCCGCTCACGCGCTGCCGCCGCGGTCGGAAGCAGTGAGTCGATCCGCTCACGCGTTCCGGGCGCGGTGGCAGCGGTTAAGCAAATCCACTCACGTGTTGCGGTCACGTTCGGACTCCGTGAGCCGATCCGCTCACACGTTCCGGGCGCGGTGGCAGCGGTTAAGCAAATCCACTCGCGCATTGTGCTCGCGATTGCACCGAACTACCAGGCCCAAGCACTTGTTACGCTATCGGTTGCGCCGCGAGGAAGTCTCGTGCTTCGAGTCTCGTCAGGTCATTCCGAAGTGAGGCCTTCGGCTCCGCATCGTCCGTTACCGCAAAAAACCATTCCATCCATGGACGGCTGCTGAAGAGGGCGCAAGGGACAGTTCTCCGGCTCTCCAATGTGCAGGATCGCGGATGCGCACGAGCCCAATGACCGGATGAGACGCGCCCCGCGGGGTTTGTCACCGCGGGGCGCAATGATTCGACCGTGCTCGAAGGACTATGCCTTGACGTTCGCGGTCGTCTGTTTCCCGTCGGACACGGACGATCCCGGCGCCTCGCGGGTGTTGATCCGCATCCCGTAGAACGAGCGATAGACGAAGGTGACCGAGACGAGAAAGAAAACGGCGCCCATGAAACCCGTGGCCAGGTGGCCGACCTGGACCGCCAGCTGCACGGCCAGCTGGACCGCGAGCAGACCGAACAGCGTCGTGAACTTGATCACCGGGTTCATCGCGACCGACGAGGTGTCCTTGAACGGATCGCCGACCGTGTCGCCGATGACCGTCGCGGCATGCAGATCGGTCCCCTTCTCCTTCAGCTCGGTTTCGACGATCTTCTTCGCGTTGTCCCAGGCGCCGCCGGCGTTCGCCATGAAGATCGCCTGGTAGAGGCCGAAAACGGCGATCGAGATCAGGTAGCCGATGAAGAAGTACGGATCGAAGAACGAGAACGCGAGCGCCGCGAAGAAGACGCCGAGGAAGATGTTGAACATCCCCTTCTGGGCGTACTGCGTGCAGATCTCGACGACCTTCTTGCTGTCAGAAACCGAGGCCCGCGCTGCCCCCTCCAGCCGGATGTTCGCCTTGATGAACTGGACCGCCCGGTACGCGCCGGTTGTGACCGCCTGAGTCGAAGCCCCCGTGAACCAGTAGATAACGGCGCCTCCGGCGATCAGCCCGAGCAGGAACGGCGCGTGCAGGATCGACAGCTTGTCCAGGTTCTGCGTCAACCCGTGGGTCAACGCCACGATGATCGAGAAGATCATCGTCGTCGCGCCGACGACCGCCGTCCCGATCAGGACCGGCTTTGCGGTCGCCTTGAACGTGTTGCCCGCGCCGTCGTTCTCCTCGAGAAGGTCCTTCGCCACCCCGAAGTTCGGCCGGAATCCGAAATCCTTCTGGATTTCGCTTTCGACGTTCGGGACCTCTTCGATCAGCGACAGCTCGTAGACCGACTGCGCGTTGTCCGTGACCGGCCCGTAGGAATCCACCGCGATCGTGACCGGCCCCATCCCGAGGAAGCCGAAGGCGACGAGGCCGAACGCGAAGACCGCCGGGGCGACCATCAGCGCGCCGAGCCCCGTCGTGCTCACCGCATACGCGATTGTCATCAGCCCGAGAAGGCTCAGGCCGATCCAGTAGGCGCTGAAGTTGCCGGAAACCAAGCCGGACAGGATGTCTAGGGAGGCGCCCCCTTCCCTCGCGGAGATCACGACCTCCTTCACGTGGCGCGACTTCGTCGACGTGAACACCTTGACCAGCTCGGGAATCACGGCCCCGGCGAGCGTCCCGCATGTGATCACGGCGGCGAGCTTCCACCAGAGGGTCCCGTCGCCGAGATCGGGGATGAGCAGGCGTGAAACGATAAAGGTGAGGACGATCGAGACGATGGACGTGAGCCACACGAGCGACGTCAGCGGCGCCTCGAAGTCCATCCGATCGGAGTCGGCGTGACGCGCCTTCGTCACCGCGGCATTCAGCAGGTACGACAGTCCGGAGGAAACGATCATCATCACGCGCATCGCGAAGATCCAGACGAGCAGCTGGACCTGCACGATCGGATTCGGGATCGCGAGCAGGATGAACGAGATCAGCGCGACGCCGGTCACGCCGTACGTCTCGAACCCGTCCGCCGACGGACCGATCGAGTCCCCCGCGTTGTCGCCCGTGCAGTCGGCGATGACGCCCGGGTTCCGCGCATCGTCCTCCTTGATCTTGAAGATGATCTTCATCAGGTCGGAGCCGATGTCGGCGATCTTCGTGAAGATCCCGCCGGCGATTCGAAGCGCCGCCGCGCCGAGCGACTCCCCGATCGCGAACCCGATGAAGCATGGGCCCGCATAGTCGCGCGGGATGAACAGCAGGATGAAAAGCATCATGATCAGCTCGACGCTGATCAGGGCCATCCCGATGCTCATGCCGGCCTTCATCGGGATCGTGTGACACGGCAGCGCCTTCCCTCGCAGGCTCGCGAACGCCGTCCGGGAGTTCGCAAGCGTGTTGATCCGGATCCCGAACCAGGCGACGCCGTAACTGCCGCCGATCCCGACCAGGCTGAACAGCAGAATGATCAACACGCGGATCGGCGCGAGACGCTGGAGCACCCCGAAGTAGAGAAGGATGATCGCCGCGATGAAGATCTCGAGGATCAGCAGGAACTTCCCCTGCGTGATGAGATACGTCTTGCACGTCTCGTAGATCAGCTCGGAGATCTCCCGCATCGAACGATGGACCGGGAGGTTCTTTAGCTGGCGATAGATCACGAGACCGAAGAGCCAGCCGAGCGCGCAGACGATGAGGCCGAGCATCAGCAGGTTGCGCCCGGTCATTCCAAAGAACGTGACCTGCGAGAGGTCGGGGAGGCGGAGGCTCGCCTCACCGCCGGTCGCTGCCTCGCCCGTGCCGGCCCCGGGCTGGGCTTGCGCGTGCGCGACGGTCGCAAGCAGAGGAACGACACAGATCATCAGCAGGATCGCGAGCGCCGGAAGGCGCCGCCTGCCGCCGGAAGTGGCCGAAGCCGAACCGCCGGTTTTCTCAGTCACCGGAAAAAGGGTCATCATTTGGATTGGATCCCCTCTCTACCGATCCGGACCGCCGAGCGGGCGATCCGGAGCAACGCGAGTCCCTTTCGCGCAAGGGGGGAGTTGGCCGCCTGCATCGGCGCAGACGCTTCAGCACCCAGCCAGCCCACGGAGGGCTATTAACGGAGCAGATATACCAGATGCGGAGTCCTGTGTCGACATAAGGCAGCCGGGGTCCGGCAAGATGCCCTACCGCAACGAGAAGGCGGGGAAATCGTCCAGGTTTGTCCAGGCCGGGATCTGCATCCCGTCGTCCTCTCCCGCCCGAAGCCGGCGCAGGCCCGCGAGCCCGATCATCACGGCGTTGTCCGCGCAAAGGCCGGGCGAGGGGAACGCGACCTCGACGCCGAGACGATCGCCGAGGGCGGTGGCGCGCGCGCGCAGGGATGAGTTGCACGCCACACCGCCGCTCAGCAGGAGTCGGGGGGCGGCCGTTCGCTCCAGCGCCGCCTCGCACTTCGCGATCAGAACGTCCACGAGCGCCGCCTGGAAGCTTGCGCAGACGTCGGCGACGAAGGAGTCCGACGAATCCCGCTGCCCGCCGCGCCCCTCCCGTTCGACGTACAGCTTCACCGCGGTCTTGAGCCCGCTGAACGAGACGTCGAGCCCGCCCGAATCCACGTTCATCCAGGCGCGCGGGAATGGAACCGCGTTGGCGCGCCCCTCGCGAGCGAGGCGATCCACGATCGGCCCGCCCGGATAGCCGAGGCCCAGCAGCTTCGCGACCTTGTCGAACGCCTCCCCCGCCGCGTCGTCGCGCGTGGCGCCGAGAAGCTCGTACCGTCCCCACTCGATCACGTGGAGGATCTCCGTGTGTCCTCCCGACGCGACAAGCGAGACGAACGGCGGCTCCCACTCACGTTCGGACAGAATCGCGTGCAGGTGCCCCTCGATGTGGTTCACGCCGACCACCGGGATGCGGCGCGCGAGGGCAAGCCCCTTTGCGAGGTTCAGCCCGACGAGCAGGCAGCCGATCAGCCCCGGCCCCTGGGTGACGGCGATCCCGCGGATCTCCTCGATCCGCGCGCCGGCCTTCTCGATGGCAAGGCGGATCGTCGTTGGCCCGAGCCGCAGGTGTTCGCGCGACGCGAGCTCCGGGACAACCCCCTCGTATTCGCCGTGGACAAGCTGGCTGGAGATGACGTTCGAAAGCGCCCGTCCCTCTGGAGAGAGAACGGCCGCGCAGGTGTCGTCGCAGGAGGTTTCGATCGCGAGGTACATCGGTTCTGCCGGCGCCAGGATCCCTAGAACTTCTGCGTCGACTCGAGGACCTTCATCAACCGCGCGCGGATCTCGCGCGCGAACTCGGTGAGCTCGGGCCGGCCGGCTTTCCCGAGCTGGACCTCCGGATCGATCGAGACGACGGTCGAGCTGCGCGGACCGGTCTCGTACACGACCAGGTTGCAGGGCAGGAGAACGCCGACGTTCGTCTCCGCGGTCAACGCCTTGTGCGCGAGGGGCGGGTTGCATGCCCCGAGGATCGTATACTTGCGGAACTCGACGTCGAGCTTCTGCTTCATCGTCGCCTTGACGTCGATCTCGGTGAGCACGCCGAACCCCTGTTCTTTCAAGGCCGTGATCACCATCTGGCGCGCATCCTCGTAGGGCAACTCCACGTCAACGGACAGATTGTAGGCCCCTGTGCGGATCATGCCGTCCCTCCTTATTGTTGACGGGGCCGAGCGGCGGCCCCGTCTCCCACAGTATCACGAGGGAACGGCGCGCCGCGCGGCAGTCGGGTGCGCGGCGCGCCCGGACTCATCTCGTCAGGACGATCGCGCGCGCCTCGCGCGTCACCCCGGCGGCGAGCTTGACGAAGTACACCCCACTCCCCGCCCGCCTGCCGGCCTCATCCCGGCAGTCCCAGGCGAGCTGGTGGTCCC
>Ga0209777_10000283_pt1 | contig 86471 bp, 70 predicted proteins | sample FrelakmetHBP12HB_FD_187147 | JGI IMG/M metagenome (GOLD analysis project Ga0209777, IMG submission 187147) | Freshwater lake sediment microbial communities from the University of Notre Dame, USA, for methane emissions studies -HBP12 HB (SPAdes)... | ecosystem: Environmental > Aquatic >...
TGTGTAATTTTCAAACGAACGAATGCCCGCAAAAGCAACGAAGCACTTAAGCTTTAAAGCCCAAGTGCCTGTGTATACTGGTGGTCCCAACGGGAATCGAACCCGTGTTTTCGGCGTGAGAGGCCGACGTCCTAGGCCGCTAGACGATGGGACCCATGTTTTTTTGGCTGGGGGACAAGGATTCGAACCTTGATAACCAGATTCAGAGTCTGGCGTACTGCCATTGTACGATCCCCCAGCACAGCAAAATAATGTGCCTGATTATTAAAATAGAATAAAATAACTTTTATTAGACGTCAAGAGCAAAGTTGCCCGAGCATAAAAAAATAATGAATTACAGCATGTTGCAGTTGGTTTTCGTGTCCGGAAAAATGCTTTTGACATCTTGCTGGTCTTTACCTATAATTACAAATTTAACCGCTCATGCCGAAGAAGGGTATGCAGAGAATGTCATCGTCCAAAGGTGCTCAGCAGAAGGGTTCTACTCTCGGGGATTCTAAAAGCAGAATTTCAATCATGATAGACAGCGCTGTCGCAGAGGCGCTTAAAGAACCGCAGTTTGACTCCTTTTACCAGAAAACAGCCGAATCGCTGAAAGCTGAAGATGAAAACTGTATTCCGGTTATAACCAGACGATTTCTGCGGGCCGGCTACAGGGAAAAGGAAATCCTTCTCCTGATTTTAAAGCATTTTAAGGGTGTTGAGCATATCGGCTTTCTGCAGGATATCCTCAGCCGGGAAGTACTAACTGCCCGCATGGGGCGGATCATCCTTGATATTTTTAATAAAAGCGACATGATACTGGAGTCAGGCATTGCCAGCCGGCTGCTTGATCTCGACGCTCTTTCTCAAAAAATTAATCACAGCGTCCTTTCAGGAAGTATCGACGATTCTGTCATACAGGTGTTCATTTCCCGTCCTTCAAAGGAACATGAGGGCATCATGGTTGAGCTTATCAATGATGTCGGGCCAAAATGCACCATCTTTCTGGCCAGGCTTTTTGAAGCCAGTCAGGCTGTCGGTCATGAAATGCTCAAGCTTGCGGTGTCTGAGCCAACGCTCCAATCCTATCAGCTGCTTGCTGAATTGCACGAAAAAACCGGTAATAAAGAAGTTCTGAAAATAGCAAAAAGAATTGCTCATGTGTTGAAGCAGCAGGGCATCGATGTGGCGGCGGCTGAATCAAAGGAGCCCCGGGAAGCGATATTCAAGGCTGCGGAGCTGCCTGAGCCCCGGGCTTTTGTTACCATGATTGATGCCGAAGGCTTCAGGCTGATTTTTATGCTCAAGCCGATATCACAGCATGAAATAAAAATTTTCAATATTATGCTCAGTGAAGAAAAAGGCATCGCCGATATAGACGCTGTTACATCCCTTCGCCGCGAATCCCTGCAGCTGATAAAGAACCTTTTTGCCGATAAAAAAATTGATTTCACCGAAATACCTGCCGGCAAAGCCGCATTCCTCGTGCTGGAGGCATCCGCACTGCACGAGCAGCGGGGCGGCATGGTTTCTCCCAATATGAAGCTGTGGAAAATGCTGTTCAGCGACATAGCGCCGGCAGCCACAGGGCCCGCCATCTACGAAATATTCAACGGGGCTGACATTCAGGCAGATGTACATTTAAAGCAGGAGTCTGTAAAACTTCTTGATAGCACTGAAATACCCTACTGGTTTATTGCCGCTGACGGCGGACGCGATATGTGGCACAAGCTCAGGCAGTTTCTAGACAATGCAGCCTCGGCAACGCAGGCTCCCTCAGAGGACTGGGAGCAAAGGCTTCTCAAAGAAACAGCCGATCAGTTTTTTACGGCCGCGCGCCTGAAAACATTTCGAAGAAGGCTCGAGGAAATGGCCTATATTTTATATATAAAAGGCAATGTCGAAAATTCAAGGCTCGCTTTTGCTGAAGCGTTAGACCTGGCCTCGCCCGGGCTCATACCCTCGGAACATGAATTTTGCAGCGCCATAATCCGCAAGGGAATTGCCTATTTCAAATCATATGCAGCAAGAACTGCGAGCAGTTCTCCTGCGTGACGGACCAATACTCTATTTTACGAGAATACTTGTATGGAACCCCAGATACCAAAAGGCTTTAGAGATTTTCTTCCGGAGCGGATGCGCCTGCGAAAAAGGCTTATAGCAAAGATGACTGAGATTTTTGAGCGTTTCGGCTTTGAGCCCCTTGACACGCCCTGCCTTGAATATGCTGAGACACTTTTAGGCAAATACGGCGAAGAGGGTGACCGCCTTATTTATAAATTTCAGGACCGCGGCGAGCGCATGGTAGCCCTGCGCTATGACCTGACCATTCCCCTGTCACGGGTCGTGGCGATGCACCCGGAGATCATCAAGCCGTTCAAGCGCTATCATATCGCTCCTGTCTGGCGGGCGGACAAGCCACAAAAGGGCCGTTTCCGCGAATTCTACCAGTGCGACATCGACATAATCGGCTCCACGAGCGTGTATGCCGACGGCGAATTGCTGGTCATAACCTATACGGTACTGAAGGATCTCGGATTTAAGAATTTCATAATCCGCATCAACAACCGTAAAATTCTTAATGCATTTGCCGTTAATCACGGTATCGGTGAACAAAGGTTTCCGGATTTCCTCCGCTCTCTTGACAAGCTTGATAAGACAGGCCTTGAGGGAGTTTTTTCAGAACTGACTGAAAAAGGGATTCTCAACGACCGGCTTCGTGCAAGCCTTGCCTCCTTGACTTCAGAAGGCGCTTCATCAGACCATGAGGAATGTCTTCTTCTGCTTGACAGTTTGGTGCAGGGACATGAGCAGGGCCGGGAAGGAGTAGCTGAGCTGCGCATTATTTATGAAACGCTGAAGGGGCACGACGTTGACCCTGCCTGCTACCGTTTTGACTTTACCCTTGCCCGCGGCCTTGATTACTATACCGGCCCCATTTTTGAAACCGTCGTTACCGAGCCCAAAATCGGCAGCATCACAGGGGGCGGCCGCTACGACAATCTTATAGGGCTTTTTTCAAAAGACACCTTTCCTGCCACGGGAACCTCGTTTGGCCTCGAGCGCCTCGTAACCGTAATGGAGGAATTGGGAGCTGCCGAGACGAAAACGTCACTCACGAAAGTGCTTATTACGCAGTTTGACCGCCTGCTTATGCCCCGCAATCTGCAGTTGGCCCGGTTGCTAAGGGATTCGGGGATCAATACCGAGGTGTATTTCAGCCCGGACAAGTTGAAAAAACAGCTCACCTACGCCTCACACAAAGCCATACCTTTTGTGGCGATACTGGGGCCGGATGAAGACAGGGACGGGAAAATAACGATTAAGAACATGACGGCCGGCACCCAGGAGACGATACTGCAAAGCGATTTGCCTTCCTGGATTCACACACAGCTGCGGCAGCCATGAACTACGAAGGTCGTATTATCCGGCCCCCCAGCGAGGCTGACAGCCTTATCCTCCAGGTAGCCGTGGGCTGCTCCCATAACCGGTGCACGTTCTGCCCAGCCTTCAAAGACAAAAAATTCCACATAAAAACCTTTGACGATATCAGGCGCGATATACGGCAGGCAGTCTCAGCTTACGGCGCAAACTCTGTGCGCCGCATTTTTTTGTGCGATGGCGATCCGCTCATCCTGCCGCAAGACAGACTGATCGAGATTCTTGATGAACTCAATGCCGTATTCCCCCGGCTGCAGCGCGTTGGCATCTACGGCAATGCAAAAAGTGTTTTAAGAAAATCAAACGATGATCTTACTGAGCTTAAGAAACGCAGGCTCGGCATAGTCTATCTCGGCCTTGAATCAGGCGACCCGGCAACACTTGTCCGCATTGGCAAGGGCGCCACAACAGAACAGATGGTCGAGGCGGCTCTAAAAGTCCGGCATGCCGGCATAAAGCTCAATGTCACCGTGCTTCTGGGCATCGGCGGCACAGAGCGAAGCCGTGTGCATGGCGTTGAAACCATGCGCGTGCTCAACCGCATGAAGCCCAATCATATCGGGGCGCTTACCCTCATGGTCGTGCCCGGCACTCAGCTTTATGATGAAATGAAAAAGGGTGATTTCGTGCTCCCGGACAAATTTGAACTTGTGCGTGAGCTGCGCGATATGATTGCAGAGTCAAGCCTTGAGAACTGTCTCTTCTTCTCCAATCATGCGTCAAACTACTTCCCCGTGCAGGCTAGACTGCCCAAAGACAAAGAAACCATTTTGCAACAACTCGATTTTGTGCTATCTTCCCATAACGATAAACACCTGCGCAAAGAGTTCATGCGCGGACTCTGAACTACCACGAGCACATCACAGCGGAAGGGTGGCCGAGCGGTTGAAGGCGGCGGTCTCGAAAACCGTTGACCCGTGTTAAACGGGTCCGAGGGTTCGAATCCCTCCTCTTCCGCCATTTTAGTTTTTAGCTCCATACGATAGGAGAATTTAGGGGGACGTTGTTGATTGAGTTGAATTAGTTATCTCGCTGACAAAGTTTTTGAAATTGCCGAGGTCGAAACACCTGTATGTCGCGCAATCTCAGCCAGCGGTATCCCGTAACTTTCAAACAGTTTTTTTACAATTCGCTTTCTCACCTGAGACACATTCGGTCGCCGCCCTCCCGCTTGCAGCTCTTTGACTACAATCCCCTCTTTCTTACACTCTGCTGCAACTATTTCCTCTATCTTCTTTCTTCGCTTAAGGCTTGAATACTGCCGGCGAATCCCTTGTTCAGCTTCTTGTATAACCCGATCAACAAAATCACCACAGCCTAAAATCCTCTCATCCGACAATAAACGTTCTCCCCGTTTTCGCAACGTTTTTACTTCAGACCACCCGCCCAGCGAACGCACCAAACCACCCCCTACCAGTTCCGGCTTTCGGCCCAAAACAACCCCTTCACTCACATACTCCCGGTATGCCTTCTTTGCCGCCCCTTCTTTTCGACCAAAATAACTCAATACGAAATCTCTATCCTGTGACTGGATATTCATTTTACCCATTACAGCCCTATGTCCGCACCAGCGGTAGTTGTCCAATTCATCCATATCTCTTACTAACCTCGCCCGCAGCGGATTAAGATGAATATAGCGCACCAACTCCTGTAGATATACATCCTCATCGCATACTATTGATTTATACCGATTCTGAAAAAGATGTCCATGCCGGGCATGCCGTCGGTTATAATATCCGGCATATCCGGTCAACAACCGACGCATATACCGCGACAGTCCCGTCTGCCCGCTGCGTAGCAGAATATGTGCATGATTTGTCATCAGTGACCAGGCGTAGATTCCTGTCTGCATATCTTCGGCTATACTGCTCATCCGCTTAACAAACTCTTCCAGATCTTCATCATCATCGACAATTCTGCGCTTCTCTATCCCCCGAATTATTACATGATGGACTGTTCCCGGCGCATCAAGCCTTGCCTGCCTTGGCATTTTCTGGTCCTCCTGCTTTTGTTGTATTCCATTAATGCTACCATACTTATTCATCTTTATCAACAACGTCCCCTATTAACACGGGAGCTTCTTGAACAGTTTGAACAGATTTCAACTCTTGAGGAAGAGGAAAAGGCCGCCGTGAAAAAAATTCTTGAAGGAGTTATCGTGAAAAATCAGGTGGAAAGAATGATGAGGCCCAGGGCCGAAAAATCATGGTCGCAACGGTTCAGGGAAATTACCGACAGGCTTGCCCAAGGCGCAAAAGACTATTCTCAGGAAGAAATGGACAAGATCATTGACCAGGCCGTCACTGCGGTAAGGGCAAAAAAGCATGCCCACAATTAAGGCTGTTATTGATACCAGCGTCATGGTCAGCGTTGCCTTTGCAAAAGAAGGGCTTGCCAAAAAACTCCGGGACTTGATCGCCGATGAAGCCTTTACCCTGGTCACGTCGAAGGATATTCTGACAGAGCTGTACCGCGTGCTGCATTATCCGCATATCCTGAAACGCTTTAAGCCTACACAAAAGGATATTGACGCCTTTATTGCCATGATTATCGAGCACGCCGATCTTACCGAAGGCAAGTACAAGGTGCACAAAATCAAGGACGATCCCTCTGACGACATGTTTCTTGCCTGCGCAATGGAGGCGCAGGCAGACTACATCATCTCCCGTGACCCGCACCTGCGCAATGTAAAGCAATTTCAAGGCATCAAAATTATTGACCTCACAACCTTCCTGGAACAGCTCAAGAAAAAGAAATAACGCTCTTGCCGTCTGCCTCCTCGGGCTTCAGCCCCGCTAAAATACAGCGGGTCTTGCGCTTCCTGCGGGGGCAGCCGGGGAATCATTGCAGATTTAATCCCCCGCCCGCCCTGTCCGTGCTTGTATTGCGGCCTGTACCACGCACGCCAATTGTAGAGCGCGGCAACAACGGCTGATATACGCTGCATTATGTTATCAATGACAAAAAGCATGCCGCATAAATTCCTGCGTCATGCTTTTTGCTTTCTCACATAATGGGCCGTTATCATCCATTGTGCCGCTTTACTTCTTGCGCGTGCTGATCTGCCGCCCTTTGTTTACCGGCCCGTCCGCCCCCAGGGGCTCCCAGAAAACCGCCTGTCGACGGAGCGCAGCGACGAGCAGGCGCAAACACGGCGAACGCGGGAACAAAAACCAAAAGCCCGCCCATGGCGGCTGTCGCAGGACGCGGCAGCGGCCAAGCAGCCGCCAGCTCAAGGACTGCAAAAAACAAAAGCGGTTGAAGCAAATTGCCTCAACCGCTTGACCATCTTTTCTTTGTCGGGTTTCGTTCCTCAAGCCGACCTACGGCCTGTTACCATCTGGTTAGAATAGACCATAATGTATCATGAGGCCTTTCTTCCTTTAACACTTCAAACTTAAAGTATATTTCCTGTTGACCTAAAGCATTTTTTTGTTCAACGGTCACGCCACCACCTAGTTTGTACGGTGACATACGTATTCTTTTTTCGCCTGCATACAACCAGTATTCGTCATGAAGTTTTCCAGGAATCAGATCAGATGATGTTTTTACAATGCCACTATCAGGGACGACAATGAGTCGATAACCATCTTCCATCTTTAGTGGCGGGGTGCCAGAAACTTGGAAATAAACATAAACAGTTCCATTAAATTTTTCAGGTATTAAAAAGCGATCTCTTTTTGGATTATACCAAAGGGAAAATCCAGATAACATTAAGATCACGACTCCAACAATGAAATACTTAATTAATGACGCAAATGGGCGCATGTTTTACCTTCCTTTCGATTTGCAACTATTATAGGTATCATTTGCCCATTCCTGGCAATTAGTGCCGGGTCCTATTAACCCATAATAGGGCCTATCTAGTGATTCAAGTTTTGGTATTAAACATTGTTCTAAGCATTCGTTATCTGGATCAGTTTGTGTGCAATACTCCGGCGAGTAAGAATCTCTGCTCGGCGTTCCTGGACTCCAGGGACCACCAGATCTGTCTTGTCCACCGCAAATTGTTCTCCCATTAGATGTTATGACACATATATATTGGTGATATAACGGATTTCCTGGTATGTCAGGCCCGCTTCTTTGACCCTTTCCACCTAATGCATGAAGAAATTTCCTACACATGTATGTTTTTAATCCACTTGGATCAGTATTATTTGTTGGGTTTGCACCAACGTAGGCATAAAGATTTATTCCGCCATACAACCCAATCGGATCAGCCGTCACATACCTCCCCGTGGCCGGGTCATAATATCGGTGGTAGTTGTAATGCAGTCCTGTTTCCTCATCATAGTACTGGCCCGGATGTACTCCGATACATGAAATCCCCCAGAAGAGCTTTTTTTTACACCCCCTCGGGCGTGCCTGTTTTCAAAGAACTATGCCCAGAGTCTACCACGAAAGGCGGTTAAAGAAAAAAGTCTTTTTTCTTTAACCGCCTTCATTTTTATCAATCAATCTTAAACTCTGGAGGTAACTAGGGGACGTCCATAAATATATAAATAACTTGCTTTATTTGTCAAGAGAGAGAAAATAATTTATTTATTTATGGACGTCCCCTATAGCTGCTTGGACGTCCCCTATTTGGCTCATCTCTATTGTATCCTTTTTGAAGTGTCCGTCAAACTGGGGTAGGTTCAAACCGTCCCCTTTTCTTTCTTGCCGCCCTTTGTTTACCGGCCCGCCGCCCCCAGGGGCTCGCAAAAAGAGTTATTTATATATTTATGGACGTCCCCTATTTGGCTCAGGACTGCAAAAAACAAAAGCGGTTGAAGCAAATTGCCTCAACCGCTTGACCATCTTTTCTTTGTCGGGTTTCGTTCCTCAAGCCGACCTACGGCCTGTTACCATCTGGTTAGAATAGACCATAAGGGGTAAACTAGGGGACGTTGTTTACAAAGTACACTTTCATTTACTGTGCTCGTTTCAGCATGAGAGCAACAGCCGATGTTGAAACGCCAAGGTGTCGTGCCGCACCGGCAAGTGTCAGACCATATTCCTCAACTAATACCCCGGCAAGGTTCTTTCTCAGCTCTGGCAATGGTCGTCGCCTGCTGCCTGATTGCAAAAATTCAACGCTGACGCCTGCCTTTTTACACGCTGCTGCGATATGTTTGTCTGCTGTTTTGCTCTTGCTTGCCCCTTTTATCTGATATTTAATTATCTGTTGCGCCTGATTCAGCAGCTCCTGCACAAATGCGCCGCTTCCAAGAATCCTTGCATCCCCCAGCTCCTGTTCACCCCTGCTTCTCATCCCTTTCACCGCTGACCACCCGCCCATCGACCTGATTAATCCTCCGCCCGTCAACTCCGGTTGCCTTTCCATGACGTTTTGTTCAGATACAAACTTGCGATATGCTTTGCGCGCCCTGCCCTCTGTCGTGCCGAATAATTCAAGCACATACTCACGGTCCTGCCACTCATTGGCCTGCTGCTTCATGATAACACTGTGCCCGCACCAGTTGTAGTTATCCAGTTCTTCTAGCGTATGCACGAGTCCAGCACGCAAAGGATTAAGATGTATGTAACTGACAAGCCTGAGAAAATAGACGTCTTCTTCACATACGATAGACTTGTATCGGTTCTGGAATACATGGCCCCAGCGATTGTGCCGCCTGTTGTAGGTGACGGCATAGCCGGTAAGTAGTCTGCGCATAAATGCCGGTATGCCACATTTGCCGCTGCGAACCAGCATATGGGCATGATTGCTCATTAATGCCCAGGCATAAATTGCTGTACCGGTATTCTTTGCAAGGGTTCCCATCCGGCCAATAAAGTTCTTTCGGTCTTCATCATCCCTGACTATCAGCCCCTTTTCTATTCCCCTAATAATTACGTGATGCAATGTTCCTGGCGCATCAAGCCTTGGCCCTCTCGGCATCTCCTTCTCCATTCATGTATCTGTCGGTTTGTTTTCCTTGGAGCATACTAACTTTTGTGTATTTTGTCAACAACGTCCCCTAATGTTCCCCTTTATCAACAACGTCCCCTATTAACACTATTAACACACTATTAACACACTCACTTATGCACCTGTCCAGTTTTTCCAGACCAGCTCTTATTGACTGCTTTCGGCCAGTGCTGCTGCGGTTTTTAAAAGCTTTCGTGCCGCAAACCGCAGTGCCGGGCAACTATCTAGAGATAATTCCGATTTTCCTGGTCATCCCTTTTTAAGCATGACCATTTTTTGTAGTGCCTGCCGTTAAATCAACTACTCATACATCATGGAGCAATCGTGTATGTCCCTAGGTTACCGCCAGGCTGAAACTGGTACCCGCACTGTGTGCTCCAGGTGTTAACCCACCACCAGTTCTGCCCAAGCGACATGATCCATCGTACTGGTGTTACTTCACAACTGCCCATCGTGCAAGCATCTGTGGCAGCGACCCACTGGGAGGATACAGCGCCAATGGTAGATGAATAAATCTGCAGGTTGACCCACTCAGCATTTGAAGTAAAGGTATGGGCCGGTCTCGTACCAAATGTTACTGAGCCCGAAGGTGCAGTCAGGGTAGGCCCGCCGCAACCTGTAACCGTGAACTGCTTATACTTCCCGCCCGGCTGTACCTGGAAACCGCAGGGGCCATCGCTCCAGGTATTGAGCCACCAATAGAAAGTGCCGGGGTTCAAGGCAGTGCTCAGCTGGGTAGTGCAATTCACACCACTGCAGATCGAAGCAGCTTCAAACCACTCGATAGCAACATATCCACCGCCATTGTACACTGCCAGGTTATACCACCCGATACCATCTGCATTTTGCCACGAGAATGTGGGCAGGGGAATAGTGTTGGGGCCGTCGGGTGTGCTCAAATTCGGGGCGAGGCAGGTTTTGGGATCGCAGGCATCACCAAGGCCGTCAAGATCGGCATCAGCCTGATCGGGGTTATAGTCGCAGGGGCAGTTGTCGTTTTCATCTGCAATGCCGTCGCCGTCGGAATCGGTGAAGCGGCAGGTGGTCTGCGGAAAAGGAATCATGGGGGCAAGCTCTGGCTTTAGAAATATAATATCCTCAAAAGCAACATTGGCATCATTTATCGCGATAGAGCAGTTATCAACCGAAATATCAATTGGGGAAGAGACAAAGGCGGCGTTCTGAGCATCGATGCAGCCGGGAATAACGCTATCAATATTGAGCCTGTAAATTGAACTATCGGCAATGTTAAAAAAACCGTTCGCCCCACCCTCAATAAGATTAATGAGCCTGAAAGGCACTTCTTTACTGGCCACGACCTCGCCAGAGAGATTCAATCGAAAAAATCTGGAATCTGCACCGACAAAGATATTTTCTGCACTGGAAATTATCATTCGACCAGTAAAACCGCCTGCAATTTCTTTTCCCCAGAGCAAATTACCCAAAGTATCAATATAAAAAATATTCAATCCGACAGTGTTGTAATCAGCATAACTTTCATTAAGAAAAGCATAGCCAAGCGTATTGCCCGCCAAATCCTTGACAGGTGTCAACGTCCAAGAGGCCCAGCGCTTATCGCCATTGAGCAAATATTTTTTTTGCCAAACCGTATTACCATTTCTATCGAGGGTAATCAAATACAGCGTATCTTCGTAATGATCCCGGGCAGCTATGAAAGCGCCGCTTTCGGATGTACCGAACATTGCATAGATAGATATCTCAGCCCCAATGTTTTTCTGCCATATTATATTCCCGTCTGCATCAAGTTTAATGATAATACTTGTCCCCGAAACGGTAATAAAACCATCAGGTATATTATCTATACCGCGAGTCTGAACGATTGAACATAACAGAGAGTCATGTTGTTTAATCCATCTGATATTTCCAAGCAGATCGGTATTTGCAACCCAGCCGCCCGTATAAAAGGGAATCCAGAAATCATTATAATAATCATAATAAAAATCGAGTATATTGCCTGTAAACATATATCCGGTTGGATTGCCGCCAGCATCAACCAACTCTTCTACAGCAGAACCCTCCAAACTCGAATTAGAAGCATAGGTTTTATTCAAAACAACTTCACCGTTACTATTAAACTTTGTCATCCTTAAATTTACTGTATAACGACTTGTCCAAACACTGCCTGTAACAATCAGGCCATCATCCTTTGTGTGCTTGCCGGACCTATATTCAGATCCAGTTACAGTGTCATCATTTCTCCAATACAAGCCGGCCGAGGCAGCATTGCTGCACGTATCGCAGGCATCACCGATGCCATCATGGTCGCTGTCGGCCTGTGAAGAATTGGCCATAGAGGGGCAGTTGTCGGCAACATCGCCAACACCATCTCCATCGGCATCGGCCTGGTCGGGATTTGGAATAAATGGGGCATTATCGCAAGCGTCACCTAGGCCGTCCCCGTCTGAATCGTCCTGATCGGCATTGGGTGCAGAGGGGCAGTTGTCTTCTATATCAACCACGCCATCGCCATCCTTATCGATGAATTCAAAGGCCCCCATATCATAAAACCGGCTACTGCCCCCGCCTGTATTGACAATGCTGGGGTCGTCATATCTGGCCAGTCCATTTGCATCTGTGTCCGAGGCATTATCGCTTGTTCCGGCATCAATACACGGTGATGCCATTGTTAAATAAGCGTTATAATCAGATTTAAATCTGGGATCTTTTCTTATGTTTCCAAAAGCATCGGCACTCCCGTCTGATAGCCCAAAACCGTTCATATCTATATCTGAATACCACGCATTAACATAATACAAAGGATCACCAGATGTTGAAAAATTTTCCCAGACAATACAGTTTACTAATTCCGGAACATGTCCGGCATTAGAGCTATCAATTGCAGAGTATCGGGTTGAGTAATTACCCGTAATAGTACAGTTGATAAAATCCGCCTTCTGGACCGACTGTAGATACACACCGCCACCGCCACTCGAAGAATTTGAATCATTGTATGCAATCAAACAATTCCTTACAAACAGAGATGCGCCGAAATCGTAAATGCCGCCACCAGCATAACTGGCAACATTTACTAAAATTTTACAATTGACAAACGATACCGTTCCATAATCGGTGATCGAAATATACGCGCCCCCTCCAAAATTGTTGCTGGCGCAGCCGTTTCTTATAGTCAGGCCGTCAATCATAACACCTGATGAAGTTATATTTAAACATCGAACTGAATACTGCCCGTCTATAATCGTGCTGTTGAGTAAATCTCTATGCACTCTTTGACTCTCAACACCAGAAAATCCGCCGTACAATGAAAGCGGCTTTGCAATATTTATTGAAGCAGATAAAGCATACGTTCCCCTTTTTATCCATAGTTCATCAGAGGGGCTTGCGGCATTTACCGCCTCCTGTATGGTCTTGAATGGCTGACCCCAGCCTGTGCCAGCGCCGGAAGACGAAACGCCTGAATCAACATACCAGACTGCAGCCTGGGCTGCGGAGACAGCAATTAAATACAATACTACAAACCACAATGCGTACTGAAATACTCTGCTTGAAAATTTCATTTAACCTCCTTTTTGCAATACATATTAGAAAAAATTTAATACTGTGAATAGCTCAGCAGAAAAGTTACTGATCCTCCAACATGGGAACTATTAGAATAAAAAGAACCTAAAATTCAAATAAAAGAAGACGTTTATGTTAAATGAATCTTACATATAACATTATTTTTCTAATGCGTCTATGAGTACAAATACTCAATTTATAGTGAGTATAAGTACTCAACGCCGGTTAAGTGATGCTCACCGCCTAAAAGGCGGAGCATCCCGGTGCTTCAGTGTAGGTGAAACCACCCGATTCAAGCGCAAAGGCTGATGAGGACAGCAACAAAAAACCGATCAGGGATAGAAAGGATTTTGATTTAACCGACTGCATATTTCCGCTTTTAAATAAATGGTATTTTGTTACCCCACCTTGCTCCTAAAAAACACTTTCAAATCGCAGTTGACGCGCCTTTATAAGTGCCTGCCTTCACCGAAAAAAACATGCCTCTTCTGTACGAGAAGTGGCATGACTTTGAAAACTAAAGTTTCACCCGTCAATTCCGCTGTGCGTACCATTCATTGCTGGTAAGTTTGCTAATTATTCTTCCAGCTTATGCCGCTGTTATTTTTCGAGTTGCTCCTTATTGCAAATTTAATTTTTAAGACAAATTTTAATGTTAGTTAATAACAAAAGACAGACAAATAAAAAGAGCCTTGCACATATGCGCGGGGCTCTTTTATTTTATTGTTACTTGCTCATATCTGGTCGTGCAGTGAATGGACTTAAGATAGAAATTTTGCCCTTTCTCTATTAGTTCGGTTATTCAGCTCCGCCCCTGCACTTACACCGAGGCCCTCCCCTTTCTAAAAACCACAAAAAAAAGTGGCCATTAGGGCAACTGCACTATCTTTATATTACTAAGCCGAAAGGCGACAGATCTTGAATCACCATTGCCGATCAACTGAGCAGGTCTATCAGTGGTAAAGTGTATCGTGGCAGGCAACCTTCTCACTGGCAATGCTATTTTAACGGCATTAACTGTTTGGCCTTCCTTTATTACCATGGTTTTGGAACCGTCAAGTTCCATCAAAACTGAACGTGTCCCTAGAGCCGCGATGTCGAAGGAAATTTCAATTTGGCCTGAGGGATTTGAACGTGGATAACCTTCCGGCAGGTAAGATGGCAACACCGCAAGTTTGGCGTCTGCTTTTGCCCACCTACCTGTGTTTGATCCGGAACCTTCTTTCCAATAAAAACCGGAGTTATAGTCAAACTGGTACGGTTCAAGCTCAGGTAACTGGGGCTTACTGGAAGGATTGAGGCGAAAAGCGATGAAATCACCGTCATTCAGAATTTTTTTACAACCACCTGATTGCATTTGTGCATCCAATTCCTGAGCGCCATCCTTGTAGGCTTTCTTGTTGACCAGGACAGCTGCAAAACCGTACTGCTCCAATTGTTTAATCATATCCGGCACGGAGAGACTCTCAACGATAAGCTGCCAATCAGCATCACCGCGTCCTTTGACGGTACCGTAGCTGAATCTTAGATTTTTCGTGTACAGCCACGGTCGAAACTGATCATAGTCTTGCATATTATGAACGGAAAAAGTTTCAGGAAACGCTTTCACCGGCAACTGAAATACCATGGCGGATCCGGGTAATTCTTTTTCAAGTTGATAGGCAACATTCCTGTCTCTATCAACTGCGGCTAGCATGCTTTTTACATATCCAGCTGAGGCCCTTTGCGGGATTTGATCAAAAAGTCCCAGGGCCAGCATCAAAAAAGGGAGAAAAAAGACGGGCTTGCCAATACGCGTTTTTGGCAATTTCTCACACAGAAAAAATAGGGCAATGGCCATAAGAACGATAGAAAAGCGATTGGTGGCACGCAGAAGAACAAAGCCGAAAGAACCAAGTAAATAATTAAGCCCGCCGACGATGCCAAATGCGATGATACAGAGTGCCATCCAGTACCAGATAGGTATCTGACCAAAACGTTTTGCCGCCACATTGATGGTATTCTTCACCAACAACCAGACAAGTCCAATTATAGAAACCAAACCGATATATGCAGTCTGGGCTTCACCCCGCAGGTACTCAGGGTACATCTCGACCTTGACTTTCTGGCCTAATTCCTGGAGCAAATCAAGTCTGTGGTTCATCGGAAAAATGAGATCCGGCAAGCGAAGTCCATAAACCGTTAAGCCCCACAGTTCACGCTGTACGGCAGCGGGATTGCCTCCTTCAAACAAAGCGAACAAAAGCGTGTCGGCATTCGAAAGCAGAAAGCCTAGTATGGCCGCAATAAGCATCCCACCTGTTAAAATAATATTTCTTCGCGAGCGGTTGATAACATGACCGCATAGTATAAAGGCCAGCAGGACAAGAAATGCAGACAGATAATAAGGATTATAAAGCCCGGCAACAAAGGCAAGCATGACCATAACGAGTGCAGTGTGCTTGTGCTGGAGCTTGAGACGCAATGGATTGTCACACCAGGTCACAGCCAACAATAGCAAGGGGATATGCCAGTATACCGAAAGATTCAGGTGAGCCAAATTTCTATAAAATGCAAACGGAGAAAGCGCAAACAGAACTGCGCCAGCTAACACAAAATCTCTTCTGTAGCTCAGTAATCGACCGGAAACATAAAACGACAACCCAGCAATGACCTGCATCAGAAGAAGGTACAGGGACGCGCCAATGGTCAAGTTGAAAATCGCAGACAGGGCGCCGGCAGGGAAATATATCAAGTCTGGAAAAGGAAAATCATTCCAGTTTGCCTGAAATGGTGCGTTTAATGTCGGGATTGATTTAAAAAGAAAGGGCATGGCTTGCCCTGAGGCAAAAGCCTTAATATGAGCAAATTCATAGACCACATCACCGCTATACACGACAGGTGAGGCCATGTCCATCCATGATGATTTACCCCAAAGCCAGCACCAGAAAAAGGTTACTAACCCTGCAACAAAAAGCATGTCGGAAAAGTATAACCGTGAATTCCGCTCCGACGCGCTGGCAAATTCATTGAACACATTGGCAAATTTAGCAATTGTCATTTTCATTATAAGTATACAGAAAAACACACAGTACCATGAACCAGTGCTTCAAAATCAAGGATAAAGAAACAGGCACCACAACAAAACGTCCGTACATTTCAAGGCAGAAAAGCATGAAAATATCGGTATCCGTTGTCTGAATAAAAGCAGCCTTGTCGCCCAAAATCTTCACCATCTTCGTTGGCTCAAACATTATTGAGAAAAAAGCCTGTGGCTCCATGCGTACTAAAACATTCGGAAGCATTGACAAAAAAAACAGCCTATAAACATCAGCTGTAACAAAGCAGGGCGGTTGCCGACACAAGGCAATATCCTGCAGGCTAAATGGGATGGTACACTCAATACGAGCATCAGGGCTGCGCCCAGATATGGCAATGTGAGGCGAGGCCCCCATGCATACCAGCCAAATGAAGAATACCACCGAGCAAAACCAGCATTTACCAAAACAATAAAAAAAGATACAGAAAAAATTACAACCAGCTTTTTGCAATCATTTCGATTCAACCATAGTTGCATGAACAAGAGGAGCAACAAAGATGGCCAAACCCAGAATAATCCGCCGGCAGGAGAATAAAACAAATAAAAAAAATAGGCGGTAAAAGCGTTCCATGGTGCCGACAGCATTGGGTCAAGAAGAGGTGCATTTAATGGACTTCCGAATCTAAAATAATTGCATAAAACATTGGTGCCGGTTCCTGCGCCAACACCCATTAAACCACTTATAAAAGAGCTGAAGCCACGAAGGTCACTGAGGTCGCGGCTTTCACGCATGTTGCAAACAGCACCTGAGAAGACCAGAATCAATAAAACGAAAGGGGAAGCAAACTCTTTGGTGATGGTACAGGCCAAACAAAGCAGGAAAATTAATAATGTTCGACAATGAGCTATTACACTGTAAGCCAGGAGAGAAAAAAGTGCAAATGCAGCCATTTCATTAAAGCTGCTGTTTGCATAGTACAGCAAGTAACCAGTCAGTAAAAAAAGGCGGTTCAGATGACCGCCTTGAACACCTGCGTCCCTTTTCCCTGTCCGCCAGAACACGATAGCCGTCAGTGCGAACCAAACAAAACTAATTCCAGCAAGCGCTTGGACAACAGTTTTTGTATCAAGCCCTGCGATAATAAAAGGCGCAGCAAAAAGATATTGAAATAAGGAAAAATGAACGACATTAAGGTCATAAAAAATCTTTCCGGCACCGAGACAAGCAAGTGCATTGGCAGTTCCGTTTGCCAAGGCAACAGTATCGCCCTCCTGTCGAAGGTTGAAGGTCATCATGAGAACAACGACCAATGGCACATACACCACAATATCAGCTATATTTATCAAATAATGCGATTTGGTTTTAAAAAAACTCATGTCTGAGCCAGCAAACATTTTTCACAAAAAGATTTCCCTCGATGATACTACTTAGAGTGCTTCCCCGGCAGGTAAAACAATCCAGCAACCGCAGTAATACCAGCAGTTCATGCAGAGACTCATGTACTGCTGCATCCTGGTTTTCGCAGCCATCACAAACGGCATGGCAGGCTTGTGGAATAAACCTCATTTACATTTCTTGTCTTATCAACGATGCATCCTTACTTCACAATAGAAAACTCTGAGGCGCATTTTCCAGCAGCAGTCTTTGTCTGCCCCAAAAAGCCGATTTCATATTTTCCCGATGGCAGCTCGGAAATATCGACAATAAAATCAAATCCTGAATTGGCTAGATTTTTCTTTTTAAATGCTTCAGCAACATCAGGCCTGACTAAGTTTAAAGGCATTTCTGCATAATAAAATACTTCTCCGTTTTTAAAATAAAAAGCTGCTTTAACAGGAGTCACGCCTCTGGCAGTGTCGCCAAACCAACCCATTAATTTGAGCCGTGGGGTGGTTACCTTTATTTCAGTAGTAGCCGGGCCCTGATCATTGATCAAATCAAGATGCCCGCTCCAGGTTTCAATTTCCTGAGCAAGAATTTGAAAGGGCATGGTCTTTGATAGTGCAGCAGGTGATTTCTCAGATACTTTAACTGATACTTGGCTATTGACTTGATCGGACTTTTTAGAGGAATCCTTGTCATTCATGCAACCGGGGCCAATTACAACCAATAGAATAATAAATACTGCTCCAAATCTTTTCATGATAGCTCCTTTTTTTTATGAACTAGTTTCTTAAAATGGCTTATTTCCAACACAATAAATATTATCTCCTCGATCAGCTGTCTCAGCACCAATACTAGACAGTAAACCGAGGAGTTTAGCGCCCTTCCATGGCAGTTTATCGGAAAGTTCGTAACTATCAGTATGCATGTCTACGCAATCATAATTATATCGGTCTAAAGTCGCAGAGTACGCAATTTCAAATCCTGCCAGAGTAAGGAAGTTATTGACCTCTTCACGAGTGAATTCCCTGTTGTGACGGCCGTAAACACCGTTGATAGTATGGTAGCGATCGAATATATTTTTACCACGCAGCATTGCAGCGCAGTTGATCAAGCGGACAGCGTTTGGTGTTGTGACTATAAGCCTGCCGCCTGGTTTTATTATCTCATATAACTTGAAAAAAATCTGCTCTGGGTCAACAATAAGATGCTCGAGCACCTCGGAAAATATCACCATATCGAAGCTGCCCGTAGGCCAAGGATATTCAGACAGTTCCATATTAAGATGCGTGTAGTTAAAGCAGTATTCTTCACCAAAATCATTACTTTTTATAATCTGGTTGCCATGACTTAAGGATGTTTCAAAAATATTTTTGGAAAAAAAATTAGCAATAACATGATCATACTTGTATAATCTCTTCAATAAAAGAGAAAAAAGATACGGGTTGCCGCCAAACTCCAAAACATGCGCATCTTTAATATATATCATAATATCCAGTGTTCTGAAAAATCTGGCGTGGGCGTCATTAATATAATCCCTCAATAGCTGCTGCGGGCATCCTTCAAGCGTGAACGAATAAAGATATTGACGGATCATATCACCGGATTCCCACAACAACCGATGACGTTCATCCATCTGGTTATTCAGGGTTAGCGCCTGGAGTCGATTCAGCACCTCATTGATTTCATGTATTGATGGGTCTTTCTGTGCGTTCATCCGTTACCCCCCCCCTGCAGGCCCAGGAGACGACTATATAGTAAGATCATCTTTCTCGACATACTTTCATTACCGTATTTTTTTGCGCGTTCAAGGCCTCGCGTAATAAGATTATCTTTAAGTTCCCTGTCTTCGACAATACGCTGCATTTCCTGCAGCAGAACTTTATCATCCTCGGGTGTATCAATCAGTACGGCAGCGCCTTCAGCAATTTCTTGCAGAGAAGAATTGTTGCTGGATATCACGGGCACTCCACAGGCCATAGCTTCGACAACTGGAAAACCAAAACCTTCATATAAAGATGGAAAAACGAAAGCCAGCGCCGCGCTGTAGAGCGCCGGCAAAGCATCGTCAGGCACATAATCAAGAAATATACATTTCCCGCTCGTGAACATCTTATCCATGACAGAATTATTTTTCCACCCAGATGCACCGGCGATGACAAGTTTTTCTGACCCCCTGTATTGGTCCATTGCACGTAAAAGCGTTACGAGATTTTTTCGCGGTTCGAGACTGCCCACATATAAAAAATAGCGCTCGGGTAATGTATATTGGCTTCGAATCTCGCGTTTTCTGTTTTCCGATGCCGGGTAGAAGTGGCGAAGAGGTATACCGCATTCGACTACGGTAATCTGGTCTTCTGGCACGCCAAAATACCGGATTAAATCTGCTGCTGAGTGATGAGAAATGGGTGTAAAATGAACGGACCTTTCCACAGCGCGCTCACAATTTCTTATGCACAGATCAACATTCTCCTGCGTATGATGTTCTTTATGTGTCATGAATGTGAGGTCATATACAGTGTAAAGAGCGGGCACACTCATAGCCTCAGGCAAAACATTGGACGTGCAATGCACAAGCTCAAGGCCCGGGACGTGATGGTCTGGCGAACTGAAGGATGGAACCGGGCCACGATGGACTGTGAAGCGGGTAGACCGCGGGCCAGAATAATCGTATTTGCGAAGATATTCCGGATGAACATATTCTCCAAATCCGGGTAGAAGTTCAAAATCGTATGGAACAGAATCATCCGGAAGTTCTGTGAGGCCCTCTAAAAGTCGCAAGGTATAACGGCCAACTCCGGTGATTTGCGCGCCAATGGTGCGGGATATATCGATGGCAATTTTTGTTTTCGGCAAAGAACCAGCAGCGCGATGCCGCTGTTTGAGGACTCCGCTTTTTTCAAGGCTGGCTGCAACCCTCTGCCCCATGAGATCAATATCCCAATACTTTTTAACATTTTGTTCTGCCATGCTTGCCTTCTGGCGCGCTTCCTTCTGATTCTCATACACATGGCGAAGAAGATGCTGCAAATGAGCCATGTCAGGCTCAGCCCATTTGAACCCCTGATAGTAGGGACATTTTGCGACTGCAGGCGTCAGATTGACCTGCAGTGGATAGCTGTTGGCGTCCGTCATAAAATACTGCTGTCCGCTCCAGTAACTGGCAATAACCGGCACCCCACATCCCATGGCTTCCAATATCGGCATCCCCCACCCTTCACCGCGAGTCGGCAGAACAAAGCAGTCAGCGGAACGATAGAGCTGTGCAATCTGATAGTATGGAACGCGTTCGTTTTCCGAAAAAATGATCCTGCCACCATTTGGATCAAGATCAAGACCGTTGATAATTTTTTCCGGAACAACCCCATGATCACTGTTGACATATTTACATATCAAAACAACCGGCTCTTCAGAACGAAACGTCATGTTAAATGCTTTGATCAGAACTTCGGGTGCTTTGCGTTCCCCCCATTCAAAGACACTCAGAAAAGTGAAATCGTCAAGCGGATAAGCATCAATGTTTGGGCTGAAATAGTTCGTATCAATTAAGGCGAGTGGCACCTGTCGGATAGGCTTTACAACGCCGCTGCGTCGAAAAGTCCAGGCATTAAACGGTGTGGGCACCCATATTTCGTCCATTTTATTACAGGCTTCCACCCAGCTTGCCGGCACACCCGTTGTTTCCAGCATGGAATAACCGATATTGTATTCACCTGGTATGGGTTTAAAAGCGTCAGCCTGGCAGTAGAAGAGGTTCGGAATACCTTTTTTCCAATGCCGGGACCGAATTATATTGGTTACCGTATCGCCTGTATTGAAATTTTCAGGCTCATCAAGCGGCACAACGGTTTTCTTCCCATAAGCAAAGCGATAATGTACCTTAATACCATGAAGCTCAAGGGATTTTGCTATCAACCTTGCATGAGTTGAATATCCCAATGGAAACGAAAAGGTCGTAATCATATTGACTTCAGCAAAATAGCGGTCTTCCAGGAAATGCTTCCATTTGGAGAGAAAAGTCTTTTTTGATTTTTGATAAATGCTGTTAAAATTACTTCCATTAATCGCCGTGGAGGCATTCTCATGATGCAGGATGGTTAAACTTCCACAGACCACGGTTTCATAACCTGCTACTTTTGCCTTAAGGCAATAATCCGTGTCTTCATAATATGCGAAATAATCCTCATCCAGAACGCCGATGCGCTGTAAAACAATCGATTTGATATATGCGCAAGCAAAAACTACGCCTTCAACGGCATGGTCGATATTGTTATACTGATTAATATCCCGCTCCCCACCGCCAATCTGGATTCCCTGAAACAGCTGGTCGGGCATATAGGTGCCGGCATGCTGAAAAATACCGCCATGGGCGCGGCGAATGCGGCAGCCTGCTATACCGTAATGCTCAGACTGATAAACGGTATTGTGAAGCTTATTGATCCATACTGGATCAAAAATTTCCACATCATTATTGAGCAATATGGCGTCGGTATTTTCCGGCAGAGATCGCAAAGCCATATTGTTACCACGTGTAAACCCAAAATTTTTTTCATTTACGATAAGCTTGATCCATAATAAAGATTGAAGATATTGGATTGTCCCATCCGTACTGCCATTATCAACAACAACTATCTGCACATTTTCAGGTATGCCGTGTTGCTTTATAGAATCCAGGCATTTTTTTGTATACTCCAAGCCGTTCCAGGTGAGTATAACAACTGCAACGCTATGGGGGATGGGTGGCAAGCGATGTATCATGTCAGGTTTATTCCTTAAACTCATCTAATTCGATACTAAAAAAACTGGGCCTTCATGTCAGGCCTGGCACTATCTTCCTGAACAAAAGCCTGCTAATTAGGTGACTGTTCTCTTACAAATATGTATCTGTGCTTGATTCTTAAAAAAAAATCGTAAAAAAATTTTTTCAATTTCCCCCAGCGAAGACAATTCCATACACTGTCTGCTGGTGAAGGTCTTTCACACGACAACATTTCTAGGCTTTTCTTCCAATTACAGCAAAATCGCGAGGGCCAAACAGATATTGGTTTACAATTTCATTAAATTTACCAGCGCCTTCAGGAATTTGCAGGGTGCTTTCAAATGGATTTAAATCTAAACCAACTAAATCAACAAACCCCCTGGCCTCAAGCAGAAACTTACACAAGGGCAACGGTAAAGGTTTATGATGAGTCGGATCCATATGGAAAAAACAGCTCCCGACAAGCACATTCGCAGGGTTGGGGGTTTCTAAAATAACAAGGCCTCCAGGCTTTAGTACCCGCAAAGATTCATCCAGCAACCCGATCAGCGTTTTGATGGGTATGTGCTCAATAAATTGAAAAGCAGTTATGGCTCCGACTGAATTCGATTTTACGCTTTGCAGGTAGGTAACCGCATCTTGTTCCACGACATCCAAATCAAGCTCTCGACACCCTTCTAGGAAGATGCGGTTGATGTCTACCCCCCTGGCAGTGAGGCCCTCATGGCGAAGCAGTTCCAACCATTCCCCGCGCCCACAGCCAAGGTCGATAATTGGCTCAGCTTTTGTGCCGACTTTTGCCTCAAGAACAATTGGCAGGTAGATGCGCTGTCGCTGCTTGATATCTTCACGCGTGCCGCGGAAGCAGTCTTCAAGGCTTGCATATATGGCGTCCAGCCTGTGCTCATCTTCGGCAAGCATGGCTTTGATCTGCCTGGTTGCGATGGGCTTTGGCAGGCGCTTTCGTGCCTCATCCAGAAGCAGGCCCAAGCGACGTTCCTGGTCGACAAGGTTGCGTTTGAGATCATGCATTTGGGCTTTTAGCGGAAATAATGAGGCATCAAGTGCCTGTTTTGTTTTTTGCAGCACTGTCTCCAGAGCAGACCTTGTGTCTGTTTGCTCCGCTTCGAATGACGCTTGGGCTGTTTTGGAGCGATTCAGTTCTTCGACCTGCAGTTTAAGTTGATCTAAAAATTGTTCAAACGGCTGCAAGTCTTCTTTTATGAGCCGGGTCTCAAGCTGGCTGCCAAGGTGGTTGCTGAGGGCGATCAATTCTTGTCGCTCGGCACGGGTTTCAATGGCCTGGAGCAGCAGATGCCGGGCTTCAGACAAAGATTGCTGCGCTGCCTGTTGTGCAGCATTCAGGACGGACCGGATTTCTTCCTGTTCAGCTTCGAATGACGATTGAGCGGCCTTGGACCGGTTCAGTTCTTCAGCCTGCATTTTCAGGTGATCCAGAAACTGTTCAACCGGCAGCAAGTCTTCTTTTGTAAGCCGCGCAGCAATAAGTGTGCGAAAATCGTTACTGAGGGCTGTCAATTCTTGTCGCTCGGCACGTCTTTCAATGGCTTTAGCGAAAAACTGTGATGCTTCATCCAGAGCCTCCTGGCTGGCTTTACAAGCTTCTAGATTCTTAGCAGCATCCAGAGCTTGCTGCGTTCTTTGCTGTACCGCAGTCAGGGCGGTACTGGTTTTCTCCTGTTCCGCTTCGAATTCCAATTGGGCTGCCTTGGAACGATTTAGTTCTTCAACATGCTTTCTCAGTTCATCAAGCAATATTTCAAACGGCTGCAAGTCCTCTTTTGTAAGCTGTTTCGCAACAAGGCTGCGAAGGTCGTTGCTGAGAGCTGACAATTCTTGTCGCCCGGCGCGTGTTTCTAGTGCCTGTGTGAAATTATGACGCACCTTATCCAAAGCCTGCTGTATTTTTTGCTGTGCAGCACTCAAGGCAGACCTGGTTGCAGCCTGCTCAGCCTCGAATGCCTTATGGTCGGTTTTTGACCGGCTCACAACTTCAACATGCTGCTTCAATTGATCGAGCAACTGTTCAACCGGCAGCAAGTTTTCTTTTGTGAGGCAAGACTCCACTAAGGTGTTGAGATGGTTGCCGAGGGCCGTCAATTCTTGTCGCCCGGCACGTGTTTCAATGGCCTGGACGAGAAGATGACGCGCTTCGTAAAGTGCGGTCTGACTGTTTCTTAAGTCTTCCTGATGCTGACTCTGCATCTGCCTCATGCCTTCTTCCAGCTGGACAAGCGATTCATTCAATATTTTGCTGGATTCACTAAAATGGCTTTGGGCCTGTTCCATGAAAGCAGTGAGGTCATTTTCCAATATTCTCTGTTTGCCTTCCAGATGGAGCAAATTATTTATAGCTGCAATGGTACTGATAAATCGCCCGATAACGGGAATATGATAAATCTGTTGAAGCAAAAAAGGAATGGCTAAGCCAGTTATTTTCGCCCCAACAGCCCGGCCTTCCTTGGAATAGCGAAGCCTGCCCAAAATATCCTCTCTGGCGCACCCCTGTCTTAAAAGCCTTAGATAATGCTGTCCACCCTCTTCATCGGGGAAACGATGCAGCACAGCATTGTAGGCAGTACGGATGAATGCCTGATCGTGGTAGCACAGCAGATCATTAATGTGGTAGCAGGAGTTGGGTGATGCCTGAAAAGCTGGTTGGGCGGCGAAAGAAGGTAGCCCCGGCAGATTCAGATGGAAAGCTGAATGATTCTCTTCGCTTTGAGAACTCTTTGCCGATACGCAGATGTTCATCTCAGGGGCAGCGGGCGGACTGTCATTTTCCCTGAACGGCCTCTTGCCCTGTGCCACCTCAGCACGGATACGTTGCATCAGTTCTTCCACATTAATTTCCGGATTAGAGGCTTCCATCACTCATGTCACCAACTTTCAAACAGCGTTGCTGCAAAGAGAAACATGAACCGGTAAATTACAGACCCCGATTGAAAATTTTGTTACTCCGGGAATCACCTGAAACACCAGAGACCGGTCCCACCAGTCATAATTGTTATTCAGATGCGTGTCGTGACTGTGCAAGGCTGTGGTCAGGCTATAGCTCCCAATGCCAAGATTCATGGCAGGGAAACTAAATTCAAATACCACCATTTCCTCCGCCTGTAAATTTTTACGGCTGACGCCATGGTGGTATGTATTTGTTCCAAATACATCATTTCCCAGCCGGTCACGAATCAAAATACCGGCTGTGAGCTCTTCAACAGGTTCCCGACAAAGGGCTGAAACGCGAATTGTAACCGAATCGCCACTTCTGAAAGCTCGAATAGGCTGCCCGCCTGCCATCAGCTCAACATCATAAATGATTACTTCACCGTTGCCAGAGCGTGTCACCTTGCGCCCTGAAAGCCGCTCAGACTGCAGTATCTCATAATCTTCTCGCTGCTTGGCAATAACTGCATTATAATAATCAAGGACTGCGTCAGGCTCATCATCTCGTTGAATTATACCTTGATCTAGGAGGATGGCTCGATCACACAACGTTTTGACGGCGCCTGGATTATGAGATACAAAAAGGAGCGTTGTTCCGGCTTCTCGATATTTTCGAATGCGCTCAAAACTCTTGTGCTGAAAATAAGTGTCCCCCACCGAAAGTGCTTCATCTACAATCAGTATCTCGGGGAGCACACAGGTGGCAACACTAAAGGCAAGCCGCACATGCATACCTGTGGAATAGGTGCGCACCGGCTGATCGAAGTAGTCGCCGATTTCGGCGAAATCCTCAATTTCCTTGATCTTTTCAGTCACCTCTCCCACGGACATGCCCCGTAGCTGAGCGTCCATATACGCATTCTGTCTCCCTGTAAATTCCGGATGAAACCCCATGCCCAACTCCAGCAGAGCCGAGATGCGGCCTCCGGCTTCCACCGATCCGACAGTAGCCTTCGTGGTATCGGCGATAATTTTGAGCAGTGTGCTCTTGCCTGCGCCATTTATGCCTACGATACCCACAGACTCACCCGGATCAACGTCAAATGTGATGTCCCGTATCACCCATTTCAGTTCATGGTGTATCCCCAGGCCCACCCACTCAGCCATGCGGCCCCATTTGCGATTGTAGCGTTTATATGCCTTGCCGATATTTCGTATTCGAAGATAGCCCATTATAATTCATCCACAATTTCGCCCTGCAGCTTGTGAAAAGCAAAAACACCAAAAAAAATAAAGAAAACTGCCAGAAGACCCGGATAGATCATTGAAGACCACTGCGGCGGAATGTGCTCGAGAAAAATGCCCTGATATGCGCGAATGAATATGTACATAGGATTCCACATAAGAACCGCCTGAGCGGCTTTAGGGAGGTTCGAAGGCGTATAAACGATGGGAGTAAGCCAAAACCAAAACTGCAGAATCACCTGGACTGTCTGGCTTACATCCCGATAAAATACGTTAATGGTTGCCAGTAGTACACCCATGCCGATGGCAAAAGCCATCTGCATAAAGAGAACCGGAAGCACGTAAAGCACAACCCAGCCGGGAAAGGCGCCGATGACCAGCAAAAAAAACATAAAAATACCCATGACAATGGCAAAATTCAGTGTATTTGAAGCCAGAACAATCACCGGCAGACAGAGCTTTGGAAAATGAATTTTCTTAAGAAGATTGGCATTTTCAACAAAGATGTTCACGCAGCGCGATAGCATTTCACAAAAAAAATTCCACGCCAATACTCCGGAGCATAGATAAATGGAATAGGCAAATATCGACGGATGATCGGGAAGACTGGGCCGCATGATTTGTGCGAAAATTACCGTAAAAATGAAGATGTTTGCCAGAGGATGAGCCACAATCCAGAACGGTCCGAACTGGGTGCCGCTCCAGCGGGACTGGAATTCCCGCTTCACCGAACTCAAGATGAAATCCCGGAACGCCCAGACATCGCGCAGCATGCCGATAGAGATCACAGGAATTGGACCTCCTTCGGACTTGTTTTTAGAAAAATATCCTCGGTTCCCCGAACCGTACCCCCGAAGGTAAAACTTTTTGCCTGTTCAAAAGACGTTTGATAGAGTTCTTCACGCAAGGCGAAATCCTGAAGCACCCGATCGAGCCCATGTAAGGACTTGACAAAATTTGCATGATTAGAGTTTCTCTGAAGCGCTTCATGTCTATTCATTTTGCAGGGCTCCTTACCCATGCACATATATATTAAGAATATTGTGTTGAATCTCAGTGCAATATAAATTTTATAAGGGCAGAAACTATCGATTGCACAGCTATTTTCGAATTAGGCTTCAGGGCGACAAGCACACGTAAAACAGGGTTCGGCTACGCTATAAAAAAGCACCTATATAATAACGAATTGAGTCCTTTCAAAAAAGCGCTAATTCACGTGACAACAATAAACATATCCATCTAATCAATTATTATATTGGATAAAACGTTTTTTTGATAACACATGAAGGATCAATTTTTTAAGGAAGATGCGATATTCCATTTTTTATTCTATCATCATTGTTCTGAACAGGATACCAAGCATACGTGTATCGTCGTTCATCCTCAAGCTCTTTGGCGATTCAGGATGAGGAATGGTGAATTCAATCGTATTTACAGGCACTGCAGTATTAAAGGGTATGCGGTAGATTTCTAGACTTTTTCCTACAACCAGTTCTTTGGTTACATCTCCGCATTTGACATTAATCGGTGCATTAACATTAGAACCGAATGCAGCAAGGGTTAGAACGAGCGTAAATTTCTGGGGCAGTACCTGCTTATAGGCAAATAATACGAGCTTGCCATCTGACCATCGACCGATTGTCTCAACGATACTCAGCCCCTTGACACCTGCAATATAGGATGGATACCCCGGTTTTGCAAAATCAATTGCCTGACCAAGTGCTTTATTAAAAGGAGTTTCTGTCATCTGCCCCTGGGTTTGATTCGAATTCCCTGATTGCTGTTCACCACTGCATCCGTAAAGAAAAATCAAAGAAAAGAATAAGTAAAAAATAAATCCAGCAGTGTTTTTTGCACAGTGCATTTCATCTTCTCCTTTACCAACTTGGCCAATTCAATTATTCGTTTACCGTGAAGCAGCATCCGTAATTTTCAGAAGCTCCATATCCGCATCAACCATTATTTTAACCAATTCAGCGAATCTGACCTTCGGCGCCCAGCCAATTTTTTGTTTCGCTTTACTTGCATCTCCCAGTAAAATATCAACTTCTGCAGGGCGAAAATATCGTTCATCGATTTTAATTATTTGTCTACCTGTTCTCAAATCAACTCCGATTTCATCAACGCCTTTTCCCTGCCATGCAAGATTAATTCCTGCGCAATCACAGGCTTTCTCGATAAATTCCCTCACTGTATGGGTCTCACCGGTAGCCACGACATAATCATCAGGGGCAGCCTGCTGCAGCATAAGCAACATCATGTAAGTATATTCAGGAGCATAGCCCCAGTCACGCTTTGAATCAAGATTCCCAATGTACAGACAGTCATCAAGGCCAGCCTTGATACGTGCTAAACCTCGAGTAATCTTGCGGGTAACAAAAGTTTCTCCCCGCCGGGGAGATTCATGATTAAATAAAATGCCATTAGACGCGTGAATACCGTAGGCTTCGCGATAGTTCACTACAATCCAGTAGGCATATAATTTTGCCACTGCATAAGGAGAACGAGGATAAAAAGGAGTTTTCTCTGTTTGGGGAATTTCTGCAGCTTTTCCATATAATTCGCTTGTCGAAGCCTGATAAAAACGTGTTTTATCTTTTAGCCCCACTTCCTTGATGGCGTCAAGAAAACGTAAAGTTCCCACGCCATCAACCTCGGCTGTATATTCCGGAACTTCAAAAGACACTTGAACATGTGATTGCGCGGCAAGGTTGTAAATTTCATCAGGAACTATTTTTTCGAGCAAACGGTTCAAATTACTGCTGTCGGTTAAATCACCATAATGAAGAAATAGCCTAACGCCCTGTCTGTGAGGGTCAGCATACAAATGATCTATCCTCTTCGTATTAAACGAGCTTGACCGTCGGATAATACCATGAACTTCATAGCCTTTATCGAGCAGTTGCTCGGCAAGATATGACCCGTCCTGCCCTGTGACACCTGTAATAAGAGCTTTTTTCATTTTCCCCACATTTAAAAAAATTTATTTATCCAAGCCACCTATTAATCCGCGAGCCAAAAGTTGTACATTTCAGTCAGAGAATCTTTCAGTGTGATTTCAGGCTTCCATGCTGTATCATTTTGAAGCTTGCGGAAGGAACCAACAACATTCGGATTTTCTACCGGCCGCAGCAAACATGCATCAATAGACACTTCAGGATTGATGCCGCTTATCTGCCGAAAAAGTTCAATAAGATCTGCAATTGCTATGCCCGTGCCGCTGCAGATATTATACACCTCACCAGGAACACCCTTCTTAAGTAAAAAATGATAACCCCTGACGACATCACGCACATCAATAAAATCCCGTATTATTGTTACATTGCCTACTGAAATATTTTTTTGCAGCCCTTTAGCTACCCGAGCAAACTGTCGTGCGATGGAGCTTGCTACGAATTTGTCCGGTTGGCCAGGACCGAGGTGATTAAACGAACGCGTACAGACGATATCAAGGTTAAAACTTTTGGCATAAATAAGCGACAAATGTTCTTGTGCGATCCGTGCTGCCGCATACGGGCTCGATGGACGCAGAGGCGTCTGTTCAGAAAGAGGCAGCGCATCCTGCGGTACTATGCCATATTGCTCAGAAGAGCCTATAGAAAGCAGCCTTGATCTGAGCCTTAGAACATGCATGGTTTCAAGCAGGTTGAGAAAAATATTTGTATTGTGCTTAAAACAAGATATAGGGTCGCGCCAACTGTCGGCAACTGAGCTAAAGGATGCGAGGTGAATTATATAATCCGGACTAACATGCCCTAAAATATTTTCAAACTCATCTTGAGCAAGTAGATTAATCTGAGTAAAATAAATATTTTCAGCATACTTCTTTTCAGGTTGTAAAATATCTACCCCCCAAATCCCCAAAGAAGGCTCATTAATAAGCAGATAATCAATTAAGTGGCTGCCGACAAAACCGGAACAGCCTGTAATCACAATTTTTTTCATACTAGAATCCTATCTTACATTCAGATACAATATTTAAATTACAATAAAACCAAAAGTAAAATCAACCAGATAATGCCCAAATTCACTTTATTTCTCAACTTAAATTATTACATACAATGATCATACTGCCCCCTGATAAATGCTCTGACCATAGGCGAATGCCCCGCAAATGGAGAATATCCTAAAGTAAGGCAGGGGCTATTTTATGATTCAATAAAATGACGCTTTAGTTGGATGTGTGCGGGGATCAATAAAAGACAGGTGCCTCCGACAAACACAGAGTCTTTCTGTTTAACACTAAAAGTAGCCATTTATTGATGTAGTCCTCTTCGCATGAAAGACGATAAGTTTTTGCAGTGAAACAAGTTCTGTTTATTCTCTACATGTACACTTTATTGGCTATTTGATTCCGGGATTATGAACAATTCAGGGAAACTGTTAAACTTTGAGCGTCCTTCCTTTATTTCAAAACACGTGATTCGTCGCCCATTAATGATAGCCGATTTTATTAAAATTAAACTAAAACTAAGCCCGACAGAATCCTCGTTGTTTACTTATGGCTATGGTGAGTGCTTTGTCGTGCCACTGAATCAAAAACTTCCAAAGTGCGTATTGCTGTGTTTTGCCAGCTGAATTCTGCTGCTCGCTTATACCCTTTAGCCTGCAGATCATTGCGATATGCTGTATCGCACACCACCTTTTCAACAGCTTGAGCGCAATCATCAGGGTCATACGGATCAATCAGCACAGCCGCATCACCGGAAACCTCGGGAAGGCTAGAAGTCCTCGAGCAAATTACCGGGCAGCCACAAGACATTGCTTCAAGCACAGGAAGCCCAAAACCTTCGTATAGGCTGGGGTAAACAAGCACCCTCGCACCGGAATAAAGACAGGCAAGCATTTCATCGGATATGTAATTGGTGATAAAAATCCGCTTTTCAAGGCGGGCTTCCTTGATGATATTCCACCATTTCTTATACCCCCATCCCTGCCATCCGGTCAAAACAAGGGGTATATCGGTTTTAGATTGCGCAAAAGCTTGTATAATCAAAGAGATGTTTTTGCGGGGCTCAAGCGTTCCGACACACAAAATGTAATCTTTGGGAATATGAAGCGCTGTCACAGCAGCCGATATCTGCTGATCATTTCGTAATGAAAAAATGTGGTCTGCTGCCAACGGTATCGCAGTTACGCAATCCGGAGAAAAACCAGTATGGGCTATTATTTCCTGTTTCATGAACTCGGAAATGGTCAGTATATGCGAAGCATAGTGACGGCGCCTTTTGAAAAAAAAATCAAAAAACTGGGCCCTTTCCCTTGGATGCTGTGCACGAAATTTCATTAAAGAAATGTCATACATTGTGTAGATAACAGGAATGTCATCAAGGGCGGGGGGGACAAATCCTGTTTCATGATAAAGTGTATATTTCGTTTTCCCGCATGATTTTCTTAATTTTCGCTCAAAGGTCAAAAAATGCAGGGCGCGCATACCGGCAATGAATGCATCGGGAAGACGCCAGATTCTTTCGGTCGCTTTTGCCCAGGCGGCCGGTTCAGCCTGTGATGGCATTCCCCCGGAGCAGGACCTTCCGTTAAAATAAGCAGCCGAAACACCGGGTGTTTGTTGCAAAACAGTGTACAGGCATCGCACGTAGCGCGATATGCCGGTCAATAACCCTTCCAAGGGTAGCGAATTTACTATAATGTTCATAATCTAAGTGTGCTTTCAGCAGTGCGCAGTATGACCAACTGCTCTGTAATCTAAAAATTCGCTATTCCCAATTTTCAGTTAAGGTATAGTGACCGACTTTTCAAGGGCCTTAGCATAAAGCTGCATATAAGCATTTACAGAAAAATTCCATGAAAAATCAAACGCCATTCCATTGACCATAAGCTTTTTCCACCTCGCCGGCTCATTATAATAAAGGGCGACTGACCGCTGGATAGCGCCAAAAAGTGCAGCGGGCGTATACTTTTCAAACTTAAAACCGTTACCAGTATCTGTGCCCTGTGCAGTATAATCAACAATGGTATCATCAAGACCGCCTGTTGCGCGCACAATCGGTACGGTGCCATATTTCAAGCTGTATATCTGGTTGAGGCCGCACGGTTCAAACCGTGACGGCATGAGAAACATATCGCAGCCACCCTCAATTTTATGGGCAAGTTGATTATCATAGGCACAGCAAAAGCTCATGCACCCCTTATTGCGTGAGGCAAGCTTTTTAAACAGACGCTCAAAAACAGCATCTCCAGAACCGAGCAGTATATAGCCAGCTCCGAGACCGAGCATTTTCTCAACAATCGCGGCTATTAAATCAAAACCTTTTTGATCAACGAGCCGTGAAATAGAACCAATGAGCGGTGCATATAGAAGTCTTTCGGGCAGGCCGCACTGCACAAGTAAATCCTTTTTGCACTCCTGCTTGAATTGCATTGTCTGCGCATTATACCTGAACGCGATAAGTTTGTCTGTTTCAGGATTCCACTCATCATAATCAACACCGTTGAGGATGCCATACAGGTCATTTTTTCTATCCTGTAAAATACCCTCGAACCCGGAGCCGAACTCCGGCGTTTGTATTTCCTGGGCATACTTCCTGCTAACGGTATTGATGACATGGGAAAAAATTATTCCGGACTTAAGCATGCTCATCTGCCCCCAGTACTCAAGCCCCCGCATATCAAAGAACCAGTGGGGCAGGCCCGTCAGTTCGAACTTGTCCCAACCGGCAAGCCCCTGATACGCCAAATTGTGGATAGTGTAAACAGTGACGGTTGTGTCGAAAAAACCCGTTCCAAATCCGGCTTTAATATAGGCAGGAATAAGCCCTGTCTGCCAGTCATTGCAATGTATGATATCCGGGACAAAATCGATTTGACTGCACAACTCGAGAACAGCACGGCAAAAAAAAATAAACCGCTCAGCATTATCGGAATAATCACCATGCTTGTCGCCATACAGTCCGTCACGGTCATACAGTTCACCGCACTGAACAAAATAAATCGGGACAGCCTGCTTGAGCAAGGACTTAAAAAAAAGTCCTGCATAGGTCTTCCGCCCCTGCTGAAGTTCAAAATCAAAACCCAGCGTGGCAAGATCAAAACCCTGTTTTTGCGTGGTTCTGTACAGCGGGGTTACAACGCGAATATCACAGCCGCACTTTTGCACGTACAGCGGCAGAACACCTGCCACATCAGCAAGGCCGCCGGTCTTTGCAAAAGGCACAACTTCAGATGTTACATACAGGACTTTCATGAGCACACTTAATTGCAATCTGTTTCGGTTATCAAGGATTGCTCACGGTTCACCAGTAATGAAAAAACTTAAAATGATTCAAGCCGAGAAAGCCTGTACAGCCCAATTTTCATGGGAACAATACATGCCGCAGCGCTAAGAGAAAAAATAAAAACAATGCAGCTGGCAATAATGCCCCACTGCCCGGGCCGCAGCGGCTGCCCTGATTCAACAGCTGCCAGGTACATCTGAAGCGGCAGCGCTTCGACGACGACTATGAGAACGCAAAAAAGCATGGCCAGCATCATATACAGAAGCCCGCCGAACCCGGTTGGAATCTGTGCAATGTTTTCATATCTGAATCGCGGGAAAGCAGCCCCTATGCCGATACCAAGACTGGTGATGCCAAATGTCATAAGCAGTACGGTAAGCGCATAAAGCAGCATCATGACCAGGTCGACACCAAGCAGCCAGTTTGAACAAATGATCAGCACTTCAGCCAGCACCGACAGTAAAATGCAATTCATCCAGAACTTGCACCGGATCAGACCCCGCAGCCCTACAGGCGATGACTTTATGATCCAGAACGATTCACCTTCAAGGCTTATGGCAGGAAAAGCAAAACGGACGGCAACAGCAGTAATCACAAAACCGGCAAGGCCCAGATTTAAAAATGATAATATATTCTGGAGCTGCCGCGTTGGTATAGGGCTTTTATCAAGGGGCAGCACGCTGAAGTTGTAAAGATAGATGACAATAATAGCAAGCAGAATGAACAGCTGCGACCACTGGGCCGTATCACGCAGAAATGAGCGGGCGTCCTTATCGACTATTGCGCGCAGCGGGGGTGAAAGCGGTGATAAAACACCCTCCAGCAAACGGTTAAAAAAACTCCAGCGCTTCACGCGGATAGTCTTTGCCTCCTGGGCCTTGGTCCAGGCATCGAAAAAGATGCGGCGGAAGCACCAGCCAAGCATAACAGTAAATGCAAGGGCTGTGCTCCACAAACAGGCAAATGAAAAACCCGAATCCTGGCCATGTTTTTGAAAAAGAAAGGCTGACAGAACATCTGTTACCCACTGGCTTGGCAAAAAGGGCGAAGTTGGCGCCTTCAAAACGCTGAGATAATCGATAACGGTAAAAAAAGTGTCGGGATCCACAAGACGCTCGGGCTTCATGAACCGGAACATGCTGTAAAGGCCAACAAAAAGAAAAAGCGCCAGAAGGAAGAATATGTCCTTAAGTCTGCGGGCGGGGAATGACTTTACCAGTCCAAGAGCGACTGCAGTGCCCAGGGCGCCCGAAATGACAAACAGGGGAATCAATGTCAGCAGAACCATGAAGTAATAGGCTGCATCCTGCCTGAAAATAATGCCGTAGGACAAAAAAACCGGCAAACTGAAAAGCGCCACCATCCATGAGCTGATGATAACGGTTTCAGCCAGTTTAGAAAGATACAGCTCGTCGGAGTCATAGGGCGTGGCCGTCACGAGCTGCAATTCCTCGGACATAAAAAAAACCGAGAGCGCCGTGATAATATTGCTGAAAATAAGTATTGAAAAAAATGAAAGGATGACCATGGAAAGAAGCTTGGCTGCAAGGAAAGCACCCACAATCTCAATGCCTTTAAAATAGGCAAGGACCCGGTAAAAAACGATGAAAATTGCAGCCCAGAAAAAAATGCCGAAAAAAACCATAATCAGGGTTTTTGCATACGTTCGACTATTGCGATGTTTCAGCCGGTTGCGTATCTGAGCCAGTCTTGGATATAACAGCTTCATCATGGACCATTTACAACTGGAGAGAATCGGTTACTTTTTCCAATGCTTCATCACCGGTGAGGCGGAAAAAAATAGGCTCTAGCCGTTCGGCCTGACTGCCGCTTGCTGCACGCAACTCTTTCATGGTTCCGACAGCAATGAGCTGCCCGTCCTGAATAATGCCGATACGGTCGCACATTTCCTCGGCTATCTCAAGCGTATGCGTCGACATAAAAACCGTTGCGCCGCCATTGCAGAGTTCGCGAAAGAGCCGCCTGACAAGGCGCGATCCCCGGGGATCAAGGCCGACCATTGGCTCATCGACAATCAGCGCGACTGGCTTATGAATGAGGGCGCCTGCCATAACAAGGCGCTGCTTCATGCCGTGAGAATAGCTTTCAATCAGATCATCCCCATAATCCGTCATCTCGAAAAGTTCAAAAAGCTGATTTGTTCGGGGCCCTATGTGCAGAGCAGCAACATTATACAGCCGGGCCATAAAACCCAAAAATTCCCGTCCCGTAAGCTTGCCGTAGAGAAACGGGCGGTCGGGGATAAAACCGCAGAGCTGTTTGGCCTGCTGCGGGTGAGTACTGATGTTCCAGTTCTGAATATAGACATCTCCAGCCGTAGGCTTGATGAGTCCCGCCATCATCTTGATTGTCGTTGTTTTGCCGGCGCCATTGGGCCCGAGAAAACCAAAAATCTCACCCTGCTTAATTTCAAGGCTTATACCGTTAACCGCGGTAACGGAGGAAAACTTCTTGGTCAGATTTTCAAGCCTGATCATAAAAACTCCAGCACATCTATTTCCAGTTTACCGATTAGTTTTAAAATAGAGATCTGGTTTTCCATATCCCCATCGACGAATTTAATATGGGAGACATCCGCAGGCAATTGATCCATGGTTGGATCGACACTTATCCAGCGGCCAAGAAAAACCTCGCACCAGGCATGATAAAAAAAACTGCCGTTCAAGTGAACCAGTCCTGCCGCAACCCGCGACGGCACGCCTGCAGCACGGCACAGTGCCGTTAAAAGCACGGCATGCTCATTGCAGTCGCCCTGTTTTGTTGCAAGCACCTCAAGGGCGCTTGGTATGCTCAGCGTCGGTTTTTTTTCAATATTCCTGTACACCCAGCTGGTCAAATTCCGCGCCACTTTATAGGCGTTTTTCTCCGGTCCGATTTGCTTCCTGACAAAGTCAAGAATTACCGGATTATCGCTTTGCATAAAAGGTGTTGCCTGAAGAAACGGCTCCATTTCAGGCTGGGAAAACGTAGCCTGGCCAATCTCACCAGGCGATAATTCCTCACGCCGTATTTCAACGGTATCTTCCACCAGGTGCTGCCTGCCTTCGTTTAATACAAAACCGTCAAGAGATACATTTTTTAAACGCAGCTTCAAAAAAGACAGGCCCTGAGCGGAAAACGCCCTGGACACTTTTATAGAGCTGGCGGCAATAATGTCGGGTTTCTCGCCCCAACCCTGTTCCATCGCCTGCTCGCGGTCTTCACGCACCAGCACCAGCCCCATAGGGCTCTCCTCACGAAGCGTTTCCCCCTGTTCATTCACCCATGACGAAGTGGTTATTCCCTGAAAAGATGTCTGTACTTTATAGCACTCATGGCGCGATCCATTAATCTCTACAATCTCCCTGTCGAGCACCTGCACCTGCATGGTTCTTGTGCTCAGGGTAAGGGGATCAAAAAATGGCTGGCTGTAGCTCATGCCCGGCTTTATGCCCCGTTTGAGCAAAAAATATCGTATGCTGTTCGTAAGCACGGGCGGCTCCTTGAGAGGTATATCACGCAACTCATTTTTTCCGCCCGTAAAAATATTTAATCTCAGGCGCTGGCCTTGAACCGTTCCCGATACAGACATGCTGATAACGCCTGAGGTGAGTCTAAAGCTGAAAATCTGAAGCCGCATATCCGCATCAGCAACCACGTTAATATGCGTCTGCAGCCTCTGGGGCATATCCATAACCGTAAGGTCCATGAAAACATCCTCCGTGATATGATAGCCCTCCTCTATGCGTTTGAGCTCCGAGCTGCTGTACCCGATTTTACTGCCCTTAAGAAAGATGCCCGACCATTCCTGCCGCGATTCAACTGTAGCTCCCATGAATTGCTTTTCGAGCTGCACAGGGTTCAGTGCCGCTATCTGCTTCATAGCCAGCATAGCCATCAGAGCAATCCAGCAAGCTACAATGATAATTCCGACTGTATCGTATAAGCGCTTCATGGGCATAAGAAAAAACCCTGATACCGGAAGGGCTCAGGGTTTTCAATTTTTTTCAATAAAAACAGGGGGTCACGGCGTTTCAACCGGCTGCTCCTGCTGAGATTGTTGGGGATGGTTCAAAACCTGATGATTGATGCGATCCTTCAACTCCTTGCCAACCTTGAAAAATGGGCGGCGTTTAGGCTCGATGGTTATGACAGATCCAGTACGTGGATGATTACCTGTACGGCCCTTGTACTCGCGCACCTTGAAGCTTCCAAAGCCCCGTATTTCAATGCCTTCACCCTTGATAAGCGCATCGATCATGGCATCAAAAACCGTATTGACAGCAATTTCAGCAATCTTGGGTTGAATATTTGCCTGTTCTGAAAGCTGCTGGATTAGTTCAGATTTGACCATTGGTGATCCCTCGTGAATGTTTCAGTAAAATCATAAGTAATTTCAATAGGTAAAGTTTTATAGCTAATTGATTCTCTAATGTCAACAAAGTTTTCAAAATCTTTTGCCGCCTCTGCGCACCATTTCAAAATAATCGTTCATGCCCCTGGCTGCCTCTGATGAATACACGACAGCGTTTAATTCGTGATTTTTTGCCAGTGCGCTGTAAGTCCAGTTGGTGCTTCCGAAAACAGCTATGGAATTATCAATAACGAGAAATTTTGTATGCGTTGTTACCTGTTCACTGTCCATAAAAACCGCAACCCCGGCTTTTTTGAGAAACTGTGCTGCCTCCGCATTGCTTTTAGCAACCTCGACGAGACTTCCACCATTGTCTAAAACAACTTCTACCTTGACGCCGCGAATATGTGCAGCTATGAGCGCATGCAAGAGTTGATTGCTTGGGCTGTCGGATTGCAATGGGTAAAAAACAGCCTGAAACATGCAAACCTTTATTGAATTTTGAGAGCTGTTTATCAACCGCAGGACTTCAGGGAAATAGCCCTGGTCTTGCAGGAGTTCCATATTCTTTACGGCAAAACCATAGGATTGAGAACAGGGCGCGATACAAACACAGGCTCCAATCATAAAAGCAAAAGATAAAAAAATGCTGATTTTTTTATAACGCCTATAGTTAGCCATCTTGTCCATCAATAGTCGGCCGATCTGCATTTTCAAATATTTCTATCTCACCTGCAGCAGGTACGCTGTAGCCTTCTTCCAGCCATGTACCCAAATCAATGAGACGGCAGCGCTTAGAACAGAATGGTCTAAACGGATTGTCTGTCCTATAAACAATCTCTTTTTTACACGTGGGACATTTTATCATGAGGGACATACAAAAAACTATTTGTAGCAATCAGTTAAGTTAAACCGCCGGGAAACTTTATATTTTTTTTAATCACATATTTTCTTCTTGTCAAGAATGAATTCATGCATCAAACTCCCAACAGTGTTAATAAAACCTGTTGCCAGTTAGTCACGGAGCTATTATAATTACATTTTTGCAAAATTAAAAAAAACATCTCGATAAGCAACCAATTACAAGGAATTACAATATATTATGCTACAAGAGCTCATAAATGAGATTAAAAACTATCCAGGTATAACACGAAAACGCAATATCTGCAAAATAACATCCTCGCTTGCCGACATGGTAAATTTCGGGAATACGGAAGTGGGATTTGGCGATGATGCTGCTGCGATTTATCACAATGGGGAATACCTTCTGCTAGCAGCAGACGGCATTTGGTCTGGTCTTATCGAGGCAAATCCCTATGGCGCTGGCAAAGCATCAGTCATGGCCAGCGTCAACGACATTTATGCCATGGGTGGCAGGCCACTTGCCATGGTAAATGTTATAGGTATCTCCGATGCGATGTATTATGATGAAATCGTTCGCGGGATACGCAAGGGTTGTGAAAAATTTCGTGTTCCTATGGTCGGCGGCCACCTGCACCCAGACACTTGTGAGGTATCACTTTCTGTTGCAATTCTCGGTGCTGCAAAAAAACTGCTTCGCAGTGATAATGCAATTGCAGGGCAGGATATAATTTTTGCTGTTGATCTTGATGGTCGTGGATTCCAATGCAAACCCGTTATCAGCTGGGATGCCAATTCAGGGAAAACGTCTGAGCAGGCTTTGGCGCGGCTCAATATTTTGCCTAATCTTGCCGAAGAAGGACTTTGCGCTACCTGCAAAGATGTCAGCAATGGCGGGCTGCTCGGCACAATTGCTTTATTGCTTGAAACATCTAAAGTTGGAGCAGTTGTTAACATTGATTCTGTTCCCCGCCCATCAGAATTTCCTCTTACCGACTGGCTAAAAGCTTTTTTGAGCTATGGATTCATACTTACCGTCAATAAAGAGTTTACATCAAAAGTTATATACGCATTTTCACGGCAGCGTATCACTGCAGTTACTATAGGCACCATTATTGATGAGCGTTGCCTCCGTGTGTCACTGGCAGGAGAAGAAGGAGTTCTTTTTGATCTGGCGCTGGATCCAATTACAGGCATTGTAATGGGGGCATGAAACTTCACAACGCACAGTCCTTTCCGCAACCCTTTTTATTTCATGCAGAGAACACGCACAGATACTGCAATAAAGATATGCGGCTTATATGAAGGGGGGTAGTCGGTTAAGCTCCTCCTCCCGAGACTTTGATATCAAATCGGGCGCTACCTCAGTCTGGAAGCAGCAGCAACCCTAGTAGGCGCAAGGTTTCCCCTTTTAAAAAGTACTCGTCTGAGCGTTTGGTTTCACACCATGAGGAGCTAACCGACTACCACTATATGAAATGTTTTCATTTCGGAAATCCTTAATTTACTATAGCGCTGTCATAACTACTCGGAGTGCTTGCTATGCGTTGTCCAAAATGCACTATTGAAATTCAGCCCACCAGCAATATGACATGCCCGAATTGCGCAACACATCTTGTCGTGATACCGCTGCAGGATGACAATGCTCCATCCGCTGACACTGGCAACCAGTTCCGTACAGCGATTGTAGCGGATACAATCGCGCATGCCGGCACACCTTATACCAGTTCCGATTCTATACTGACGTCATCACAAGAAAATATATTTTTACCAGAACATGGAATTAATGAGGCCCTCGGTGAAAAGTGCGGCCAGGACACTGAAGATACACCCCTAATATCTTCCGCATCGTACAATACTTCCGGCATGCCTTCCTTCGGTATTCAACAAAATACCAAGCAGCGTGCATCAGAGCAGACAACAACCATTGATCCAGTTTTCCGGCAGATACTTGATATAAACACAGCAGCATCGGATACCAGATCAGGCCAACCTCCAATTGATTCAAACTTCAGTAACATTAGTGCCAGAACAAACCAGAATCACTCGCGGGAACTGCTTGATAAAGCCTTTGGGGAAATTTATGCAGATGATCAACGATCAGAGGGCCCAGGCACACAATCGCTTGTCATTGCTGTGGTTCTGGGGGTATTTATATTAGTGTGCGTTATGGGAACCGGCGTTTATTACATGAAAAAGAAAACAGCGCATGAAGCGATTATGCAGGCGCCTGCCAAAATTCTTTCATTGCCCCCATCAGATGCGCCGGCGCCAACTTTAAAAAGATCGGGGTCTTCTGAGGAAAAAAGCCAGGGGGTGAACCTTATGATGACACAAAATTATTCACGGGCATCACAGGTAGCTTCGGCACCTCCTACTGCTGCACCAGACTCTACTTATAATACACCCGATAACACTAAAGTGCAAAATACGCAGGGATACAAGGCTGAGCCGACTCAGTCATCAGATGCTGGTATGCCTCAAAAAAATGAAGGCATATCCGTCGACACTCATACCACACCGAGAAGTGCTGCATCATCTTCAATGAATGATCTTACCGATTCCGGCAGCGGTTCTCACATCCTTTTATGCGGTTCCTTTCAAGACAAAAACAAGGCATTCAGCCTAGTAAAAAAAATCAAATCAAAAGGTTATCCGGCATTTCTCGAAAAAGCCGATCTGGGATTTAAAGGGGTATGGTACCGTATAAAAATAGCCGGGTTTACTTCAAAGGATGCAGCTGATCAGGCCTGTTATGACTTGAAACAAAAATTAAAAATTGAGGCAATTGTTGCAAAACGCAGATAGACAGCTCATCAGCAATGAGAGAGAGATGTTGATATATTGATTGCCTTATTGTCTTCTAACGTATAATCCGAAAATACATCAACGCCATTGAAAAACATTTGCAACAGAGCTCCCCTGCCATCTCTCAATGTAGATACAGCAAAACTACGCATACAGCAACTCCGTACAAAACCACAGTTAACAGTATAGGTCGGTCGTTGAGCAGTGCAGTTTCCGGACTTCCACCCTCGTTTTTCTGATAAATAAGATAGAGATAGCGAAAAATGCCATAGAGAACAAATGGGATTGTATACTTAAGCTTGTCGCTGCCGAATTTTGCAACCGTCTCGGCAGAGACCGTATAGAGGATATAGGCAATAAGGGTTGCTGTGGTGACGATTGAAATCATCTGATCCAGCAGCCCTGTGCTGTATTCGTAAAGAATCCGGCGATGCTCTGCCGCTCCATCCTCAAGCAGCACAAGCTCATGGCGGCGCTTGCTGAGCGCAAGGAAAAGCGCTAAAAGAATTGTACAGAAAAAAAGCCATGTTGAAAAAGTCACATCAATGGCCACGGCGCCCGCTGCAACACGCAGCAAAAAACCTGACGCAATACAGAATACGTCGATAATTACTACATGTTTAAGCCACGCAGAATAGCATATCTGAAGAACAAGATAGCCCGCAGCGATAATAACAAATTGCCTGTTAAGAAGCGAAACAGCGCAAAACGCCGAGCTAGACAAAAGAGATATCAAAAATAACACAGCAGTTCGAGGTTTGAGCAAACCGGATGCCAGGGGCCTTTTGCATTTAAGCGGATGTTTTCGGTCCTGTTCGATGTCCAGCAAGTCGTTTATAATATATACTGCGCCGGAAAGTGCACAAAAAACTGCAAAGGCAAGAAAGGTTTCAAGAACCAGCGGCGTTTTTAAAAAATTTTGGGAAAAAATAAGCGGGGCAAAAATAATGGCATTTTTTGTCCACTGCTTAGGCCGCATATTACAAAACAAAAGATATATCCTACTTATGTTCATTGCAGTTCACACCTGTGCAAATGTTATTATCAGCGCGACACCATCCAGACCCCCACGCAGATCACTACAATTCCAGAAATCTGTATGACACTCAGACTTTCCTTAAATAATATCCATGAGGCGAGCACCACAAGAATATAGCCGACGCTTGTATTAATAGGATAGGCGATGCTCAAATTCATTTTAATAAGAGCATAGTTATAGGCAGCAAGCCCAAGTGCAAAACAGCAAATACCGCCCCAAATAATCGGGTTGGTGGCCATATTTATAAACACATCAATAACCTGATTGTTTTCCTTGGGTTTGAGTGCGCCGGCCTTCATAAGTATATTAGCAGCAGCGTTAAGTACAATCGAAAAAGCAAGCACAACATAAGTCATAAACATATCTTGGGTCCCCTTTACTTAGCCAGCATAAGCTCATAGAATGGGCTGCATTACTTGCTCCAATTTTCTTCTGTATTTGCAAATTATTCTGATTTATGTTTTTATTATCAAATACAAATTCATAAGGCCGCTGAAATAGGAAGAATGTCTTTTGCGTTAGGAGCATGTGCACAATTACACAGTGTTTTTTTTTTGTCAATGGAAACGCAATCTTATGAATAGTGCTATTAACGGGCGTAAAAAAGTACTGATTATGACCTCCACATTTCCGCGATGGCGCGGCGATACGGACCCACCCTTTGTTTTCGACCTCGCGCTTCGGCTTATTGATTTTTTTGATATAATTGTTCTGTGTCCTCACGCACCCGCAACAAAAACCCGTGAGCTTGTGGACGGCATACGTGTTTCACGCTTCCGCTATTTTTTCAGCCGATACGAAACTCTGGCTTACGGAGGCGGCATACTGAACCGGTTCAGGCAAAGCCGTTTCTATTACTGTCTTGTACCTTTTTTCCTTACTGGTGAACTGATAGCAACGATACGTTGTCTTCTTGCAGCCAGGCCTGACATCATAAATGCTCACTGGCTTATTCCTCAGGGATTGATTGCAATACTGGCAAAAACAGTTTCCAGATCAAAGGTTCCTGTTGTCTGCACTCTCCATGGTGGCGATATTTTCGGGCTTCAAGGCTCTGTGCTGGCCGCGCTCAAAAGCTTTGTGCTAAAACGATGCGCTGCTGTCAATGTTGTAAGCAGTGCCATGGCGGAAACCATTGCCAGCTTCGGCATAGACAGGAGGAGCATCAATGTCATTCCTATGGGCGTCGATCTTAAAAACAGTTTTACCCCCGGCCAACAAATCAAAATTCCCAAATCGCTTCTTTTTGTGGGTCGATTCGCAGAAAAAAAAGGGCTGATCTACCTGATTAACGCCATGCCGATTGTGCTTGCCAAACATCCAGATGCCCACCTTACTATCGTCGGTCACGGGCCACTTGAAAACGCCATCAGAAAACAAATATCTGAATTGGATATTCAGCACGCTGTGCACATTGCAGGCGCTGTTGAAAACACGAAACTGCCTGCTATTTACCAATCATGCCAGATTTTAGTTTTTCCATCCATTATCGATGACACAGGAGACACCGAAGGCTTCGGTCTTGTCATGATTGAAGCAATGGGCTGCGCCTGTGCGGTCATTGCTTCAGACCTGCCTGCCATTCATGACAGCGTCATTGATTTAAAGACAGGCATTCTTACACCTCAAAAGGATTCCCCAACGCTGGCAAAAAAAATTATCGGCCTGCTCGATGATCCCGAACAGCCTAAAAAACTGGGCGTGCAGGCACGGCACTATGTTCTTGAACGGTATGACTGGACGACTACCGCAGAAAAATACGCTGATATTTTCAATACGGTTTTACACAAGCACTAATCTCTCACCACGAGCAGATAAATAAATTATAGGTATTTTCTCAAAAACTGTCCGGTATATGAATTCTTTTCTCTAAGGATTTCTTCAGGAGTGCCAGCAGCTACTACATATCCTCCCCTTTCGCCACCCTCGGGACCAAGATCAATTATATAGTCTGCTGTTTTGATTACATCCATATTGTGCTCAATGACAAGCACCGTGTTACCGCGATCGACAAGACTGCCAAGAACCTCAAGAAGCTTGGCCACATCAACAAAATGTAGGCCCGTGGTTGGTTCATCTAGAATATAAAGGGTGTGCCCTTTTTCCCTTCGACTCAGTTCGCGGGCTAATTTTATGCGCTGCGCTTCCCCGCCCGACAGTGTCGTTGCCTGTTGACCAAGTGTAATATAATTGAGACCAACATTGTTCAGAACCTGCAGCTTGCCCCGTATTTGAGGTATATTTTCAAAAAACGGCAGTGCTTCGCTCACGGTCATGTCAAGAACGTCTGCAATATTTCTCCCCTTATAAACTACCTCAAGAGTTTCCCTGTTGTATCGTCTGCCCCGACACACATCGCAGGTAACGTAAATATCGGGCAGAAAATGCATTTCTATCCGAACCAGGCCATCTCCCTGACATGCTTCGCACCGGCCGCCTTTAATATTGAAGCTGAACCGGCCAGGTTTATAGCCGCGCATGCGCGACTCCGGCAACCTGGCAAATAAATCGCGAATCGGATCAAAAAGCCCGGTAAATGTTGAAGGATTAGAACGCGGCGTTCGTCCGATGGGCGACTGATCAATATTGATTACTTTATCGATCTTTTCAATACCATTAATTTCAGTAACGCTGTCAGCCTTTGCACCTGTTTTGTAGAGTTTATGAGCAAGCTGCGCATATAAGGTGTCAACTATCAATGTGCTTTTACCGGACCCCGATACGCCCGTCACGCAGACAAAAATTTTAAGAGGAATCGAAACCGTAATGTCTTTTAAATTATTTGCCCTGGCACAAACTATCGTGAGCGAGTTTTTTTTAGCAATGGTTCGACGCGCCGGCAGTGAAATTTTTTTCGATCCAGCAAGGTATCGCCCGGTAACTGATTTTGAATTCCTCTCAATCGCACCGGGAGAACCGGTAGCCACCACATGACCGCCTTCAGTGCCTGCACCCGGGCCAAGATCGATAATATGGTCAGCTGACCGAATCGTTTCCTCATCATGCTCGACTACGATGACAGTATTGCCGATATCCCGCAGCTGCCTGAGCGTCATGAGAAGCCGCTCTGTATCACGGGCATGAAGGCCGACACTGGGTTCATCAAGCACGTACAGCACACCGGTCAGCCGTGAGCCAAGCTGCGTGGCAAGCCGTATGCGGTGGGCTTCACCGCCAGACAGTGTCCCGGCGATACGATCAAGGGTCAGGTACTCAAGTCCTAAATATGACAAAAAATAAAGCCGCTGACTAATTTCTTTCACGAGCGGGTCGGCTATCTCAGCCCGGCTGCCTGTAAACTGCAGAGACTTCATAAAGTCTGCGCATGTTGCAACATGCATACTAGTAAAATCGTAAATCGACTTACCGTTCAGTTTGATCGAAAGGCTTTCTTTTCGAAGACGCATTCCCTTGCAATCAGGACAAACAGCCTGATGCATATACTGCAAAAGATCCTCCCGGACCTTTTCAGATTCTGTTTCATGGTAGCGTTTATTGAGATACTGCAGCACACCTTGAAATGGCTTTTCCGTTTTATATAGGCTCTTTTTCCCTTCAAATACCAGTAAGACTTTCTCATCGCCGGAGCCAGACAGGAGAATAGTGCGGATATTGGCGGGTAATTTTTTAAAGGGAGTATCTAAGGAAAAAACGTAATGCTGAGCAAGCGAGTTAGCCAAATGTTTCACCCAGAAAGAATCCGCATTGCCCCAGGGAGCAATGGCTCCCTGGTTGATTGAAAGATTGCCATCCGGAACGATAAGGAAAGGATCAAAAACAACTTTCGTGCCAAGGCCTAAACATGCTGGACATGCGCCGTAAGGGCTGTTAAAGGAAAATGTGCGGGGGCTGATCTCTGGATAACTCAGGCCGCAATCCGGGCAGGCAAACTTTTCATTGAAAAGGATTTCGCTGCCATTGTTCAGCATGACCAGCACAATGCCGCCGCTAAAACGCAGAGCTGTCTGTATCGAGTCGCCAAGTCGCTTTTCTATACTCGATTTCACCAGAATTCTGTCAACAACAATATCGATACTGTGCTTTTTGTTCTTATCAAGACAAATGTCATCGGCAAGCTCAACCATTACCCCATCAATCCTGGCACGAATAAAGCCTTCCTTTTGCAGATCATGAAGTTCTTTTTTGAATTCTCCCTTTCTGCCCTGAATCATAGGTGCCAACAGCATAAGCTTTTCGCCTACTGGCAGTTCCATGATACGGTCGATCATCTCCTGTATCGTTTGAGAGGAAATTTTCCGTCCGCATCTATGGCAATATGGTGTCCCGAGGCGAGCATAAAGTACACGCAGATAGTCGTAGATTTCAGTAACAGTTGCTACCGTCGACCGCGGGTTTTTGCTTACAGTTTTCTGCTCAATAGCAATTGCTGGCGAGAGACCTTCAATAGAATCAACATCCGGTTTTTGCATCTGCTCAAGAAACTGGCGTGCATAGGCAGAAAGAGATTCCACATAGCGTCGCTGGCCCTCGGCATAGATGGTATCAAATGCGAGCGATGATTTGCCGGATCCGCTTTGTCCGGTAATTACAACCAGACTGTTTTTAGGTATCTCAACATCTATGTTTTTAAGGTTGTGAACCCGGGCGCCTTTTATGGAAATCTTATTTGCTCCAAACATGCCGATGCATTCCCTGTAAATTAAAAAGCACCCGCCTTTGTGACGGGTGCTTTTATTGTAATATATAAAGTTCAAAAAAACTCTAAGTAAATTCTCAATTTCGAATTAATTGGTTATTGGATTTAATAAAGTCATGATTACTCGGTCACAATAAGCTCCTGTACATTATTTTTATAAAAACCCGATTTCATGCACAATAATACAACATAAGCTCTACCTATTCACGCTAGCACAAAATACTGCATACTACAAAAAAAGCCGGCTATTTCTAACCGGCTAGCTCAAACTGAATTGTAAAAAACTTACTTCCTACCCTTTTTTGCGGGCTTCTTTGCAGCAGCCTTTTTCTTGGGTGCAGCTTTTTCTTTGGCGACTGCTTTCTTTAAATCATTTTCAAACTTTTTAATTTTCTTACCGATCACATCCTTCTTTTTGTTATTTAATACTATCCACGCTTTAATTTGTTTGGAACTGGCCATTAGTAGTCCTCCTTGTTTGATTAACAGTTAAGGTGTTTCTTTGTAATAATTTATCGGATCAATAATAACAAACTTAAATAAAAAATATTTTTAATTTAAAAACTCCATTCTAAAACCCTTCGAATAAATAGTGCGATTCAAATCATTAAGTAAAAAAATTTATTTCAACCTATCAATAATTTGTTTAAAATGAACTTTTCAGCGGCCGACAGAAATTCTGTGTGCAATAAAATCAGGTAAACCAGCTAGCAAAATTTTTTTCTGAGCTGACAAATGATCATAATTCACTCGGACAAGATAATACCGGTTGCTTGAAGCATCAAAAACGCCATAGCTGGCTCGGGGATCGCCGTCACGGGGCTGACCAACGCTGCCGCAATTTATTATATAACGACAGGCCGAATGAAAGCTAACTCTTTTTGGCGGTTTACTCACAACCGTTGCATCTTGAAGTTTTACAAAAATTGCAGGGCAGTGCGTATGTGCAATAAAACACAAACGGTGGGTGCATGTCTCAAAGACAGCCACTGCGTCCAGTGAATTGAAAACATAGCTCCACGTATCCGGCATGCAAGGCGTTGCATGAACACACAGAAATTCATTCATTTTAAGCGTAAGCGGCAGCGACATGAGAAACAGTCTATTTTCTGCTGTTAATTGTGCAGAGGTCCACTCAATAGCATAACCTGCCTCGGTGTTAAAGTTATCCGTTGTTTGTCTGCCTGCAGCAGCCCAGTCATGATTGCCCGCGATAACATACTGTGTAAGGGTCTGCAACTGATCTATGCATTCATTTGGATTTGCCCCGTACCCGACAATGTCTCCTAGAAAAATGACACGATCTACCTGCTCGTGCTTTATTGACTCGCATACAGCTGTAAATGCATCGAGGTTGCCGTGCACATCGGATATAAAAGCTGTTTTCATTTAATATCCAGCTTGCCTTAATTGTATTTTTCAAGTATAAAGTATATACAAGTTTCCTCCATTAAAAAAGCATATTCTGTCCAGCTTCCAGTGAAGTTGTTTCTGTCTTTTTTCTGAGCATGCTCATCCATTATTCACTATCATGGTCTATTGGCTGGATGCATTGAAAATGAGTTGCATCCATACATGCTTTTTAATATAGTTTCAACCCTATTAAACTTCTGAGACGGAAGCGAAATGTCAGACGAGAAAATAAAATTGCAGACACTAAGGGAGCAGATCGACGCAATCGATGATCAGGTGCTTGAACTTCTAAATAAACGCGTATCACATGTGCTTGAGATCGGTCATATAAAAAAACAGACAAATCGGCAATTCCTTGTACTTGAGCGCGAAGAATCAATTTACCAGAGACTAGTCGCACTCAACCCTGGACCATTCCCTTCAAGCGCGATACGACCGATTTTCAGAGAAATCATGTCGGCATCACTTTCACTTGAAAAAATACTCCAGATTGCGTGCCTGGGACCCGAAGCCACATTCTCTCATATTGCAGCCATTCAGCAGTTTGGACAGGCGGTCAACTTCACCTTCACACGAGGTGTACCTGATATTTTTGATGAGGTGGAGCGCGGTCGGGCAGACTACGGCGTCGTGCCTATTGAAAATTCAACCGAAGGTGTTGTTAACCTGACGCTCGACATGTTCATAGAATCACCGCTGCAAATATGCTCCGAGGTGATGCTGGCCATATCTCAATGCCTGCTGTCCACGGAGCGGAAAATCGATGATATCAAGGTTGTCTATTCGCATCCCCAGCCTATTGCCCAATGCTACAACTGGCTGGCAAAAAACATGCCCCATGCCGACATCAAAGAAACCTTCAGCACTGCCATTGCCGCCCAAATGGCAAAAACCGAACCCGGCAGCGCAGCCATTGCCAGTGAATTTGCCGCAACAGCCCATGAGGTGCCGATCCTGCGGCAGCGCATTGAAGACAATGCGCAAAACTACACCCGTTTCTGGATTATTGGTCAACAATCGCCCGGCCGAACCGGCAGCGATAAAACCTCGATCATGTTTTCCATTAAAGACGGTGTCGGAGCCCTGCATGAAATACTGAAACCATTCAGCACCCATGCTATAAATATGACCAAAATAGAATCACGGCCTTTCAGGAAAAAACCCTGGGAATACATCTTTTTTATCGATATTGAAGGTCACCAGCATGACAATCCTATCAGGTGTGCTCTTGACGAAGTGGCTGCATCAGCGCAATTCATGAAAGTGCTCGGCTCCTACCCACGCAGCGATCGCATGCTGCCCTGAGGTGATACATGAAACATATGTTTAATCATATCGCTATAGCCGGCCTCGGACTCATCGGCGGATCACTTGCCCGTGATATTCGCCAGCTCGGCCTTGCCGCAACCATTACAGGCTTTGGCCGCAATCCTGAACGGCTTAAAAAAGCACGTGAAAACGGTTTAATAGACGCCTGGCATACTGACTCCGCACAAGGCATTGCGCAGGCCGATCTTATTATTATCGGCACTCCCGTAAGTCGTATCCCGCAGCAGATTCTTGAAATACTGCCGCATGTACAACAGGGTGCTATTATAACTGATGTCGGCAGTGTTAAAACCGCCATCGTTGAGCAGGTCGAACAGAGGATACCACCCAGCGTTTTTTTTATCGGCGGCCATCCCATAGCAGGCACTGAAAATTCCGGTTTTGAATCATCCGTCGGAGGGCTCTTTAAAAATCGCCCGTGCGTTCTGACGCCAACAGACAAAACAGATCAGAATGCTCTTGAGAAAGTAAAAAAATTCTGGCAAGCCGTCGGTGCACATGTTGTTCTGATGGACATAATAACGCATGACATGATATTTGCCGGCATCAGTCATCTGCCCCACATGGTGGCCTTTTCACTTGTAAATGCCGTCACGGATATGGAAAATTTCGAGAAACAGATACTGCAGTATTCCGCCGGCGGCTTTCGCGATTTCACACGTATCGCTGCAAGTGACCCGGTCATGTGGCGCGATATTGCATTGATGAACAAAGACCATATTCTGAACGCAATCAGTTTTTTCGAGAAATCTCTTGCACAATTAAAGCAAAGCATTGCAGCCGGCGACGCTCCGCTCATTGAACAATTCTTCAAAAAATCACACGATACTCGACGTGCCATATAAAACATACACTGAGCTTTATCATTGGACACAATAACCGTTCACAAAGCATCTAAGCTGCAAGGCGAATTGACAGTTCCGGGTGACAAATCAATTTCACACCGGGCTATCATCTTCTCTGCTCTCTCATCGGGAAAGTGTGAGATACACAATCTTTGTTCAGGAGAAGACGCTTTCAGAACCCTTGAAATTTTCCGTCAAATGGGCATACAAGCGGAATCCCATAGTGGTGACTATTTGTCTGTCACCGGCAAAGGACTGCATGGCCTGCAAGAGCCATCGACGGTGCTGTATACCGGCAACTCAGGGACAACGACACGCCTTATGACAGGGCTTCTGAGCCCGCAGTGTTTTTTTAGCGTGCTGTCGGGCGATGCATCGCTCAACCACAGGCCCATGAAACGTGTAGTCGGCCCTTTGCGCCAGATGGGCGCATGCATACATGGCCGTAGTGACGGTAATTTTGCACCTCTGGCTATTGCAGGCTCAAAACTGCAAGGTATTGACTGCACACTGCCTGTTGCCAGCGCTCAAATAAAATCATGCCTTATGCTTGCCGGCCTCTATGCCGCTGGCCCCACGAGGATCACAGAACCGACGCTGTCCCGAGATCATACTGAACGTATGCTTGAGCATCTCGGCGTTCCGATTAAACGAGAATCGGCATCTGTTTCAGTCATGGCAGCCGCAGATATTCGGCCCGAGCGGTATGACATTCCCGGAGATATCTCATCGGCTGCATTTTTTATAGTTGCAGCACTGCTGGTTCCCGGCTCAGAATTATTGATTAAGGGAATAGGAGTCAATCCTACACGAACAGGCGTTATTGAAATTTTACAGGCCATGGGAGGCATTATAGAGTTGCAGAAGATCCGGACGGTATGCGGCGAACCGGTTGCCGATATTTTCGTGCGAGCCAGCCGATTAAAAGGCATTACGATAAACGGCAGCATCATTCCTCGCGCCATCGATGAAATCCCCGTTGTGGCCATAGCTGCTGCATGCGCAGAGGGCACAACGGTTATCGAAGATGCTCAAGAGCTGCGGGTGAAGGAATCCAACCGCATCGCTGCCATGACCTGCGAACTGCAAAAATGCGGCGTTACGGTCCAGGAAAAGGAAGACGGCATGATAATCACCGGCGCAGAACAGCTTGAGGGAGTACGCTGCAAAAGTTACGGCGATCACCGCATTGCCATGTCCTTTGCCGTTGCAGGCCTTGTGGCGCACAACGAAATGACCATTGAGGACAGCGACTGCATCAATACATCATTTCCTGAATTTATGCCAAAACTTACAGAACTTATACGTTAACGGTTACTGGAAATTGCAATGACCGGCTCCATAATAACAATCGACGGACCTGTCGGCTCGGGTAAAAGCACCATCGGGCGACTTCTGGCTCAAAGGCTTGGCCTTGTGTACCTGGACACCGGCGCCATGTACCGCGTTATTGCGTTTGAAGCTCGTGAGCGCGGTATTGAGGCCAACGATGAACATGCCCTCGCAGCATTATCCGGCAAAATAGACATACAGTTCAAGCAGTCCGGGGATAGGCAGCTGGTATTTTCCTCGGGCCGCGATGTAACTGATGCTATTCGCACCCCGGAGATCAGCATGCTTGCATCGAGCATTTCTGCGCTGAAATCAGTCCGAAGTGCCCTTGTAGCTCTGCAGCGTCAGATCGGCAGCCATGGCGGCATCGTTGTTGACGGACGCGATGCCGGCACAGTCATCTTCCCGCAAGCCCGGTTCAAGTTCTACCTTGATGCCACAGTTGAAATACGTGCTCAAAGACGCTATAAAGAATTTATTGAAAAAAAAATAAATATCGATTATAATATTTTGTTTCTGGACATTCAAAAACGCGATCATGATGACAGCAATCGCAGTATAGCGCCCCTCAAACCGGCTCCGGGTGCTGTCATTATAGATACAAGCACGATGACACTTGAGGATGTTCTCAAGACGATTTCTTTACATATCGACTTGGCGAAACAGCCCTCATTGCCATAAATAAAAAACGGAAGAGAGGAAAAACAATGGAACAAACTACTAACACCAACCAGCCTGCTGAAGATATGGAGCAGGCAAACAGCGTTTTATTTGATGGCGAAAGCTTCGAACAAATGCTGGAAGAAAGTTTGAGTGCACGCAAGGTCCAGACCGACGAGGTAGCACAGGGACGCATCATTCAAATTACAGCCGATTATGTGATCGTCGATGTTGGTTGCAAATCTGAAGGACAGATCCCCATTGAAGAATTCAAAGACGCTGACGGCAATATGACCGTTAAAGTAGGCGATAAAGTCGATGTCTTCATTGAAGGATGGGAAAACGAAACCGGCATGATGCCTCTGTCCAAGGACAAGGCAGATAGAATGCGCGTATGGGACACCGTGAGCAAGGTCTATGACGATGATGGCCTTATTGAAGGCAAAATCGTGTCGAAGATCAAAGGCGGTCTTGCCGTTGATATCGGCCTTAAGGCTTTTCTGCCAGGTTCGCAGATTGATCTGCATCCTGTGCGGGATTTGGATAGGCTTATCGGCCAGACCCTTCAGTTCAAAATACTGAAGCTGAGTAGAAAACGTGGCAACATTGTTCTTTCACGACGCGCAATTCTTGAAAAAGAGCGAGAAAGCCTTCGCTCCGAAACTCTCCTGCGCATTGAGGAAGGTGCTATCGTTAAAGGCACAGTCAAGAATATCACAGATTATGGCGTATTTGTTGATCTTGGAGGTGTAGACGGCCTGCTGCATGTAACTGACATTTCCTGGGGACGCATAACCTCTCCTCGCGATTACTTCAATATCGGTGATATCACCGATGTAAAGATTTTAAGTTTCGACCGTGAAAATCAACGTGTCGCCCTCGGTTTCAAGCAGATGAAAACCAATCCATGGGAACTTGTACAGGAAAAGTATGCACTTAATAACCGGGTCACCGGAAAAGTAGTTAATATCACCAATTATGGTGCATTCATCGAACTTGAAGAAGGTGTTGAGGGACTCATTCACATCTCCGAAATGTCCTGGACAAAAAAGGTCAAACATCCTTCTCAACTGCTCTCAATAGGCGATGTAGTTGAGGCTGTGGTTCTCGATGTCGATGTAGCTAGAAAACGCATTTCACTTGGTCTCAAGCAGCTTGAACCCAATCCGTGGTCCGTTATCGAAGAAAGGTATCCGGTCGGAACGGTCGTTGAAGGAAAAATCAAAAACATAACCGATTTTGGTATTTTCATAGGTCTTGATGAAGGCATCGACGGCCTCGTTCACATCTCCGATATTTCCTGGGTTCAAAAAATCAAGCACCCTGCTGAGGTCTATAAAAAAAGCGATATGGTTAAAGCAGTCGTGCTAAGCATTGACAAAGAAAACGAGCGCTTTTCGCTTGGCATCAAACAGCTTGAGCCGGATCCATGGGAAGAAGTTCCCAAAAAATATCGTCGCGGGCAGGTTGTGAAGGGGATGATTACTAATATAACCGATTTTGGTATTTTCCTTGAGATCGAGGAAGGCGTTGAAGGTTTGGTGCATGTTTCGGAAATAGCTGAAGACAAAGCACAAAACCTGAAAGAGTTCGCCAAGGTCGGCGATCCGCTTGAAGTCCTTATTATCAGCATAGACAAGCGCAATCGCAAGATAGGCTTGAGCCTTCGTGAACTACGCCAGGTTCAGGAAGAATTTGAGATGAAAAGCTATCTTACACAGCAGGAATCAACCCCCAATGCAACTTTAGGCGATGTACTCAAGGCTGCCGCTGAGATGAAAGCACAGGAAGTAAAAGATGCTGAAACAGCACAAGTCAACCCTGAAGAAACAAAGTAATTTTGTAATGTTGTAGCAGTTCAAAGGAAGGTGATGACAATCATCACCTTCCTTTCTATTTTCAGGATGCAGCCATGAAAAAATATCCTTTTTTAACAGGTTTTATAATTCTATTTACATTTGGAATTGCAGGCATACTGGGAACATGGTTTTTTAACAGTTCCAACATGATCACAGGAAGTTCCTTGACAGGCAGCAGCAAAATTGCTGTTGTCGAGATTGAGGGAGTAATCACTCAATCAAAAAATGTAATAAAAATTTTAAATCAATATAAAAAAAACAACCACATTAAGGCTATAATAATTCGAATTGATTCGCCTGGCGGAGGAGTTGGCCCTTCACAGGAATTGCATGAAGAGCTCATGAAATTGCGGGAGAAAAAGATCATTATTGCCTCCATGGGATCGGTAGCGGCATCCGGTGGTTATTATATTGCATGTGCTGCACATAAAATTTTCGCTAACCCAGGGACCATTACCGGCAGCATAGGCGTCATAATTGAATTTGCGAATATTGAAGAACTGCTGGGAAAAATTGGACTGAAAAGCGTTGTTATTAAAAGCGGTCAATATAAGGATATATTGTCTCCTACCCGCGAACTGCAGAAAAATGAAAAACAACTTGTTCAAGGAGTAATCGACAACATACATGGGCAGTTTGTCGACGCCGTCGCACTGGGCCGGAATCTTCCTCGAACAAAAATTGCAGAAATAGCCGATGGCAGGATATTTTCCGGTGAACAGGCGAAATCGCTCGGACTGGTCGATGAACTTGGAAATCTTGAGGATGCCATTAGCTATGCCGCAGAAAAAGCCGGAATAAGCGGCGAGCCCGATGTGATATACCCGGATAAAAAACGCCCTTCAATACTTGATTATCTACTTCAAGAGTCAGTGTCAAAGTTACACGAAGTCATAACCCGTGAACAGATGAGCCCGCAGTTTATGCTACAAACGACTCAGCAAAAATAAAAACTCTTTTCACAAGCCGCAAGTGTTGTGCTTAGCTTTAATAACGATATAGTTGATGCTTGTTAATCAAAAAAATTAACTGTATGGGCATTTGCTAATTGGGCCTGCTAATCGAACCTATGAAATACCAAGGAGGGTATAATGGCAATTGTTGAAGTCAGCATTGTGCCTATTGGGACTGCGACTACAAGCGTCAGTGAGTTTGTTGCCGGTGCTGTGAGCGTGCTGCAAACATCGGGTTTGCATTATGAGCTAACGGCCATGGGGACAATCATTGAAGGAGATCTCCCGACAGTCATGGAAACAGTACGAGCAATGCATGAGACTCCTTTCGGCAAGGGGTCTGATCGCGTTTATACAGTGATTAAAATAGATGACCGCCGCGATAAGCCAACAGGAATTGGCTATAAGCTCAAATCAGTTAGGGATAAACTGTAGTTGAACCCTACGATATACTACGACAGGCGTGATGAGTTTAAGTATGGCTTGGAAAGTCCTCATCTACATACAATAGCCGATAACCAAAAATAACAGGTCCTCGAACTGAAGTTCCTGTGATACATTTTCAATTAACCGCTGCCTTTGCACTAAATTCGATTCCTGTTATCTGGCAACAAAAAAACCCGCTTTATCAGCGGGTTTTTTTGTTGCTTAACTAAGCGTTAAAAAGTTTTTTGTAAATAGTTTACGGTGAACATATCGGGAGGCACATCAATTGTAATTTCAGGCTTATAAAAATGATCCTGATCGCTCAGGCCTGAATGATTCCGCTGCATATCCTGAAACTGTGTGCCCACGATAAAAGCCTTCTGGTCGCCTGTCTTTGTCGGCAGGAGATTTGTGTTATTCATAAAACTCTTCCAGAACTTACCGTTTTGATCATAAATCTCTGTCCAGAGAATTATGAATGTTTCCGGATCAACATACCAAACTCTTTTGCTGTACAGGTAATTCGGATCCTTGCTGATAACATCGACTACAAATGTATTACAGCGCTCTACAGTTAGGCCGTTCACAATTGCCTGCCCGTCGGCCCTTGTTGTAGCTTTCATATCGGTATGTCTGCTGCACAGTAGATCTTTTTTGCCTTTCAGCGTATAAGTATTTCTATTCAGCTGCCCATCCCACAGATATTCATCGTCGTAAATCAGGTCGGAACCGTCAATGGAATCGGTTCGCTGCGATACCGACAATCTCCTGATGCGCCTGAACTGGCTGTACCAAAGGTATGCATCATCTTCCTTTGAAGGATCTGCATAGCGAGTGCTGAACATGCGTGTATTCAAAAACTCGGCCGGCTTAAACATATGAAGAAAATATGCGCGGTGATACCCTTTTACGTTAGAAGTCACTACAGGCAGAGGTTCTTTCTCGGTGCGGTGAATAAAGAAACACTCTGTATACTCCTGATCAGCTAAGCGCTCTGTTCGGCTCTTGGGGTTGATATTGGGGCTGAATCGGCGATATTTACTCGAGTCGCCATGGTTATTGAAATCAAAATTATAGGCAACTTCCAAGCCGTCTTTAGGCTCAGGGAATGGCCGGCCGGCAAGTTCAGCATAGTTAGCGATTGAACCATCTGGATTCCTTTTTACCATCGATGCATATTTTTTCGTAGCAGCAACAAAACCCTTAGTCTCCGGCACCGGCTGATAGGCAACTATATTCATAAAAAGGCCCTCAGGAGGAGCGCCCCACTTTTCAGGCTCTCTTAAAATGCTAGCATAGGATTCTGGCATAAATGCAGCAACCTGGTCAATATTGGTTTTGTCGAGCTTTTTCCCAACCCAGGTCTTTTCCCACTCCTTGACTTTTGCCAGTTCATCCGGAGTGTATGCACCGCTGCCTATCACTTCACCCGCCTTTGCAAAGGCCGGAACAAGAAATAGCATAAGCGCTGCTAACAGCCAGATTCCGAACTTCTGATTCCTTCTTTTACTCATTGTCATTTCCTCCCTAATTGTTTGGACTTTGGTCATTCTTTGTCTTGGGTTACCTATACACCCTGTTTTAAGACTCACCATTCGGGATACATAAAAATATAACAAAAAATTAAATCAATGTCTACATGCATTGCATAGTACTCAGAAAAATAATGTTAAAGACGTCAAGAAAATACAGCAAATTTATATGCTACAAAAAGAGCCCATAGGTTGAGCTATGGGCTTTAAAGCAATTACATATAAAAATGCATATTAAAACTCGTAACGCACTCTGGCGAAAGCACTGTCTTTGTCATAGTAGCTTCCGCGCAGGTAGGTGCGATTTGTGCCGTAACCGACCCAGCCGACATCAGCACGCCAGTGCTCGCCCGGGAAGACGTATGAGAGCGCCGGGCAGGCCATCCACCGATCACCGGAAGGCTGAAATGAACCGATAAAGGTAAACACCCATGAATAATTAAACATGTACGCCTGCATGAAAAAGCTCACCTTTTGTTGCGTATCATCGTCTTTGCCTTTGTCGATATAGTACGTGTTTGTTACAAGATCTTTAGGCTTGTTGAATATGGTCTGCTGGTAGAAGGTAAGAGTGGTTTCCAGCTGCTTGCCTCTGCAGATGGTCTGGGTAAACCAGGGCACCTTCCACTTATCGCTCCAGCTCATCGCCACGGCAAGCGCATCCTGCCTCTTGATGTCGTACACTGCGGATAGCGAGTTCCCTGTGCCCCGGTTAAACGCCTGGTTCATGGTGTAAGCGACTTCTGCTCTCCAGACGGCCGAGGGCATAAAGTCTTGGAATGTAGTCTGTGCCGTGCCGCCGAAGGTATTGTAGCGCTTCCAGTCATAGCAATCATGCTTGTATGACATGACATTGGGGATCTGGTCGTGGCTGATATTTTTGTTGAACAGCAGCATATCCTCTAAAGCTGGGTATATATATTGAGCGGAAAATGCAGTTATCTCTTTGGCCTTTGCAACAGGGCCCGAATCAGGTGCATTCCACCACAGCAGGGTCCAGTCCACGTTATAGGTGAAACCGCGCACCCTGAAGCCAATCTCGAAATTCTTTGTGTTCCACTTCCGATGCTGGGCCTCCTTCATCCAGCGGTCCAGCACCCAGCTGGCAATGCCGGGGCCCTTCTTGGTGAACGCATTGTCATCTTGATGATCTGCGCTCCAGTGCGAACCGGGAGGAGGCAGCGGCAGGGAGGAGACAAAATAGCCGGGGTTGATGACGTTTTCAAACAGCAGGTTACCGGGCAGATTGCTCTGATATGTCGTTCTGAGCAGCCACATAGGCCGCTTCACCTCTTCCCAGGCATCGACGCCGGGAACGCCCCACCGCAGGTCTAGCGGGTTGATTACGTCGGCTGCGCGGTCAACATCGAGCTCGCCCCAGGTGACGATCTGCTTGCCGGCGCGCACATCCCACGGACCGTGAACATAGTCGGCGTAAAACTCTGTCAGGACGTCTTCCTCAAACCTGCGGGGCTGCTGATAGTTCTTCAGCAGGTCGCTGTCAATGGAGCGCCGCAGCTGAGTGTCCCACCGCGTGGCCATTTCATACCAGTATTTGAAACTGGCGATAAAGTGAAGTGAATTTTCCGGCGTGTCCAAGATCTTATACTGCCCCATAATATAGGCGGAGTTCTTGCTTAAATCGATACTGGAATCGTGGTTGCGCTGATCTTTTTTCTGCATATCCGTTCGGATATAGGTGGTGTTTTTGACATATCCCTTCAGGATAAGATCGCCGTCCAGCAGGGAAAACTCAGCGCCCGCCGGTATGGCTGTGAATAAAATGATGAAACACAAAAAGGCTGCACTGCAAACCGCGTACTGTGTGACTCCGGGTAGAACCCTCCGTTTCATAACCTTCCTCCCGCTCATGGTTAATAAATTAGTTTTCCTCCTGAAATACGCACACTGCATAGATGAACAACCACCCGCACGGCAGATGATTGGTTTCGCCCTGCATGGGCATACATAAAATAAAAGCTATCTCAAAGCATGAATTTTCCGTGCAAAGGTTGCTTGTAAGTAAATTTAGAAAAAAATAACACGGCCAAAATTAAAATACAAGAAAATTTTAAAAAAAAACGAAAATGTTGTTACTTACCCATACTCGGACTATATCGTTATCTTTACTTATCGGCAATAAAAAGCATTTACCAAAACTAAAAAAACATGACCCAAGCCCCTCACCTTGGTGAGGGGCTTGGGTTTTGCTTTACTTGCCGTTCTGGGCTGCGCGTACAATAAACTTTGGCTTAAACAAAGCAATATAGGCTGGAATAATGAAAAGCGAACCGATCATATTCAGCAGCAGAATGATAGCCAGCAGCATGCCCATCATAGCCTGAAACATCATCTTTGAAAGAAACCAAAAAACGATGCCAACAACGATGGTAATGCCGATATAAACAATGGCCTTACCGGTCGTGCCAAGTGTTTCGGCAATGGACTCCTCCCAGGAATTTGTGCGGCGGTACTCCTCGATAATGCGGCTTATAAGATAAATACCGTAATCCACGCCGAGGCCGATGCTCACAGCAGACACAGGCAGCGTAGCTGTTGTAAGCGGCATCTTTTCAGCGTTGACCACCATGACGACGATTGACATGGCATTTGCAATCAGCAGAGGCAGTGTACAGACAAAGCCGCATAAGAACGATTTAAAAACCAGGGAAACAAGCAGAAAAACAGCAACAAAAGCCAGGATGAAGGTCCAGAACGAGTACAGTTCAAGCGCTTCATTAATGGCAGCCTGCACCCCTACCGCGCCGCCAGCCAGACGATAATAGGCCTTTGGCATACCTTCTATTTGAGGCTTTGTGGGCATGGGCGGCTCATGTGTGCTGACCAAACCGTCGACCCAGTAGACAAGCTTATCGAGCCCCTTGCGCTCAACATCCTTTTCGCGAATGCCGAATGCGGATTTTTCCCTGATAAACTCCTTGACGCGTTTGAGCACGATGCGTATGGTCTCGCCGGTTTTATCGCGGCAGAAGATAATGATGTTCATGGCGCGCTCGTCGGTATCTATAAATTTATCCATAGCGCCGGGGGCTGCCATGAAAACAACCTGTTTATAGAGCATCTTGAGCTGTGTGTCCACGGTCGGGAAAAAGTTCCAGTTCGGGTCATTGTCGCGCACTGCACGCTGGCGCATCGAAATCTGCATGAGACAGGTCATGGGGAAAATTACACGCATGTTGGGAGTGCGCATCATATATCGAGTAAGCTCATTCACATCGCGCATAAGGGCCGGATTCAGGCCGATTGCCTGCGACTCATCACCTTCAACAATAATGAACAATGGATTTAAAAGAGGCATGGCAAATGTGATGCGGAAAGAGTCGACATTATAACGATGCCACGGCCAGAGCACTTCAGAGCCAGGCACTGCGTTACCCACTGTTACCTTGTTGATAAAAGTGGTTCCCCATACCGTCAGGATAAGGGCAAGGGCCAGAACCAGATACTTGCCCCAGCCGCAGATCCAGTAACCGGAACGGCGCAACGACCGGTCAAGCCAGCCCTTGCCTTCCGCCACAGCCCGAATCGGCATGTAGGAAAGTAGAATGGGGGTCATAAACATAACTATTGCGATGGTGGCAAATGCCCAGAAGGCGCAGGAAAGGGATATCTTCTGCAGCGCAGGAATGGGAACAAGAGCAATGACAAGGATGCCGATTGACTCGGTCAGAATGCCGGCAGCACCCGGTGCAAAAAGCGCTGCAAGGGTATTTTTACATGCCTGCTGTACGTCCTTGACGCGAAAGGCCTCCTCATTATACCGCTTGATTATCTGTACTGAGTGCGACGCAGCCATTGCCGAGATAAGAAACGGGAAAACAATGACTAGGGGATCAAGGTTGAAGCGAAACAGGCTCAGGAAACCAAGGCCCCAGATAGCACTCACTATGCCGGCGATGATCGGCAGAAACATGCCGCGTTTGGAACGGAAAAAAAGAAAAAATACCACCATCATGCCAACTATGGTGTAACCCAGTATTTTGAGAACATCGCCAACATAGCTGTCAATATAGCCAAGATGCATAGGCTCGCCGGAAATGGCTACGATGTTGTTCTTGTTTTCATATTTTTTGCGAATCCTCTGCAATTCCTTGAAAATGGCCCTGTAGTCTATTTTATCTTCAAAGAAATCTGCCATCAGAAGGGTTTTCTTGCTGTCAAGAGACACAAGGGCAGGATAGCACACTGGGCTGCCATAGACGGTTTTACGCAGATCATCAAGCCCTGCGGGTGTATTGGGCACATTGGGAAACATGACATCCTTCATCGCCATGCCCTCGGCAGTAACCTTGAAATCTTTCAGCTTGCGGCTTGCAAGAGAAAATATTTTATTACGGTCGACGCCGGGTAACAGGAACAGCTCTGCCTCTATGTCTTTCACCATGCTCAAGGTCTCATAGTTGAATACGTCATTCAACTCGCCGCCGTCCTCCTTGTCGCGGACTTGAATCATAATCAGCACCTGGTTGGCGCCGCCGAATTTATCGCGAACTTCATTATGCAGATTGACGTATGCGTGATTGGTCGGGAGCAAATCGGAGAATATGGTCTTAACCGTCATCCGCGTTACCGCAAAGTAAAGAAAAAACAGGGTCACTACGGAGATTAGGCACAGGATCGGTAGTCTTTTTTCAATAACAATATCGCTAAGCCGTTTCATCATGTTGATACACCCCTTTCTCTGTCAATATCTTATTCAAATACCATTTCCTTGAATTCAAGCGCCTTGGGCATGGTAAAAAATTCCATGGCGTATGAAAAGCCGGAGAAAAATTCCCATGTCTTGCCGCCATCTTTGGTATGCACTACCGTACCGGTGGAGCCCAAAGCCCAGCCATTTTCAGGCGTCACAAATACTACATCGCGCAGCCAGACTTTGGTCTTAATTACATCGTCCTGCTTCTTCCAGGTCTTGCCGCCGTCGGTTGACACGATATAGGTTCCCTTATCGCCAACGCCCCAGCCCATGTTGCCTTTTACAGAAATGGTATAAATCCCCATTTTGACATCCGTATTGCACTGCTCCCAGGTTGCTCCTGCATCTGCAGTGCGCAGTATGGTACCGTCTATACCACAAAGAAAAATATTATTTTTATCAATGGCAAAAATTCCGAATAATGCCGGACGGGGCTTTTCCAATTCTTCTTCGAGGGTGGCTCGCTGAAAAAACGCCGGTATTATCTGCTCCCACGTCTTACCGCCATCGGTTGTTTTCAGGATAATGCCCTGCTCACCAACAACCAGGCCGTTCTGCGCATCTGTAAAAAGAACATTGTTAAGAACTTTGTCCCCCTCTTCAGACTGGGGCTGCCAGGTTTTGCCGCCATCGGCCGTATGTATTATGGTGTTCCATTCACCGATTGCCCAGCCGTTTTTGGAATCGACAAAGCTGACACTGAACAGGTGCTTGTCTGTGCCGGTCTTCTGGGTTACCCAGGTTTCGCCGGCGTCTGAGGTATGCAGCACCGTACCGCTCAGCCCGGCTACCCACCCCTCTTTGTTGTTCACAAAAACTCCGTCTGCAAGCAGCCAATTGACGCCAGACTTCTGCTCTTTCCAGTTCTCACCACCATCAGCAGAATGAAAGATAGTGCCATTGGCGCCTACGACCCAGATATTCTTTTCATCAGGAGCCATGACGCCGTGAAGATTCTCAGTGGTGATCATCTTGAATTTAGGCACTGACATCTGCCTGGATTTCGTACACCCGGAAAACGCGCCAGCAATACAGACAGCCGCCACGAGTACTCCAATTTGTAACAACGCCTTTTTCATTCATACATCTCCTTAAAAAATTTTAATTAGATGGAAATTCAGCTTACGCTCCCGGGAGTTATATAAATTTAGAGGGCATCCCCTCCTGCGCCTGAGAGTCGTACACTTTGCAAGGCTCAAACTTGAACAAATCCGCAGCCACAGCTCCTGAACAAATATAACACAGCACGAATTGCAAAAAACGAATCTGACCACTAACTCTCAGTCTTTGACAAGGCCTGTATACCCGTGCACATTATCGTTTTGTAAATGAATGTGCGCGGCTACGATCACTGTTACTAACTCTGGATTACCTGCGGATCATTGCACAATAAGACTGCCTTGTATACTGCGCAGCTCGGCTCACTGCCGGTGCCAAGGCATGCACATATACGTTCGACTCTATAAAAAAAGGCAGCGTAACATGCCCCGAACCCCTTTAGATCGACCTGACTTCAGAGTGCAGGCAAAATGTTTTTAGTTAGCTCCGGCTAAATTTTTTAAAGAACTATCACGATAAAAAATAAAATTCAATATTATTTTTCGAACAGGAGAAAATAAAATTTATTTTGCTAAGAATGTTTCAAGCGCTGCAAGTTCACAAAAAAAAGGGCTCCTTCATGTGCCCTGTTCCTTTTTGGTACCTCATATTTTGCAGACAAAATTTTCTTGACAGAAAGTTGGTCATAGTTTATCTGTTGAAAGAACTTAGTCAAGAAAAACATGGACAGATTAAGCCCAATAATTACCTTAGCAACATTGCCAAGACAAAACTAGGAGGAAATAGTGAAAAGCGCATATGATCTTATAGTCATCGGAGCCGGGCCTGCTGGACTGACCGCTGCCAAAATCGCTGCTGAGAATGGTCTTTCTGTTGCTCTTATTGAAAGAAAAAACTCTGTGGAAGAAATCCTCAGAATGTGCGGCATGATGGTTGTGTCGCTTTCAGGATCATACATGGGAGAACGCGTAGTGTTTAATGAAGAAGCCGGACTGCTGTGTTTTCCCAACAACGGCTTCAGCATAAAATACGACGGTCCCACCAAAGACTTCTTTACCTGGCAAGTCTATTCGCCCAATGGCGAAATGATCAGTTTTGGAAATTATGCAGCCAATCTCGCAAAAGGCAAGCCCGGCCGTGCAAGCGCCGTATATGATAAAAGCAGGTTTCTGGCTGGACTTCTTGGGGAATGCAAAAAGCTTGGCGTTCAGGTCTTCACGGGAGAAAATGTTATCGACGTACGCAAAAAGCCTGATGGTGTTGAGGTTCAGACCGCAAGCGGCAAACACTTCAGTGGCGCATTTGCAATTGCCGCTGACGGCCGCAATTCACGCGTCGCCCGTGCCATGGGCATGAATAAAAACCGCGGTTTCTACGGTTCCGTCACCTCAATCGGCTATGAAATGACCAATCTTAATCTTCCAGAACCCTATGCTCTGCATCAGCCGCTTGTGCAAAGCGGCGATCCGCCCATGCTCGGTTTCATCTGCCCCCGTGCATGGAACTATGAAGGTGAAGACACGTGGCTGGTAATGGTAACCAATGTCGATCCCAACATCGATCATGAAAGCCTTTTTGACCTGTTTACCCAAAAAAGCCGTTTCGCTCCCTGGTTTAAAAATGGCAAAAAAGTGCGCAAATGCGGCTGCGCCGGCAATATGTATTCACCTATTATTCATCCTTTTAAAGACAATGTTATTTTTGCAGGTGATTCGGGATGGTGCCAGGAAGCTGAAATGACTGGAGCTGTCATGAGCGGCTGGAAGGCAGGCAGCGCAGTCGTTCTCGCCATGCTTGAAGGCAAGCTCAATCAGCAGGGCGTGCAAACATATCTTGACTGGTGGCGCACCGCCCATATCGAAAAGCTCGACCACAACATTTTCTTGAAAAATCTCTATATGCCGGTGCTCTGCAACGACAAGGAGATCGACTACATCTTCAGCAAAATCAATTTCGTGCTTCCGACAGTCCTTGATCCCTATGAAGTTCCAGAAAACCTGGGCAAAGCCCTGATAAAGATTGTTCCCGAAATCCAGAAGGAACGACCTGAACTGCTTAAAAAAATGGCTAGTTTCAATGACCTGCCGCCTGAAGTCGTTCTTAAAAATACTATTCGATCGGGATTCAACTGCAGCTTTACGACGTGATGAGCAGGCACTTCTGAAAAACGTAACGAAGCGTTCGGACGGTTCCCCAAAGCCGGGCGAACGCTTTTATTTTACTGCTTGTAATTCAACTTAACACCAAAAAAAGGGAGAGAAACTATGAAGCAAAACCGTATGGCACTCATGGCGGCGTCACTTTTGCTGGTAGTGTGCTGCGCCAGCACGGCACTGTCTGCCGAACCGAAAAAGGGTCTCCTTGTCTACGATTCGATTTACAGCTCGACTACGGAAGCGGCATACTGGCTGAAGGCCATCATCGGTAATGAGCAGCCGCTTGATGTTAAAAAACTCGATCAGGTAATTACCGTAAAACCTTATGACTATGTCATCATCGGCAGCTACTCAAGATGGGAAAAGCCATCCCCAAGAATTTATAAATTTGTTGAAAAATACCAGATGGAACTTGCGCAGAAGCAGGTCTGCTATTTTCTGCTGCAGGGTGACTGGGATGAGACAATGGTGCTCAAGGCCCCCGGCGCTCCAGTTAAGCTTATAGCAGGAAGAAATTACCTGTTCGACATTCAAGAGAAGTTCCCCAATGTCAAACCCGTCATCATCGGTGGGTTCGGCGGGCGGCAGGTCATGCCCGCACTGAATGGTTCTGACGCTTTCATGATCTGGGTTGTCGGACGTCTTTCAAAAGAAGGCGAGCACTGGAAAGGCCTTGATATCTGGGAATCGCTGGTGCCTGCCCGCGTTGAAGTATTCGGCAATGAGGTGCGCACGAAAATTCTCGGGCTTGAGCCGCTTGAAGATGTTCAGAAATATCGCGGGTTCTGGAATTCGCTGCAGCCGGCATCGCTTACTGACCCTACAAAGGTAAAAACCACCACGCTCGTCACAAAAGATAATGGCAAAACCTGGGAAGCAAAAAGTGAACGCCCTTATACTGTCAAGCACAGCACAGAGAAAATCTACTATTCCCGTTCGCGCATAAAAGCTGATTTGCCCGCAACCATGAAGCTTATTAATGAATGGGCTAAAAAGGAAGGCCTTGAGCTTAAGGAACTGAAAAAGGCCAACTATATGACCTATTACAATGCCATTAAAAAAGTCGATGACAAAGACAAAATTATTTATATTGTTGCTGCCATAATGCCGGATGACCCCGGCAATGTTCATGTTTCATTCAGAACATGGGATAAGCCCGGTGTTCGCACGCCCCTTGAAGAAGCAATCGATAAGGGCGAAAAGGCTCTCTGGGCCGACGGCAGAAAGATCGAAGGAAGATAGCCTGACACTGCCAAGTCAAAAAAAGCAAGAGGCGGGCATATAACCTGCCTCTTGCTTTTTTCAACACTCATTAAAAGGAGGTTCGTGCATGAAAATATTAAAAATTCTGCTTGGACTCATTCTTGCTCTTATACTGATTATTGCTGCAATCGCCATCAGCACCCGCATGGATGGTGAAAAGCAGTATGCTCAGTATGCCGCTGTTACCAGTGATGCGCTCAAAGACTTTACGCTTAAGCCATTCCAGGTTAAGGCCAGCTATCAGCACGTGCAATCACTGCCAATAATGGATATATCGGTTTCCAGCAGCACCGGCGACCGCCTGGCGCGCGTCAATTCTCTAGACGCCACCATGATGCTGTGCATGAAAATGTATACGCTCATGATCAGGCCAAGCTATGACTACAACCTGCCGGTGATGTCTGTTGATTTCATTTTCATGCCGTTCGGCAAACGGATCTATGTAATAGAAATAATTGATCCTGCTAAAATTGATGATGCCAATAAAAAAACCTGCTACGATAAAATGAAGGCCCAGTTTTTAAAAGTGGCAAGCCTGCCTTCATCGGGAACGCGTGACTGGTATAAAAATTTTCTTACCGACTTCAGCATCCACTGCAAGGCACAGAAAAAGGACGACGATGTGCTCCTGGCAGTCTACAAAGCCTATCTCGAAGCATACCTTGCCATGGCAAAAAATGCTCAGCAGCTGCCCCCTGAAACCAGCATAAAAATGAAAGAAGGACTTGAAAAATATGTTTCCACCCTTCTTTCTCAAGGCGGTCCTGCAGTTGAAGTTTTTAAAAAGATCCTTGGACCGGAAGGCCAGAAGGATTATGTGCGGACGGTTATGTTCGGACTTGACTGATAAGCACCATACCTGGATCAAGAGCCGGAAGCGTTTTTACTGCGCTTCCGGTTTCTCATTTATACCGATGCCGGATTTTACAAAAGCATCTTTTACTCCTGCTTCGGCATCAATCATTTTTTTTCGATAGAAGGCGATTTGCCGGTTAAAACTCGACAGCGGATGGGTGAGTTTATAGCCGATGAACATCTGTTCATACCAGTCGGCAAGCAATGCACCGGCATCCCGGTCATAGCGAGCCTGCATTACAACCGCCTCCCGGGGCTGCCGTGGTGGAATGCCAGGCGGCTGCATACCGCTCCTGCCGAGCACCAGCGTTGTGAGCGGCAGCACCGTTTCAGGCAGTTCAAGCTTTTCTCTAAGGAAGGCGCTATCCAGCAGCCCTGCCCTTCCGGTCTCGGACAGCATGATGCTTCTGATGCCGAGGGACTCAGCCGCCAGGTTCATGCACATGGCAGCAAGGCCGGCATTGAAAATCGCAAGGCTAAGATTTACAAATGGCGTATCCTGTAAATCGGGCAGGAAGTTCTTCAGGCGGAAAATATCTGCACAGATGATGATTGCGAAGGAGCCATTAAAAGGTATGGCCCTGTCAAATGTCCCCGGCCACTGCTCTCTGGTGAAAGTAAGAAATGACCATGTCTGAAGATTTACGGTACTCGGCGCAAACCGCCCCGCCTCCAGTATGGCCTGTATCTCTTCATCGTGCAGAGTTTCATCGCTGAATGACCGGCAGCTGCGGCGTGCCAATAGAAGTTTTATTGCCTCAGGCGCTTCAGCTGAAAGCACTGCTACGGGTTTTCCGGTAAAAAGCGCTGCAAAATTTCGAATCCAGCTCACCATATGCCACAGGAATTCATGGAGCAGTCATTGTGTATATTTCAGGAAGGCCTCTGAACTGTTCATCAAAGTCAAGACCATACCCTACAACAAAGCCATCCTGTATGGTAAAGGCTGAATAATCTATGGAGAGATTACTGACGCGGGCTATCTGCTTGTCGATCAGGCAGCATACTTTTATAGATTTCGGTCTATGTTGCTGTAAATGCTGCTTGAGATAGGCGATTGTATGCCCGGTATCAATAATATCATCAACAATAAGAACATGCCGGTCCGCCACCTGTATACTTATGTCTTTCTTGAGCGTGCAGGCGCCAGAAGACACCTGCGAAGAGCCGTATGATGATATCTGAACAAAATCGATATCTGCGTCAACCTTGAGACTGCGCGCAAGATCAGACAAAAAAATAAAAGCCCCTTTTAAAACTCCGATAAGAACAGGCCTGTTTTTTTTATAATCAGAGGAAATCTGCAGTGAAAGGTCACGAACACGCCGGGAAATAATTTCGCCGGAAAAAAGAGGCTCCAATATAGGAGGTTTCACAATAAAATTTCCCCTCTGCAGCTTAACCTGTTGAATTCTCATGACGCAGTAATTTCTCGTCTGGAAAGCTGCATCATACTGCCGCTTTGCTTTCTCAATTATCCGAAAAAACTTTATTTTTTCAACCGCTCAGCTTTTGAGCACATTGGCCGAAAGCCTTTATTTTCAGACCTGTATGAAGTGTTTCTACAGGATTTTCCACAGGCTGTTAACATGTGATGTTGATTACGATGTCTAATCAATATCTTGTAGGGCAGGAGCTCAAGAACGCAAAATATAGATACGCAATAAACAATCGGGGCTTGCTTCATCAACCCATCTGCTAACGCTGAACATAGCCGAACTTTTTTAGAGCCTTAATGTTTTCGCGCCAGTGTTTTTCAACCTTTACCTGCAAATCAAGAAATACGCCCCCATAGCCCATGAACTGCTGTATCTCAATTCTGGCATCACGACCGATTTTTTTTATCATGGCGCCGCCGCTCCCGATAAGAATTCCCTTCTGCGAGTCCTTTTCCACATAAATATTGGCGCGTATATAGGCCCCACCCTCTTCCCGCTCCTTCATGTCCTCTATAACTACTGCAGTGCTGTACGGGATTTCTTCCTGCGTATAATGAAAAATCTTTTCGCGGATGAATTCAGCTATGAAATCACGCTGAATCTGATCGGATATAATGTCCTCAGGATAAAAGGCAGAGGCTACAGGAAGGCAGGAAACCGTTATATCGAGCAGTGTATCCATATTCTCACCGTTCAGGGCGGACACAGGAACTATTTCAGTAAACTCCATCAATCCTCGGTAGGTGTCGATGAGCGGCAAAAGCATATCTTTCGCACTACGATCAATTTTGTTGATAACCAGAAAGACCTTTTTGCCGGTTTTTTTAAGTTCGCGGGCGAGCTCTACCTCTGCATGGCGCGGCTTCTGGCATTCGACAAGCATATAAATGATATCAGCCTCAGCAAATGTCATCTTTGCCGCTGCTACCATGAAATCGCCAAGCTTGTCTTTGGGGCTATGAATACCTGCTGTATCAAGGAAGACAATCTGGGCCTGATCGGTTGTCAGGATGCCTTTGATGACACTGCGTGTTGTCTGCGGTTTGGGTGAGACTATTGCAAGTTTTGAGCCGATAAGATGATTCACGAGGGTTGATTTGCCGACATTAGGCATTCCGGCAACGGAAACAAAACCTGCTTTGAAACTTTCATGCATTGACATTGATACAGCCAGAATAGATTCTTATTGCTGAACAAAACCTGCCGAAATACTCTCCCACTTTGGAAAGATCCAAAAAAATCTGACAAACCAGGCCTTTTTATTGTTTTGCCGATGCCCCCTGCCCCGATGCTGCCTGCTGCCCGGGTTTTTTTTCGGAAATATCCATTCCCTCCTTTGCTTTCAGCTTATCGATAAGGGTTTTAAAAGAACCGTTGGCAAGAATATCATTAAACTGCGTGCGGTAGTTGGCCACAAGCCCGACGCCTTCAATGGTAAGATCGTAGACAACCCATTTGCCGTTTTTATTTATGAGTTTATAGTTAAGCGGCAACTCCTTGTCGTTGAGCAGAATCTTTGTCTCAACCAGGGCATAGTGCTCCTGCTCAATGGTTTCTTTAAGATATGATATATTTTTTGCCGTAAAATCTTTCGACTCCTGCAAAAAGAGATCTATTTTTGAAATATAGGTGCGCTCGAGAAAATCGACAAAAATATCGGTAAACTGCTTCTGCTGCTCCGGGGTTAAGTCGCGCCAGTGGGGGCCGAGCGTGCGCCTGGCCATTTCCTCCCAGTCAAATGTGCCTGAGGCCGTTTCATGAATCAGCCTGTTGCGTTCGGCTTTCTTCTCGGGCGCTGCATAGGCAGGGTCTTTCAGTATTGTCAGAACCTTGTCTACAACCAGTTTTAGATTATCGTTAATCTGGCCTGCTGCGGCAAACGATCCCAGATAAAAAAGTACCGTCAGTGTTACAACTGCTATGTGCATTCCCGCTCTTGCATGCTTCATGATATCACTCCTCCAGCTATGTCTTACACTTTGCCGAAAACAAACTTGGAAATAAGGTCTTCAATATCAACAGGCGGCTGTGTTTCACGAATCTTATCCCCGGTTTTCAGGATGACATCGGAGCCTCCCGGCACGATATCGATATACTTCTCCCCCAGCAGCCCCTTTGTTTTGATGCGGGCTATGGAGTCGTCCTGCAGCTGCACAGTACCATTAACCGACAGCACGACCTTAGCCTTATAATTATCAAGGGATATCTGCTTCACCCTGCCGATCTGAACCCCGGCAATTTCCACAAGAGCGCCGTTTTTCAGCCCGGCAATTGACGGAAACACCGCTGTGACAAGGTAGCCGTTATTGCCCGTCACCTCCATCCTTGCATACCTGATTGACATATAGCCAAGACAGCCGATGCCGGCCAGTATAAAAAGGCCCACAACAAGTTCAAGGGTTCCTCTGCGCATACCTGTTCTCCTTTATACGTAGTGAAGCGGTCCTTCAATGCTTCCTGATAAAAACTGTTGAAATGCGGGATTGCCCTGCCCGATTATTTCATCATAGGTACCGTTAATGATGATCCGACCGTCATCCATCATGGCGATCTTCTGGACGATGCTGAAAACACGCGGCACATCGTGGGTGACTATGATGCCGGTGAATCCCAGCCGGCGATGGCATAGCTGAATGTAGTTGAGAATACTCTGGCCAATGATGGGATCAAGGCCCGTGGTAGGCTCATCAAACAGCATAATGGAAGGCTGCATAATCATGGCCCGGGCAAGAGAGGTGCGCTTGCGCATGCCGCCGCTCAGCTCAGCCGGATACTTGTGAGCGTCATTCTTGAGGCCCATATGCTCAAGCTCGGGGGAAACGCGCTCCCTGATTTCCGATTCCTTCATAGCCGTCTTCTCCCGCAGGGGAAAGGCCACATTCTCGAATACCGTCATGGAGTCAAACAAAGCGCCTTCCTGAAACAGATATCCGAATTTTTGGCGTATGGCTACCAGTTGTGTGCCGCGAAGGCTGCATATATTCTGATCATCGACAAAAATTTCGCCTTTATCGGGCCGCATAAGGCCGATGATATGCTTGAGCAGCACGCTTTTCCCCAGCCCGCTACGGCCGATGAGAGCAAACATCTCGCCTTCGCGGATCTCAAGGCTCAGGCCTTTGAGAACCTGGTTGCCATTAAAGCTTTTATATGCGTCACGTATGGTGATCATTGTTTAAAGCGAAATTGAAGTTATGAAATAATCCCAGATAAGAATCAGCACAGAGGATATGACCACGGACTGTGTTGTGGCCTTGCCAACGCCCTTGGCTCCGAATTCAGTAAAATAACCCTTGTAGCAGCAGACCCACGAGACAATGAGGCCAAAGCTCAAAGATTTAATTATCCCCATGGTGATATCCTTCATTTCAACAAAATTGCTCATCTCTCCAAAATAGGTTCCTTCGCTCACCCCAAGCAGTTTCACGCCCACAAGATAGCCGCCCCAAATGCCGATCATGCTGAAAAAAGCTCCCAGCAGGGGAAATGAAACCACTGCGGCAACCATATTTGGCACAACCAGATACCGGTAGGGATTAACCGCCATTATTTCAAGGGCATCGATCTGCTCGGTTATGCGCATGATACCGATTTCCGAGGCGAGCGCTGATCCTGCGCGGCCGGTTATCATGAGGGCCGATAGCACTGGCCCGAGTTCACGAAGAAGGGAAAGAGCAACTGTGGGCCCGAGCAGTGCTTCTCCGCCGAATTTGGTTAAAGCATAGTAAACCTGAAGGGCAAAGACCATGCCGGTAAAAGCCCCGGTCAGCAGCACGATGACCGTTGACTTGACGCCGATGAAAATGATCTGCTCGAGCACCCGCCTTAACTTAAGCGGCGAGCCAAAAAGCCAAAAAAAAGCCGTCAGCAGGAACATGCCATAGGAGCCGAACATTTCCAGCACACCCAGCGCACTACGGCCTAATCCCCTGATACAAGAAATAAACACAATTCACCCTTAAAAAATAATTTTGTAAGTATATAGAGATTACATGGTCAGTACAAGCAAAAACAGTTGATTACTGGTTTTGCTTGTATGTCTGACGGCGCCAGGTTGAAGCGGATGCATAAACAAGGATTATAAGCTGCAATGATGTGCACGAGAGAGTTTGAAAACTTGACACAGCAGGTTATTTTGTGTAGTTTTCTCACTTAACCATATTCACCGTCAACACTCATCAAAGGAATTACCATGGACAATGAACACATATCTTCAAGCCTGACATTTGACGATGTTCTGCTGCTCCCCCAGCTTTCTGATGTTTTGCCGAAAGATATTGATATATCAACAAGTTTAACAAAAAAAATACTGCTCAATATCCCTATCGTCAGCGCTGCAATGGACACCGTCACGGAAGCACGCACAGCCATTGCCATGGCCCGTGAAGGCGGCATCGGCATGATTCACAAGAATCTGACTGTCGAGGAGCAGGGCAGTGAGGTCGCGAAGGTTAAAAAGTCGGAAAGCGGCATGGTGGTTGATCCCATCACCGTACATCCTGACCAACCCCTCTATGAAGCGCTTGAAACAATGAAACGCCTTGAAATATCAGGTTTTCCAGTGGTCAAGGAAGGCAAGCTTGTAGGGATTTTCACAAACCGCGACATACGGTTTGAAACCGACTATAGCAAAAAAATCTCTGATGTCATGACAAAAGAACGGCTGATTACGGCCCGGCCCGGCATCACCCTCGATGATGCGCGAAAACTCCTGCACAAACATCGCATTGAAAAGCTGCTGGTGGTTGATGAGCAGAATAATCTGGTCGGCCTCATTACGGTTAAAGATATCGAAAAGTCCGTCAAATACCCCCATGCTTGCAAGGACGACAGGGGCAGGCTGCGAGTCGGCGCCGCCATCGGTGTCGGCTCTGATCGCGAAGCCCGCACCGAAGCGCTTATCAATGCAGGGGCCGACGTAATTGTTATCGATACGGCCCATGCGCATACAAAATCAGTGCTTGAAGCCATACGCGATACCAGGAAAAACTTTCCCGATTGCGAGCTTATCGGCGGCAATGTCGCCACTGCCGAGGCGACCGAGGCGCTTATACAGGCGGGCGTCCACGGAGTCAAGGTCGGCATCGGTCCGGGTTCGATCTGCACCACACGCATCGTTGCAGGTGTCGGCGTCCCCCAGATAACGGCCATCATGGAATGCTGCAAGGTCGCTAAAAAATACGATATACCCTTTATTGCCGATGGCGGCATAAAATATTCTGGCGATTTAACCAAGGCTCTGGCCGCAGGAGCCTCTTCGGTTATGATCGGTAATTTGTTTGCCGGTACCGACGAAAGCCCTGGCGAGGTGGTGCTTTTCCAGGGAAGAACATACAAAGTCTACCGCGGCATGGGCTCCCTTGAAGCGATGAAAAAAGGATCAAAAGACAGATACTTCCAGGCAGATGTTGAAGAAGAGTCGAAGCTTGTTCCCGAGGGCATAGAGGGCCGCGTGCCCTACCGCGGCAGTCTTTCATCAAATGTCTATCAGCTGATAGGCGGCATTCGTTCCGGCATGGGATATGTCGGATGCCGCACCATACCTGAATTACATGAAAAAGCCAAATTCGTGCGCATCACCTCCTCGGGCCTCAAAGAAAGCCATGTGCATAATATTATTATCACCAAGGAATCCCCCAACTACCAGGTTGAATAGTGCCCTCAATGCAGCTTGAACAGCAGAAGATTATCATTCTTGATTTCGGCTCTCAATACACCCAGCTCATAGCCCGCCGCGTCCGTGAAGCAAAGGTTTATTCCGAGATACAGCCGTTCAACATTACGCTGCAAAAGCTTCAATCGCTCAAGCCAAGCGGCATCATCCTGTCCGGCGGACCATCGAGCGTGTACGACCAGGACGCGCCGCTCATCGCTGCGGAAAGCTTTGATCTCGGCGTGCCGGTGCTGGGCATCTGCTACGGCATGCAGCTGACATCGCATCTTTTGGGCGGCAAGGTTTCCCCCTGCAACATGCGCGAATACGGCAAAGCCGAACTCACCATAGACTCAAATGATGACCTGTTTAAGGGTTTTGCACCGGGCAGCACACTTCAGGTCTGGATGAGCCACGGCGACCGCCTAGAAATTGTGCCGCCCGGCTTTAAGTCCATCGGCCACAGCGGCAATTCCCCGCTTGCAGCCATGCGCAACAAAACCCGCCGCATCTATGGCGTGCAGTTCCATCCCGAAGTTGTCCATACGCCCCAGGGACGCCAGATTCTGGAAAATTTCATTTTCACCATCTGCAAATGTGAGCCTGTCTGGACGATGAAATCATTCATCCAGCAGTCCATCGAGAGCATCAGAGCAAAGGTGGGCGATAAAAAAGTCATTTGCGGCTGCAGCGGCGGCGTTGATTCAACCGTAGCCGCCGTGCTGATAGATAAGGCCATAGGCCGTCAATTGACGAGCATATTTGTCGATAACGGGGTTCTAAGAAAAAACGAATTTGAAACCGTTTCCCGCCTGCTACGTGAGACATTTTCTATAAACCTTGTGGCAGTGGATGCCTCAAAGCGATTTTTGGACAAGCTTGCCGGCATTGACGACCCGGAGCAGAAGCGCAAAATCATCGGGGGTGAGTTCATTGCAGTATTTGACGAGGAAGCACGCAAAATTGGAAAAATCGATTTTCTTGCACAAGGAACCCTCTACCCCGATGTTATCGAGAGTGTCTCATTTAAGGGACCTTCAGCAACCATAAAGAGCCATCATAATGTAGGCGGCCTGCCTGAAAAAATGCATCTCAAACTGCTTGAACCCTTCAGGGAGCTCTTCAAAGATGAAGTACGGGAAATAGGAAAAGAGCTTGGTATTCCCGATGATTTAATACAGCGGCAGCCCTTCCCCGGGCCGGGCCTTGCTATACGCCTTATCGGGCCGGTTTCTGAGCCTGATCTAAAACTTCTGCGGGAGGCTGATGCCATTATTATTGAAGAATTTAAAAATGCAGACCTTTACCACAGTGTGTGGCAATCCTTTGCCGTTTTGCTTCCCATCAAAACCGTCGGCGTCATGGGCGATGAGCGCACCTATGAAAAAGTAATTGTGCTGCGCGTAGTGGAAAGCGTCGATGGCATGACAGCCGACTGGGTGAAGCTTCCGTATGATCTTTTGGGCAGGATTTCAAACCGCATTATAAACGAAGTTAAGGGCGTTAACCGGGTAACCTACGACATTTCGTCTAAACCGCCAAGCACCATCGAGTGGGAATAACAACACTCCCCCTTGCTTGAGTTGTAATTCGCATTGCACGTATAAATTGCTGCTCTGCTCCAGACTCACAGCACCCCCCCAATCCCCCACATCGATAGACCTCGTCATCTATTATATCCTCGTGGCCTCTTTAAGCTGTTTTACAAAAGAGCCGACACTGGCAAGCATCTCTGGCTTTCCGGCATGAGCTTCTAACTCCTTAATAATGGCGCTGCCGACAATAATCGCATCGGCAAAACGTGCAATTTCGCGCACATGCTCCGGCCTTGAAACACCAAAACCAATGCCCACAGGCAGATCGGTGAACTGCCTTATTTTATTGACTGAAATTTCCATCATTTCAGCAAGGCTTTCACGTGCGCCGGTTACACCTGTTATTGAAACATAATACACAAAGCCGGAAGAAACACCGGTGACCTTGCGTATGCGCTCATCAGTGCTTGTAGGAGCAAGCAGAAAAATCATATCCAATTGCTGCCCGTCTGCTGCTTTTTTAAGGTCTGCAGCCTCCTCAGGCGGCAGGTCCACAACCAGAAAGCCGTCAACGCCGGCATCGCGAGCATCACGGGCAAGGCGTTCAAGTCCGTACTGCAGCAGTGGATTATAGTACCCGAACAGAATCAGCGGCGCCTGTGAATACGTGCGGAACTTTTTTACAAGCCCGAGAATGGCCTGAATTGAAAAAGGATGCTCAAGAGCCCGCTGCGCTGCGGCCTGAATGGTGGGGCCGTCGGCCATGGGGTCGGAAAACGGCACGCCAAGCTCTATCATGTCGGTGCCGCTTTCAACCAGGCATTTCAGGAGCTGCTCAGTTGTTGCCATATCCGGATCGCCCGCTGTAATATAGGCAATAAGAGCTTTTTCTTTTTTGTTCCGTAGTTCGTCAAACATTTTTGCTATTCGTGACATATTTCCCTTTCTGGTCAGACGGCAGGATCCATCTGCTCTGCTACAATATGAATATCCTTATCACCCCTGCCCGAAAGATTAATAATGACAATTGAGCCCTTTTTAAAAGTTGTGGCAGCCTTCATCACATAGGCCACAGCATGCGAGCTCTCAAGGGCTGGAATAATACCCTCGGTACGGCACAGCTCATGAAAAGCTGCAAGCGCCTCATCATCTGTCACCGACACATACTGTGCGCGGCCCGTATCTTTCAGCCAGCTGTGCTCAGGGCCCACGCCCGGATAATCAAGGCCCGGGGCGATGGAATGGGCGGTTGATATCTGCCCCTGCTCGTCCTGCAAAAGATAACTCTTGGCGCCATGAAGAACGCCCTGCCTGCCGGTACACAGCGATGCCGAGTGAGGCCCTTTGCCGATGCCATGTCCTGCGGCCTCAACGCCAACCATGGCAACATCTTTGTCCCCGATGAAGGGGTAGAAAAGACCCATGGCATTGCTCCCGCCGCCGACACAGGCGGTAACAAGATCAGGCAGTCTGCCCTCTTTTTCAAGAATCTGAGATTTCGCCTCATCACCGATTATTCGTTGAAAATCCCGCACAATCAGCGGATAGGGGTGAGGGCCTGCAACTGAGCCGATAATGTAGAAGGTATTGCGAACATAGGTAATCCAGTCGCGCATGGCCTCGTTCATGGCATCTTTAAGCGTCTGGCTGCCCGATGTTACGGGGATCACGCGCGCACCAAGCAGCTTCATGCGAAATACATTGGGCTCCTGGCGCTTTACATCTTCTGAGCCCATAAAAACATCACACTCAAGGCCAAAGCGCGCAGCAACAGTGGCCGTTGCTACGCCGTGCTGCCCGGCGCCTGTCTCAGCGATAATGCGCGTCTTGCCCATGCGGCGGGCCAGCAGTATCTGGCCGACCGTATTATTGATTTTATGGGCGCCTGTGTGGTTCAGGTCTTCCCGCTTGAGATACACTTTAAGACCAAGCTTTTCAGACAGGCGCTGGGCAAAATACAGCGGATTCGGGCGACCGACAAACTCGCGCAGGAAATAGTCGAGCTCTGCCTTGAATTCAGGATCGCCGCGATACCTGGCGTAAGCCTGCTCCAGCTCGATAAGGGCCGGCATCAATGTTTCGGATACATACCGGCCGCCATAGGGCCCGTAATGACCAGTTTCGTCTGGGTAATTCATGTGCGCTCCAAAAAAAAATTACAAACGGATTAATTCCGCAAGTTTTGCTCCGGGGCTTTCCTGCCGCATAAGCGATTCGCCGATGAGGAAAGCATCGACTCCTGCGCTGCTGAGCATCCGTATATCATCCCTGGTTGCAATGCCGCTTTCACTCACCACTATTCTATCGTCAGGAATCTCCTGTATAAGTTCAACCGTAGTAGCAATATCGGTATGAAAGGTGCTGAGATTCCTATTGTTTATTCCGATAATGCGTACGTCGGTTTTAAGCACCATGTCAAGCTCTTCGCGGCTGTGAACCTCGACAAGAGCATCCATGCCGAGCTCTCGTGTCAGGTTAAGAAGCTCACGAAGTTTATTTTTTTCAAGGATGGCTGCAATAAGAAGCAGCGCATCGGCGCCCAGTGCACGGGCTTCATAAATCTGGTACACATCAAAAAGAAAATCCTTCCGTAAAACAGGTATGGCCACATGCTTTTTTATTGCCGACAGGTATTCAGGTCTGCCGTGAAAAAATCTCGACTCGGTCAGAACCGATATGGCGGCAGCGCCATGTTCTTCATAGTCACGTGCTATGGCAACCGGGTCGAACTGAACACGTATGACGCCTTTTGACGGCGATGCCTTTTTCACCTCCGCAATGATGGTGGCCAGCTGGCCTCTGTCGCGGATAAGCGCTTCAGCAAAAACCCGTGGTGCGGGCTGCTCTTTCATGAGCTCTTTGAGCGATGAAAGGGGCCGTGCGCTGATGGACGATACAAGCTCTTCCTTCTTATGGCCGACTATGGTATCAAGTATCATATCTCATTCAAGCGCACGTGATAATTCTTTAAGCTCGGCAAGCTTGCGCATGGCGCTCCCGCTGTCGATGACGTCTGCTGCAATGGCTGCGCCTTCGCGCACAGTAGCGGCACGGTCGCCTGCCATAAGCGCAGCGCCTGCATTCAAAAGCACCGAATCGCGGCATGGCCCAAGCTTGCCTTTAAATATATCCACAATAATGGCGGCATTCTCCTGCGCATCTCCGCCCCGGACAGCATTTAATGGAGCTCGGGCAAGACCGGCATCCTCTGGCCGCAATCGGTAGGAAAATGTACCTGCAGGGCTCAGATCATATACCTGGGTTTCAGCCGACAGCGACAGTTCATCAAGCCCGTCCATGCCATGCACAATGAGCGCCCGCTTCCTGCCCAGCCGCTCAAGAACACCGGCAAAAACAGCGGCAAGCTTTATGTCATACACGCCGATAAGCTGTATATCGGCATCAGCCGGGTTTGTAAGGGGGCCCAGCATATTAAATATGGTCCGGATGCCGATTTCGCGACGGACCGGAGTCGCGTATTTCATGGCAAGATGAAACTTCGGGGCAAACAGAAAGCCCATGCCGATTTCATCAATGCAGCGGCCGACACTCTCTGGAGTAAGGTCGATTTTGACACCAAGCTTCACCATGACATCGGCGCTGCCCGACATGCTTGAAACCGAACGGTTCCCGTGTTTGGCAACCCGCAAGCCGGCGCCGCAGGCTACAAAAGCCGCAGCTGTTGAAATATTGAACGTATGGGCCCCATCGCCGCCCGTGCCGACTATATCCACCAGGGCAGACTTGTTTTTGACGGGGACACTGAGCGCCTTTTGCCGCATGACCCTGGCTGCTGCGGTAATCTCATCAGCCGTTTCGCCCTTCAAACGCAGAGCCGTCAAAAAGCAGGCAATCTGGGCGGGTGTGCATACCCCATCCATTATTTCATTCATGGTGGCCGTCATCTCTTCCTCCGTAAGATGCAGATGCGTTACCACCTTTTTAATAGCGTCGAGTATCATGGCCGGATTCCTGTTTTCGGGAAAAATGTTATTTAACCGTAATCAGCTGAAAAGTCAAAGCATTTCAAGCCAAAGTCTCCGGCAACAGGTACACGGTACAACAACAAACAGGATGGGAACCATAAAGCATAAGAAAAGAACAGTGCGGTATCAACAGTTCCGCTGCACCGCCCCGGAAATACCACTAAAGAATTTTGTGCGGTGCAATAAAAAAAGGGGCTGCTGGGCCCCCTCATTTTATTGCCATCGTCAGGAAAAAATATCCACCAAGTTTTTTTTAAAATTACTTTTTCTTCCTCAGCTCCTCATTGATCATTTCAGAAAAACTTTCAACTGTGTAGCTTTTAATCGGTCTGCCATTGATGAAGATGCTCGGCACACCGCTCACATTGCACCTCGTGCTTTCCTGCAGGTCAGCCTTAATCTGTTTTAAAAGTTCTGGGTCTTTGATGGCCGAGTCGAAACTCTCCATGTTTAAACCGATCTGCTGGGCATAGTGCCGTATAGTCTGCTCACTAAGCTGGCTGTAGTTCTGCATCATAAGCGCGCTCAGCTCCCGGTATTTATTCTGGCGGCTGGCGGCAAGAGCTGCAATAGCCGCGTTTTCAGCAAAACGGTGCATTTTCAAAGGAGTGTGCTTGATAACAAGCTTCACGTCCTGGGGGTGTTTTGCAAGCACCTGCTCAAGCAGAGGATATGCTTTGCTGCAGTACGGGCACTGGTAGTCAAGAAATGCAGTCATGATAATGGGAGCTTTCTCCGGACCGATTATGGGCGAGGCCCCGACCGGTATGTCAAAGAGCTGAAAAATTTCGATAATGGACACGAGCTTTTTGCCTGTATCGGTCACAATAAGCTCCTGGCCGCTGGGTGATACGGCAATCTGGGAAAAGCTGCTTTGAAGCGGTATCGATCCTTTCACTTTTTTCTCGGTCATAGAAACAATCTGGATGCTTTTGTCGCACAGCACATATGAGGTAGTGCCGTCAAGGGTTACGGCTACATCCCGGGGTGTGTCATCAAGTGGTATATTCTTTAAAATACTCCATTCCACCCCGGCATAGGCGCTTGTTGCCATTAAGGTAAAAGATAAGCTCAGGGTTAGCAGTACCAGACTGCACAGTATTCTTCTCATCATAAAAAAATGTCTCCTTTGCTCCTCGCAGATGATCCTATTAGAGTTTCAAGACAAAAAATCAGCCTCGTATTTTAGAAAAGCGCCTGCAACATTAAAAAAATGCAGGCGCTTCAGGAAATGGGCGGATGACCCATTACTGTTTTTGAAAAATGCAGGGGTGCTTCCGTGATGGAAGCACCCCTGCCGGGTTTTACTTACTGGCAGTACCCGGTGCAGATCGGGCTGTTCGTAAAGTTGCTGCCGCCGCCGAACGAGCAGCCGATAGACGGCATGCCGAAGGCATACCAGTTCTTGCCGCTCGTGGAGAACGTGCAGCGGGTAGAGCCGCTTACCATGGCGTGCTCAACCTGGCAGCTGTCACCGCGTGTGCACACGCAGTTTGCAGCGCCGTTGCCCGTTGCCAGACATGCGGCTTCAATGGCTGCCTTGTCATTGGGCCAGCCATTGCATTCCGGAAAGTCTGCACATGAAGTTGAAGAATATGTATTGCTGAACCGGCAGCCCCAGACCGTATCGTCATTGGGCAGCGGTTGTCCCGAACCGCAGGACGGGCACTGCGAAGCGCTTGCCGCGCAGGTGCCGTCGGAGCAGCGGGCCGGCTTGTCAACCGCGCAGCACTGGGCCGCATTGGCAACGCACTCATTGTTCGGGCACTGAACCGGAAGCGCCGGATTCGGGCATGCCGCAAGATGGCAATCGCCGTTGACGCACTTCTCAAGCGTAATATCCTTTGTCAGGTTCTGCTGCGGGCCGCCGCCAAGGGTAATGGCAGCCTGGTTCTTGCCCCAGACATAGTCGCCGTCTGCGGGCAGCGGCGGCCAGTCGGTTGAATAATACAGCCCCACATACAGCTGGAAGTTACCGGCAAGGCATGCTTCCCTGTAGTAGGTACAGCCGGGCAGCACCATCGTATAGGGTTTATCGCTATTGATATCAGGATTCTGGACAAGGTTATAGTCCGTGCCGCCATCGGGTGGGCCCTGCGGAGGGAAAGTCCAGGATTCTGCCTTATAGTAGAAAGCCATCAGCTGCGCCGGAGGTGTTGCAAGATGCTCCGGCACGCGGATTGTCAGGGTCATCTGGTCGCACTGATCGCATACATCTGCAGGCCTCGGCGATGGGGTAAAGCCGGCAAAGCTGCAGGGGCCCCAGCAGGTGCCAGCGGCATTACAGGTCTGTGATCCTACTGCCGTCTTGGGATCAGCACCAATCTGTGCCCTGTTGCACTGCCGTGTCTCCCCGGGCGTACAGGTTGCCGCCTCAGCACAGGTCACCGGCGTTGAAGGGCCATTGCGGATGCAGCGCACATCGGCGTAGCTGTTGATATGGTTGTAGCAGACACCGGCGATGTCAAACAGTATGCTCGCAACCCACTCGGTCCTGTTTGATGCTATGTCGGTAGCCCAGAACTCAAGGTTATGGACGCCCTGCGTACCATAATCGGGTCTATGGCATGAACCGGTAAGCTGTGCCGGCCAGTAGCATCCCTCAATGCCCGGACCGCCGCCATTGGCAGCGCCAAGGCAGGTAGAGTCTTGCCCGGCTTCAAACGTTGAGCCTGGCTCTAACGGACATTCGCCGCCGATCTGCGTGTCAGGATTGCCTCTGACAAGACTTCTCAGCTCATCAATATTGGGCAGCCGCCAGTCGTCATAGCCTGCAATCGAAAGACCATCGCAATACCGTTTGGCATCCTGGGAGGCAAGTCCCTTGTCGCCACCGTCCTGATACCGGATAGGATAGGCGTCTTTCTGCGGATCCTGCCAGCAAAGATTTGTGGTGGAATCACACCAGAAGGAGTAATTGGTGCCCTGACATGTTTCCCAACCTGAGCCGTCGGCTTTTGCAAGCTGGGTGCCGGTGGTGCCATTGGGGAGGTTGCATGACTGACTGCCGGCATAGCGAATGATTACGCCGCCGTTGCCGACCGCATAGATTTCATTAATTGAAGCGCCCCAGATTTTATTCAGCTGGGCAGTGGTCGGCACGGTGATCTTTGCCCATGTCGTGCCGTTAAATTTAAGCAGTGTGCCGCTGTCACCGGCCGCGAATACGTTATTCATCGCGGTACCCCAGACAGACCTGAGATTTTTTGTTGTCGGGCTTGTCATTTTGGCCCAGTTGGCGCCATTCAGGCGACGCAGAATGATGCCGCCGTCGCCAACTGCAAACAGATTGTTCGAATCAATTCCCCAGATGCCCCTAAGTATTGAGGAAACAGGAGATGTCCAGGTGTCAAGATTTCTATGGCCAAACACATCGTCTTTTTCAACATAGGCAAGAAGGCCACCTGAGCCGACAACGACCTCATCGCCTGTAGAAAGGGTCCAGGCGCCATAGAGGTCATTGGAATGTTCATGCTGCTCCTGTGAACTGAAGCTGCTGTCGGTTCCCGCAACTATATTGTAGTACTGAGGTACGAACAGTACCCAGATGGTATTATCTTTACCAAATGCATTGATCTTGCCGTTGCTCGGGTCAGGTCCGCCAATCGCGTAGAGGGGATAGTTCAGCGTCTGACTGTTAACCTTTGACCAGCCGCTGCCCGTGTTTCTGAAAATCCCACGGTAATCACCGACAGCATATACATTAGTAGCGGTTTTGCCATAAACATCATACAGGGGCCAGGTAGTGCCCGAAGACTGCGCGCTCCAGGCGCTGCCGTTATAATGCAGAATTTTTCCTGATGCGCCGACAGCATAAATATCACTGCCCGCAAAGCCGTAGATGCTGTTAAGGTTTGCCGTTGTGCCGGAGGTCATGGTCTCCCAACCGGGTTTTGCGGCAAATACAGAGCCTGAAACAAAAGTAAATAATAAGATTAAAATAGATATTTTTTTGTACATAATAACCCCGCTTTTACGTTTTTGGTTTAGGATTTTTGCTTCCGATGCCTGACTGCAGTTTTAAGCTGCATACCCCTTATTTTCATCACCTCCCTTCAGGTCAGGATCTGGCTGTTAAATGACTTTTGCTAAAAAAATCATTTAACTTGAATTGTGGCAGATAAGCGGGGCTAATACAATACCCTTAAAATTCTCTCAAAATACGCATTTAGAGTAGGTATTAATCGAGGGAAGAAAGATAAGATCTGAGGTTGGTTTTGTCACTGCCTATCAGGAGTTTTTTTCTGATACTGTCTCGATGGCCCTCGACAGTGCGGGTCGAAAGATTCAGCAACGCTGCAATTTCCTTTGTGTTTTTTCCGTGCTTAATAAAATTGGCAATCTGGATCTCACTGGGGGTCAGGTTGAAGTGCTTAACTTTTTTCAGAAAGGGCGAAATAATCTCATTAAGATTAGAGGCTATGATGTCCAGGTACACCTTTTGCGTACCATCAATGTTCATCTGCTGCATTTTTTCAATATAGGGGAATACAAGCTCCTTCACATTGCCCACCAGTTTTTCTTCAAGCGTCCCCCTGTCTTCATCCCGGCCCTTCAAAAGAACCCGCAGAGCGGTATTGACCTCCTCAAGGTTGAGAGTTCGCTCAGCGACCTTCTGTTCGAGATCATCATTGGCCGCTTTGATATCACGCTCAAACTGCTTGCGCTCGGTGATGTCGCGCACCGAGATGATAATGGCCGGGCTTGCTTCATTGCCGTAATGCACATTTGTAACTTTTGCCTCCACAGGCAGTATGGCGCCGTCTTTGCGCTGGTACAGGCATTCGAAATAATTTGCCGTATCCATGGCGTACATTTCCTGAACCATGGTTCCGTACTCATCGGAGCCGGACAGATCAGGCGTGATTTCAATGGCCGGCTTCCCGATAAGCTCGCCGGCAGAGTACCCGAGCATGTTTAGCAGAGCCCTGTTGGCAAACACGATATTGCCGATCTCGTCGGTTACGTAGATACCGTCGCCGGCCATATTGAATACATTTTCAAAAAAGTCGTGCGAGCGCTGCAGCTCATCATAAGCTTTTTTGAGCTCTTTAGCGGCCCGCTTTCGCTCGGTAATATCGCGCACGGAAACGATAAGCGCCTCACGCGCCTGGCTGCCGTACTGCACATTGGTAACCTTGGCCTCCACCGTCAGCAGCGTGCCGTCTTTTCGCTGGTAGAGAACTTCAAAATAGTCAAAAAAATCGCGCACGTAGACCTTGTTCAGCGCCTGCTCATCAACGCCTTCAGAATAATCCTGAAACATGATATCAATTGCCGGCCTGCCCATGAGCTCGCCGGGTTCATAGCCCAGCATGTCACACATTGCCTTGTTGGCAAACACAATAGCGCCTGACTCGTCAACCACATGAATGCCGTCGCCGGCCATATTAAAAACACTTTCAAAAAAATCCCGCGACCGCCGCAGCTCGCCCTGGGCTATTTTCAATTCGTTTTCAGCCTGCTTGCGCTCGGTTATGTCGCGAACCGACACGATGATGCCGGCGGCAAGCTCAGCCGTTCCGTGCATAGTGGCTATTTTCAGGTCAACAGGAAGCTGCGTGCCGTCTTTCTTATAATAATGCGCCTCAAAAGTGCTTTTCTCAGAGTCGAATCCCTTGCTGTAAAATACGTCGAAAAGCGAGATCGAATCAGGGGCCAGAAGCTCGGCGCCGTACATGCCGATGAACTCCTCGCGACTGAAACCGGTCATATCGCACAGCGCCCTGTTTGCCAGTATGATGCAGCCGAGCTCATCTGTCACATAGATGCCGTCGCCGGTCATATTGACGATGTTTTCAAGAAATTCCCTTGAAGAAGTGACATCTTCACGTGCCATAACAGCAATCCTTCAGCTCCGCCGGCTTAAGCCGTCACGCTATAAACGCGCTGCAGCGAGTCCGGGCGACAGGCCAGGCATGAGTAAAATAATCTTGACAAGGGCAAAGAATAGCACAAAAAAGCCCGCATGCACATAGGCTTTAAGTTGTTGAACAAGGCAGGTCAACTGCTGTATAGTGCTGGGCAAGGCTATGAAAAAAATAATCCATTACCAACAGGCACGCCGAAACTAGTGGTTTATGACATTTAATAATTATAAGTTAGGCGCCCGTCACTTAATTCCAATTACATGTAAATTAGATGTATAAATAATTGAAAGAAATAAAACTTCAGCGTCATTCCGGCTTGTCCGGAAGGCGAATTCAAGTTGCAAGTGCACCACAAGAAGCTTCAAAAAAGACTTCTTGCGGAGTCCGATAGCTAAGGCATTTTCTTGGTCGATTATTGAGTTTTTGAGCAATAAAAGCAATCTGCTTTTCTTT
>Ga0209777_10000284_pt1 | contig 86338 bp, 89 predicted proteins | sample FrelakmetHBP12HB_FD_187147 | JGI IMG/M metagenome (GOLD analysis project Ga0209777, IMG submission 187147) | Freshwater lake sediment microbial communities from the University of Notre Dame, USA, for methane emissions studies -HBP12 HB (SPAdes)... | ecosystem: Environmental > Aquatic >...
CGAACCTCGTTTAGGGCGATCGCCAGGCAGCTGGCAACGAACAACAGGACTACGAAGGGCTCTCGAGCGCCGTTCCAGAAGAGCCGCAGTAGCGACGTCTTCTTGACCGACTCAAGTTCGTTCGGACCGAACTCGGCGAGCCGCGTAGAAGTCTGTTCGGGTGTGAGGCCAAGAGCCGGGTCCGTCCCGAGCTGCTGGAGAACGGAGTCTGCTGGAAGCTGTGCTGCTCGACCCGACAGTTCGAAGGAAGGATCGGCGGAGTGCGCGCCGGGGCGCTCTCGGGGGGCGAGGCTCATGGCAACCGAGTCGTTCGAGCCGGGTCCGCTGCTCGATTGTCACGCCTGTGGGCGTCCGCCCCGACGCCGCCTCTAGAATGGGGCATGAGCGAGAGCGCTGCAAACCAACCAGCCGGGATAAATGCCGACCGAGAAGCCGGGCTGGTCACCATTGAATGGGCGGACGGACACCGCAGCGATTTCGATGCCGTCGCGCTCCGGCTGCTCTGCCCCTGCGCGTTCTGCCAGGGCGAAGCAGGGCGCCCTGGCTGGCTCGACACGAACCCAACCCTTACACCCGTCCAGACGCAGCTGGTCGGGATGCGCCTCGTCGGAGCCTATGCGCTAGCGCCGACGTGGGCCGACGGCCACGACACCGGCTACTACTCGTTCGAGGCGCTCCGGACCGACTGCCCTTGCCCAGCATGCACCGCGGCGAGGGCGGCCGAAACCTAGACGCCCGTCCTGACGACCCACCTCTCACCAAGCAGCGTTCGGAGGAAATCGAATGATCGTCGCCACAACGCCTTACGCGGCCGGGTACCGCGTCACCGAGATCAAAGGCCAGGTTTTTGGGCTGGTCGTCCGAAGTCGCGGTTTCGCGGGCAACTTCGCAGCGGGTCTACGTTCGCTCGTCGGCGGCGAGATCCACGAGTACACCCAACTGCTCGAAGACACCCGGCGCCAGGCGCTCGACCGAATGGTCCAGAACGCTACGCTTATGGGCGCCAACGCCGTCCTTTCGATGCGCTTCGACTCGTCCGAGATCGGCAACACGATGTCGGAGATCGTCGCCTACGGGACCGCGGTTGTGATCGTGCCCGATGCCAACGCCGGAAACCAGACTGCCGAATAGGTCTGGCCCGCACGACCGGCCCAGCTTGACGGCGGCCTCGACTAGAGTTCGGACAAGGTGCCCCGCCTTCGGATCGCTCGGCCGTCGCCACAGGTCGAGGTCCGGCGCATCGGAGTGGGTGCGGCCGGGCTGGAATTGCGTGACGGTCCGATGCTCCAGCAATCGATACGGTTCATCGCCTTCGGTTTGGCCGCCCTCCTGTTCCTGGGCGGACTGACGGCGGTCAGCCTGGGTGGGTCCGCGGCAGTTTCAGGCGCGTTGGCCATCGCGATCGCCGCCGCGATCATGATCGTGGCGGTCCTCCAGCGGTCACGTTATCGTTCCGACGCGGCGGAGCGCAGCGACGCCTCAGCCGGGCCCGGCGGTGGCGAGGTCGGCCCAATGGACCCGCGTTTCGTGCCCACCGGCGAGGTCTTCGGCGATCCAACCAGCGGCCGGGTCATGCGCGTGTTCGTCGATCCGCGTACCGGCGAGCGCCGCTACCGCGCCGAAGGGTAGAGAATCGGGCCTCGACTCCACCGCTTGCCTATTGCGAACCTGCGCCGACTGTCGAGAATGGGCCGATACACTGCGCAGCGAGTGTATCGACCGCTTTGAGGCGTCCCGGGCACACATGACCGCGATCACAAGAAGGACCGCCGCCACATCGGCGCCCGCCCCGGGCGACGCCGGTTCCCTATTCCCGTACATCAACCGGGAACTGAGCTCGCTGGAGTTCAACCACCGCGTCCTGTACGAGGCGAGTGACGAGCGGAATCCGTTGCTCGAGCGGGTCAAGTTCCTGGCCATCTTCGCCAGCAACATGGACGAGTTCTTTCAGATCCGCGTCTCAGGGCTGATGGAGCAGGCCGAGGCCCACGCGGTGCCGACCAGCCCCAGCGAGAAGCCCGCCGCCGAGCAGCTCGCGGCAATTCGAAAGCGCTTTCGCGAGCTGCTGGTCAAGCAGCACGAAGTCTTCGAGGGAGTCTGCTCCGCCCTCGGCGCGGCGGGCATCGAAATCGTCGAATACGCCGACGTTCCCGACCACCACGCGGCCCTCCGCGAGCGCTTTACCGACGAGATCTACCCGGTCCTGACTCCACTGGCAGTCGACCCCGGTCATCCGTTCCCGTACATCAGCACCCTCAGCCTGTCGCTGGCGATTCGAATGGAGGACCCGGAGGAAAGGGAGGAGCGATTCGCCAGGGTCAAAGTGCCGCCGCTCCTGCCTCGCTTCCTTCAAGTCGAGCCGAGCCGGTTCGTGCTCGTGGAGCAGGTGATCGCCGCCAACCTGGACATGCTCTTCTCGGGCATGACGATCCTCGAGACCCACCTGTTCCGGGTCACTCGCGACGCCGACCTGGAGCTCCAGGAAGACGAGGCCGATGACCTGATGCTGGCCCTCGAGGAGGAGCTGCGAAGGCGTCGCTTCGGTGAAGCGGTGCGGCTTGAAGTCGAGAAGACGATGCCGGCTTCGATGCGCCGGATCCTCGAGAAGGGCGTCGGCGTCGACTCCGAGGACTGCTTCGAGATACCCGGCATGCTCGACCACACGGGCCTGTGGCAGATCGCCGGGCTGGACCGACCCGATCTCAAGCTGCCGCCGTACTCCCCGATCGTCCCGCCGCGCCTGGTCCCGCCGGACGAAGACGAGCCCGCCGACGTCTTCGCGGCCATCCGCGACGGCGACATCTTGGTCCACCACCCGTACGAGAGCTTCGCGGCCTCGACCCAGCGGTTCATCGCCCAGGCGGCGGCGGACCCCGAGGTGCTCTCGATCAAGATGACGCTGTACCGCACCAGCGGCGGCTCGCCGATCGTACGCGACCTGATACTCGCCGCCGAAGCGGGGAAGCAGGTCGTGGTCCTGGTAGAGATCAAGGCCCGCTTCGACGAAGAGGCGAACATCGTCTGGGCGCGCAAGCTGGAGCAGGCCGGCGCCCACGTCGTCTACGGCCTGGTCGGCCTCAAGACGCACTCCAAGACGTCGCTCGTTGTCCGCCGCGAGGGCTCGACTCTGCGACGGTACGTCCACATTGGGACCGGCAACTACAACCCCGGCACTGCCCGGCTGTATACCGACTTCGGCCTGCTGTCGTGCCGGCCCGAGCTCGGCGCCGACGTCAGCGACCTCTTCAACGTCCTGACCGGACTGTCGCGCCAGCGCGATTTCAGGCGGTTGATCGTGGCCCCGATGAATCTGCGCCGCTGGATCCTCGAGATGATCGGGCGTGAGACCGACCATGCGCGGTCCGGCCGGGAAGCGCGCATCGTCCTGAAGCTCAACTCGCTCGTGGACCCGGCTTGCGTCGCCGCCCTGTATGGCGCATGGCAAGCGGGCGTCCAGGTGGACCTGATAATCCGCGGCATCTGCTCGCTCTGGCCCGGCTTGCCGGGAACAAGCGAGGGGATCCGCGTCCGGTCGATCGTGGGCCAGTATCTCGAGCACTCGCGCGTCTTCTCGTTCGCCAACGGCGGGCGGCCCGAGCTATACATCGGCTCCGCCGACCTGATGGAACGGAATCTGGATCGCCGGGTCGAAGCGCTCGTACCGATCGAGGACCCGGAAGCTCACGCTCGGATCGAGGCAGTGCTCGCCGTCTTGCTGGCCGACAACCGGCGGTCGTGGCAGCTGGGCGCCGACGGCACCTACCACCGGACAGAGGAAATAGACGCCGCACCGGGTACCATCGACGCGTTTGAGAAGCTCAAAGACCAGGCCACGCAAACGGCGGCAGCGACGATGGCGCCTCCTCACCGGCCACGAGCCGGTTCGGGCTCGCTTGATCCCCGAGCATAGTCCTCCACGGACGGGAGAGTCATGGCTACGGGCCGGAAGATCGAAGTCGAGACGAAATTCCAGGTGGCAACGCCGGGCGGAGCCGATCGATACCTGGTCGCGCCCGAGCTCGGCCCATTCACGCCCGGCGGGCCGGTCAGGTCCGAACGCGTTGAGGACCGCTACGTAGACTCTGCCGATTGGGCGTTGGCTCGAGCCGGCTTCGCGGCGCGCCTGCGCCGGACCTCGCGCGGCACTGAGATCAGCATCAAGGCCCAGAACGTCTCGAGCGGTCGCTTGCAGCGCCGCGAGGAGATCGAAGGCCCGGCCGATGCGCGCCTCGTTCCCGCCGACTGGCCGGCATCGCAGGCGCGTTCCGTCGTTCTCGAGCTGTGCGGCGACGAGGCTCTGGTCGAGCTGCTGACTATCCGCCAGCTGCGACGGGTGCGGCCTCTCCGGGCCGGCGCCACTCTCGTCGAGCTCAGCCTCGACGAAGTGGAGGTCGTCGGCGACGGGCAGGTCCTCGACACCTTCGAGGAGCTCGAGGTCGAGCTCAAGCGCGGCGATGAGACGCCTCTGGCTGCCCTGGCCGAGATCCTCGACGGCGACGGCGGCCTGCGCCCGGTATCTCGTTCCAAGCTGGCGCGGGGCGTGAAGGCGATTCGTTCGGCCATGAAGTCGATGCCCCAGGAGCTGCAGCAGCGCTGGCTGTCGGCCCCGCCCGAGTTGCTCACCGGCAAGCTGAAGACACGTCGCGCGGCGGAGGAGGCCGAGCCCGAGCGGAGCGAGTACGGGACTTCGATCTCAGCCATGGACGAGTCGGCCGAGGAAGTGGGCACGCCGGCCGCTCCGGCCGAGGCCCAGGCTGACGGCACTGCCGCGGTGCCAATGGACGTGGCCGAGGTGCCCAAGGCCCCTCGCCGCCCGAAACCCGGCCCCCGGACAATCGGCATCGTCGCGGAAGACAGCATGCCCGAGGCTGCCTGCAAGGTGCTGCGCTTCCATTTCTCCAAGATGCAGCGCCGCGAAGCGGGAACTCGTACTGGATCTGACGCCGAAGACCTCCACGAAATGCGGGTCGCCACTCGGCGAATGCGGGCGGCTTGGCGCGTCTTCAACGGCGCCTTCAAGGCGGGCAAGACGAAGAAGATGCGCCGTCATCTCGAGACCATCGCCGACCGACTCGGCTCCGTGCGGGACCTGGATGTCCTGATCGAGGGGCTCGACGCCTACCGCATCGGGCTCGACGAGGATCAGCGCCCCGGGCTGGATCCGTTGCTGTCGTTGTGGCGGCGGCAGCGCGCGGCAGCGAGAACACTGCTCCTCGGGGAACTGGATTCGGACCGATACGCGAACCTCGCCAAAGAGATGGAGGAGTTCCTGGAGGCCGGCTCCAACGCCGCCGCCGCCGTCGCGACTCCGACCTCTCCGCATCGCGTTCGCGACCGGGTTGCGTCCGAACTGTGGGCGTCATACGAAGCTGTCCGGGCCTACGAGCTGGTGTACGAGTGGGCAGACGTGGAGACCCTTCACGAGCTGCGCATCGCCACGAAGTGGCTGCGCTACACCCTGGAGTTCTTCGGCGAAACGCTCGGTCCCGACAGCGCTCGCCTGCTCCAGCGAGTTGTGGCGCTGCAGGACCACCTTGGCTGTCTTCACGATGCCGATGTGGCCACGAAGCTGGCCCGGGACGTTCTCGTGGCTCGAGCCGGAGAGCTGTCGAAGATGGAAGCGGAAGTCATCGGCGCGTACCTCCACTCCCGCGAGCGTGAAGTGGCTCGTCGGCGGCGAGCCCTGGGCCCCATCTGGCGGGCGGTCAACGGGGCGCCGTTTCGGCGCGGGCTGGGCCGGGCCACCGCGGCCCTGTAGACCGCGGGCCATGGCCGACGATCCGCTCGACGCCGTGGAGAGCTGCTTTCCGCCGCAGGGATGGTTGTCACTCCCCGGTGGGCTTGACCGTTCGTTAACCGCGGGTTCATGACCAGATAACCTTGCGACACCAGGCTCGGCAGCATGCCGGGAGCCTCGAACTCGACTATCCCTGCGATCTCACTCCGCTTGACGAGGACCCGGCCAGCGAAGGAGACCTCATCGACGATGGCTGCAGTCGACACGGAGTTCGCGGCCCCGCCAGCGCTGGCTGACCGGGTCGATCTGGTACGCGCTCAGCTGGCCCCAATCCGAAGTCGCCGCGCTCTTCTCGACTCCTACCGGCGCGAATCGCTGTGCCGGCTCGCCGGCGGCGCATCGGCTTCCGGGTCGGCGGCCGAAGTCCTCGAAGTGGCATATGCAATGCGGTGGCTCGAGCTCGAGAATGAGACACCGGGCGCCGATCCGTTGGCTATCCACTCGACCGAACTGATCGACGAGTAGACGCGCGGGAGTCATCTCTCCCCTCGTGGCCTGAGCTCCTGCCGCACGGTCGATCTCGCGCTCGGCGCCCGGCCCGGACTGGGGCTCCCAGCGACTCGCCCGCAGCCCACGCCAGCGACCCGTGGCCTGGGCGGATGGCTCGAGGCGCCGAATCGAGCACAATGGCCGCCGCCTCAGCGTTATCCTTGCGCGCCAGAGCATCCCGCGATTGGCTAGCGACCCGGCTGCCAGGCTAATCCGAAGCTCTCTCAATGGGTTCGCGCATCCACCGTGCAAGACGCCGATCGTTTCCTCGCACATGGCCACCGGGTCGTCTTCGACCGGGAGCTACTCGGAGTTCGGGAAGGCCTCATCCGGATGGGCGGACTGGCTGTCGTTGCCATCGATACCGCCGTCGGGGCACTGGCTCGGCGGGACGTCGCGGCGGCGGCGTCCATAGTGGCCAACGACAGGGCGATCGACGCTGCTCAAACCGATCTGACGCTACAGGTTGTAACCACCATTGCCACCCAATCCCCGGTCGCCGGTGACCTGCGATTCCTCTTGTCCCTCGTTCACGTCTCCTACGAGCTCGAGCGGATCGGCGACCATGCCGCCGGGGTGGCGAAGCAGGTCGCCAGACTTGCCAGCGCTCCCAACACCGGCGTTACGAGCCTGGACCGGATGGGCGAACTGGCCAGCACGATGCTCCACGGCGTGCTCCGCGCCCTGGTCGACTTGGACCACGATGCGGCTCGGAGGGTCGCCGCAGAGGATGACGAGATGGACCGGCTCTACCACGCCTATTTCGAGCATACGCTTGACCAGATGCGCCTCGATCCATCCTGGGTCGACGCGGGCGCCCGCCTCCTCTTCGCCGCGAAGAATCTCGAGCGGATTGGGGACAGGGTGACCAATATCGCCGAGGAGATCGTCTTCCTGGCCACGAGCGAGGTCGAGGACCTCAACGGATAGCGCTAGCCGCTGCAACCCCGGCTTTGCCAAGCGTGAGATCATCGAGACGTGAGCCGGAGGGACGAAATCGAGCTGCATCTGCTGCGTCATGCCCACGCCGGCGACCCGATGAAATGGCGCGGCCCGGATGCGGATCGGCCGCTGACGGAGAAGGGCCGGCTGCAGTCCGAGAGGCTCGGACTCTTCCTTGCCAGGGCGGGCTTTCGACCGGACGCAATCCTGAGCTCGCCACGCGTCCGAGCCCTCGACACTGCACGTCTGGTCGCAGCTCCGCTTGGCGTTCCGGTGACCGTCGTCGAGGAGCTCGGGGGGCCGCTCGACCTCGGAGTGATCGAGATGATCCTGAACGGGGCCGGCGATCCGCGCCGGCCCGTGCTGGTCGGCCACGATCCCGACTTCAGCTCGCTGGCCGCGGAGCTGGTAGGGGCCACCGAGCTGTTCCTTCCCAAAGCCGCTTTCGCGCGCATAGATCTGACTCGCCCGGTCGGGCCAGGGCGAGGCGTCCTCCGCTGGCTGCTGCCACCCGATCTGCTTGGCGCAGGCGGCTGAAGGGTTGACGCTCGATTCGGCCGCGATATGCTTCGGCGGCCGGCCGAGCGCGCCGAGTAATCAGAGATGCGCCCGCGGCGCAACCTGAAAGGGGTTCCGTGATGGCAAGGAAGCGCTCGGATCAATCCGACGAGGCCAAGCGCAAGACCGCGGCATCTCGCACGTCGCCTCCTGCCAAGGCCGCCGGCGATAAGGCAGGCCCGAAGCCCTCCGAGAAGATGCCACGAGGGCTTCGAAAGCAGATGCGTCGGCTCGAGCAGCAGCTCTCCGATGCCGCCCGGCAGGAGGGCAAGCGGGTCCGGAAGCTCGAGCGCGCCAGTCACCGGCGCCAGGCGGCCGAGGCGGCGCTGGATGAGTTGCGCGCCGCGGATCCTGCGAAGCGAAAGACGCCGGACAAGCCGAGGTCTGGCGCGAAGCCGAAGGCACGCGCGAAGGCGGCGCCTGCGAAGGCCGCTTCGGCCGGCGTTCCGGCGTCTCCCGCCGTATCGCCGAAGCCTGCCACGGCTGCGACGGCCAAGGAGCCGGCCACCACCCGGACCAGGCCCGCCGCCCCGGCTCGCCAACGCGCCGGCCGAGCGGCAACATCGCCCCGCCGGGCCGACCGCAAGCCGCCGCCCGCCGGGCCAGCTGCCTCCGCACCGGATCCTGCCAAGCCCTAGTCGGGTCGCCAGGGCCCTCCTCAGAGGCCGGCGTCGGCCTCGGGTACCTGCGAGCCCATTTGATCGGGAGTGGACACGCCACCCTCTTTCGCGGCGCCGCTGTCCGTCGCGGCCCCGCTCTCCGTCGGTAATTCTCTCGCATCGCCTGCGGAGAGGGAAACCTCGGTGACTGTGCGAGCCGAGCTGACCGGCACAGTGAAGGTGAACGTCGAGCCCGAACCTTCGACCGATTCGGCCCAGATGCGGCCACCGTGCGATTCGACGACATGCCGAGAGATCGACAAGCCTAGGCCCGTTCCGCCACGGCCTCGGACGCGGGCCCGGTCGGCCTTGTAGAACCGCTCAAAGATGCGCGTGAGGTCGGCCGGCCGCACGCCGATCCCGGGATCGCGGACCCAGACCCTGACCTCGCCGTCTTGATTGCGTACGCCAACCACGATCTCGCCGCCGTTTGGGCTGAACTTCACGGCGTTGTGGAGCAGATTCACGAGAACCTGGCCGAGCCGATCCTCGTCACCACGAACCGGCGGGACGCGGTCTGGCAGGTCGAGCTCGATCCGCAAGCCCTGGCGCTCGGCAAAAAGACGAAGCCGCTCGGCGGTGGTACGGGCAACGCGTATCAGGTCCACGTCTTCGAGCATGAGCTGGGCCATTCCGCTCTCGATGCGCGACAGGTCGAGCAGCTCGTTGACCATCTGCGTGAGGTGGCCGGTCTCGACCTCGATCTTGGAGATACGGTCGCGCAGCCGGGGAGAGGCCGTCTCGGCGTCACGGGAGGCCGTCTCGGCCAGCAGGCTTATGGTGGTAAGCGGGGTCCGCAGTTCGTGCGACAGGTTGTCAATGAACTCGGTCCGAATCCGCTGCAGGCGGCGCAGCTCCGACACGTCCTCCATGACCAGCCACACGCCCGACACGGGCGAGCGGCGAGCCCGCACCGCGACCGTCGCCCCTTTGGAGGAGCGGACGGTCACCTCACCGTTGGCCGAGCCAAACTCCATAGCCGATCGGGCGATCGCCTCGATCCGAGCGTCTACGAAAGCCTCCAGCGCGGACCGCCCAACCATGGAACCCGGCTTCCTCTCCAACATCGCATGAACCGCCACGTTGGCGTACTCCACGGAAAGGTCGTCGCGCAGTCGAACCACGCCTGCCGTCAGCAGCTGGGTTAGTTCGGCGGTGTCATCGCGCGTCTGGTCTAGGTTCCAGCGAGCATCCGCGGCCTCCTCGAGAGCTATCCGAACCCGCCTCTCCACGTCGTCGGCGTCGGACGCGCCGGTCGTCTCCCGCAAACGTTCGATCGCCCGGCCTCGAGATATCGCGACCGACAGCGCCCAGCCGAGGAGAATCGCCAGCAAGATGATGAAGGCCAGCGCCACGGTGTCCACGAACCGAGCATCTCACAGCTGGCGCGGTTCGGCTGGACGCCCGGGCTTGTCAGCAGGGTCGCCGGCCGAACGCTACGCTAGGAACCGCCGGCGAAAAGACGCGTGAGGACTACTCGCGCCGAGCTGGCTAGCTCGTCAGACAGACCGCGATTCCTCTCGGAGGTTTGGCCAGGTGCCTTCCTTTCGGCTGATCCCGCGCGAAGAGCGCTTCTTCGACCTGTTCGTCGAGGATGCCGCCAATGTGCTGGACGGTGCCCGTCAGCTCGAGGCGATGCTGCGCACGTTCGACAGCGCCGACAAGTCGGCCAAGAAGATCCGCGAAACCGAGCACAAGGGCGACGAAATCAGCCGCGACATAAGTCGGCGGCTGGAAGCGACCTTCGTCACGCCATTCGATCGCGAGGAGATCCACGCCCTAGTTAGCGGCTTGGACGACATCCTCGATCTAATCGAAGAAGTTGCTGACACCTTTGTCTTGTATCGCATCGAGGCGCCAACCAAGACGTCGGTGAAACAGGCTTCTCTGGTGGTTCAGGCCTGTGAGACGGTCCACCAGGCGTTGAGCAACCTGCGCGGCTTCAAGGATCTCGATCAGTACATCGTCGAAGTCCATCGCATCGAGAACGAGGGAGACAAGCTGAGCCGTTCCGCGATCGCTGGGCTCTTCGACGACGGCAACAAGACGATAGACGTTCTCAAGTGGAAGGACGTCTATGCCCTCCTCGAAGACACGATCGACAAATGCGAGGACGTGGCCGACCTGATCGAACGGATCGTCGTCAAGCACGCCTAGAAACGGTTTCGCTCTTCCGGTTGTGGGATCCACGCGCCGCGGGTCCCGGGCGCCAGGCGCTCATCTGCGACCGAACGTTCACGATCTCGGAACAAGCCGTTAACGGAGCGCCGCCAGATTCTGCAGATGGCGCAGGCGCATCACCATAGTTTCGCTCGCGCCGGCGCCACCAATTCGAGCGCCGGCGGCGCGCCTTCCTCCCTTGCCCGTTCGTTCACCGGGTGGCTGGTGCTGGCCGACCCTGACGGGGCGATCGACCTGCGCCGGCTGTTTCCCGAAGTCGAAGTACGGCTGGAACCGACGGCTGCGGGGTTCTCTGAGGCGCTATCGATCACGAATCCCAGCCTAATCGTTCTGATCGCGCCGCCCGCCGAGCCTGGCGACCTTCAGCGTGTGGCGGGCTGGTTGGCGACGAACCCCAGTTCGCGCGCCGTCCTGCTGAGCCCGCATCAAGCCGTCGCCGTCCGACTTCACGCGCTCGAACTCGGCTTCGACGACGCCATGGATCTCTCGTCAGATCCGATGGAGGTGGTCGGTCGCCTCTCGATCGCGGGCCGCCGCGGGCCGGCGGGCGGCGTGTCCGTCGAGGACCGGGTCGCCGTGGGCGAGGGCGTTGAACTGGACCGCCGAGCCCGAGCAATCCGCCGGGACGGCCGACTGATTTCGCTGCGGCCAAAGGAGCTGGCCTTGCTGGACTTCCTGGCCCGGCATCCGGGTTGGGCGTTCACCCGCGAGGAGCTCTTGCGGCACGTCTGGCGCGACCCCGGAGCCAACCAACGGACGGTGGATGTCTACGTATTCTGGCTCCGATCGAAGATCGAGCGTGATGCGGCGAATCCTAGGCACCTCATGACCGTTCGCGGCTCGGGCTATCTCTTCGACCCGCCGCGCACATCGTCGAGCGGCCGCCGGCAGGATGGCGATGTCGGGCCGGTGAATGTTAACGAAGGGCCAACACGGCGTTAAGGGGCCGACTACACCATCCGGGCGGAACTGGAGCAGGTTCGAACAGTCAGCTGCCCAGCAAAGAGGAGAGACTACGTTGCTCAACGGAACGAGACGCTTCGGCGCTCTAGCCATCGCGGCCGCCATGGTGGCCGCGGCATGCTCATCGGCAGCCGCCACGCCCACGCCCACAACGGCGCCGCCCGTCACCCCGGCGCCGGCCACCCCGACAGCCGCCATGAGCGCCTCCACCCCGGCGCCGGCCACCCCCGCCGCCGCGCCGACGGTCAACTGCGTGACCGGCACCATCACCACCTCGGGCTCCACTGCCCTGCAGCCGCTCATCCAGGACGCGGCCACCGCCTACATGGGCCATTGCCCCGGTGCGACCATCACCGTGAACGGCGGCGGCTCCGGCACCGGCCTGAGCCAGGTCGCCCAGGGCGCCGTCCAGATCGGCGCCTCCGACGTTCTCGCCGGCACCAAGCTGGCCACGCCCGACGCCAACAAGCTCGTCGACCACGTCGTCTGCCGCCAGGGCTGGATCGTCGTCACAAACCTCGATGTGACTGGGGTCACGAACCTTACGACTCAGCAGAACATCGACATCTGGACAGGCAAGGACACCAACTGGAGCCAGGTCGGCGGTCCCAACCTACCGATCATCCTGGTCTTCCGCCCGGCCTCATCCGGGACGCGCGCGACCTTCAAGAAGATCGTGCTCGGCGGGGCCACCGAGGCGACCGGCGGCCAGACACTGCAGCAGGACTCCAACGGCGCTGTTACGACGGCCGTCACCCAGACCCATGGCGCCGTCAGCGTCATCGGCTTCTCCTACTACAACGACCCGGCCAACAAGCCGCTCCTCAATGGCCTCCAGCTCGACGGCGTCAACGCGACGATCGCCAACGTCGGCAACGGAACGTACAAGCTCGCCGCCGACGGCAACCTCTACACCAACGGCGCGGCCACGGGCCTCACCGCAGCCTTCCTTCAGTTCATGGTTGGCCCGGAAGTCCAGGGAACGATCGTCCCGAAGGACTCGTACGGCCCCATAAGCCAGTAGCCAGCTCTCCTGCTCCGGGCCCCGCTGTGACGAGCCGGGCCCGGAGCGCTACTGTTCCCGGCAACTTATCGTGTCGAGGCGGAGCCGATGGCTCAACTAACAGGTGCCTACCCGGTCGCCGGCCTGCGGGCCAGGCCAGGCCTCCGCGAACGAATCGACCTCCCGAAACGGGTCGTCTTCGCGGCCGCTGCATCGATGATCTTCATCGTGGCTCTGCTGCTGGCCTTCATCGCCTGGCAGGGGATCCAGCTCTTCGTCAAGGACGGCGTCCCGGTCGGCCAGATCTTCTCTGCGACCTGGCAGCCGGACTCCACCAGCCCGAACGTCACATTCGGACTGCTCCCCTTCATGGCCGCCACGGTCTTGGTCACGGCCGGGGCACTGCTGATCTCGACGCCCCTCTCGGTCGGTCTCGCCCTCTTCCTATCGGAGGTCGCCCCGCAGTGGGCGCGGGCCATCGTCCAGCCCGCCCTGGAGATCTTCGTCGGAATTCCGAGTGTGGTCTGGGGCTGGCTGGGGATAACGGTCCTGGTGCCATTCCTCGGGCAGACGTTTCATGACGACATCGTGCTCTCTCTGCCGGTCGTCGGCACCGTCCTCACGATACCGGGCTTCCTCACGGGGTTCTCCTGGCTCGCCGGGTCGCTCGTCCTGTCGATCATGATCGTGCCCACGATCACGAGCGTTTCCTTCGACGCGTTCCGAGCCGTTCCGCAGGAGTTGCGCACCGGTTCCCTCGCCCTCGGCACTACCCGCTGGCAAACGATTCGCCACGTCCTTCTGCCATCTGCCTTGTCCGGGGTCCTGACGGCGGTGGTTCTGGGCATGACCCGCGCAGCCGGCGAGGCCCTGGCAGTTCAGATGGTCATCGGCAACTCGCCCACCATGCCGGCAGCCATAACCCAGCCGGTTACCACGCTGACGTCGCAGATCACGCTCGACATGGGCAACACCGTCTTCGGAGAGCCGTGGCAGGACGCTCTCTGGACTATGAGCCTGGTCCTGCTGATCATCTCTATCACTTCGGTCGTGCTGGTGCGGCTGATCAACAGGCGGAGGATGGGCGCATGACCGCCGCCAGCCGGACCGACGGCCCGAGCGGGCCCAAGCCGGGGCTCAAGGGCACTGCCAGCCGAAGCAGCATCCTGGCCGATCGCGCCGCCACCGTCGCAATGTGGGGGACCGGCGTACTCGTCCTGCTGATCCTCGGGGCCATCATCGCCCACTTCGCCATCGCGGCCTGGGGCGTGGTCTCGCCGAGCTTCTTAGTCAGCGACCCGAGTGAGACCGCTCTCGGTGGCATTCTGCCCGTACTTTGGAACTCGATTTACATCCTCGTCCTGACGATGCTCATCGCGGTTCCGATCGGCATCCTGGGCGGCATCTACATGTCCGAGTACGCCGGCGAGAATGCGATCACAAACGTCATCCGCTTAGCCGAAGAGTCGATCAGTTCGGTGCCATCGATCGTCGTCGGCCTGTTCGGGCTGATCTTGTTCGTCGATGACTTCCACTGGGGTTTCAGCGCCCTTGGCGGCTCCCTCGCCCTGACCTTCTTCAACCTGCCGCTGATGACCCGGCTGGCCGAGCAGGCCCTTCGGGCCGTGCCCCAGGAGGAACGCACGGCTAGCCTCGCCCTCGGCGCTACGAAGTGGCAGACGATCCGCCACGTCGTGCTGCCGCTTTCCATCCCGGGTCTGATCACCGGTATCATCCTCACGGCCGGGCGAGTCTTCGGCGAAGCGGCGGTCCTGCTCTTCACTGCTGGGCTCGGGACGCCGCCCCATTACGACTTCACCAACTTCGACCTGACCAACCCGGCCTCGCCGTGGAGCCCGTTCAGGGCGGCCACGACTCTGTCCGTCTACATCTACAAGCTCAACTCCGAGGGCCTCGGGGCATTTAAGAACCAGATCATCGACGGCTCGGCTGCGATCCTCATCTCGATCGTCCTGATCTTCAACCTGGGGGCGCGGTTCCTGGGCCGCGTCCTCTCACGACGGCTGACTTCCACATGAACACCGGAGACGAGATGACACCTGTCGCCATCAACCCAGCGCCACCGGTGGTCAGGCGCATCGAAGTGACGTCGTCGCACGCCGGCGCCGACGAATTCGCCGCTCGGCCCGACGCGGTCAAGCTTGCGACCGACCACGTCTCGATCACGTACGGCCAGAAGGTCGCCGTTCGCGACGTTTCGATGACCGTCCAGGACCGCTCGATCCTGGCGTTGATCGGCCCGTCGGGCAGCGGCAAATCGACGTTCTTGCGCTGCTTCAACCGGATGAACGACCTGATTCCGGGCGCCCGCGTCCAGGGCGAGGTCCGCCTCGACGACGAGAACGTGATGGAGACCGATGTCAGCGTGGTCGAGCTGCGACGTCGTGTCGGCATGGTCTTCCAGCGCCCCAACCCGTTCCCGATGTCGATCTACGAGAACGTAGCCTACGGTCCGCGCCGCCGCGGCCAGAACGACAGACGAGCGCTCGACGAGCTTGTGGAAACGAGCATCAGGCGGGCAGCGTTGTGGGATGAAGTCAAGGACGACCTTCGAAGGAAGTCCGGCCTGGCGCTCTCCGGCGGCCAGCAGCAACGCCTCTGCATTGCCCGCGTCCTGGCTACCGATCCCGAAGTGATCCTGATGGACGAGCCGGCCTCGGCCCTGGACCCGGTGTCGACCCTCCGGATCGAGGAGCTGATGCGCGAGCTTCGCGAGGCGTACACCATCGTCATCGTGACCCACAACATGCAGCAGGCGGCCCGGGTCAGCGACATAACCGCGTTCTTCACGATGGCCGATGATCGGGCCGGATACCTTGTAGAGATGGGACCGACAGGGCAGATCTTCACCCGGCCCAACGAACGGCTGACCGAGGACTACATTTCCGGACGGTTCGGATGAGCGCCCCGCATAACGAGGAGTCGACAATGCAGCCCGTGGAAGGAGAGACCGGCGTCCCGTCCGCCGAGAATGGCGCCATGGCGGTTCCGGCCTCCGCCCCTGCCCTGGGCGAGGCCGAGCGACACGCGGCTCTCTTACGCGAGAGTTTCGAGAGAGAGTTGCGCGACGTCAAGGAAGGCGTTGTGCGGATGGGCTCCTACGTGGAAGAACAGATTCTGGCCGCCCACGAGGCGATCATGTGCCGTGACGCCGAGCTGGCCCGGAAGGTCATCGTCTCAGACGGGCGCGTCAACGAGGTCCAGCGCGCCGTGAGCGGGATCGTGACAATGACCATCGCGACCCAGGCACCGGTGGCCCGGGATCTCCGCTTCCTGCTCGCGCTCGATCGCGTCACCTATGAGCTCGAGCGAATCGGCGACCACGCTGGCTCGGTCGCCAAGCAGGCGCGGAAGCTCGCCGGGGTGACCAGCATGGTCACCTACGACGAGCTGACGCCCATGGCTCAACTTGCCGCCCGCCAGGTCCGGGACGTGATCCTGGCCCTCGTCGACATCGACGAGGCCCGGGCTCGCGAAGTGGCGGCTCGCGACGACGAGATCGACAGGCTGTACCACCAGCTCTTCGACGACGTCCTGGCCGAGATGCGGACCGACCCCGCAAAAGTCGATCCTGGCACGCGCATCCTGTTCGCCGCCCACTACCTGGAGCGCATCGGCGACCGAGTGACCAACATCGCCGAAGATGTCGTGTTTCTGGCTACCGGCGAGGTCGAAGACCTCAACCCGTAGCCGAGTCCGGGCTAAGTTGCGGAGGGCGGCCCGCTCACGGCCGACCTTTCGTTTCCGGTTGCCCCCGGCCGGTGTTGGACACCTCGATAGGACCGGTCGGCTCGTGCCCGGCTCTTCCAGGCGTGACGTCAACGCAATGAGAGTGATCGCCTCCGCCCTCGGGGTTTGCGCCGGCGTGTCGGGCCTGGAGCATGGGTTCTTCGAGATTCTCCAGGGCAACGCCCAGACACCCGGCCTCTTCGTCCAGTCAATCGGCCCGGCGCAGCGAATCTGGGTCTACGGGACCGAGGACGCCTTCACCCTGGTCTCCACCTTCCTGGCATCCGGCCTCTTGTCCGTGGCGATCGGCGCCCCGATCATCGCCTGGTCGATCCTTTTCGTCGACGCCAAGAACGGCCCGGGGGTCTGTTTGCTTCTCGGCTGGTTGCTGTTCCTGGTGGGTGGAGGGGTCGCGCAGATCGGGTTCGTCGTCCTGTGCTGGGCGATCTTGAGGCGGATCGGACGGCCGCTCGCGTGGCCGCGGAAGCTCCTCCCGGCCGACATCCGAGGCACCCTCTCGAGGCTGTGGCCCGGAGCGCTCGTTGCGAGCCTGGCACTGTCGGCCTTCGCCCTCGAGATCGCCATCTTCGGCTTCGTGCCCGGCGTGACAGATCCGGATCGGGCACGCCTGGTCTGCTGGTCGGCCCTCGGAGTCATGCTGCCGGTTCTGCTCGCGGGCGTCGTGGGCGGCTCCGAGCGCGATTCTGAGAGGGCCGCCGAGGCGAGCCAGCCGCCCGGCGGTTGATGGCCGCGGCGGCTGATCCGCGAACCGGACAGAGCGCCCGCCAACGACCTTGCCGTTTGGTTGCCGAGGGCCGCCGGAATGGGAAATCCGTGCGACGACTCGCGCTACGCGGCCAGCTCCGCTTCTTCCGGCATCAGTCGTTCCGCGGAAGACTCGGCCCTGGCGAGACGCGCAACGCCGGCAGGCAGAGCAAGCGCGAGCGCGGCCCCTATGGCCAACACTGCTGCCCCGGCCCAGACGCCCGGGATGAGTCCGGCGGTATATGCCCGAGGGGAGGAATACGAGCCCGCCGCGGAGAAGATGGCACCGAGGACCGCGATCCCAAAGACGCCGCCCAGCTCGCGGATGGTGTTGTTTGCACCCGAGGCCTTGCCCTCGTCTTCGTGTGGGACGGCCGAGAGGACGACGTTGGCGATCGGGGCGAAGAAGAGGCCCATGCCAGCTCCGCTGACCACGAAGGCAGGCACGAGGCTGGGGTAGGAAACGGTGGTCGAGATGAGCGCGGCGACCCAGCCGAGGCCCACGGCCATGAGCGCCATGCCCGCGACCAGGATCGGCCGCGCGCCGATGCGGCCCGAGGCCCAGCCGGCGATAGGCGCGACGAGGACCGGCGCCGCCGTCCAGGGGAGTATGCGAATCCCCGAATCGAGAGGATTGAGGCCCTGCACGAACTGGAAGAACTGCGACAGCAGGAAGATCGAGCCGAACATCCCGAACGACATCAGGAACGCGACTCCGTTTGCCACGACTGAGGCTCGTCGCCGGAACAGATGCAGCGGCAGCATTGGCTGGCAAGTCCGGAATTCCCACGCCACGAAGGCGGCGAGAAGGGCGAGCCCCGCCGCCATAGCGGCGACGACCTGACCATCGGTCCAGCCAAGTCCGTTGCCGTGGGTCACGCCCCAGACGATGCCTACCAGGCCGACGCTCGCCAGGACCACGCCCCCAAGGTCGAGGGACCGGTCCGGCCCGTGGCTCTCGGCCAGGCGCAGCCGCGCGAACACGACGGTGGCAATCCCGATCGGAACGTTGACCCAGAAGATCCAGTGCCACGACAAGCCCTGGGTTATGGCGCCGCCGACCACCGGCCCAACGGCCACGGCCAGGCCGCTGATGGCGCCCCAGGCCCCCAGGGCGAGTGGCCGCTTCTGAGGCGGGATGGCAGCGGACAGAATCGTGAGGCTCAGTGGCATGGAGATGGCCCCGCCGAGGCCCTGGGCGGCTCGCGCCGCGATCAGCAGGCCGCTGGTCGGTGCAAGCGCAGCGCATGCCGAGCCCAGTGTGAAGATGCCCACTCCGATGGTGAACATCCGGCGCCGCCCGAAGCGATCGCCCAGTGCAGCGCCCATGAGCAGCAGCGCGGCGAAGGTCAGCGTGTAGGCGTTGACCATCCATTCGAGATCGCCGAGCGAGGCGCCAAGATCTCGGCGGATGACCGGCAGGGCCATGGTCACGACCAGGTTGTCGAGGCTGACCATGAAGAGGGCGGTGGCAGTTATGGCGAATGTCCAGAGCGGCAATGTCCTGCGGGGCACGGATTCTCCTCTCGCGTGGGTGACTGAGTAATCGCTAAGTTCGGGGGCCAAAAAGGGGGGCCGGACTAGTCGGAAGCGGGCCCACCTCCGACTACCCATTGAAGGAACTCCTCGGGAGACGAGGCAGCGCCGATGCTGGCGATGACGTTGATCAGCATCCCCTGGGCGAACCAGTCTTCGACGGCCTTTGGATCCGCGCCTGAGATGCGTCCGACCGTCTGCCAGAGCACCGCGTAGTTCTCGCGCACGACGGTCTGGATGTCCGGGTCCTCGCAGGCAGCGTATGCCTGGAGCTGGAGGCGCAGGATCCCCCGATCGGCGAGCAGGAGGTCCACATATGCATGACCCATTGCCTCGAGGATCTTCTCGGGGTTCCGGTCCGCCTCCCTAGCCGTCCTCGCAGAGTGCTCGAAGGAGAGCCCGGTTCGATCGAAGCAGTCGCGGACCGCGGCCAGGAAGATGTCCTTCTTGGTTCGGAACAGCTGGAACAGGTACGGCTGCGAGACGCCGGCGCGACGAGCAATGGCCTGGGTTGAGGTCCCGGCGTAGCCCCTCGCAGCGAACTCGATCGACGCCGCCGCAACTATCTCGTCACGACGTTCTTCGGCGGTGAGCCTCGAAGCTGCATTCATGGGCGTAACTTAGCGAGTACTAAGTCAGATGTCAAGAGGGCGTGGCAGATCCTTAGGGCTGCCAACCTGCGGCCAACGAGACCGAACGACTGTCGTGGCCACCGGATGTGCTCAGGGAGCGGCTCCGCGCGCGCTTCAGCCGCGTCTACCTCCGGCACTACCGGCGTCTTCGCCTCCTGGACCCCGAAGAACCGGTGGCCCGGCGCCTGCCCGCGCTGGCCGCCCGGCTCGCGGAGGAAATCGAGGTCGAGCGGGAGGCCCTGCTGGTGCTGATCTGCCGCGGGCTCGAGCCTGCTCGGAGTCAGGCCCGGGCTTCCTGACTAGTCCGGGTCGTCTCCAATGCCCGGCCGGATGTCGTGCGCGAAGCTGACAACGAGGATCAGGACGAGCAGGAACGGCGTCATCGCCGTTACGGCCGGCGTCACTCGCAGCATGAGATCGTTCGCGAAGGAGCCGATGACCCACGACGCCACATCCCAGGTCAGGTAGGCGACCAGGATCCAGGGCCACAGGGTCGACAGGATCCGAACCGAGGCCCGAGGCAGATGAGTGCGCCACCACGTGAGGGGAGAGTCGATCTGCGCCGCGGCGATGACAGCGATCAAGCAGAAGATCAAGGTCACGAATCCACCACCGACCAGAAAGAGAGCCCCGGTCAGCCCGAGAAAAATCGGGGCCGCATGCCCTCGGCCCAGGAATCCGGCCGCCCACGTGAGCACCGCAATCGCGGCCGCCATCGCGAGGAGGCCCGTCACGAGAAAGTTCGGGATGACCGTGAACGCCGGCTCGCAGGCGTGCCAGGCGGTGGCCGGTTGGCAGGGTGGCCCGATGGCGCTGATCCCGGGTCCGGCCGGCGCGACGTTACCCTGGATCAGTTCGAAGAAGCCATGTTCGAGCCCGAGGAGGCCCGCGCCGATCCCGAACGCCAGGGCGACTGCCGGGACCGCCTTCAGCCGCTCAGGGATTGCCATCACCGTCCTTCTCCCCCGGCACCAGCTCAACCGCTTCCTCGTGAACCTGGATGTTGCGGCGCGCAAGCTCAGCGAACACGATCTGCGGGTCGAACGCCTCCTCGGGCGTTACCACGCCGGTTCGGGCGACCTCGCCCCGGGCGAGTATCTGCGCCCCGATGGCCATCGGAATGCCGACGTTGCGGGTGTAGGCGCGCAATTTCTCCCAACCCGGCACCGAACCATCGGACGCCGGATGAGTATGGGTCAGTGTGTGGCACCGGTGGCGGCCGTCCCGAGTGCCGGTGACTTCGACGTGCAGGGCGTAGCCGTAGAGGTCCGTTTCGGTACCTTCGCGCGAGTTGAGCAGATACTCGGCGATGCAGTCGAGGACGCCGGCCTCGGTGTCCCCGATCGTGATTCGATCGTTGCGCATGAAGCCCCAGTCGTGTAGAACTCGGACAAGTTGCATGTTCGCGGCGGGCCAGGTGCCGCGCACCTCGATCAGGCGAACGCCCCTCCCTTCCAACGCCCTGGCCAGGGTCCGCGTTTCCGCGTGCGGGATGATGTACTGCGTCGTCAGACCGTACGGCTCTGGCAGGCGGATCTCACGAGGACGGGCAAACGGTGGGACCTGCAGGAATCGTCCGTCCTCGAACACCACGCGCCCCGGCAGATCGGGGTCGTACTCGTAGATGGTGGTCTCCGCGATCGAGCGTGAGTAGGCGATCGGACGGTACGCGCCGTGGCTTACCCGCACGGTGTCCACGGTGTCCAGCTGATTCGCGGCGGCCATGGCCATCATCTGCGTGACGCCCGGCGTCATCCCGAAGCCGGGCACGCAGGTCCGGCCGTGCTGCCGAAATACCGGATCAGAGGCGTCTTCTTCACCAAAGCCGTTGAGGTTGATGGCGTGGCATCCGGCCCGGGCAATCAGCGCGGTGGAGCGGCCATTGAGCGCGATCGTCGTGCCGTCGAGGACGACGTCGTAGCCGCGCATGGCGGCGACCGCTTCCTCGCCATCCTGGACGTCGATGAACCGGAAGTCCACGCGGGGATCGTTGCACCAGGCGACGACCGACCTGCCGTCGTCTGCGTTGGCGTCCGCGACCGTAATCTGCTCGAAGTCCGAGAACTGCACGAGGTCGAGAACAGCCTCCCGGCAGATCCTGCCGGCTCCGCCTAGGCACAAGGCTTTCATGCTTTCTGTCTCTCCCGAGCTTTGAGCGGGCTTGAAGCTCCGCCGGGCAGGCTGGGTCGCCTCACCAGCGAGGATGACCTCGCGACGCCACGGCCCATCGTCCTCCAGCCGATGCCTCCCGGGCGGAATTGAACGCCCGGCTTGTTAACGGCTCGTGGATTCGACTGCCAACCGCCGGCCCCATGCGGCGATGAGCGACGGAACCCCAGTTCTCGAACCTTCAGGCGATCCCGGGAGTCGCTCACCGACTGGACGTTGTCAGCCACGTCCGCAGAGCCGGCATCCAGCCAGGATCAACCCGGAAGGAAGAAGCCCGCCGCCCCGAGGGGGGAGGAGGCGGGCTTCGGGAGACAGCCACTCGAGGGAGGAGAAGCGGTTGTCTGGTGTAGAGTCTGGGGCAGAGATGATAACGGAGCGTTAAGCCGAGGATAAGGGCGCTTCCTGGATCGTCGCCATCGGGCTCATCTGCGCGGCGAGGCTGATGTCGGACCGGCCCCTCGACCGGCGTGCCGACTCGCAGCGGTTGTCAGCCCCTGACGCCGCCCGCTCGAATGGCCGACCGCGGGGACGGATCCTTCAGGACCGCCGGCCACGGCTTCACCCAAACGTCGGCTGCGCCGGCCACCCAACATACCGACTCGGTGTTCTTCCCTGTCAGGTTGTTGACGGGCGTGCGGCTGATCGGCGGCTGGCCGGCCAGTTACCAGTGTGGACGAGCGGTGTTGTAGAAGTCCAGGAATCTGGCCAGCGCCTCGATCCGATCGGCTGTGTCCACGAAGGCGCCGGCATAAGCCCAACCCCTGACCGAGCATGGCACGGTGGTCAGGCCTGGGACAGGCGATGACCACTCCCGCTCAGTTCTAGCCGCCTCCCGGACGTTCAGTTGCGGAGGCGTCAGGGCAAGTTCTTCATCTCGCGCTGGATCCGCTCCTCGGTGAAGAAGCTGCCGTGGTAGACGACGTACCAGTTGACCACCACGCCGATGCCCCAGCCCACGATCGGAAAGATCGGCCAGAAGAACCAGAGGAATCCCTGCGTGAAGGCCCAGATCACGACCAAGATCGCGTTGACGGCCAGGTACAAGAAGAAGTGGATCTTGAAGTCGTTCTTGTCCGTGATACGCTTGATCGCGAGCTCGCGCCGTGACTCCGCGTTGCTTTCCTCTCCGCGCCCGTCATCTCCTAAGCCTCGGCCGGCGGGGAGCCGTCGCCCGGGACGGGCTCGATGGCCGCGCGACCTATCGTTACCACTCGGGCCCCGCAGCTCGGGCAGGTCCCGGACAGAGCATCCCGACCGTTGCGCATGATCATGGCGACAGGGTCGGCCATCACGACAGTCCGCTTCTCGCGCATGCAGTACGCCTGTGGGCCGGCCGAGACCTTCTCTTCACTGGCCCCTCGCAGCGCCGTGATCGTTGCTTGAACCGCCCCGCCACGCCGGCGGGCCTCATCGAGCTGGCGTGTTCGCTTGGCTTCGAGCTTCCGGGTCGTCGCGAGGTCACGCCCGAGCCTGCGGAGCTGGCGCTCTAGTCCCTTCGGTGCGCCCCCGACTGCCGGCGTCGGCTCGACGTCTTTCTTCTTCTCCCTCTTCTTCTTGGCCATGGCGGGCTTCCTCGTCGGTCCAGCGTCGGGCGGCAACAGGGCGGCTCGATGGACCCGAGATCACGCCGCGGCCCGCCGATTAATCATACGCGCCCCGGATGGGCGTCCCCGAGTCACGATGCCCATGCCGAACGCCGTTGCGCTCAGAACCGACTTGCTAGCCGATCGATTGAACCGAGTGTGCCAGGAGATCGAGCCCGTCCACACCAGGCAACTCCAGGTCGAATAGCCCCGCGACCGTGGAGCCCCAGTCCTGGAGACGTGGAGGCCTCTCGCCAATAGAAACGGCGATCCCCGGTACGGACGGATGCCCGCCACCGACTATCGCCAGAGTCTTAGCCGTTTGCGTGGAGCCATGAATGCCGGCCAAGGGAATCTTGGGTGCCGCAAAGACCCGTCCCGGAGAGGCCAGCAAGAGCAGCGTCCCGGGTACGCGCCAGCGCCAGCCGTCGACGCCGTCTACTGAGCAGAGGCGGTCGATAGCGTCATGGGTGTCGACCCCAACCTTGAGGCGAAGCCAGGCAGCACCACCGTCGGCGATCCAGTCGTCGACCATTCCGGCGCAGTGGAGGGAGCTTGTCGGATCGATGGCGGGCAGCGGCAGGCGTTTGACCATGTCGTGATCGGACGTCACGACGATGATGGTCCGATCCCAGTCGGGCGCGAGCGCATCCGCCAGTTCGCCGATGATCGAGTCTGCCTCACGGACGCACGCCAGGGTCTCCGGCGAGTCCGGGCCGTAGTCGTGCCCCAGCGTGTCCGTCTCGTTGAAATGGGCGAAGATGAGGTCGAGGTCCCGATCGGCGGCGGAGTCGAGGACGTGCGGCCGGATGGCGGCGTTGGTCGGGTAGCCGTGGGCATCTAGCTCGGCGCGCGTGGGAACGATCCCGAGCGGCGGCCACGATCCGGCGACCTCGTCCAGCCGCAGCACCCTCTGCAGGAGATGGTCGCCCATCACGACCGCGGTTAGAAGCCCGGCGACACGGGCGGCGTCGATGATGGTCGGGACCAGGCAGCGGTCCCTGCCAGCCCACCCAGGAACGGCGCCCGGACGTTGGGCGGTTGTGCGAATGCCCGTCTTCGACTGCCCCATGCCCGTGAGCAGAGAGGCGAACCCAGGGTATGTAGTTGACGGCAGGCCACTACGGCCGCCGTCGGGCGCGAACCCGCCCTCCTGGCCCAGCCGCCACAGGTTGGGCGCGACGGTGCTTCGAAAAGCATCGAATGGAAAGCCATCGAAGGCGAGGAGGACGATCCTCGTTCTCTCAGCCATGCTCAGCCTCATTGGGCTTCCGTCGTCCGACGAGCATGGGCCACGTCAGTTAACTGGCCGTTGGCCGTACGTTAACTGTGCCCGCCCAGCCTACGATTAGGATGGTGGCGCGTCCGGGAGCGCGCCGCTCCTCCACGGAGGTTCCACCCAAATGCCCTACGCCGACACGGTGGCTACCGTCCGCTCGTGGTCCGAGGACCGCGCGATCGCCGTCTGGACGCTTTTCGCGGGCGATCTCCCTACGTCCGCTCAGGCCGCCCTGGCCACCGACCTCGAGCAGGTTCGCAACGACGGGGCAGCCATCGTCCTGATCGTCCCAGATGACGTGAACCCCTCCCCGCTCGAGCGGCGGTTGGCCGACGTTGTGGTCCGAGGGCCGCATCCACCGGCTCCGTTCGGGCTCCTCGTAGCCCTTGCTGCCGTCGACGTGCAGGACGTTCGCCAGCTCGGCCTGATCGGCGGCTCACCCCAAGCCCTCATCGCGGGCGCGCGAGCCGGCGCTGGAGCGGTCATCGGCGTCGCCGGCCACGGACCCTCGAGCCGGCTGGCTCTGCTGCGCGGCCAGCCCGACCGGATCGTGGAGCCGTTCGACTTCGCCACGACGGATGCGCTCCTGTACGGCCGAAACCGCCAGCACCGGCAGCGGGTTCTCCTCAACCCGGGGCCCGCCGTCGTGAGCGACCGCGTTCACCGGGCCGTCGCCGGCCCGGATCTCTGCCACCGCGAACCCGAGTATTCCGAGATGTTCACGCGGATCCGCGGGAAGCTGTTTCGAGTGGCCGGCGTCGGCCGCGACTGGGAGCTGGCGCTGATCGCCGGCTCAGGCACGGCGGCCATGGAGGCCATGACCGGGGCCTCGGTTCGAGCGGGGCGCAGTCTTCTGGTCTGCCGCAACGGCGTTTACGGCGACCGTCTGGCAACCATGGCCGAGCGGCTTGGAATAGACACCGTGGCCGTCCGGGGGGCCCAGACCGAGCCGATCGATCCGGCCGCCGTCGCGGCGACGCTCGCAGCCGACCCGACGATCGACGCCGTAGCTGTCGTTCACCACGAGACGACCACCGGCCTGCTGAACCCCGTCCACGAGATCGCGGAGGAGGCTCGCGCTCGAGGCGTCCGCGTCGTCGTCGACGCAATAAGCTCCCTCGGAGCCGAGGAGCTCAGACTCGCCGACTCCGGCATCGACATGGTCGCCTGCGCCTCAAACAAGTGCCTGCACGGCTTGCCGGGAACGTCCTTCGTGCTCCTCTCTCCGGCCGGAGCGACCCGAGCCGCCGAGGCTCCGCGACGTTCCGTCTACCTGGACATCGCCGGCTACCTGGAGGCCCAGCGGAAGGCGTCCGTGCCGTTCACGCCGGCGATTCCGGCCGTGTACGGCCTGGAGGCCGCGCTCGACGAATTGCTCGACGAGGGTCTCGAGCACCGCCAGGCCGCGTATCGATACCGGGTTGCCTTGCTGGATAGGGCCTTCGAGAAGCTTGGCCTCGCGCAGACGGTCGCCGCTGCGAACAGGTCGTCGTCCGTCCGGAGCCTCAAGCTGCCGGCGGGAGTCGGCTACGACAATCTGCACGATGCCCTCAAGCGCGACGGCTACGTCATCTATGCCGGGCTCGGGGACGCGGCGAAGACTACGTTCCGCGTCTGCACCCTCGGCGCGCTGGAGCTCGACGTGCTCGGCGATTTCGTCGAGTCGCTGGATCGGGCGCTGGTGGAGGCCAGACTGTCGACCGCCGCCGGCAGGCTCGCCCAGTCGGCTACCGAGGCTCCCGGTCCCGCCTCCTCCGTCTCCGCATGACCAGCCCGACGGGATCCGATCGGCCCCAGGTCGATCCCCACGGGGCGCGGCTGGCGAGGTCGGCCGGGCCAGGCCGACGCCTTCGCGCGGTCATCCTCGATTGGGCCGGGACCACACAGGACTTCGGCTCGCTGGCGCCGGTCGTGGCCTTCGTGGAGGCCTTCCGCCGGTTCGGCGTGGAGATCTCAACCGCCCAGGCGCGCGGGCCGATGGGCATTTCCAAGCTCGACCATGTTCGCGCGCTGGCGGCGGACCCGGAGGTCGCCGCCAAATGGGGGCGCGTCCACGGGCAACCGTGCAGCGAGGCCGATGTCCAGCACATATACGCGGTGGTGGTACCCATCCAGGAGGACGTGCTGCCCCGATTCTGCGACCTCATCCCGGGAACGCTCGAGGCCGCGGCTGGGATCCGGGCGCGAGGCTACCGGATCGGTTCGACTACCGGCTACCCGAGCTCGGTCGGCGACATCGCCGCTCGGCGTGCCATCGACCAGGGCTACGAGCCCGACGTCATCGTTTGCGCCGACCAGGTCGTGGCCGGCCGGCCCGAGCCCTGGATGCTATTGAGGGCCATGGAACTGCTTCGGGTCTACCCGCCCGCGGCCGTCGTCAAGGTCGGGGACACCGCGGCGGACATTGCGGAGGGCCTCAATGCGGGAACCTGGACCGTGGGCGTCACCGGGACGGGCAGCTACGTCGGCCTGAGCCAGGGCGAGCTGGCGGCACTCGCGCCCGAGGAGCGGAGTCGCCTCGTTGCCGCAGCGGGCGAGACGCTGCGCCGGGCGGGCGCTCACTATCTCATCGGCTCCATCGGCGAGCTGCCGCCGGTGCTCGACGAGATTGAGATCCGGCTGACCCTCGGCGAGCGGCCCTGACGTCCCCGGCGGCGCTACGACGACTCGCGGGGGCTCCGCAGGCTCATCCGAACCAGTGACCGAGCTCGTAACCGGGCTCGTCGGGCGTCGTGGGGGCAGACTCAGCCGTCAGTTCCCGGTAGATCGACGAGAGCCAGTCGTCCCCTTCGGGATCGATCCATTCGCTGTGCTGACCGACGGAATGCTGGCCGGCCGTTTCGGGTCGGCCATCTGGAGCGCCAGGTTCCCGCGTCTTGGGCGAGATTGGCTCGAGCGCACCTTTCATGTTGCGGACCTCGCTGACCGCAGCTCGTCGAGCCGGGAATGGATTGGCATTGCCGGATCGACGTTGCCCGGCGAGATGACCCCGGCTCTCGCTTGAGATGCCACGGACAACACGACTAGCCAAGCCAGATGGGGTTCGTCCACGCCCGCTTCCTCTGGGCGTCCACAACGGTGATCCGCAGGTATCGGCCAACGTGCAGGTCCACCTCGAAGCTCCCGTTGCGGAACACGGTGAGCGGCACCCGGGTCTCGGTGAGGTCGAAACCGTAGCGGCACTCGTACCGCTCGCCCCCGCCCGACACGATCACCTTCATCACCGGCGAGCTCGAGACGATGACCTCGTCCCCGTCGATCGACACGTCGAGTAGCTCCGGCCCCTCGCTGGCGTAGAAATGCCCGGCCCGAAGTGCCTCCACGAGCGCCTCCGGGTCGTTCTCCTCCGCCCGCACCTGCACCCAGCCGAGGCCGTGGTCCGGGTAGTCCGGGAACTCGGGGTGTCCGAAGTGGGCGTCATCGGTCGCGCAGGCATCGATGCGCCGTCCGCGCGAGATCAGCACGTCGAGGATGTGACTGCTATCGCCCATCTCGTAGGCCAGCGCCGAGGCGCCGTTGTAGATCTCCAGCGCATGGGCCGCGCCGACGGATTCGATGTCGGCGACCGTCAGGCCGTAGTAGGCGGGATGGGCCACGACGACGAAGGCACCGCTGGCAGCTGCCCGAGCCGCCAGCTGGGGCGCGGTCTCACCCGGTTCCGACGGGGTGAAGTCGAGCGGCAGGCCAGCGGCCACCAGATGCCACAGATTGCCGACCCCGGTGCGAGGGGCATGGAGCTCGGCCCCTATCAGCGTCGTGAAGGCCACCGTGCGAAGCGACCGTGTGTCGGTGATGGGATGGTGGTAGCGCGTGACGAAGTGGTCCGTCAGAGCCACAAAATCGTAGCCATGATCGCGATACCAGCCGACCGTCTCGGCCGGCTCGAGAAGCCCGTCCGATCGGTTGGAATGGGTGTGCAGGTTGCCGCGCCAGAAGCGGCCCGGCATCGCGAACGGCAGACGGTTCACGGGGCTCCTTTCGGGAATCCGGATCGCGCGCCCGGCCCGGCCGCGGCGGCGGCCACGCTAGAAGGGCCTCGAAGCGGCCGACCGGTCGGCGATGACACGGCTCGATCCAACGGGGATCCTGACCTGGAGCTGACTTCCGGCGGGCCACTGATTCGCGGACGAGCTCGGGACGTCGACGGCCAGCCTCCGGGAGGCAGGCATTGCCATCGGATCGTCGGTGCCCGCGCGGGACTCTCGAACCAGCAGTCTGGTCGTGGCTCCGAGGAATGTCTGGACCTCGACCTGGCCGGACATCGTCAGATCGCCGTTGAGGGCAGCCAGGTTCGCCCCGATGGGTTCTAGCGACTCCGGCCGCACGAGCAGCAACGCCAGGTCGCCATCCGAAAGACCGGCCGCCCCAACGGCTGCGACACGGCGCCCATCACGCTCAACGAGGCCCTCCCGCCCGGACACGACCCTCACCGGGATCTCGTTCATGGCCCCTATGAACCCGGCCGTGAACGCGGATCGCGGCTCGGCGTAGATCTGGGTCGGGGTGCCGACCTCCTCGATCGCGCCGCGGTTCATAACCACCACCCGGTCGCTAATCGACAACGCCTCGGACTGATCATGGGTCACCAGGATCGTCGTGATGTGCAACTGGACCTGCATGCGGCGGATCTCGGTGCGAAGCTCCTCGCGCACTTTGGCGTCGACGGCGCTCAAGGGCTCGTCCAGCAGCAACACACCCGGCTCGATCGCGACTGCACGAGCCAGGGCAACGCGCTGCTGCTGCCCCCCCGACATCTGGTGCGGATAGCTCTTGCCCACGTGGGAAAGCCCGAAGAGCTCGAGAAGCTCCGAGACCCTGGCCCGCCGCTCCGCAACCGGCCGGTTGCGGACTGCCAGGCCGAACTCGACGTTCTCGGCGGCGCTCATGTTGGGGAAGAGTGCGTATCCCTGGAAAACCATGCCCATGCCGCGCCTGTTCGGCGCGAGGTCGGTCACGTCCGAGCCGTCGACGATGATCGCTCCGGTGTCGGGCGATTCGAAGCCGGCGGTCATTCGCAGGGTGGTCGTCTTGCCGCACCCGGATGGCCCCAGGAACGACACCAGCTCGCCGTCCTCGACGGTCAGGTTGAAGTCGCTCACGGCCACCTGTTCGCCGAAGCGCTTGTTTAGGTTAGCGAGTTCGAGACGAGACATGACAGATCCTGCCCCTGCAACTGCTTACATTGGGCCGCCGCGAACCACCTGGGTCCCCGGCGCCCGGCGGGCCACTGCAGCCAGCGCGATCACGCCGGCCCACGTGATGAAGAAGCTGACGAGGACGAGTGCCTCTCCCGCGCGTGGCAGATAACCATTGATGTTCAACAGGTAGACCGGAAAAGTTGGGTAGCCGAGCAGCGCCGCCAGCGTGAATTCGCCCATCGCGGTCGTGAAGGCCAGTAACGCCCCCGAAACAAGCCCGAGCGAGATCGACGGAACGATCACCCGCAGGAAGGTTCGGGCGGGACCTGCGCCGAGGCTGGCCGATGCCTCGCTGAGCGTCCGAACGTCGACGGCACGCAGGGCGTTGTCGATCGCGCGGAACACGAACGGCAGCGTGAGGATGAAGTAGCCGCCGATCAGGAGGACCGGGGCCCACGACGACGCGATCAAGTTCACCGGGGAGTTGATGCCGTACATCGATGATAGCCCTACGACCAGGATGATCGGCGGGATGACGAACGGCAGGATGCTCACGAACTCGATCGTCGAGCGCAAGCCTGGGAATCGAAGCTCCACCACGTAAGCCGTCGGGGCGACAACCGCCAGGGCAATGATCGTCGTCAGGACCGAGTAAAAGAGGCTTAGCTGCAGCGACGCCTGGAAGCCGGAGTCGCCCAACCCGTCCCAGAGCGGCTGAAGCGTGAAGTGCTTCCCGGTAGAAAAGCCGAACACCGCCGTCGCGTATAGCGGCAGCAGGAAGTAGACGGCGGCGACCAGCAACACGACGATCGACCAGACCGGGGTCCGGCGGGAGCGTCCGGTTCGTCGAGCATCCTTCGACCTGGCGTGGACCCCGGGGAGGATGGCGATCGCCTCTTCGGTCGCTTCGCCGCCGATCGACGGGTTGCTCATGCGCTCTTCCTCACCGCGACAGCCAGCGGGTCGAACGGCGTTCCAGGAGGGCTCTGCCACCAATGCACAGGGCCATGATCACGGCGAGGCCGATCGCCAGAGCGTCCGCCAGGCCGGGGTCGTAGCTGACGTCGCCGTTGATGAGGTTGGAGATCTGTATCGGCACGAGCGACACGAAGCCGGTCGTCAGGGCGTATGCGGTCGCATAGGCACCGAAGGCGTTCGCGTACAGCAACAGCATCGACGAGATGAAAGGCGTCATCAGCACGGGTATCGCGACCGCCCGCAGATACTGCCACCTGCTCGCCCCGAGGATCTCCGCGGCCTCGCGCCACGACGGCTGCATGGCCTGGAGGGGCGGCAACATGACCAGGACCATCAGCGGGATCTCCCAATAGGCGTAGACGACGGTCAGACCCAGAACCGAGTAGAGCTTGAACCCGCCGCTGTAGAGATCGATCCCCGAACCCAGAAGCGTGCGAGTTAGCAGGCCGCTGGCCCCTAGCGTCGCGATGAACGCGAAAGCGAGCGGAACGCCGGCGAAGTTGGCGGCGACGCTGCTGAAGGTCGTCGCGATCTCCTGTATCAGCGGTCGTCGCGACGAGACGATTGCCTGCGCTATCAGCAGCCCGACCAGGCTACCAAGGATCGTGGAAGCGAGCGAAAGCTCGAGTGAGTTCCTGAAGGGCACCAGGTCGAGCGGATGGCTTAGGTACGAGTAGTTGTTGAGGGTCAGGGTGCCGGTCTTGGTGTCGTGGACACTGCCCCAAATCAGAGACACGGTCGGCACCAGCAGAAACGCGATCACGAGGATCGCGAACGGGAGAAGCACGAACGCGGCGCGCCCACCCCGGCTCCTGGCCGAGGTGGGTGTGCCTGCGATCGTTCCGGTCACCTGGGAACGCACCTGCGCTCCGAAGATCCTGTGGATCTGCTAGCTGTTGATCACGATCTTCCAGCCGGCCGCGAGGGTCGTCTGGGCAGCGGTGATCTTTGTGATGTCGGTAACGAGGGTCACGTTCTTGTACAGGTCGGCCGACGGCAGCTTGGCCGCCAGATCCGCGGGGATCTTGCCGGCCGCGTTGAGAACGTTGTACCGGATGGGGTGGGCGTAGCCCTTGAGGAAGAGCAGCTGGGCGGCGTCGCTGTAGATCAGCTCCTGCCATAGCTTGGCGGCGTTCGGATGAGGAGCCTTGGCGGCGACGATGTCGGCGTATGGGCTGGCGAGCGAGCCCGTCGCCGGGATCGTCACGGCGATATTGGGAGCGCCGGCGGCCTTGTCGCGAACGGCCAGGCCGAGGTAGTCCCACTTGATTGCGACCTTGACTTCGCCTGAAAGGATGTTGGCGTCGCTGGCGCGCGCGGCGGTCAGGTTGCCCGACTGCTGCAGCTTGTTGAACCAGTCGATGCCGGGCTGGATATTGTCCACGCCGCCGCCGTTGGCGAGAGCGGCCGACCAAACGGCGAAGAATGAGTCGTTCGCCTTGGTCGGGTCGCCGTCGATGCCGACGGCGTTCTTGAGGGACGGGTCGAGCAGGTCGTTCCAGTCCTTGATCGTGATCTTGACGGCGTCGGTGTTGATGGCGAAGGCCTGGGCGCCCCAGTAGTTGCAGCACCAGTAGCCGTCGGCATCCTTGGCCGTGTCGGGGATGTCGGCCCAGAAGGAGTTCTTGTACGGGGCGGAGAGGCCCTGCGTCTTCGCCTGGACGGCGAACGAGATGCCGACGTCGCCGACGTCCGGCTTGCCGGTGTTCTTGATGGAGTCAAGTTCCTGACCGGAGCTGTATTCGCCCTCGGTCGCGGTGCCGTCGATCGTGATCCCATAGTCGGACTTCCAGAGATCGAAGATCGCCTGGTAGTTGACCCATTCCGGCGGGATACCGGTCTGGTATATGTCGCCTTCTGCCTTCGCGGCGGCGACGAGGGCCGTCAGGTCGACGCCTGAGGCTGTCGTGGCGCCGGCTGCCATCGACGCCGAGTTCGCACCCGCAAACGGTGTGGCGGCCGCGCTACTGCAGGCAGCGACGATCACGCCGATGGCCGGGATGCTCAAACCCAAGCCTACGAGCCCCTTCAGGAACCGCCGGCGGTCGATCTGACCGGCGGTGAATGCACCACTGAGTTCGTCGATGCGCGCGAGTAGTGGATCGTACGCCACGGAAATCCTCCTTGGATTCGGTCCGGGTTGACGGATCGGATCGCATTCCGGCGGCCTCGCTCCGCCACAGCCATCAGGCGGCCGACAAGCGCGAGACATTGGACAACCACCGATAGGCTCCTCAACAATCGTTAGATCCGTGTTAACGCTCGGTCAACGTCTGATGCAGCCGACCGCGGCGCCGGCCCGAGGGTCAGATGGGTACGGCAGCGCCGATGACCTGATAGCCTCTCCGTGGCGGCGACCCCTGCCGCAACTCCACCCGCGGCGAGGCGTGTCGACTTGTCTCAGGGCACCGTAATCGGGCTGATCGCGATATTCGCGCTGGCCGTGTCGTTCGACTACATAAACGGCTTCCACGACACCGCCAACGCCATCGCCACGTCGGTCGCCACGAGGGCGCTCAAACCCGAGTACGCGATCCTTCTGTCCGCCACCGCCAACTTCGTGGGCGCGCTGGTCTTCGGGACGGCCGTTGCGACCACGATTGGCTCCGGCGTGGTCCAGGACAAGATGATCCTTGGAAATGGGGCTACGGTCCTCGTCGCAGCGCTCGTCGGGGCAATCGCTTGGGACCTGATCACCTGGCGATTGTCGATCCCGAGCTCCAGCAGCCACGCCCTGATCGGAGGCCTGATCGGCGCCGCCTGGGCCGCGGCAGGCTCGGGCGCCGTTCAGTGGAGTCAGTTCGCCGCCAAGGTTCTCGTGCCGCTATTCTCCTCGCCGATTCTCGGCCTCGTCATTGGCCTTGGGTTCATGGTCGTAATCCTGAACCTGTTCGTTCGCGCCGATCCCCGCCACATGAACGACCGATTCCGGAAACTGCAGATCTTTTCGGCGACCTACATGGCCCTCGCCCACGGGTCAAATGACGCCCAGAAGACGATGGGCATAATGACCCTGGCGCTCTTCAGCGCCAATGCGATCCCGGACAAGACCGTTCCGGTCTGGGTCATCCTCATGGCCGCCACGGCGATGTCGCTGGGGACTGCCGCGGGCGGGTGGCGCATCATGAAGACGATGGGTCAGCGCGTGGTGAAGCTGGATCCCGTTCACGGCTTCGCCGCGGAGACTACCGCCGCCTCGATCATCGTGGTGGCTTCTCATTTCGGCATGCCGGTCTCGACGACGCACGTGATCTCCACCGCGATCATGGGCGTCGGCACCAGCGACCGCATGAAGGCCGTTCGCTGGGGAATAGCGAGGGGCATCGTGACGGCCTGGATCCTGACGATCCCGTGCTCGGCGGCGATTGCCGGGGCCGCATACGTGATCCTGCATGTCGTCGGCCTGTAGGCCCACGACACTCCAACCTCAGTCGACTTCCGGCCGCCGCAGTACGTAGCCCACGCCCCGGACGGTTTCTAGATACACGGGGCTGGCGGGGTCTGCCTCGATCTGGGCGCGCAACCAGTGGACGTGTACATCCACCGTTCGCGTCTCGCCGGCGTAGTCGTAGCCCCAGACATGCTCAAGAAGCTGGTCGCGGGTGAAGACGTGGCCGGCATTTCGGAGCAGGAAGAGGAGCAGGTCGAAAGCCTTCGGCTTGACCGGGAGGACCTCGCTCCCGCGCATAAGGCGGCGCCCGGCCAGGTCCACCCGGACCTTGCCCAGGTCCACCGTTTCCGGTTCCGGGCCCTGCGCCTGGGTCTCGGAGCGGCGCAGCAGGGCCCGAATGCGGGCGAGAAGCTCGCGGAAGCTGAACGGCTTGGTGACGTAGTCGTCCGCGCCCAGCTCCAGCCCCACAACCTTGTCGACCTCCGCGCTCTTGGCGGTCAGCATCAGGATCGGCACGCCCGACTCGGCCCGAATGACCCGACAGACTTCGGTCCCGGATATTTCGGGCAGCATCAGGTCGAGCAGGATGAGGTCGGGTCGATGGCGCCGGAACGCCGCGACTGCTTCGCGCCCATCGGCGGCCTGGACGACGGCGAAGCCTTCCTGCTCCAGGCTCTCGGCCAGTGTCTCGCGCAGAGTCGGCTCGTCATCGACGACGAGGATCGTTCTGGCCATCCCGTGATTGCCCTCCTACGGGGGGGGTTTCCGCGTGGGTTGCAAGCTTCTCGATCGCATGATCGAGACGGGACAGGGTCCGCTCGCGGCCAAGCGCCACCATCGTGTCGAAGAGCGGCGGCGTGGCCGCCCGGCCGGTGACGGCGACACGGATGGCCATGAACAGGTCGCCGGCGCTCCAGCCGCGATCCTCGACGAGACGGCGCAGCGGCGGTTCGATTTCGTCCGCCTCCCACGCGACCCGACCGACGCCGGCGATAGTCCGGCGGGCGGCCATAAGGCCGGCTGCAGTGGTAGCCGCGTCCCAGCGCTTCGGGACGATCGCCGCGACGTCCGGGTCAAGGTTCTCCACGAACAGGAAGCCGATCAGCTCGCCCACGGCCGCGAGGGTGGGCAGTCGCTCCTGGAGGACGGGAAGCAGCGCGGCCAGCTCATCATCGGATGGCAGCCAGTCGATCCGCCCGGCATCGAGCTCGACCTGCAGGAACGGCCGAAGCCGATCGATCAGCTCGACTGCAGAAAGGCGGCGGATCCACTGCCCGTTCAGCCACTCGAGGCGTTCCCGGTCGAAGATGGCGCCGGCCTTGTTGACGGCTGAAATGTCGAAACGAGCGATCAGCTCGGTCAGCGACAGAACCTCCTCCTCCGTTCCGGTCGACCATCCGAGGAGCGCCAGGTAGTTGTCGAACGCCTCGGGAATGAACCCCTGGGCCCGGTAGTCGGTCACTGAGGTCTGGCTCTTGCGCTTGCTCATCTTGGTCCTGTCCGGGTTGAGGATGAGCGGCAAATGGCCGAACTGGGGAATTGGCGATCCGAGGGCCTCGAAAAGGAGGATGTGCTTTGGAGTGTTGGACAGGTGGTCTTCGCCGCGGATGACGTGGCTGATGGCCATCGCGGCGTCGTCGACTGCCACCGTGAAGTGGTACAGCGGCGTGCCGTCCGAGCGAACTATGACCAGGTCGCCGCCGAGGGCGTCCGTGTCGATCTCCACGCGACCCCGAACAAGGTCGTCGAAGCCGACGGTACGGCCGGGCGGGATGCGGAAACGCACGACCGGCTGACGGCCCTCGGCCTCGAAGGCGGCCTGCTGCGCCGACGCCAGATGGGCGCAACGGCCGTTGTATCGGGGCGATTGATGGGAGGCTTCCTGGCGTTTTCGTTCGGCCTCAAGCTCTCCCGGAGTGCAGTAGCAGTAGTACGCCCTGTCCTCGGCCAGCAGCCTCGTCGCGGCTTCCGTGTAGCGCTCCAGGCGCAGCATCTGCTGATACGGCCCGTAAGGGCCGCGCTCCTGCTCGTCGCCGACACCCGGTCCCTCGTCCCACCTGATGCCCAGCCAGTGGAGGCCGTCGATGATGTCGAGCTCGTAGGCCTCGGTCGAACGGGCCTGGTCGGTGTCCTCCAGGCGGAAGATGAACGTGCCGCCGGCATGGCGCGCGAACAGGAAGTTGAACAGCGCAGTTCGGGCAGTTCCCAGGTGCAGGGGCCCCGTCGGGCTGGGTGCAATTCGTACGCGAACGTCGGTCACCTTCATAGTGTACGAGCAGCGGATCGGAACCTCCGCGGGCGGCGATCGGTGGATCCGGCTCTACAACAGTTCGCCTACCGGCGCCAGCTCGAACGCGGCGACCGCCTCCCCTACCGGCTCGCCGCGTGGGTCTGCGGCAACGGGCCGGTGGTAGCGGCCCAGGACCCGCAGCGCCGAAGCGTCGAGCGCGCCGACCTGGCGGAGGGTCTCGACTGCGGCGGCAGATGTTGCCCGATCGAAGCCACCGCCATCCTCGATCTTGAGAGCCACCCCCGAGGCGGCCCGCCGCCCGTGGCCGGCCAGCAGGGAGAAGGCACGCAAACCTTCGGCGCCACCCTTGGCCAGGACCCTACCCGAAGCCGCCTTCATGATCGAGGTGTCGAGCCGGTCGCGACTGCCCGCCACCATGTCCGGTCTGGCCAGCATTGCGTCGCGGATCCGGCCCAGCGCCCCGGCCAGGCTCGAGCGGGTGTCCGTGGCGGGTATGGCGGTTGGGTCGGCAAGCATGGCGAAGGCCCGCGCCACTTCGTGCAGCGGAAACGCGTAGGTCGGCATGCCACAGGCGTCGATCGATGGGACCAGCATCTCCGGCGTTGTCGAGAAGACGCGAGCGACGGTAACCCGGTACAACCGTTGGACCGGATGGTCGGGCCGCCAGTACTCCTCGAGCGGCCATGCGTTCATCCGGCACAGCAACAGCATCGAGGCGTGCTGACCCGAGCACATGTGCCGGATCGGACCGGGTTTCTCGCCGTCGCGGGCGAGGCGGGCGGCAGTCAGAGCGTCCAGCGGCGCGCCTTCGGAGCCGCATCCCAGGTAATGCTGCGACACTCCGGACCGGCGAAAGACCGCCTGCAGCGTCCGTACGTGGAGATCCTCGCCCGAATGCGAGCCTGCCATGACGGCCAGCTCGGCATCCGAAAGGTCGAACTCCTTGACGCCGCCGGTCTCGACGAGGGCGACCAGCCCGAACGGCTTGACGGCCGAGCGCAGGTTGACGACGGTATCAGGGTCGCCGAGGACGCGGCGGACCAAACCGTCGATGCCCACTTCGACCACCGAGCCTCTGTGACGGCTCTCGACCACGCCGCCCCGTATCTGGCGGACCAGCACAGGGGGCGTCCTCGGCGGCTCGGGCGTGTGAGCCGGTGGCCTCGGCCCGCGTACGTTCTTTACCCCCGCCGAGCGGCCCGGCATCGACGGTGGCCCGACCGCTGGTGGAGCAGCGGGCTCGGGAGGCATCGACGAGACAGGCTTGGACGCCGGCGCCACCCGACCCGGATCGCCGGTGAGGTCGGATCCGGGGCGCGACGGCGTCATCATCCCTCCCAGTACCCGCCCGGGCCAGGGCGGTTGCGTAGCTCGTTCGCCCGTCGGGCGAGCGGTCCGAGCATACTCCGGCGGCCGCCCGAGGGGTGCGGCGCGAGTCGTTCCGGGACTCGGAGAGTTCAGGTCGGACCGCCCGCGGGAGCGGATCCGTCCGCTGCGCACGCGTCATCCAGGACCGCTTCGTCCTGAGAGTCACCGAGCCGTTCCACGACGGCTCGTTCCGCCCGAGCCGCTCGGCGGGCCGCGCCACGCGCGGCCGAGGCAACCAGGGCGCGTCGGATCTGCGCAGCTGCCGGCGGCCCAATGAGGGCTACGGCCGCCAGGAGCAAAAGAACCAGTTGTTCGGCCACTAACGGACCGACGACGCGAGCATCGCGCCAGGTGAAGGCCGCAACGAACCGGACCAGGGCCCACAAACCGAGCACGGTCAGAAAACGACGGCCGCCGGCCAGGAATGCCCAGCTTCTCCGCGGTGCCAGACCGGGCCGGGCAATCGACCTCCAGCGTCGAATTCGGAGACGCAGCAGGAACGGCAGGGCGACCACCACGACCGCCAGCACGAGAACCAGCCCGCCCTCGATGGCCTGGGACGGGACGGCGGGGAAGTTCGGGTTGGCGCTGCCCCATGGTCCCGGCCCGACGTAGCTCGTGGCCCAGGACGCCCCGGAGTAGCTCCCCTGCCCCGTCCCGCCAAGAACCATCGCCAGCTTGCCCAAACCGAGTCCAAGCAGAACAGGAATGCTGGCTACGCTCAGCCACCGCCCGATCGGTGCGCCAAGCAATCGGGCGACGGCGATGGCACTCATCGTCCCCAGCACAACCGCCAGAGTCAGGCCGAATCCACCCTGCCCGGAGTCCGCGACGGCGCGCGGGTCGGCCGAGTAATAGTCAAAGTGGACCAGGGCGTAGCCCAGTCGCCCGCCTATGACAGCTCCAGGTACGGCGCCGAATGCAATGAGGATCAGGTCGTCTCTCCGCAACTTCGGCCCGACCCCGCTGGCAACCCCATCCCGCGTGGCCTCGACCGGGCGAGATCTGCCTGCTCCGAGCGCAGCGAGGACCAGAACAAGGAGAACTACGCCGGCGAGGGCCAGCGTTTCCAAGCGCATGGACAGGCCGAAAACGGAGGTCGAAGGGTCGAAGTCGAGACTGACGCCGGCGAGCACCGTCCGAGTTTACCGGCACGGGCCCGCCGGAGTCGCGGGCAGGCGCGATATGTCGGTCGGGCCACCGATGAGTGGAGACGCGAGAACATCGAGGCGAGGCGTCCGGGCAACTCCACAGGTTCCCCGGGTGAAGCGCGGGGACCGTTTGCTCGATGCGCTACGAAGGCACCCCCCGAGGGGGCCGGGCTGCCGGACAAGGTGCGCTGGCCCCGCGCCCACGGGGGCTGAGGCCGGCGCTGAGTCAGTCAATCCGCCCGGCGAAGCCCAGGCAGGATGGGACCACCGGAGCTTTCCTATCGCCGACACGAAGGCCCGGCGCCGACGCGAGCCATGCGCGAGAAGCAGGCCCGGCTGATCAGGCGGATGCCCTCTGCATCGTCTCGACGAGGCCTCTGACCGATCCAGCCGAGGCCTTCAGGGCGCCCTGCTCGTCCGGCGTCAGGGCAACCTCGATGATCCGTTCGACACCCGAGGCGCCGAGGACGATGGGCACGCCGACGACAAGGCCGTCGATCTTGTACTCGCCGCGAAGCAACACTGCGCAGGGCAGAACTCGCTTCCGGTCGTTGAGGATCGAGTCGACCATATGCAGAACCGACGAGGCGGGCGCGTAGAAGGCACTGCCCGATTTGAGCAACGCGACCACCTCGGCCCCGCCGTTTCGCGTGCGACTGACCAGCGCCTCGATCCGATCGGCCGTCATCAGTTCCGTAAGAGGGATCCCGGCGACCGTCGACAGGCGTGGCAGCGGGACCATGGTGTCGCCATGGCCGCCGAGGACGAAGGCCGAAACGTCGGACGCGGAGACTCCCAGGTCCTGGGCGATGAAGGCCCGGAATCGAGTGCTGTCGAGAACCCCGGCCATGCCGATCACGCGTTCGCGAGGGAAGCCGCTCGCCTCGATGGCGACGTGAACCATGGCATCGAGCGGGTTCGTGACTATGACCAGGATGGCATCCGGAGAATACCGAGCGGCGTTGCCGACAACCGCTCGAACGATACCGGCGTTCTTGATGAGCAGGTCGTCGCGGCTCATGCCCGGCTGCCGGGCCAGGCCGGCCGTCACCACGATCACGTCCGATTCGGTCGTATCGGCGTAGTCGTTGGTGCCGTAGATCATCTGGTCGTGGTGCTGAAGCGGGGCTGCCTCAACGAGGTCGAGCGCCTTGCCCTGGGGCAGTCCCTCGACGACATCGATCAGGTAGACGTCCGCGACGCCCGCCTCGGCGATTCGCTGGGCGGCTGTAGCCCCAACGTTGCCGGCCCCGATGACCGTTACCTTGCGCCGACAGACCGGCATTACAGACCTCCCTCGGGACACCGCCGGAAGGTTCCGGCGGGAAGTGACCTAGTGGACGCCGACCAAGAGCGAACCGGCGCAACCGGGATCGTACGCCGGATCGGCGCTCCATGGGCAGGCCATTCGGCGCCGGCTGAGCCGGACGGTGGCTTACGCCGTGGCGACGCGACGCTGAAGCTCCGAGAGAAGCGCCGCCAGCTGCGACGGCAGCTTCGACCCGAAACTGGCGTAGTGATCCCCTATCGCCGCCACTTCGCCAACCCAGGCGGCCGGATCGTACGACAGCAGGGCGGCCAGGTCGGTCCCGGCGATGTCCAGGCCCGTCGTATCGAGTGCTCCCGGGGCCGGCAGGAACCCGATCGGAGTCTCGATTGCATCGTCCTCGCCGGAGCACCGGCCGAAGATCCACTCGATGACGCGGCTGTTCTCGCCGAAGCCGGGCCAGATGAAACGGCCGCCCTCGTCCTTGCGGAACCAGTTCACGAGGTAGATGCGCGGCAGGACGGCTCCGGGCGTCCGCCCGATCTGGAGCCAGTGGTCCCAGTAGTCGGCCATGTTGTAACCGCAGAAAGGCAACATCGCAAATGGGTCGAAGCGCAGCTTGCCGATCGTCCCGAAGGCGGCCGCCGTCATCTCGGAACTCATGATCGAGCCCAGGAAGACGCCGTGATCCCAATCGAACGCCTCGCGCACGAGCGGCACGGTGGAGGCCCGACGGCCCCCGAACATGATCGCGTCGATGGGGACGCCGGCCGGGTCCTCCCAGTTCGGCGCGATCGCCGGATCCTGGCCCGCAGGCGCGGTGAAGCGGGCGTTGGCATGGGCCGCGGGCTTGTCGCCGCCCGGCGTCCAATCGTGGCCGGTCCAGTCGACCAGGTGAGCCGGCGGCGTCCTGGTCAGGCCCTCCCACCACACGTCCCCGTCGTCCGTCAGGGCGCAGTTCGTGTAGATGCAGTTGGCGTAAAGCGTCCGGATCGCGTTGGCGTTCGTTGCCATGCCCGTGCCCGGAGCCACGCCGAAGAAACCAGCCTCCGGATTGATGGCGTACAGCCGGCCGTCTGTCCCGAACTTCATCCAGCAGATGTCGTCGCCGATCGTTTCGACGTTCCAGCCCGGGATCGTCGGCTCGAGCATCGCCAGGTTGGTCTTGCCGCAGGCCGAGGGAAAGGCCCCGGCCATGTGCTTGACCCGCCCATTGGGAGCCGTGACCTTGATGATCAGCATATGCTCGGCCAGCCAGCCCTCGTCACGGGCTAAGACCGACGCGATGCGGAGCGCGTAGCACTTCTTGCCGAGCAGGGCGTTGCCACCGTAGCCCGATCCATAGGACCAGATCTCTCTCGTCTCGGGGTAGTGGACGATGTACTTGGTCTCCGGATCGCACGGCCAGGCGACGTCCTTCTCGCCCGGCGCCAGGGGCTTGCCGACGGAGTGGATGGCCGGCACGAACTGCCCGGTCTTGATGATCTCGGCCAGGGCGTCCTCGCCCATGCGAGTCATGATCCGCATGTTGACGACGACGTAGGGCGAGTCGGTGATCTCGATTCCCAGCCGTCCGATCGGAGAACCGACCGGGCCCATCGAGAACGGAATGACGTACATCGTTCGGCCGCGCATCGAACCCTTGAAGAGCCCGGTCAGCGTCGCTCGCATGTCCCTGGGGTCGCGCCAGTTGTTGGTCGGACCGGCATCCTCCTCCCTCTCGGAGCAGATGAACGTCCGGTCCTCGACACGGGCGACATCGGACGGGTCGGAACGCGCGAGGAAGCTGTTTGGGCGGATGCCGGGGTTGAGTCGAATGAACGTTCCGGCGTCCACGAGGCGCTGGCAGAGGCGGCTGTTCTCCTCGTCGGAGCCGTTGCACCAGTAGACGGCGTCAGGTGTCGTCAGAGCCGCCACCTCGTTGACCCAACGAACGACTGAATGCCCGACAGGCAAACCCTGTGGTTGCCCTTCGACCCGCGCGCCGATCGTGGTCAACGTCGTCTCCTCGCTGTCCCCCGGGACATTGCCTGCATCGCGAAGCGCAAGCCTATCGAGGCTCGGGGCAGCGCGACGGCCCGGACGGTATCTCTGTCTGGAGCTGCGTGGGTATTCGGGGACGGGGTGAATTGTACGAAGCCGGGCGGCGGTGGTGCAAACGGGCGCCTGCGGGAGAGCCCCAGCTCGCAAATCGGCGCCAGGCTCGCCGGCCACTTGCCCGCTCGCCCACGCGTTCGCTCTCTCGACAGCTTGTCCGCCGGCACGAGCGGGCGGTCTGGGCTCGACCCCGAAGCATGGCCCAGATAACTCGCAGCTAAGCGGCAGGCTATCGGCCTCCGCTAGCGTCGGCGCCGAAGGAGGTGCAATGCAATGGACTCATCTGACGCGGCGCGGGCAGCCCTTTGGCCGTGGACGGGGAGCCTCGACGAGCGCGGGTTTGCCCAGTTTCACGAACTGGCGATGGCCCGCGGTCCCCTTCGGCGGCTTGCCGATACCGTCCTGCCTGCTCGAGGAAGCCTGGGCCGACCCGAAGACGAGCCATCCGCGCGAGACGGGCTGGGCCCCAGATGCCGGCCCGGGAAGCGCTGGCGGCCCGACGCCACGCCGGGTCGGCGTTGACTCGGAGCGAGGCTAGGTTTCCAGCGTAGCGTCGACGGGTTTGGGCGGTTTGGGCGGTTCGTCCCCAGGGGCGGGTATGGCATCAAGTTGTAGGGGCGCCGCTTCAGACGCGGCAAAGGCGGCGCCTTCAGGGTGGCGACGAACCCACCAGTGGCGAATCAGGATGGCAACGATCGCCGCGCCCGCTGCGCTCAATCCGATTATCTGTGCGGTAGCCAGACCGAAAAGCGTCCAGTTCCAGCCGCTGCGGAAGGTCTCGAGGACGCTCCGCTCGACCCCGTACCACAAGAAGTAGAGCAAGCCGACGTCGCCCGCGATCAGCAGGCGGCCGCGAGCCGTGAAGCGGCGCCACAGAAAGAGCAGCACGAAGACGCCGAGGAGGCTCAACATCGACTCATAGAAGAAGAGCGGGATGAAGTGGGCGTCGGCCGGAGTCGTCCCGCCCTGTGCCGGGCAAGCGTATTCCGCGACGCGATACTGGCATTGGATGGCTATGCCCCAGGGGAGGGTCGTCGGCGGGCCGTAGAGCTCCTGGTTCATGAAGTTGCCCCAACGACCAACGGCCTGGGCAAGGAGGACGCACGGAACGATCAAATCCCCCCATCGCCAGAACGACACGTGGTAGTGACGGGCGAGCCAGATGATCGCAATCAGGCCGGTGAAGACGCCACCGTAGATGCCGAGTCCGCTGTAGGGCGGCAGGAAGATCTGGGCGAGGTGGTCCTTGTAGTCGATGCCGGTAGACCACTGGTCGATCACGTGATAGGCGCGTCCGCCGATCAGGGCCGCGATGGCAGCCACGATCAGGCCGTCCGTGATCAAGTCGGTCCGCTCGCCGCGTTTCCGGGCCTCTCGGAAGAGAAGCCACGTCGCGGCAACGATCGCGGCCACGTAACCGATGCCATACCAGCGGATCTCGAGAGGGCCAAAGGCAAGGGCGATCGGGTTGGGCGTGAAGTCGATCATGGTCGGCCCAGTGTACCGGGCCGCGCAGTCGGGCTCCTGGCCGCGTGCGGTCCTTATACTGGCCGAGGTGCTGCGCCGTGGTCATCGCCAAGAGCCGTGATCGGTCCGGCGTCTCAAGTCGCTCGTCGATGACAACGGCCCAAAGGAAGGGCAACGAATGCCGTTCTACTTCTTCTTCGGTCTGCTGGGGTTGGTGATCGGCGGTCTCGTAGCCTGGTTCTTCCTGGCCGATCACCCATTCGAATCGATGGAGACGCCAGGGGGGGTCGTCGATTCAGTCGAAGCGTCGCTGCTGGCCAGGGAGATGGCGGCCGATGGCATCGCCCTCGACGAGGCCGCGATCGTCAAGCTGCTCGACCTGCACGGCGCTTACGTAGATGGCAAGATTCGCGAGGCCCAGGCGGCGGCGGAAGCCGCGCGACTCGAGGCCGAGCGGACGGGGGCGACCCAGGAGATGACCGGCAAAGACGCCGGCTGACCGGCCGCGAGCAGGCCCAGCCTCGACTATGCAGGTCAGGCGACTGTGCCTACGTGTAGCGCCACCGCGCCAAGGGCGAGCCGCTTGAACGACACGTGATTCAGGCCGACGCGCCGCATCGTGGCCGCCATCTCCTCGGCGGCCGGGAACCCATCCAACGAGTGCGGCAGATACGAGTATGCGGCGCGGCGCCGAAAGGCCGCCCCCAGGGCGGGCGCCATGATGCGGAACGCGTCCGTGTAGACCCGGCCGATGGACCGCGGCCGGGGCACGGACAGCTCCAGGCAGACCACCTTCCCGCCACTCCGAACGACGCGGGCCATCTCGCGGATGCCGTCCTCGAAACTGGACAGGTTGCGCAGTCCGAAGGCGATCGTCGCCGCGTCGAACGACCCGCCCGCCACCGGCAGGGCCAGGGCGTTGCCGATCTGGAACTCCACGCCTTCCAGCTCCTCGAACGCGAGTCGAGCCTGGTTGAGCATGGCCGGCGAGAGGTCCACTCCCACGACATGCCCTTCCGGCCCAACGGCATCGGCCAGCGCGGCGGTCAGCTTGCCGGTGCCGCAGGCCACATCGACGGCTGTGCCGCCGGGCCGCAGCGCGGCGGCTCGCACGGCGGCTCGCCGCCACCGACCGTCGAGACCGAGGGTCATAAGCGTGTTCATCCGGTCGTAGACCGGCGCGATGGAGTCGAACATCCTCGTGACTCGGGGCTCCGCGACGGCGTTTCCCCTTCGGTCGCCCGCCTCGGTCCCGGGGTTGGCGCCGACCGCCCCTTTCACCGTCTCTCGGGCGCCCGTCACGACCCGGAAGAACTCGGCAGGGACTCCGGCTCGCGCGCCGGATGGAGTGGTCGCCGCTCGAATGCGCTCGAAAACACGACCTGTGTTTCGGTCGTGAAGACGTGCGGGACCTGCTGGATCGCATGCAGGACGCGCTCCAGGTGCCGCGTGTCGGTTGCCCGGACTTTGAGCAGGTAGTCGGCCTCGCCGGCGATGTGGTGGCACTCCTCGATCTCGCCGATGGCCACGAAGTCGCCGGTCATGTCGGTGGCTATCGTGCCCGGCACCTGCTTGATGAAGATGAAGGCCAGCACGCCGTAGCCGAGAAGCGTGGGGTCGACCAGGGCCGAGTAGCCGTGGATGACGCCCCTGGCTTCGAGCTTCTTGACCCGCTCGTGGGCGGAAGGGCCGCTCATGCCGACCGCCTGCCCGACCTCCGCGTACGACTCGCGCCCATCCCGCTGCAGGAGTTCGAGTATTCGAGCGTCCGTCTCGTCCATCCGTTCGAAAGCGCCCATGAATTGCGTGCCCTCGTGCCGTGCCGATGAGGCGTCCCTACGCGCCTCGCGTTCAGCCTATCCGATCCCTGCAGAATCGACAGCGGCACGCCTGCCGGCCGGCGGCCCGATGCCTCGCCGGGAAGCGGACTCAATCGGCCGGGCTCATTCCGGCCCGGCGCTTTGACTATCTGCCTCGCCTCGCTGGGCCCCTACGCCGCCCGGTTGAGCGCCTTCGCCATCGTCCCGCGACCGCCCACCGGTCCGTCGATGCTTCCCCGGTCCGGGCATGCTCGCTTGATCGCGTTCGAGAACGACCCTGTCCGAAACTGGGGGGAGATCGGGGGCCGCTTCTCGCCAGGCTGCGTCGGCCGCCTCGTCACGGGCGCCGGTTCCGGTGGCCACGACCGCGAAGATGGCAAGGCCGACGCCGAGCCCCACCAGTGCGGCAACTTCGCGAGTGCCATGGAGCCAGAGGCCTATGTAAAGGCCGAGCGGGACTCCGATGACGAACGCGGCGATCAGGCCTCGTAGTCGCTGCAACTTCACTGCATCCAGTCTTGTCGGCCATCCCGGAAGTGGGCGCTCCACTTGAACGTGACCATCGGCGGAGGGTCCGGGGCCCTGCGCTCGTCGGCTCCGCGCCGAAGAAGTGATAGCTTCGGCACACCGGTGCCCACGGCACCATCGTAACGCTACACTCCCGGCACGCACATCGGCCGGCGCATGACTGGGTAGCCGGCCGCGCACCGGCTGCGGTCCCGAGGCTCGGGCCGTTCACGGCGCATTGCCAACGAAGCCAGGATCATGAAGCTCCTTCGACACCTGTCCGCCTCCGAAGTCTCGGCCGCCATGCCACCGCTGGCGGAGAGGCTGGCGCTGGCCGAGCGGACAATGCGCGCGGTCGGCCGTGACGCCGACTTGCCGCCGAAGGTCGGGGTTCATCCGAGGCAACTCGAGTCGCTGGCGCATGCCATGCCGGCGCTGCTGCGCGGCGAGGCCGCCGACGGCTCAACGGACCTCATTGGGGTCAAGTGGATAGTCGGGTTCCCTGCGAATCCGAGCATCGGCTTACCGACGTACCACGCTATGGTGATGCTGAACGATCCGGGGACGGGCGAGCCGCTCGCGGTGATGGATGCCGCGGCGATCACGGCCGAGCGAACGGCCGCGATCAGCGGGACGGCGATTCGCCACTTCTTGCCGCGTGACGCGGGGTCGGGCGGGCGCGCGACCCGAATCGCCGTCTTGGGGGCGGGAGTCCAAGCACGGAGCCACATGCCGGTGATCGGCCACGTTCTGCCCGGTGCTCATGTACGGCTGACCGACGTGGATGGAACGCGAGCTTCGGCCGTCGCGCGCGAGGCTTCCACGACCGAAGGAATCGGCTCGGCTCAAGCCGTTTCGAGCGTTCGGGAAGCTGTCGAGTCGGCCGACGTCGTGGTCTCGGTCGTCTCGTTCGGCCCAGACCGCCAGACGCTTGATCCGGCGTGGCTGGGACCCAAGACACTGTTCGTGGCCGTCGACTACGACATGCAGGCGCCGGCGGCCCTGGCCCGCGGCTCGTTGTTCGTGGTCGACGAGCGTAACCAGTTCCTGGCCGCACGCACCGGCTCGACCTTCGCCGGTTACCCCGATCCTGACGCCACTCTCGGCGAGCTGCTTCGCGGCGCCGGTCCCGGCCGCGAGACGGCCGGGACCGGCCGGGTCGGCCAAAGCGAGCCCACCAGCCGACGAGAGAGTCGCGTCCTCGTGACCCACCTGGGCGTCGGTCTCGCCGACGTGGTTTTCGCCTCGGCGATACTTGCCCGAGCCGAGCAGCTCGGCCTGGGGCGACTCCTGCCGGGCTGAGCCTCGAAGCTCGGCGTCTCGTCTGTCTCGCGTGTCACGGGACGGCGCTCGCAGCGCCTCGTCGGCGACAGAGTGCGAGAGCCGCTACCGGTTCACCTCGAGCGGGCCCTCAGGAACCTCTATCAGGACTCGCCCACCCTCGACGACCACTCGATAGACCGCCAGCGGCAGCTCGGCGGGTGGATCGATCACCTCGCCGTCGAGCAGCGAGAAGCGCGACAGGTGCAGCGTGCAGAGGATCGAATCGCCCGTCATGACGCCCCGATCCAGTTCGAAATACTCGTGCGAGCAGATGCCCTGCGCCGCATGGAACGTGCCGTCGACGTTCGTCACGAGGACGACCCCGTCCCCAACGTCGCAGAGTTTCATCGTGCCCGGCACAACGTCGGCGACTGCGCACAAGTCGACCCGACGCGGGCTGCCTGCCGGCCCCCTCATCGAGCGCTCAGGCCCCTTCCTCGGCAGCAGTCGGACGAGCGACCGGGCGGGCGTCCCACTTGGCCTCGAGCAATTCTCGCAGCCGATCCCTGGCCGACTCCAGCGGGACCCTGGCCACGACCGGCTCCAGGTAGCCCAGGACGATAGCCCGCCGGGCCTCCTCCGGTTCAAGGCCGCGGCTCTCCAGGTAGAAGAGCTGGTTCTCGTCGATCGGGCCCACCGAGCTGGCGTGTGCGACGCGGCGGCAGTCGGGCTGATCGATCTCGAGGCTGGGAATCGCCACTGATCGCGCCTGCTTGGAAAGCAGCATCGCGAATTCACCGAGGAAGCTGTCCGTGCCGCGCGCCGACCTGTCGATGGTGGCAAGGCCCTTCATGTAGGCACGCGAGCGGTCGGCCAACGCCCCCTTTGAGAGCAGGTTGCCGGTGGTGTCACGGCCCACATGGCGCGTATACGAAGTGAGGTCGAACAGCTGGTCCGCCGAGCCGAAGACGATCTCCGCCTGCTCGACGCTCGAACCGTCGCCGTCGAGCCGGTTGTCGATTCGACTGCGCACCACCCGAGAGCCCAGGTGAGCCAGTGCCCACCGAACCGTGGCCCCGCGCTTGAGGACAGCTGAACGATGCTGGAAGGCTACCTGCCGAAGCGAGAAGTCCTGCAAGCCGGCGAATGAGAGGGTCGATCCGGCGCCGACGACCGCCTCGGTGGTTCCGGCGAAGAAGGCCTGAGACTGCAAGCCATCGGCCCCCGCGGCGCTACCCGACGAAACCTGTTCCTCGACAACCGAAACCTCCGCGTCCTCGCCCATGGAGATGACCGTGCGGGCGAATATGGCCGTGTCGGGCGCCCCGACTGCCCACCGCAGCACGATCGGCCGCTCCAGGCGGACACCGTCTGGGACGTGAATCAGCAGCCCGCCCGACCACAGGGCTCGCGTCATCTGGGCGAGCTTGTCGTTCTCGGGCAGCGCGCAGCCGCCCTCCAGCAGCCGCCGCAGCAACTCCGGGTTGCGGGCGCGCAGGTCAGCGAGGGTCTCCAGGATTACCCCCGCGCTGCGGGCTTCGGCGGAGAGCACGAGGGCCGCCACTCGGGCCTCGACGATTTCGGCGTACGCAGCCGCTCCTTCGGGGAGCAGCTTCGCGGCGCCCGCCCCCGGCTCTGCCGTCGCCGGCTCGGTGTACGGCCGCGCCGCGGCGAGTCGCGCATTGCGCAGGTCGACGTACGTGGTGTAGAGCGGGTTGGTCTCGATCGGCAGCGCCTCGAAGGCGCTCAGGCCGGCCAGCCGGTCGGCGACGAGCCAGTCCGGATCGGCTGCGGCGGCCACCACGCTCCGAACCGCGGCCTCGGCCACGAAGCTCAGAGTCAGATCGGAAGGCGCCACGCGCGAAGCGACGGCAGCCGGACCAGCGGCTCCGGCGCCTCCGCCCGCTAAAGCCCCCTCCCCGGCGATCATCCGAGCGAACCCTCCATCTCGAGCTTCACCAGCCGGTTGAACTCAATCGCATATTCCATCGGGAGCTCTTTGGTGAAAACCTCCAGGAAGCCCTGGACGACCAGGTTGGTGGCTTCGTTCTCGGTCAGGCCACGGCTCATCAGGTAGAAAACCTGGTCCTGGCTGATCTTGCCGACGGTGGCCTCGTGGGTCATCGTCGTGTCGTCTTCCTGGATGTCGATGTAGGGGTACGTGTCGGAGCGACTGCCCTCGTCCAGCAGCAACGCGTCGCAGCGAACGCTGGCAACCACACCCGTGGCCCCCGGCACGACCTTGAGCTGGCCTCGGTATGTGGTCCGGCCGCCGTCCTTCGAGATCGACTTGCTGATGATCCGGCTGCGCGTGTTCGGGGCGAGGTGGATCGCCTTGGCGCCCGTGTCCTGGTGCTGGCCGCGCCCGGCGACGGCCACCGAGATGACCTCGGCCGTGGCGCCCTCACCGCGCAAGAAGATACTCGGGTACTTCATCGTCAGCCGAGACCCGGTATTCGCGTCAATCCACTCGACTGTGGAATTGGCGTGGGCGTGGGCCCGTTTGGTGACCAGGTTGTAGACGTCGTTCGACCAGTTCTGGATCGTGGTGTAGCGAACCTTGGCGCCGGGAAGGGCGATCACCTCGACCACCGCGGCATGGAGCGCGTCGGTGGTGTAGATCGGCGCCGTACAGCCCTCGATGTAATGAACCTTGGCGCCCTCGTCCACGATGATCAATGTCCGCTCGAACTGGCCGGTGTTCTCGGCGTTGATGCGGAAGTAGGCCTGCAGCGGCAGCGGGACCTCGACGCCCTTGGGAACGTACACGAAAGATCCGCCCGACCAGACCGCGCTGTTCAGGGCGGCGAACTTGTTGTCCTCCGGCGGAACGACCGTGGCGAAGTACTTCTTGAAGAGCTCCGGGTACTCCTTGAGACCCTGGTCGGTGCCCATGAACACGACACCGATCTTCGAGAGCTCCTCCCGCACGCTGTGGTAGACGACCTCCGAGTCGTACTGCGCGCCGACGCCGGCCAGGAACTTGCGCTCGGCTTCCGGAATGCCGAGGCGTTCGAAGGTCTTCTTGATCTTGTCCGGGACGTCGTCCCAGGACTTCTCTTCCCCTTCGGACGGCTTGCGGTAGTAGACGATCTTGTCAAGGTCGATCTGGTTGAGATCGCCGCCCCACTGCGGCATGGGACGAGAAAGGTAGTGGGCATAGGCGCGGAGGCGGAAATCCAACATCCACTGAGGTTCGTTCTTGAAGCGGCTGATGGCCTCGACCGTCCCCCGGTTCAGGCCATGGCCGGTCTCTTCAAGGTAGTCGACCTCGTCGTGAAAGCCGAACTTGTACTCGCCCGAGACGATCTCTGAGCTGGTGGCCATCGCACTCCTAGGACGGGTCGGCGGTCCAAGCGGAGGGGGACGCCGGACCGCCGCCGTGGATTGGTCTAATTCCGACCACTATTATCGGGATTGCCGCAAGCGGCGTCAAACGGCGGGCACTGTGCCAGATGCTCCACTGTGCCAGATGCTCCGCCAACTGGCGCATGCTATCCTGCCGCCGTCCGGCGGTCGGGCGCCGCCGACCTTCTTTATGGTATGCCCGACCCTCGAATCCCGGACGCCTGCGGGTTCCGTCGCCACCGCCCCGGGCTTCTCGTTCGGCAAACTCATCGGGCTCGCCTCACATGTCGCGGCCGCTCCCGAGCTTCGATCCGGGCCCCGAACGGCAGCCGGAGGCTTCGGTACGGCCGGGCGGACGCGATACCAGAGGAACCACTTGAAGCGACTCTCTCCCGCAGCGGTGCCGGCGCTGGCAGCAGCCTTCGTCATCGTGATCGGGGCCATCATCCTCGTGGCGCCGCATACGCCGGCGGAGTCGGAAACATCGGCCGCGCCGTCGATACGCGCGCCTTCGAGTTCGGCTCCGTCGGCGATCGCTGAAGCATCACCCACGCTCGACCCGTCGGCGTACCCAACGTGGTCGGGAGAAACCTTCTTCATTCCGTTCGCGACCCCTACCCTCAAGCCGACGCCGACGACCAAGGCGACACCCGCGCCGACGATTCGAGACACTGTCTGGAACGCGCGCACATACGTCAAGAACCGCGTTGGCGCCCGGGGCTACGACTGCATCAATGCGATCTGGACGACGGAATCGAAATGGAACCCGCGCGCCGGGAACCCCGCCGGCGCATACGGCATCCCCCAGGCATTCCCAGGTTCCAAGATGGCCGCCTTCGGATCCAACTGGCGCTACAGCCCCTTGACGCAGGTCAAATGGGGACTCTGGTATATCACCAGCCGATACGGATCGGCTTGCGCCGCGCACACCTTCTGGGTGGCTCACGGCTGGTACTGAGCCGCCGCAAGCCCGGCGCAACACCGCCCGCGTGATAAGTCGGCTTGCCGGACGCGCGGACGGCCCGAGCCAATTCGAGGTCCGCCGGACCGAGCGGCCGCACCGCCGATAGCAAGGGCAGCTGAAGATGGAGATCTGGCCGGGCCGACCGTTCCCGCTGGGAGCTACCCACGGAGACGGTGGCACTAACTTCGCGGTAGCGTCTGGCATCGCCGACGCCATCGCTCTGTGCCTCTTCGATGAGGCCGGCAACGAAAGACAAATCCCGCTGGTCGAGCAGGATGGCGGCGTCTGGCATGGCTTCACGCCCGGTGTCGGGCCGGGCCAGCGCTACGGCTACCGAGTATCCGGTCCGTACCAACCGGCCCAGGGCCTCCGCTGCAACCCGAACAAGCTGCTCCTGGATCCTTACGCTCGGGCCCTCGTCGGCGACGTTGTTCCCGGCGACGAGGTTTTCGGCTATGTGCCGGGCGATCCCGACAGCCGGAGCGGCCGGGACTCGGCGCCCTTCGTGCCGCGCAGCCTGGTCGTGGGTAGCGAATTCGATTGGGGGACCGACACCCCGCCTGCGATCCCCTACTCCAACACGATCATCTACGAGACGCATGTCAAAGGCTTCACCCAGCTCCATCCCGGCGTGCCGCCGGAGCTTCGCGGTACGTTTGCCGGCATGGCCTCGATGGCGGCGATCGATCACCTGTGCGGACTGGGCGTCACCGCGGTGGAGTTGCTGCCGGTCCACCATCATCTCGGCGACGGATTCCTGCGATCCAGGGGGCTCGACAACTACTGGGGTTACAGCACGCTCGGCTTCTTCGCCCCGCACGCCGGCTACTCTGCCGAGGTTCGCGCCGGCCGGCCCGGCGGCCAGGTTGCCGAGTTCAAGGGCATGGTCAAGGCCCTTCACGCGGCCGGCCTCGAGGTGGTCCTCGACGTCGTCTTCAACCACACCGCCGAAGGCAACCACCTGGGCCCTACCCTCTCGTTTCGGGGGTTCGACAACCCGGCCTACTACCGCCTGGTGGCCGACGACCCGCGCTACTACTTCGACACAACGGGCACCGGCAACTCCCTCAACGCCGACGATCCAACGTGCCTGCGGCTTATCCTGGATTCGCTGCGCTACTGGATCACCGAGATGCGCGTAGACGGCTTCCGGTTCGATCTGGCGGTGGCGCTCGCCCGGGAGAACGGCGGGTTCGACCGGGTATCGGCCTTCTTCGACCTCGTCTCGCAGGACCCGGTCGTGTCGCGGGTCAAGCTGATCGCCGAGCCCTGGGACCTAGGCCAGCCGGACAGCTACGACCTGGGCCGCTTCCCATCCCTGTGGAGCGAGTGGAACGGCAAGTACCGCGACACCGTCCGTGACTTCTGGCGCGGGACGCCGGGGACGCTGCCGGACCTGGCAACGCGCTTGACGGGCTCGGCCGACCTTTACGGGCCGTCTCGCCGCCGGCCCAACGCCTCGATCAACTTCATCACCTGCCATGACGGCTTCACCCTGCGCGACCTCGTGTCATACGGTCGGAAGCACAACGATGCGAACGGCGAGTCCAACGCCGACGGCACCGACGACAACCGTTCGTGGAACTGCGGCGTCGAAGGCCCGACGGACGACCTTACGGTGACGGAGCTGCGAGCCCGACAGTCTCGCGCGCTCCTCGGTACGCTGCTGCTGAGCCTCGGCGTGCCCATGCTGCTCGGCGGCGACGAGATCGGCCGAACCCAGGGGGGCAACAACAACGCCTACTGCCAGGACAACGAGATTTCCTGGCTCGACTGGGGGTCCGTCGACGACGATCTGCTGGACTTCACCCGCGTCCTGGTTGCCACCAGGCGCCGCCACCACGTCCTGCGTCGCCGCCGGTTCGCGAGCGGCGCCTCTCGCGACGACATCGAGTGGTTCACGCCGGCTGGGTCCCGCATGACCGAATCGGATTGGGACGCCGGCTGGACACGAAGCGTCGTGGCCTATTTCGACGGGAGCCGCGACGCCGACCGGGACGAGCGCGGGCGGCCGCTGCTCGACGACGACCTGCTGCTCGTCATCAACGGATGGTGGGGGCTGCTCAACTTCACCGTCCCGGATGTCGGCTCACCAAGGGCATGGCAGCGCGAGCTGGACACGTTCACCGGAGCGACCGGTGCGGCCGGGAGCCCAACGCACGCCGCAGGCGGAACACTCGCAGTGGGGCCACGCTCGCTCGTCCTGCTGAGGTCGGCGCGCATCGATTGAAGGCCGAGCGGGGCGGCCGTGCCCGGATGGCGCGACCATAGCGGCAGCGCCTCGGCCTTGGACCTTGCCGAGTGCCTGCCACACCTCGACGCCACAACCGGCACAATCGCGCCATGCCCCACCAGATCAGCGTCGCCGTGGCCCGCCGGTTCCTCGCCATCCGCCACCTGCTCGCGCCCCCGCGCGCCCTGCCCGCGTCGCCCGAGAGCGTCCTTGCCGTCGTGGATCGCCTCGGGTCGCTGCAGTTCGACCCGCTCGAGGTCGCCGGCCGCAACCACGACCTGGTCCTGGCCGCCCGCATCGCCGGCTACCGCCGCGACATGACCGACGAGCTGCTATACGGCCGCCACCTGTTGTTCGAGGGCTACAACAAGGCGCTCAACCTGTTGCCCACACGAGAGCTGCCCTACTACCGAATCTCATGGACAACCCTGGGCGCCGGCATGGCGAGCGGGCTGCTGGCCGAACAAGCTGCTCTGGCGGAGAAGCTGCTGGCCACGATCGAGGCCGAGGGTCCCAAGAGTTCGGCCGACTTCGCGCGCACCGAGACGGTTGCCTGGTGGTGGGGGCCGACATCGGCAGTTCGAGCGGTGCTCGAGGCGTTGGCCGTTTCCGGTCGCCTGGGGCTGGCGCGACGCGACGGCAACCGCCGCTACTACGACCTGGTCGAGCGCCTGTTCCCCTCGGACCTCCTGGCCATCCGCGTCCCGGAACGCGAGCAGCGGCGCCACAAGCTCCTGTCCCGCTTCCGCGCCCACGGCCTGCTCGGCGCGTCCGGAAGCGGCGAGCTGTGGCTCGGCATCGGACCGGCTGCACTGCGGACGGAGCTTCGAGCCGAGCTCGTGGATCGCGGCGAGATCGTGGCCATCGTAGTCGAGGGTTTCCGTGGCAGGCGCTTCGTCGTGGCGGACGAGGCGCCATTGCTGGCCCAGGCGGAACGGGAGGTCGCGACCGAGGCGGCGGGGGCCGTCTCTCGCCCCGGGGACGGCCCCGCCGGCGCCACCTTCCTGCCCCCGCTCGACCCGATCATGTGGGACCGCGAGGCGCTCGAGCCGCTCTACGGCTTCGAGTATCGATGGGAGGTCTACACGCCCGCAGCAAAGCGCCGCTGGGGCTACTACGTCCTGCCGATCCTCTTCGGCGACCGATTGGTGGGTCGCATCGAGCCGCGCATCGACCGGACGTCGAGGCTGGTGCGAATCCTGGGCCTGTCCTGGGAGCCCGGCTTCGATCCGATGGAAGCGCCCGGCTTCGTGGCGGCGTTCTCCTCTGCGCTGAACGCCTACCTGGAGTTTGGCGGCGCCGCCGCGCTCGTTCCGCCCGCGGGTATTGCTCACCGCGCCGTCTTTCGGGAAGTGGCGTCCGCCACCCCCGTCTGGCGCGCAGCGGCACTGCGCTCGCCTCACCGCGCGGCCGGCAACTCTGCCGGTTCCTGAACCTCGGCCGTCCCGCGGCCCGGTCTGCAGAGCTTTCCGTGAGCCGGGGCTTCTCGGGCGTGCGAACATCGACCCGCAACGCAGCGCAATCAGGAGGTGTTATGCCATGGCCGCAGTTCGACGCGCAACGGTGAGCTGGAATGGCGACCTGGCCACGGGCTCCGGTCGCGTCGACGCTACCACCAGCGGCGCCTTCGCCGCTCTCCCGGTAACGTGGGCTTCTCGGACGGAGCAAGCCAACGGCAGAACCAGCCCGGAGGAGTTGCTGGCGGCGGCTCATGCCACCTGCTTCTCGATGGCCTTTTCGAGCGAGCTCGCCAAAGCGGGCGCGCCGCCGGCAAGCCTCGACGTCTCGGCCGAGGTGACGGCCGAGCGCATCGACGGCAAATGGACGGTCGTGTCCAGCCGGCTGACGGTCCGCGGCGAGGTTCCCGGCCTGGACGAAGCGCGCTCCGGTCCCTGGCAGAACAGGCCAAGAACGCCTGCCCCGTCTCGCGGGCGCTCCAGGGCAACCTGGTGCTGAGCGTGGAGGCGTCGCTGGAGGGCTAGGTCGAACGACGCGACGGCGTCGCGCGCTGCCCCTGGCACGGCCGGGCCTGCAGCGGTGGCGCGCCGTCTGACGCAGCACGAGACGATTGGGCACGAACCGGCCCTCACCGCTTTCTCGGATGGCTGCTAATCTCGACTCATGAGCAAGCAGGATCAGCCCAAGGCGGTCCGGGTCGACGGCTGGAGTTTCGACGGCAGCTGGCCGGGAAGTCGGCGCCGCGCGCCGCTCGTCGGCGTCCTGCTGATAATCCTCGGTCTCATTCTGGCTGCCGGTCAGCTCTTTCGTGAGGCACAGGTCGGGGCGTCGGCTTTCTTCCTGGCGGTGGGCCTCGTACTTATCGCGGTCGGCTTCCGGGACCGAAGCAACCTGGCGCTCTACGTCGGCGCCTTCGTTACGGCCCTGGCCCTGGCCGACCTTTTGAGCGGCGCAGGGCTGATCCACGGCTCCGGCTGGGGAACCCTGTTCCTCGGCGTGGGCGTTGTGGCCATCGCCCTGATCCGCTCTTCGGCCGATCGGCGCTGGGGTTTCGCCGTCGGTTTTGGAGCGCTGCTGGCTCTATGGGGCGGAAGCGATGTGGCCGCATCGAACCTCGCCTTCCCGTCCGATCGACTCGTGGGGCCGCTCTTGATCGTGCTGCTCGGTCTGTACGTTGTGACCCGCAACAGGCGGGGCCGCGGCTTCTGACGTCGGCGGCTGCGCGCGACGCGCCTCGCGCACGCGATGACTCATCCGCGATGAGCGGGGCTGCCCTGTTTCGCTGCCTCGGTGGCCGCACGATCCACGGCGACCGTGAGGGTGTCGGCGATCCGCACCAACTCCCCGTCGGTGACCACGAACGGCGGGCCCAGAAGCACCGTGTCGCCGTTCGTGCCGTCGGCGTTCCCGGTCCCGTGGTAGAGCAAGAGCCCGGCGGAGCGGGCGTGGCTCATAACGCCTTCGATGAGTCGCGCGGCGCGCGGGAAAGGTCGCCTCGTGGCCCGATCGGCGACGAGCTCCAGGCCGATCAGCAGGCCGCGGCCGCGGATTTCGCCGACGTTCGGATGGCGGCCCAGGCGGTCGACCAACAGGGCCCGCAGCCGCTCGCCCTTGGTGGCGCTTGCCTCGACGAGGTTCTCCGCCTCGAGGATGCGAAGCACTTCGGCCGCCACGGCCGCGCCGACCGGGGAGTGGCTGTATGTGAACCCGTGGACGAACCCGCCGCCGGTCGTCACCGTCTCATAGACGGCCCCGCTGGCCACAGCCAAACCGAGCGGGAAGTAGCCGCCGGCGGCCCCCTTGGCCGCGGCCAACACGTCCGCCCTGACTGCCCAGTGGTCCAGCCCGAACCACCGCCCCGTCCGCCCAAACCCGGTCATTACCTCATCGGCTACCAGCAGAATGCCGTGGCGCCGGCAAATCTCGGCAACGGCCGGCCAGTAGCCGTCCGGCGGGACCACGGCGCCAAGAGTCGCTCCCACGATGGGCTCGGCTACGAAGGCCGCGACTCTGCCCGGCCCGGCGGCGGCGATGGCCGCCTCCAGCTCCGCGACGAGTCCCTCGACGTCGGCGAGGGCATGAGCGGCTGCTTCTCCACCGCGATAGGGATACGCGGCGCTGACGTGGCGGAAGCGCCCCAGCCACGGCTCGTAGGGCCTGCGCAGCGGCTCGCGCCCGGAAAGGTCGAGCGCTCCCAGCGAGTTGCCGTGGTAACTCCCCCATCGGGCGATGACGACGGTGCGGTCTGGCTCGCCGCGGGCCAGGTGGTAGGCCCGAACCAGCTTCAGGCAACTCTCGATCGCCTCCGAACCGCCGCTCACCGGGTAGATCGCCGGATCGTCGACGGGCAGGTGGCGGGCCACGGCTCGCGCATAAGCTTCGAGCGGCTCACTCGTGAACGTCGTGCCGTGGACGTAGGTGAAGGCTCGGGCCTGGCGCTCCATGGCGTCCACGATCGACTGCCGACCATGGCCCACGTTAACCACGACGGCACCGCCCGCCGCGTCGAGATAGGCCCGACCGCCGGCGTCGTAGATCGTGCAGCCCTCGGCGCGCACCGCGACCGGAAGATCCGCGCCGATGACTCGCTGGAAGACCCGCCCTCGCGGGAATCCGCCGACTGGGGGGCGATCAGTTCCGCTCATGACGGGATTGTAGGTCGAGCGGTCTCCATTTCGCGCACACGGCAACTTTGGGCCGAAGGGCGAGTGCCATGTGACTTATGGCACGTGGGCATATGCATAGACCAGGTCTATTCATGTGCTACGCATAGATTGTGCCTGGGAGGCCACCGGATGCCGAGCTTGTCAGCAGTCTCGCCGATGGGCCGCGCGCGGCTCGATCGCGCAGCACAAGAAGAGGGCTGAGTCATGTTGCGCCCCGCCGACGGCATCTATGCGCTGCAGGCTTCTCTTCTCAAGACCCTGGCCAGCCCTCGACGCCTCGAGCTCGTCCACTACCTGGGCGAGACCGGTCCCGTCGAGGTTCGCCGGCTGGCCGACCATTTCGGGATGCCACAGCCGGCAATCTCGCAGCATCTCGCCGCGCTCCGCGTCGCCGGGATCGTGGAGGCAGTGAGAGATGGACGTGAGGTCCGCTACCAGCTCGCCGATCCAGAGATCGTGGCCGCCTGCGGGCTCATGCGCCAGGTCCTGATCCGCCGCATCGCCCGCCTGGGCGACATGGCCGCCTCCTACGCGAGCCGGGAGCTCGAGCCGGCCGAGCCCGTCGAGGCGGGCAGATCGTCGGCTTTCCCATCGGCGCGGCTCGGCTCGTAACCGCGGTGATAGCTGCGACCAACGCCTTTGCCTACCAGTCGCGACCGATCTAGATAAAGGAGTTCGCAATGAGCACTCTCAGCCTGGCCGAGCTAACAACCGTTACTGCCGCCGAGATCATCGACGCTCGCGGGGCCGCCTGCCCTGGTCCCCTGCTCGAGGCCAAGAAGGGCATGGGCAAGGTCGCCGTCGGCGACGTCATAGAGATCTGGTCCAGCGACCCGGTCACGAGGACGGACACGGCGGCCTGGGCGGGCAAGGTCGGACATGAGTTCCTCGGCGTCATCGAAGGGGATGGCTACGACCGGGTCCTGATTCGCCGAGGCAAGTAGCCGGAAACGTGCCGGTGGGCGGAGCGGCACTCTCGCTCCACCGGGCTCTAAACACGCAGGAGCACCCGATAGATGACCGCGCTCGCCGCCGCGCCGGTGGAACACAAGACCCCGACCGCCGCGCCGCGAATCCTGGTCTTCTCCACCAACACCATCTCCGACCCGGGCATCGACCTGGCAGGCAGCGCGCACCTGCATTACTCGCCCGGGGTCCGAGTGATCAGCTTGCCCTGCACCAGCGGCATCCGCCCATCGTGGATCCAACACGCGATTCGCCAGGGCTTCGAGGGCGTGTTCATCGCCTCGGACGGAGACGAATGCGCCTACCTGCCCGATTGCGCCAAGCGCTCGTCGCGGATAGTGGCCGAGGCACAGAGCCTGCTGAAGGCGGAGGGCTACTCACCGCAGCGCCTGAAGATGGCTGCCATCTGCTCGGTCTGCGCCGAGAACTTCGCGAAGTTCATGAATCAGTTCTCGGAGGCGCTGATCGCGCTCCGATCGGCAGGAGCGAAGTGATGACTGACTACGACGCCCTGGTGGTCGGGAGCGGCATCGCCGGCATGGAGTCCGCCCTCAAGCTCGGCGACATGGGCTACAAGGTTCTCCTCGTCGAGAAGGAGGCCAGCGTCGGCGGACGGATGATCCTGCTCAGCAAGGTGTTCCCCACCCTGGACTGTGCGAGCTGCATCTCCACGCCCAAAATGGCCCAATCCATCCATCATCCCAACGTGACCACGCTGACCTACACGGAGGTCGACGGCATCGCGCGGGACGGCGATGGGACGTTCAAGGCCACCATCCGCCGGAAGCCCCGCTTCGTCGATGAGGCGGCCTGCACCGGCTGCCAGCTGTGCGAGACGGCCTGCACCGTGGCCGTCCCGGACCAGTTCAACGCCGATCTGGTGGCCCGTCGAGCGGCGTATATCGCCTTCCCCCAGGCCGTGCCAAAGAAGGCTGTCCTCGAACGCGCCGGCACCTCGCCCTGCACGTACACCTGCCCGGCCGGCATCAAGGCCCACGGCTACGTGTCGCTGATCCGGAGTGGCGACTACGAGAAGGCATTCCAGCTTGTCCTTGAAGCCACGCCCCTGGTGGGGACGCTCGGGCGCGCGTGCTACGCGCCCTGCGAGGGCGAATGCACCCGAGGCTCGCTCGAAGGCACGCTCCCGATCCGCCGGCTGAAGCGGTTCGCCGCCGACCGCCACTACGGCGCCATGGACGGGCCTGGGATCGAAGTCCCGCCGCCCAACGGCAAGCGCGTCGCCGTCGTCGGCTCGGGCCCGGCCGGCCTGACGGCCGCCTGGCAGCTGGCCCGCGGTGGCTACGGCGTGAAGATCTTCGAGGCGGCGCCGGTCGCCGGGGGCTTCCTGCGCCTGGCCATTCCCGCCTACAGGCTGCCGGCGGAGGTCGTGGAGCAGGACGTCTCCAACGTCACGGCAATCGGGGTCGAGATTGCCACCGGTACGCCGGTAACCAACCTGGAGGCGTTGCGCCGCGACGGCTTCGACGCCGTGCTGGTCGCAACCGGCACGCCGCTCTCCACGGGCCTCAACGTCCCCGGCGAGAAGCTCGAGGGCGTCGTGAGCGGCTTGCAGTTCCTGCGGGCCACCCGGCTTGGCGGGGCCGCGGACCTCACCGGCAAACGCGTCGTCGTGGTCGGCGGTGGCAACGTTGCTATGGACGCTGCCCGCACTGCCGTCCGCCTTGGCGCGTCGGAAACCATCGTGGCCTATCGCCGCGGCCGGGAGGAGATGCCGGCCCACAGAGCCGAAGTTGACGACGCCGAGCACGATGGCGTCAGATTCTCGTTCCTGGTGGCACCAATCGAAGTGGTGGGCGACGCCTCTGGCAAGGTGGTCGGGCTGCACTGCCAGCGAATGGCCCTGGGCGAGCCCGACACGTCGGGTCGCCGGCGCCCCGAGCCGATCAAGGGCAGCGAGTTCGTCCTCCCGTGCGACACCGTGCTGGTGGCCATTGGCATGGCCCCGGAAGGCTCCGCCTTCGCCGGGCAGGTGACGGTGAATGCCAGCGGCACCCTGGTCGCGGATGCACACAGCCTGCAAACCGCGGTTCCTTACATCTTTGCCGCCGGCGACGTGACGACCGGCGCCTCCGACATCACCCGGGCCGTCGGCCAGGGTCGGCGGGCCGCCCACATGATCGACCGCTGGCTGAAGAGCCAGCCACTCGACGGGTTCGAGATGGACGATGCCCTGCCAGTGGTCGAGAAGGCGACAGTGCTGGCGCGCCAGCAGCTTTACAGCCACAGTGAGTGGCCGGCATCGACGTTGAACTCGGCCGCCCCGCGCGGCTTCGCCGAGGTTGAGGCCCCGATGACCGAGGCCGAGGCCAGAGCAGGCGCGAGCGACTGCCTGGACTGCGGCGTCTGCTCGGAGTGCCAGGAGTGCGTCGCGGCCTGCCCGTCCGACGCGATCCACCTGGACATGCGGGAGAAGACCGAAGAGGTACGCGTCGGCGCCGTGGTCGTCGCGACCGGCTACAAGCTCTTCGCGGCGGACCTGAAGCCCCAGTACGGCTACGGGCGGTTCAAGAACGTGATAACCGGGATGCAGATGGACAGGCTGCTCGCCCCCACGCGGCCCTACAACACGGTTCTGCGGCCGGGCGACGGCAAAGTGCCCGAGCGGATCGCCTACATCCTCTGCACGGGCTCCCGGGACGAAACGGTCGACAACCCCTTGTGCTCGCGGTTCTGTTGCATGTACTCGATCAAGCAGAACCAGCTGATCATGGGAGCCCTGCCCCTAGCCGATGTGACCGTCCACTACATGGACATCCGTGCGCCCGGCAAACGCTACGACGAGTTCTACGAGGGCGCCAAATCCATGGGCGCCACCTATGTCAAGGGCCGCGTTGCCAGGGTCACGGAGAAGCCGGACGGCAACCTGATCCTTCGCTACGAGGACATCGAGCGCGGCGGGGCGCTGGTAGAGGCCGAGTACGACCTGGTCGTCCTGGCGGTCGGAGTCCAGCCGAACCGCGAGGTGGAGCGCCTCTTCGACGGCGACGGCCTGGTCCTCGACGACTACCACTACGTGGCCGAACCCAACGAAGACATAGACCCCGGCCGGACGAGCATTCCCGGCGTCTTCGTTGCCGGCACAGCTTCCGGCGCCAAGGACATCACCGACTCGATCATCCATGCCGGAGCGGCCGCGGCCCAGGTTGCGGCCCACCTCGAGAGCCAGAGGGTGCCGGCATGAGCGAGCAGCACATTCCTAAGGCGCGTCGCATCGGCGTCTACGTCTGCCACTGCGGTGGAAACATCTCCGACTACGTGGATGTCCAGGCCGTCGTCGACGCCGTCAAGGACGAGCCGGGCGTCGTGGTAGCGAAACACACGATGTTCGCCTGCTCGGACGCGGGTCAGCAGGAAATGGAGCAGGACATCGAGGCGCAGAACCTGGACGGCCTGGTCGTCGCCTCGTGCTCGCCCAAGCTTCACGTCGTGACCTTCCGAGGCGTGGCCAAGAGATCCGGCCTCAACCCCTACGAATACAACCAGGCCAACATCCGCGAGCAGTGCTCCTGGACCCACACCGACGATCCCGCCGGCGCGACCAGCAAGGCGATCGGTCTGGTCCGCGGGGTCATCGCCCGAACCCGCCTGAGCGAGCCGCTGGAGCCGCTCGTCGTCGAGACGACCCAGAAAGCCCTGATCATCGGTGGCGGCATCAGCGGTCTGCGCGCGGCAATCGGCCTGGCCGACATCGGCCTGGGCGTCTTCCTGGTTGAGCGCGAGCCCGCGCTTGGTGGCTGGGTAGGACGGCTGGGACGGATGTACTCCCACGAGCGCGACGGCCGCGAACTGATTGCCCACCTGGTCGCGGAGGCAAGGAAGCGACCCGCGATCAAGATCTTCACCGGAGCCGAGGTGGTCAGCAAGGCCGGCAGCTTCGGCAACTACCAGGTGCAGATCCGCGTCGGCGGCGATCCCCTGCAAACTATCCCGGTTGAGGTCGGCTCGATCGTGGTCGCCACCGGCACCGACACCTATCAGCCGGCAGACGGCGAGTTCGGAGCCGGGCTGGACGGGGTCCTTACCCTGCCCGAATTCAAGCAGCTCATCGACTCAGCCGACGGCCAGCTGCGCTATCGAGACAGGCCGGTTCGCAGCCTCGCCTATATCTACTGCGTGGGCAGCCGACAGCCGGATGGAAACGAGTACTGCTCGCGATACTGCTGCGCCGCCACCTCGCACGCCTCCATCCGCGTCTCCGAGATCGACTCCAGGGTGCGCCAGTACCACCTGTATCGCGATATCCGAACGTACGGCACCTTCGAACTTCTCTACACCGAAGCCCGCAAGGACGGCGCAGTGTACGTCAAGTACCCGGACGATGCACCGCCGACCGTGGCTCGCGAGGAGTCCGGCGGGCTGGCCGTGACGGTTCGCGACCTGCTGTCGGGCGACGAGGAGCTGGAGATCCCGGTCGACCTGGTCGTTCTCGTGACCGGCATGGTCCCGCGCCGGAACGAGGAGCTGGTCGGCATCCTGAAGCTGCCGCTCGGTCGGGACGGCTTCTTCAACGAGATCCATCCCAAGCTGCGGCCGGTCGAGACCGTCGTGGACGGGGTCCTCATCGCCGGTGCCTGCCAGGGGCCCAAGAACTCCTCCGAGAGCGTCGCTTCGGGCCTGGCCGCCGTGACCCAGAGCGCGTCGGTCCTCAAGAAGGGCGTCGCGGAGCTCGATCCGCTCGTGGCCACGGTCGATCCCGACGCCTGCAACATGTGCGGCAAGTGCCTGGACGCCTGCCCGTACGGCGCGATCGAACAGCTCTCCCTCAACGGCCGCGAGGTAGCCACGATCAGCGAGGCCGGCTGCAAGGGGTGCGGCGGATGCGTGCCGATGTGTCCGGAGAACGCAATCGACCTGCGGGGCTACACCGATGCTCAGATCACGGCGATGATCGACGGTTTGCTCGAGGAGACGATCGCATGAGCGCGCCGAACAGGGAAGTACGCGAGATAGTCCGCGAGGAAACCTTCATGCGAATTCGCATTCTCGAGGCCCTGGCGAACGGGCCACTCACCGTGCCGGAGATTGCCGAGGCGATCGGTCGGCCGACTCACGAGGCTATGTACTGGGTCATGGGCATGCGACGCTACGGCCAGGTCCGCGACGCCAAGGAGGGGGCCGTGGACGGCTACTTCCGCTACTTCGCCGTCTCGAAGGAGCAGCAGCCATGACCACGCGCGTCGACCACAACCTCTATCCAGAGTTGCGGCGCTTCGGCGCGACCGACATCTCGGCCTGCTTCAACTGCGGCGTCTGCACGGCCATCTGCCCGCTGTCGGTGAACGGAGCTTCTTTCCCAAGACAGATGTCGCGCTACGCCCAGCTGGGAATGCGCGACAAACTGCTGTCCAGTCCAGAGCTGTGGTCCTGTTACGGTTGCTCCGAGTGCACGGAGTCGTGCCCCACCCAGGCCGACCCGGCGTCGTTCATGGCCGCGGCCCGCCGCTATGCCGTGGCGAGCTACGACCGAACCCATCTGGCCTACCTGCTGGCCACGTCAAGCCTGTTCGCCGGCGTCTTCATCGTCGCCCTGGTCGGGCTTCTCGCGGCCTTCATGTACTCGGTCCACAAGCCCGTCGACGGCTCTTCGCTCGCCTTGTTCGACTTCGTTCCTTCCGATGTCATCCACAACATGGGAATCGCCGTGATGGCGATCATGGGCGTGGCGGCGCTGGTCGGCCTGTTCGAGATGGTCCGCCGTGTCATTCGCGGCCCCGTCCCGGGCAAGGCAAAGGTCACGGCAGGCAAGGCGGCCGGCGCCATCTGGGATGTCGTAGCCACGGAATCGCTGGCCCAGTCGCGCTTCCGCAAGGATTGCGCGGATGCCACCGAAACGCGGCCATGGTACGGCCAGCGCTGGTTCATCCATTTCGCGACGATGTGGGGCTTCCTGGGCCTGCTCGGCGCCACGATGCTCGACTACGGGTTGGAGCTGCTGGGCGTGAAGGCGACCGGCACACCTGTGCCGATCTGGTACCCGGTTCGGCTGCTCGGAACGCTCGCCGGCGCGGCCCTGATCTACGGAACAACGGTTCTGATCGTTCGACGCCTGCGCAAGAGCGACCGGTCGAGCCTCCACTCGACCATCTCCGACTGGACGTTCCTGTCGATGCTCTGGGTCGCCGGTGTGACCGGCTTCATCCTGGAGCTCGGGCTCTACCTTCCCAGCGCGCCGTCATGGGGCTATGCGATGTTCCTGGTCCACGTCGCGGTGGCGATGGCCCTCGTGCTGCTGGTCCCGTTTGGCAAGTTCGCGCACGTCCTGTACCGTCCGGTCGCGCTCTTCGCCATCCGACTGCGCGCTTGACGTCGCGGCGTCGGACGCCGTGAGCCAGAACGAGACCCGCGGTAGCTGAGGAAGCAGGGGGTGGCAGATGGCCAGTTGGAGGAGCATGCCAAAGACAACAACCCATCCAGGCGGCCAGCCCGTCGGGCAGCCCGGGGGCCAGCGGCGTGCCGGGACCCGCACCCCCGTCAAACGCAACCGCCTGTTCATGGCCGTTGCGGGCGGCATCGTCGCGCTGGCCGCGGTTGCCATCGCGGTCTTCATGGCGCTCGGCGGCTCAGGCTCGGTCGCGGTCGCGTCCCCTGCCACCGGCCAGACGATCGTCCAGGGCTTCGGCGGTCAGTGGATCGATGTCACGCCCGATCGACTGGCCGACATGATGCAGCACAAGGACTTCACGCTCGTGGACGTGAAGACTCCCTACATCGGCGAGATCGACGGCACGGACCTGTACATCCCTTACGACCAGATCGCCGCTCGCGCCTCGGAGCTGCCACCGGCGAAGGACGCCAAGATCCTGGTCTACTGCCGCACCGGCGCGGAGAGCGCCCAGGCGGCCCAGACGCTCCTGGATCTGCGCTACACCAACATCTGGAACCTGGACGGGGGAATGAATGCGTGGCAGGCGTCAGGGCGGAGCCTGGTCAACAAGAACCGCCGGTAGAGCGTCCGGGACTCCCGCCGCAGCCTCGAGAGCAGCCGCAACCTGGCTAGACGTGTTTCCGCGTCGCCTCCGCTGATCTTGTGCTCGGTGGGCCGTGACTCGGCGGCCACCAGCGAGCGCTTCGGGCTTACCGAGAGGCGCCTGGGCCGCCCGCGTTATGAGGGCGACGACCACAGGCACTGATGTCGGGTCCAGCGACCTGCCCTCCACGGGCCCAGGGCCGAAGCGACATCCCGCCAGAGACGCCTTCTGAAGCAGCCGACTGCTATCCATCTGGTCCCACCGGATTCTCTGGGCTCGGCAGAAAGGCGGTTTGGCTCTAGCGTCTCTTCATGCGCAAGGCTAATATATGCGTGAGACATCTATCATGCATTACGCACCAGACCATCAGCACCAGCGCGGCTGGTCGCCCGGCGGTCCAAGGCGCCGCTGGTTGGAGCCGTTCCTCCTCGTCCTGCTGGCGGGCGGGCCCGCCCACGGCTATTCGCTGCTGGGTCGGCTCAATGGTCTCGGCGTGGCTCCGTCAGACGTGGATGTGGGTGGGCTCTACCGCACACTTCGCGAGCTCGAAATGGCAGGGCTGGTCCAGTCGCGCTGGGAGATGCCGGCTGCCGGAGCCGCCCGGCGCGGCTATGCCCTCACCGATGCAGGCCTCGCGGCTCTCGACGACTGGGCAGCAGTGATGCAAGAGCGGGCTCGCCTGGTGGGCGAGTTCCTGACTGAGTATGAGCGAGCCAGCCGGGTGGCCGGCCAGACAGATTCGACCAAGGAGGTCTGAGATCAGACACCACCACGGCTATGGCTAGGGCTTGCCACGGCTACGACGATTGGCATTGGGGCTGTGGGCCTGAGCCCGGCTGCCGTCCGCGGCCGGGCTACGGCTACGGCTGGGACTGGACGCTGCCGGATGAAGATCCCCGGCCCTACCGGCGGCGCGGACGCCCCGGAGGCGCCGTCGCGCGGCGGACAAGCGCCATACAGCCGGAGGCCTACCTGGCCTCCCTGCGGGACGAAATACGGGCCGCCGAGCAGGATCTGCGCAACCTCCGGGCTGAGGAAGGTGGTGCCGAGAGCAGGCCGACCGCCTGAGCCGGCCAGCGGCGTCTCTGACGCCGACGTACGAATCCACGTGACCCACGGCCACTCCGGCCCTGGGGTCTCGGGCTTCCTCCGTCCGCTATGTTTCCGAAGGAGCAAATACCCGTGAAGATAGCAATTGCCACCGACGACGGCCGAACCGTCAGCCAGCACTTTGGACGGTCGGCTCAATACATCGTCCTGACCGTCGAGAACGGCACCGTGGTCACACGCGAGATCCGCGCCAAGTTCTCGCCTCACGGGTCCGGCCCCGAGGGCCATCAGGAGCATGAGACGGGCCCGCACGGAACACGCCCGGCCTCGGATGCCCGACACGATCAGATGGCGGCGGCAATTGCCGACTGCTCAGCAGTTATCTGCGGCGGGATGGGTCAGGGCGCCTACGGTCGAATGAAAGCCAACGGCATCCGGCCCATCGTCACCGACATTCGAGACGTCGAAGAGGCAGCCATCCAATGCGCCACCGGCCGCCTCGTCGATCATGCAGAGCGGCTGCACTGACCACTGTCTCCGCACAAACGGATAGGACGCGAAGGACCGGGCCCGTGAGGGATCGGAGGAGCGCGCAAAGGACGGCGAGCCGATGGGTGCCGGAATGCCGGCAAGACTAACCTGCGGCTTCGCGCAATTGGAGGACACCGCCATGCTGCATATCGTGGTGCTGAGGCATAACGCTGAGAGCCTAGCCTTCCGTTCCGAGGAGCATCAGAAGTACGCCAGGGCCGCATTCGCGCGCCTGCAGACACTGGGCAAGGATTGCGATGCCCGCCTTGAGGGCGCGTGGGTCAACACCGGTGCACACACGACGTTCGCCCTGGTCGAGGCGACCAGTGCTCACTTGGTGAACGAGCTCCTCGAATTGGCCGGGATCGTCGCATGGGAAGACGCGACGGTCTACGCGGTCACACCCGTGGAAACCGAGGCGGCGCCGTAGGGCGGCCACAGCCGGCTGATAGCCGTGCAGTGGTGTCCTTGCCGTTCACCTTTAGAGGCGACCACGATATGCCGCGAGTGCGCCGCTTTCCCGGCGCGTCTGGGGGGCCCGGGCACGCCGGCACCGCGATCACTCAGATCCTGTGCCCGCCAGCTCAGCCAATGGCCGAGGCGGCGGCGCTCGCTTCGACCAGGTATTCGGAGATGTCTCGGAAGCGCATTGCGCCGTCGGCGGACTTGCGGAGGTTGACCAGGCAGATCGGGCACATCGTCACGCAATCCGAAGCGACCGTCCGAAGCTGCGCGACCCGGGACGCAGCCACGGCCGCCGCCTTGGCCGGGTAGAGGGCTTCGGCGGGGCCGCCGCAGCACCACGTGAGCAGTCGTGCGTTCTCTGGCTCGCCGACGTCGAGGCCCGCTGCAGCGAGGAGCTTTCTGGGCGGCTCGATGACGTTCTCGTATCTGGCGTAGACGCACGGATCGTGCACGACAACCTTGCCGGAGAGAGGTGCCGGGAAGGACAAGCCCTGCTCGGCGAGCACCTCCAGGTAGCTGCGCACGCGCACGTCGTAGCCATCGACGAGCCCGGGGTAGACGCTGCGGAGCATGTTGGTCGTGTGAGGATCGACCGTGATCACCTCTCGCACGCCGTGCTTGCGCAGCAGCGCGAAGACGCGGCGGGCGTGCAAGGCGACCGCGTCGTCCGCACCGAGGTCATGAGCCAGGGCCCCCGCGTACAGGTCGTCTTCGTACAGGTATCCGAACTGGACCCCCGCCCGTTGCAGGAGCCGCGCCACATTGGCCGGGATTCGGTCGTACTCAGCCCGTTCGGCGGCCGAGGGCCTGGCAACGAACGCCACGCCGTTGACAAGGCGGTTGAACCGACGCCCCATTCCGGTCAGGCTGGCGAGCGGCGAGTTTCCGAGCCGCTCTTCGAGGGCTACCAGGCGCTCGATGTACGGGATGAGCTGGTACATGAGCCCCGTGTACAGGACGGTCTCGCCCCCCCTGGGCAGGTTCATGTCCCGAGCCCAGCGCGTGGCCTGCCGGGCGGGAATGGGCAGCACCGAGCCGCGGATCCGCAGGTTGTCGGCGAGAATGCCTACGACGTCGAGGGTGGGAAGGGGCATCAGCTTCCCTCCCTGAGCAGCCACACACGCAGGAGACGCACGTTCTCCGTGATGTGCACACCGGCCGGGCAGCTCTGTTCGCAGGCCCGGCAGAGCAGGCACGAGAACACGGCCTCGCTCTCGGCACGTACCTGGTCGTCCATCCCGAACAGGACGTAGCGGAACAGGCGCCGCGGGAGGAGGTCCATCCCGAGGGGGCAGGTCGCACTGCAGAAGCCGCAGTTCACACAGGCCTCGGCATCGAAGGGCCCCATCCCGCGCAGCTCCCGGGCCAGTTCGGCCGCCACCAGGGCGCTCACCGCTGCCTCACTGCCGCATAGCGGTACTCGACTACCCGGCCGCTCCCCTTCTCCTCAACCACGTATCCGTACTTGCGCAAGCCCATCAGCCAGATCATCACCTCTGCCGCCGGCAGGCCCGCGGCGGCGGCCAGTTCCGGAACGGTCAGCGAACCGGCCACCAGCAGCTCGAGCAACCGGTCGCGCATCAGCGGCTCGTCCCGGATCACTTCGCGAATGTCACGGGTCATGGCGCGGTCCTCGAGAGGAGGCCTGCGATTGTCGCCCTGACCTGGGCATCGGTGTAACCCTGCAGATCGATCGCGCCGGTCGGACAGACTGGTGTGCAGGCGCCACAGCCCTTGCAGCCGGCTGCCGTGATCGTCGCGAGCCTTGTGCGGTCGCTGCCGTCCAGCGCGATGGCCCCGAACGGGCAGGCGGCGACGCAATCGCCACACCCGTCGCAGGCGGCCTCCGTGACCACAGCAACCTGGGGATCGAGCGAGGCGACGCCTCGCTTCAGCACGGCGCCAGCCTGCGTCGCGGCAGCAAGACCGGAGGCGACGCTCTCGGCGGATGTCTTCGGCGCCTGGCAGGCCCCGGCGATGAGGACTCCGTCGACGATGGTCTCCACCGGCCGTAACTTGGGGTGGATCTCGTTGAGGAAGCCGTCCCGACCGACGGGCAGCTTGAGGGTAGCCACCAGCCCGTCGTCTTGACGGGGCACCATCCCGGTCACGAGGACCACGAGGTCGGCGGCCACCGTCAGTTCCATGCCGGCAGTCAAAAGGTCATGAACCTTCACCTTCAGCCCGCTGCCGTTGGGCGACACCGTTGGCGGATCGTCGTCCGCGAACCTCAAGTAGAGCGATCCGAGCTTTCGCGACTCGTTGAACATGAGCTCGTTGCGTCCGTACGTCCTCATGTCACGGTACAGGTGGAACTGGCGGACGGCAGGATCGCGGTCGGCGACGAGCAGCGACGTGTGGATGGCGGCAGTGCAGCAATAGCGTGAGCAGTAGGCCCGATCGCCTCCGCGGCTGCCGACGCAGTAGATGTAGGCGACGCTGCCGACCGGCTTCCCGTCGTGGAGGATCGGCCCTTCTGTCTCGTCCAGCAGTCGCTTGAATTCGGGCAACGTAACAACGCCGCGGCCGCCATAGCCGAACTCGCCCGCCTCGGGCTCATAACTGTCAAAGCCGGTGGCGACGATTATCTGGCCGACCGTGACCTCGATCCGGCTTTCAGCCGTGCCGATGACGACACGGTAGTTGCCATAAGTCCCGGACTTGGAGACCACCTCTGCGTTCGTGAACACGCTGATGGCCGGCCGGCGCCCGATCTCCTCGAGCATGCGCTCGACGAGCGCACGTCCACTGATTCGGCGCGGAAACATCTCACCGAAACCGCCCACCCACCCGCCGAGTGCGGCCTCGCGCTCGATCAGATAGACGCCGAGGCCGATGTCGGCGAGGCCGATGGCGGCGCGCATCCCGGCGACGCCGCCGCCGATGACCGCGACCCGTGGCGTCGTATTGACGACTATCGGGTCCAGCGCCTCGCTCAGCTGGGCGCGGGCGATGCCGGCGCGGACGAGCTTGATCGCTTTCCTGGTAGCGCCGTCGGGATCATCGGTGTGCGTCCAGGAGCACTGCTCGCGGATGTTTATGTGGGTACACAGATACGGATTCAGACCGGCCCGTTCTGCCACCCCTCGGAAGGTGAACGTGTGCAGCTTGGGTGAGCAGCACGCAACCACGAATCCGTCGAGCTGCTCCGCGGTGACGTCCTCGATGATCTCCTGCTGGCTCGCATCGGAGCAGGTGAACATGGCATTGCGTGCGACACGCACGCCTGGCGAGTCCTTGACAGCCTCGATGACTCGATCCACGTCTACGTACTCGGCGATGTTCCCGCCGCACTGGCAAACGTAGACGGCAATCCGGCGGTCGCTCATGCCGGCGCCTTCTGACGCTCGAGATGAGCCGCGGCCTGGGCGGCAGCCGCCCCAGCATGCAGGATCGACTCCGGGATGTCCCGGGGACCCGAGACTGCACCTGCGACGAACACCCCGGGAATGCTCGTTGCGCCGGGCGCGTAGTCCTCGTCGACCTCATCGACGTAGCCCTGCGCGTCAAGCAAGAGCTCCCCCGAGCCGAAGAGCCCGGCGACGGCGCTGTTGGGCTGGACGCCCACGGCGAGGACCACCAGGTCATATTCGGCTTCGGCGAGGACGCCATGGTCGACATCCTCGTACCGCAGGATAAGGTTGCCGCCCTCCGTCTCTCGCATTCCGGCGACACGGCTCTTGATGTAGTTGACACCCATTCCCCTGGCCTGCTCGAAGAACTCGTCGTAGCCCTTGCCCACCGCACGGATGTCCACGTAGTGGACCGTAACATCGGCGAACCGGAGGACGCCCATGATCAGCTCGTTCTGCTTGAGCGAGTACATGCAGCAGATCTTGGAGCAGAGTGGGTTGCCAACGCTCTGATCGCGTGAGCCGGTGCACATGACATAGGCGATCCGTATGGGGATCTTGCCGTCGCTGGGTCGGAGGACGCTCGTGTAAGGCCTGGTCGGTGCAAGTAGGCGCTCCATTTGCATGCCGGTGATGACGTTCGGAAAGCGCCCGTAACCATATTGAGGTTTCAGATCGGCCGGGAAGAGCCCAAACCCGGTGGCCACGATGACCGCTCCAACTTCGAGCGCAAGATCCTCTCCGCGCATGTCCAGGTCGATGGCGTTGGCGGGGCAGGCGGGGATGCACTGGTGGCACTCCGAGCAGACGCCGCAGTCCAGGCAGCGCCCTGCCTCCGCCCGCGCCTCCTCTTCGGTCATCGACGGCTCCAGCTCGGCGAAATCGAACGGTCCTGCGGCGAGGCTGACGGGCGCCAGCTCGGATTCCCGGCTAGCGAACGATCTCTGTCGGGACAGAACCTCGGCCTTATCCACGACGTCCAGCCGATCGTCCACGTTCTCGAAGACGCCTAGTTCGCGGCCCTGCAGCCAGCGATCGATCATGAACGCCGCCCGCCTCCCCTGCCCGATCGCGCGCGCGATGTCGCTCGCTCCGGTGACCACGTCGCCCGCGGCGAACAGGTAGGGGACGGCACTCTGAAGGGTCCGCGGATCGACGCGGAGGCGCCCATCGGGCGCCGCCTCGAGCGACGCGGCGAATGCCTGCGTCTCGGGCCCCATACCAACCGCGGCGATGACGACGTCACACGGGACCTCGAACTCGCTGTCCGGCAGCGGCTCCGGCCGACGCCGTCCCGACTCGTCGGGCTCGCCCAGCGTCATACGCTGGCATCGCAGCCCGGCCACACGTCCACGGTCGTCGCCGCTCACCTCTACGGGCGCGACCTCGAACATGAACTGGACGCCCTCCTGCATCGCGTCGTCCACCTCGGCATCGTGCGCCGGCATCTCCTCGCGGCCGCGCCGGTAGGCTACCAGCGTCTCGGTAGCGCCCAGCCGAATGGAGGTTCGAGCGGCGTCCATGGCGAGGTTTCCGCCGCCGACGACGACCACCCGCTTTCCCTCCAGGCCCGGCGTTCGCCCCACCTTGATGTCGCACAGGAAGTCAACTCCCGCGAGAACACCGTCCAGGCGCTCTCCCCGCACCCCCATGGCCCTCGACTGAGGCGTTCCGGTTGCCACCAGGATCGCGTCGTAGCCGGCGGCTTTCAGGGCCTCCAGATCTCGAACCGGTGTGCCTGTAGAGATCTCCACGCCCAGGGCGGTGACGTTCGCGATGTCCTGTTTGACGACCTCGGGGGGAAGCCGATATGCCGGGATGGCACTGCGCAGGAATCCGCCCGGCGCCGCGGCTGCTTCGAGAATCCTGACTCCGTATCCGGCTCGCGCCAGTTGCCAGGCCGCCGTGAGACCGGCGGGGCCCGAGCCCACGATCGCAACACGCTTTCCGTTGGGCGGGGAGGCCGTCACGCCGGGACCGTCCCGGCGGGCGTAGTGTCGCTCGGCGACAAATCGCTTCAGCCGTCGGATGGCGACCGGCCCTTCGAGCTCGACGCGGGTGCACTCGGTCTCGCAGGGTGCGTAACAGGCGCGCCCGAGTGTCCCCACGAGCGGGGTCGCCTCGAGCACCAGCTGGAAGGCTTCTTCCCACAGTCCGCTGCGAATAAGCGACAGGTAGCCGTGGGCCTTGATACCGGCCGGACACGCATCGATGCACGGGGACGTGCCGGCGCGCTCGATCAGGGCCTTCTGGGGGATGGCCTGTGGAAAAGCGATGTAGGCGGCCCGCCGAGAAACCATCTCGCCGTTCCACTCGTCCGGGACGGCAACGGTACAGGCCAGCTCGCACTGCCGGCAACCAGTGCACGTGGACGGGTCTACGAAGCGCGGCCTGCGGTGAACCTGGACGTGGAAGGAGCCCCCACCATTACGTGTGATTCCCGCGACCTCCGAATCGGTCACGACCGTCACGTTCTGGTGATGGGCCGTCGCGGCCATTTTCGGCGTGGCGATACAGCTGGCGCAGTCGAGGGTCGGGAAGACTTTGCTGAGCAGGACCATCCGGCCCCCGACGCTCGGCTCCTTCTCCACGACCAGGACCCGGTATCCCATGTCGCCGAGCTTGAGCGCCGACTCCATGCCCCCGATTCCGCTGCCGACGACCAGGACGTCGTAATCCATCTACGCCGTTCCCAGCGTCGAGACCGTGGCGGTGAACTCTCGGATCTGCCGGGTGAATGACTCGGCGCAGACCGAGCAGATCGCCGCCATCTTCAGGCGACGGTCGTCGATCCGATGCTCGGCCAGGAGGTCCTGGGCCCGGTCCATGATCTGCGCCGACCGCTTCGAGCAGTCTGACAGGTAGGCGCACTCGTCCCCGTCCGAGGCGATGAATACTCCATCGAAGCCCTGCTCGAAGGCGTAAAGAATCCAGCCCGGCCGGATCGCGCTCGTGCACGGCAGGCTGATCACCACGACCTCCGGCGAGTAGTGCATGTGCAGGCTGCCCGCGAGGTCGATCCCTGGGTCCGAGATGGCGCTGGTGGAGAAGACGAGGACACGCGGCGCTGGCGGCGCTGCGGCCTCAATTCCGGTATCCAACGGGGTTACTTACCGCGGCGAATGAAGAGGCGGTCGTACCCGCGCGCGGGCACCGCGCCGAGGAATGTGTGCCCGGCCATCTCCGCCCAGTACCCCATATCCTCTTTGGTCCCTGAGTCGCTGGACCAGAGCTCCATGATTTCGCCGAGGCCGATGCTGCTCATCGACTTCTTGGCCTCGATCATCGGACCCGGGCACGCGACGCCGCGCGCGTCGACGACCGTCGTCTTGTCGAGGCCAGCCACCTCCGCCTCGGTCAACACCGCTGCCATGCCGGTACCTCCTAGTAGATCAGGACGTTAGTCGCGGACATTATCTCGGCCACGAAACGGCTTGCGTTTACGACCTGCGCCCCCTCGATGAGGTCCTGTTCGCTGATCCCGCGGCTCTTGATGGCCGGGGAGGCGACCAGAAAGGTGCCTCCGAACTCCCGGATCGTATTCAGCAGCTCGCTCAGCGGCATGACCTTCGACGCCGCGATCGTCTCGGCAACGCCCTTCTTCACGATCCGGACGCCTTCTCCCTGGAAGCCCATGACCACCGTGATGTCGGCTGAAGAGGCCGCTCCAGCCATGACGAACGGAGTAATCGCCATCTCAGGGTTGTCGGGACCGTGGGTGACCATGAACACCAGCTTCTTGGAGTCAGCCATCGATTACCACCTTCGCCTTGCCGCCATGAAACCAGCATGGGCGCCGCCAACAGCCGCTACGCGACCGGACTCGATAATGCGTGACCGATATCCGGTACAGTGGCTCAATTGCTTGTACGCGCCAGAGCGCCCGTGGCGGTAGGGCTAAACGGCTCCACGTCGAGGTCAGCGGGAACCGCATCCTGACCGCTCGCACTTGTCGTACGTGGAGCCTCGTCCTACTCGTCGAGCGGCCTAATCGCCCGTCTCATAGCCTCCGTCGGTCCCTGTTTTGGTTGGCACTCAAGCGTGGAGCCGCGGTAGGTCCACGCGCGTGGGTCGACGTCGCGCCGGCCTGCATTCAGCAAATCCAGGGCAGAAGACGCTTTGTGCGGCTGCGATAGGCGTCGTATTCCTCGAACTGGTCGGCCAGCCAGGCCTCCTCACGCCGCGACTTCAGGTTGAAGAAGGCCGCAAGGACAACGGCGCCGAGGAGGGCGAGCGGCGAAGCCGTGAGCAGGCCCCAGCCCCCGGCACCCAGGATCAGACCGCCGTATATGGGATGGCGAACCAGGCTGTATGCACCCGACTTCACCAGGCGGGCCCCGGCCAGAGGCCTCGGAAACGGCGTGAGGTTATCGCGCAGATCCAGAACGCCGCGCAGCGCCAGGATGCCGCCGCAGCTGATCAGAAGGATGCCGGCTGCCGCGCCGACCGGTCGCGCCCGCCCGCCCCAGGCGGGACCGTCGACCCCGGATGCCGCGATCGCGCCGAAGAGGACGAGCTGCAGCAGGAACCAGCCCTCTCCGCGCCGGCCGAGGTCCGGCAGCTGCCGCTGAGCCACGCTAGGTCGTCCCCGTCGCCGGCCGGGCCTTCGCCGGGGAGTCCGGGTCGGCCTGTGGCCCGGTTACGACCACCTTGCCCTCGATCGGGGCCACGCCTCCGACGATCCTGTAGCGGTGGTGGATCTCCACCGTGCCCGCCGAGAGCATCGCGGCCACCGAGCAGTACTTCGTAGCCGAGAGCTCGATCGCGCGGCGGACCGCAGCCTCTTCCAAGTCTGGACCCTCGACGCGGTGGACCACGTCCGCGCTCGTGTAGACCGCGGGCTGGCGGTCGTCTCGCTGGCGGGCAGTGACCGATACCTCGTAGCTGGTCACGACCTGGCGCTTCTTCTCCAGGATGGACAGCACGTCCATGCCGGTGCAGCCGGCCTGGCCGACGAGAAGCATCTCCACGGGCCGCGGGCCGGCGTTGCCGTCGGCGTCGTCCAGCACGATCTCGTGGCCGGATCCGGTCCGAACGGTGAAGCGCATGCCGGACCCATCGAAGCGGGCTACAGACGATTTGACGGTCACTGGAACTGCTCCTTGAGGGCTGGGCGGAGGAGGATGAGAAGGGCATCGATTGGAGCTCGGCCCGGTGGCGGTACCCGGCGGACGACCTCCGACCGCTCGACCTCGAGCGACGGATCGGCCGCCAGAAGGTCGGCGGCAATCTCGTCGGCGGTGAAGAGCCGGTCCGGGTCGGGCCCGCCTGCCCCTTCCGTGGCGTTGAGGCGGTCATGACCGACGATGAGCAGCCGACCGCCCGGGGCCACCGCAGCGGCAGCGCGCGCATAGACGCGGGTGCGCTCGTTGGGCGGCAGATGCAGGTAGACGATAACGACGAGGTCGAAGGAACGAGCCGCAGGCGTCCAATCGAACAGGTTACGTTCCAGCCACTTGACCGAAACGCCGGCCGCCTTGGCCTTAGCCCGTCCGTTTGCCAGGCCTACCGGCGACCAGTCGACGGCCGTCGTCCGCCAGCCCTGCCGCGCCAGCCAGACCGCGTTTGTGCCACTTCCGGCGCCTAGCTCGAGGGCCGAGCCGGGAGACAGGCCGGCCACGCCGGCGACAAGCGCCGGGTTGGGACCCTCGCCCTCGAAGTCTCCTTCCTGGTGTCGTTCGTCCCACTCGAGCCGGCGGGGGTCGTCAACCACCGCTAGCCCTCTCGGTCGATGGCCACGGGCGAGCCCAGGTGTCAGCGCTGTGCGTCACCGAGACTGCCCGTTGAGGCGGCGCGTCGAGCTGGTCGGAGCCAGTGTCGCTACCGCTTCGGCGAGACAAGAAGTTCATTGGTTGCTCCACTGCGAGCTCGGCTCGGGCGGCCGCCGGGGCCGACCCGTCCGGCACTTGCCGGCTCGGATCTGACAGGCCCCGGCATACCCCGACGGGCTCGCCGGCACCGCTCCGGATCTCGACCATTTATCGTTCACCTTGCCCATCGAATGCTTCGGCGGCCGCGAGGGCACGGGCAACGGTACCAGCAGTTGCATACTTGCGCAAGTACCAGATTAGGAGGCGCGTCGTCTTGAGAGCGCAGCCCCGTTGACACCCGAGGCCGATCTGGGGATATTCGCGGTCAGTGTTGCTGCCGGCGTCGTCGGTGCCCTCGCGGGCGTTGGCGGGGGCATTCTCGTAATCCCGGCGCTGACTGTTGGGTTCGGCGTGGATATCCACCTCGCCGTGGGGGCGAGCATCGTTTCTGTCATAGCAACGAGCTCCGGAGCTGCTGCCGCCTACGTACGCGACCGCATGGCGGACATGCGGGTCGGCATGTTCCTCGAGCTGGCGACCACGACGGGCGCCGTCTGCGGCGCGCTCCTGGCCTCGGTGGTCGCACCCGCGTTCCTGTACGTTCTCCTCGGGTTGGTCTTGCTAGGTTCCGCAGGCATGCAGACCTGGCGACTGGAAGAGGAGACGCCACCAGCGGCTTCGCCATCGCCCCTGGCCGTCCGGCTTCGCCTCGAGTCGTCGTACCCGGACAGGAAGCTCGGCCGCGAGATCCCTTACTCCGCGCGCCGCATTCCGCTTGGATTCGTGCTCATGTGGATTGCCGGCCTGGTCTCGGGCTTGCTCGGCATCGGCTCTGGTGTGCTGAAGGTGCTGGCGATGGACGGTGCCATGCGGCTCCCCATGAAGGTCAGCTCGGCGACGAGCAACTTCATGATCGGCGTCACGGCGGCGGCTTCCGCGGGCATCTACCTTCATCGTGGCGACGTCGATCCGCAGATTGCGGCCCCGGTCGCCCTTGGGGTGCTGGCCGGCGCTCTTGTCGGCGCGCGCCTCCTCCATCGCGTCTCTAACCGCTCCGTCCGGCTGGTGTTCCTGCCGGTCCTGGTTGCCGTCGGCGTCGAGACGATCGGGCGCGGCCTGGGGTTCGGCATATGACTCCGGATCGATTCAGGACGGTGGTCGGCACGGTCCTCATGGTTGGCGTCGTCGCCAGTGCGGCCCTGATCGGAGCTGGCTTCGTCGCCGCGCTCGCGATCGGCTGGCAGGGATCGCTCCTGGGACAGGCGGCCGCGACCACCGCCGCCACGACCGACTTCTCGAACCTGCCCGGCCGCCTGGCCGCTCTCGAACCGGCGGCGATCACCCAACTCGGTCTGGTCACTCTGCTGGCCACACCGGTAACCAGAGTGGCGGCGTCCGTGGTTGCCTTCGCGCTCGAAGGCGACCGTCTCTACGCGGCTGTCACCCTGGCCGTGCTGCTGATCCTGCTGACAAGCATCTTCGCCCTGCGCTGAAGAACCGGTGACTCTCGGCCCGTCAATGGGGGCCGTCCAGCCCTCAGATGTGTCAGTGGCGGCGGTGTGCCGCGCAATGAGGGCCACCGACGCCGGCGCGGCACCCGGGGCCGGTGGGGAGCGCCCGCACCCGGCGCCGGAGTTGGACTCGTCTCGGCGTAGCGAGAGGCCGGCTGCCGTGAGGGGCGAGCTCGGCTACCGGGTCTGGCGCGCTAGATGAAGAGCGTCGAGTCGGCCTCCGTCGCCAGCTGCAGCATCGTGGCCGCGCCGACCGGCTCTTCCAGGCCATCGATCAGGTCTTCCTTGCTGAGCCCGAAGAGATCCATGGTCATCTGGCACGGATAGATCCTGACCCCGAGCTCCTGGCACATGCCGAGCAGGTCCTTGGGCTTGGAGACGTTGTACTTCTTGGCCAGCGAGAACATCATCCACGGCCCCATGCCCATGAAGTTCATCTTGCTGAGCTTGCGGTGGCTGATTCCAGGCCGCTGCATCACGGACAGCATCCTCTGCATCAGGTTCTTGCCCGGCAGGCGCCTGCTGTCCTTCACCAGGGCGCCGAAGCCCCAGAACGTGACGAAGATCGAGACCTCCATGTCCATGGCGGCCGCGGTCGAGGCGATGATCATGCTTGCCCAGGTCGGCTCGAGCTCGCCGCTGTAGGCGATGATGCAGACCTTCTTGGTCTTGACGGCGCCCTCCGAGGCGGCTTGTACCTCGGGCGCCATTGCGACAGCAGTCATTCGAACGATCCTTTCGCGGTGAGCCCGGCGAGCCTGCAGGTGCCGGACCCGGGCGTTGGTTACTTGTGGCGCAGGACGAACCGGTACTTGCCGTCGGCCGAACCAGACTCGACCAGGGCGTTGCCCGTGGAGCTGGCCCATGCAGCGAAATCCTTCACTGAACCCGGGTCCGTCGCAACCACCTCGATCAGCTCGCCCGCCGCCACGGTCCTGATGGCCTGGGTCGCCCGCAGGATCGGCAGCGGGCAGGAAAGACCGCTCGCGTCGACCCTGACCTTGATATCCAGATTGCCCACCGAGCACTCCTTTCGCCGGCCGGCTCCGCCGCCGCGCCCATACGCGGAGGGCTGGACTACCGGCCTAGATGAAGATGATCTGGCCCTCGCCAGCGTTGATGTAGAAGGCGGCGACGCCCTCGACCCCGTCCACCAGGGAGTCGAGATCCGACTGCTGAAGCTTGAGAATGTCCATGGATGCGGAGCAGGCCTGGATCTCGACCTCGCCGAGTTCCTTTGCGGCCCTGAGAGTCTCGCTCCAGTGGGACTGGCCGGCGGCGAGCGCGGCGCGCACGGCGGCCGCGCCGGCTGCCCCGGCTTCGGGTGCGAGACCGTGATCGGCTTTGATCCGGTCGGCGCGGAAGGCGGCAAGGGCCCAGTACTGCAGGAAGATCTTCACCGGCTTGCCCAGCGCGGCAGCGCCGGCGGCAAGCGTGGCCGCTGCCGTGAGCTTGTCGTCGGTGCCGGAGAAGAGCACGAGCGAGACGGTTTCGTCCATCGGGAGGGGCCTCAACTAACCTGAGTGGTGGGTGCGGCCGAGCCTGATGCAGCAATCGCAACTCGCTCGGCCACGAGCTCACCCGGCGTTCGGGTCGCGGCGACCGACATACGCGCGAGCCTGCGCACGAGGACACCGCGCATGGTTTCGCATGCGACGATGATCTCCGGATCGCTGAGGCGATAGCGGACCTCTCGGCCGTCCCGCTCGGCGTCAACGACACCGGCCGAGCGCATCAAGGCCAGGTGCTGCGAAACGTTCGGCTGGCTAATGCCCATCTCCCCGGCAAGCCGGCTGACCTCACGCGGGCCGTCGGCCAACAGGTGGATGATCTCCAAACGCCTCGGATTCGAGAGCATCTTCAGGACTTCTGCCTGGAGCCTGTAGACCTCGTCCATGCCCTCAGTGTTCGATATATGCGCAGGTGCGCATAGGTACGGGCTTCCCCATGACGGGGGCCGAATGTCACCGCGGCCCTGGACTTCTCTGGCGGCGTACCTGCATGGAGTCCCACGACGGCCGTTGGATGCTCGGGCGACGCGGCCCTTGGTGCTTCCGTCCTCACACGGTGGTCGCGGGTCAGGTCGAAGCCCCGGTGGACGATCGCCCGAGCCTGTGCGTGCGTCGACAGGCCCTCGGCAAAGGCGGCTCGTCGCGGGCGCTTACCTAGCAGATGCGGGGCAGCTGCTCCCCCACGAGCATGTCCACGATTCGCTGCGAGCCCACGATGGTGCTCATGGTGACCATGGACGGGTGGTCGGCCACGACGCGGCCGATTTCCACGGCATCGGCTCCCTCGGGGACGGAGCGCATGGCCTCCAGAACAGCCTCGGCCGACGCCGCGGGCACGATCGCCACGAGCTTGCCCTCGTTGGCCACGTGAAGAGGATCGAGGCCCAGCATCTCGCAGGCTCCCCGCACGGGTCCGGGGATCGGGATCGTCTCTTCCCGCAGTTCGATGCCCACACCGGAAGCCGAGGCGATCTCGTTCAGCGCCGACGCCAGGCCGCCCCGGGTCGGGTCGCGCAGCACCCGAACCTCGGGGCACACAGCGACGATCGCCGCGGCCAGCGCGTTCAGCGGTTGCGTATCCGACGCAATCTCGACTTCGAAGTCGAGGCCCTCGCGAACGCTCATGATGGCGATGCCGTGCAGCCCAATCGGGCCCGAGAGGATGACGGCATCGCCTGCACACGCCCGATCGGCCGAGAGCGACACCCCCGGGGCAACCAGTCCGATGCCCGCGGTGTTGACGAAGAGCCCGTCGGCCGCTCCCCGCCCGACGACCTTGGTGTCGCCGGTGACGATTCGGACCCCGGCCCGAGCTGCCGCCCGTGCCACCGACTCCGTTACCTTCCGCAGCTCATCAATCGGCAGGCCTTCTTCGATGACGTACGCCAGCGAAAGCGCGAGCGGCTGTGCGCCCATCATGGCCAGGTCGTTGACGGTGCCGTTGACCGCGAGCTCGCCGATGTCGCCGCCCGGGAACTCCAGCGGACTCACAACAAACGAGTCGGTCGTAAACGCAAGCCGCCCCCCGGCCACCTCCACCACGGCGGCATCGTTGAGTGGGCCGCCCGGGGACGCCCCGAACATCGCCAGCGCCGGCGCGATCACGTCGCGCATGAGCGCCGCCGATAGCTGGCCGCCGGAACCGTGGCCCAGCAGGACGCGGGCTCGTTCGGGGATGGGTACCGGGCAGCTCAGGTTCGACGGATCCAGCGCGCCGGCCGAAGGCTGGACGGCGGACGATGCGGCAGGCGAAGGCGTCGCGATCACAAGCTCCACCGCAGCCGAGCCGAATGGATTGGCAGTGCGCCGCTCGCTCATCGGTCGACCCTCTGCAGGTCGTACAGCGGGAATGCCGTCGGCGCGGCCAGCCCGCGCCCGGCCGCGTGATAGGCCGAGCAGACACCCTCCGCGCTCACCATCGGAGCCCCGAGCGGCTTCTGCGGAGAGCAGAGCACGCCGTAGGCGGTGCAGTCGAGCGGCGTCCTGGTGCCCTGCAGGATCTGGCCGGCAATGCAGGCCGGATGCTCGCGGGTGTGGATGTCGCCGACCTCGAAGCGCGCCTCGGCGTCGAACTTCGCGAACTCCCGACGGAGGTGATAACCGGATGCGGGGATCGCGCCGATGCCGCGCCATGTCCGCTCGCCGACTTCGAAGACGCGCAAGACTGTCTCCCGGGCCTCGGGGTTGCCCTCCCGCTTGACGGCCCGGGCGTACTGGTTCTCCACGACCGCGCGCCCCGTCTCGAGTTGACGGATGGCCATCAGGATGCCTTCCAACAGATCCAGGGGTTCGAAGCCGGTGACGACGATTGGGACGTGGTAGCGCTCTGCGATCGGCTCGTACTCGGTCCAGCCCATCACCGCGCAGACGTGTCCGGCGGCCAGAAAGGCCTGGACCTGGTTCGTCGGGGACTCCAGGATCGCGGTCATGGCAGGCGGCACCAGGACATGGCTCACCAGCACGGTGAAGTTGTCGAGGCCGAGGCGGGCCGCCTGCCGGACCGCCATCGCGTTGGCAGGGGCCGTCGTCTCGAACCCAATGGCGAAGAAGACAACCTGCCGGTCGTGGTTGGCCGCCGCGATCCGGACCGCGTCGAGCGGAGAATAAACGATCCGCACGTCCGCGCCACGTGCCTTGAGCGACAGCAGGTCCGTGGTCGATCCGGGCACGCGCAGCATGTCGCCGTAGCTGGTGAAGATGACGTCCGGCCGGGCGGCGATCGCCAGCGCCTTGTCGATCTGCTCGAGCGGCGTGACGCAGACGGGGCAACCCGGTCCGTGGATCATCCGCACTCCCGCGGGCAGCGCCTCGTCGATCCCCTGCTTGACCAGCGTGTGAGTCTGTCCGCCGCAGACCTCCATCAGGGCCCAGGGTTTGGTGGTGATGCGGTGGATCTCGTCAACCAGCTTGCGGGCGATTTCGGCGTTGCGATACTCGTCGACGTACTTCATGCGGCCCCCGACGCGGCGCCGGGAGGCGCCCCTGAACCCTCGGCCGCCGGGTCTTCCGGCATCGACCCGAGCTCCATCGCCACTCCCTCGGAATCGATCATCCGCAGCAGCTCGAGCGTCCGCAGCGCTTCTTCCTCGTCAAGCTGGCTGATCGCGAAGCCGACGTGGACGATGACGTAATCGCCGAGCACGACCTCGGGAAGGTAGGCCAGGCAGGCTTCCTTGCGCACGCCGCCGAAGTCGACCTTGGCCATCCGCAGCGGTCCGTCGTCTCGGACCTCAACCACCTTGCCCGGGATTCCGAGGCACATTTGATTCTCTCCTTGCCGCCGGCGATTTCGGGAAGCCGGTCGCCGACTCGTCTGCGCTACGGGGTCAGGACGCTCCGGCCAGGACAGCGGCTGCCACCGCGGCCTGACCGTAGCTGATCCCGCCGTCGTTCGCCGGGACCTTCCGATTCGTGTGAACCTCGAACCCGTCGGCCGTCAGCCGCCGGACGAGGGTAGTCGCAAGCCACTGGTTTTGGAAGACGCCGCCGGAGAGGGCCACGGGTCGGAGCCCCGTCGCTGCCCGAACGTCGGCGCACAAGCCGCGGGTGACGGCGGCGATCGTCTCCTGGAACCGCGCCGCCAGAGCCTCGACGGCCGTACCCTCGGCGAGGCCCTCGAGGAGCCCTCGAAGTGTCGGCCGCGGGTCGTAGACGAGGATGCCGTCCCGCCGAACGATCTCGTAGGGAAATGGGCGGGCGCTCCCCTCCGCCGCCAGCAGCTCCAGCTCGATGGCGGCCTGGGCCTCGTACTCGGCAACATCGCGGATGCCGAGGAGGCTCGCCGCCGCATCGAAGAGACGGCCGGCCGATGAGGCCTCGGGAGCGTTGAGCCCGCGGGCAATCTGGACGCGAACGACCTCGACTTCTCGAGGATCGAGACGGTTCAAGAATGCCCGGGTCAGCTTGGGGTCGATCCAATCGGCGACGGAGCTTCCTTGTTCGAACGCCTCAGCGGACAGGAGGTACCCGAGTGCCATGCGGTACGGCCTCTTGACCGCCAGCGCCCCGCCCGGCATCGGCGCGCGGCCAAGACGGCCGACGCGCCGGTACTCCGCCAGCGTGGCCACCAGAACTTCGCCGCCCCAGAACGTGCCGTCGTCACCCATGCCCAGGCCGTCAAAGGCTACGCCGATGAACTCGCCCGTTAGGCCGGCTTCGGCCGCGGCAGACGCCACATGGGCATGGTGATGCTGGACGGGGATGCGCCGGCTCTCCGGAAAGTGGCGGGTCGCGTACTGCGTGGACAGGTAGGCCGGATGCAGGTCGTGGGCGACGTACGCCGGCTCGAAGTCGAGGAGCCGCTCCAGGTGGGCGAGGTTCGCTTCGAATGCCTGGTGCGTGAGCAGATCCTCGAGGTCACCCGTGTGCGGCGCCACGTGGGCCCGAGCTCCGCGAGCCAGCGTGAAAGTGTGCTTGAGCTCCGCGCCCACCGCCAGAACGGGTTGGGGCGTCGCGATGGGCAGATCCAATGGATCCGGGGCGTATCCGCGGCCCCGGCGGAGGAGGCTCTCGCGTCCGTCCACGACCCGCGTGACGGAGTCGTCGTACCGTGCCCGGATCTCGCGGTCGTGCGAGAGGAACGAATCGGCGATGCCGGACAGCCGCTCCAGGGCATCGGCATCGTCCGTCGCAAGCGGCTCGTCCGACAGGTTGCCGCTGGTAAGGACGATGGGCCGGCCCAGGCCCTCCAGAAGCAGGTGGTGGAGCGGCGTGTACGGCAGGAAGAGCCCGACGCGGCGGTTGAGGGCGGCGGCACGGGCCGGTTCGGCGTTCACGACGCCGTCGGCGAGCGGCTGCTCCCCGTTCCGTGACGGCTCCCCGTTCCGTGGCGTGCCTCGGCGCCGTTCGACCAGGACGATCGGCCGCGCCGGCGAGACGAGCAAGGCCTCCTCTGCGGGGGTCAACTCGGCCCGGGAGCGGGCCTCGGCCACGTCCCGAACCATCACCGCGAACGGCCTGGCCCAGCGGTGCTTGCGGTCGCGAAGTCGAGCCACCGCGGCCGGATCCGTGGCGTCGCAAGCCAGGTGGTAGCCGCCGAGCCCCTTGACGGCCACGATGCGGCCGACATGCAGGTCCGCCAGCGCAGCAGCCAGCGCCTCCTCCCGGTGCGCCGCCGGGCCAGCCTCCCCCGGGCGCCGGTAGCTCAACTGAGGTCCGCAGTCGGGGCAGGCGACCGGCTCGGCGTGGAATCGGCGATCGGCCGGGTTTCGGTACTCGACTTGACACGCCGTGCACAGCGGGAACGACCGCATCGAAGTCCGGGCACGGTCGTACGGCAGCTCGTCGATGATCGTAGCCCGCGGTCCGCAGTTCGTGCAGTTTGTGAACGGATATCGATACCGGCGATCGGCCGGGTCGAACAGATCGTGAAGGCAGTCGTCGCACGTCGCGATGTCGGGCGGGAAGAGCCGCTCCGCCGACGCCACGGCTTCGCTTTCCTCGATCGCAAACCCGGAGCCGATAGGGATTTCGCCGTCCATCGGCCGCACCACGACTTCCTCGACCCGGGCCCGCGGAGGCGCGTCCGTTCGAAGGCGCCCGGCGAAGGCGTCGAGCGCCTCGGCCGAACCGGCAATCTCGATTTCGACCTGGCCGGCTCGGTTGATCACGGTCCCGTCGAGCGCGAGCGCCGCCGCCAGCCGCCAGACGAACGGCCTATAGCCGACGCCCTGGACGACGCCGCGCACCTCGATGGCGCGGGCGACACGCTCGCCCGTGGCGGCCGGCTTCAACTGAGCGGCTCCAGCAGTTCGATCTGGATCTTCTCGACGGTGATCTCCCCTACCGCCTCCGAGGCGCGGTTGGGGCATGCCGGCGCGGCCGTGGCCGCCGCCTCTGGCATCTCGGCAGTCAGATGGGCGCGCAGCTCAGCTTCGAAAGCTGCGGGGTCTTGGTGGCCGGCGGCCACGGCCAGTCGGATCTGTTCAGGGCGCAAGTCGCGCTCCGTCAGCGCCCTCGCCACTCCTCGCGCCAGACCACCTTCGTGCATCCGATCGATCTCCAGCCTCCTGCCCTGTTCCGTGGGCGCGGCCGCCGCATGCCCGCACCTATCTCACACCAGGGCGCTGAAGTTTCCGCCTGCCGAGCGGCCCGCCCTTGAGACCAAAAGGTCCCAAGTAGGTACCGTCCGTGATGGCCGGCTCGTACGGAGGCCGACCTTGCCTCGCCCGCGCGGGCTCCGCTTGAACGCCATTCCGCCTCAGGCGACCGTGTTCCACCTCAGACGAGCGGCGACGCCTCCAGACCAACCCCCGCGAGAGCGTGGCTGCAGCGCGGGCAACGGCCCTCGACCAGGCGCCACTCCCTCACCTCGAAGTCGGCGCGAGATATCAGCCGCTCGTCGCACCGGGCGCAGCGGGTTTCGGCAACCTCGACCTCGGGGGCATTGCCGATGTAGACGTGTCGCAGCCCGACCTCGCGTGCGACAACGGCCGCATCCACGAGCGTGGCCGCCGGCGTCGGCGGCAGGCTCGCCCGCC